>ENA-UEQW01000349-UEQW01000349.1-human-gut-metagenome-genome-assembly--contig:-NODE-349-length-45230-cov-12.118397_pt1 | contig 45230 bp, 40 predicted proteins | sample MGYA00242947_ERZ507947 | MGnify/ENA primary metagenome ERZ507947 (study PRJEB26167, sample SAMN06115421) | human gut metagenome | host: Homo sapiens | place: China:Guizhou | collected 2015-03-17... | reverse complement strand
GGAAGACCTTATGGCTGGGGTGTCGCAGAGTATGCGACGCCGGAAGAACTTTTCGGGTACGACCTTATCACATCTGCCTATCAGCGAGACCCGCAGGAATCCAAAGAACGCATTCTAAAACATCTGCAATCACGTCTGCCTAACGCGACCGAAATGCAGCTTGAGAAAATCATAAAGGGGTAACGCAATGGACGATATTATCTTTGAGAAGGATTACCGGGAAACCGAGTCTGTCGAATACGATAAATGGTGCGATGAGGTGTTTGACCGCGCGGTCAATGGGGGTATGCTGAAAGCGTACTCCGAAGCAATGGACAAGATACCAAAGATCATTGTACCGGAGGACAAGAAGAACTACGAGTATCTTCTGGAACGCTGTGATGCGTTTGTCAAGCAACACCGCGGGTATATCAAGGGAATCGTGGACTATCATCGTTGGCACGCGGAAATCAATATGTTTCTTCCGTTTGCGGAGTTCGATGACTCAGAAGACCTTGCATTTTTGAAAGAAATTGCAGAAAAATCGCAAACCGTCTGCTTCTCCCCGGATGAAGAAGGTGGCATTCGCGTTCATATTTTTATCAACTACTTTGAAGAATTGATGTCAGCCGAACACAAGTCATACATCGAATGCGATGCTATTATGCAGGACAAGAAACTATCTGCGCTACTTGGCATACCGGAGCTTTCTGACGAGGAAAAAGAACTTGCTCTGAAAATGAAGGGCATACTTGACCGCATTGATGAGGAAACAAGGATTGACCGTACCACGGCTTTTCGAGCCGTACTTGATAAGATGGCAAAAGAGCCGGAAGAAAACTGGTCGCTTCACTATATGGCAACATTGCTGGAAGCGTTGCTATACTTCATGCTGAATGAAGGAAATGAAAAGATTGATGAGGAAGAACACAATGAGCAATAAACTTGTAGCATATTTTTCTGCGTCCGGCGTGACCGCGAAGGTTGCCGAGACGCTGGCAGAGGCAATCGGCGCGGACATCTTTGAGATTGAGCCGAAGGTGCCTTACACGGAAACTGATCTGAACTGGATGGACAAGAAAGCCCGCAGCACGATTGAGATGAACGATCCTGCCTCCCGTCCTGAGATTGCCGCGAAGCGGGATAATATGAAGGATTACAACACAATCTTTGTCGGCTTCCCGATCTGGTGGTATGTCGCGCCGACGATTATCAATACGTTTCTTGAGAGCTATGACCTGACCGGCAAGACGATCATCCCGTTTGCGACCTCCGGCGGAAGCAACATTGGCAAGACGAACGAGCGACTTGCGCCGAGTTGCAAAGGCGCAAAGCTGCTGGAAGGCAAGGTCTTCAAGGGCAGCGTCGGGCATCAGGAGCTTGCGGCATGGGTTGACGGACTTGGACTTTGAAAAGAGTACAAATCGAATTTATTAAGGAGGATATGGATGAAACTGTTTTTATGTTCGCACTTTTCAAGTGTAGGAAGTTTGATAAAAGAAGAAATTGATAACAAGAAAGTCGCATTTATTCCCACAGCTTCGCTGCGTGAAGGCTATACCGGTTATGTCGGCTCGGCTCGAAAGCTATTCAATAAACTGGGAGCAGCCGTAACGGAAATTGATATTTCAACGGAGGCTTATTTAACGATACAGTCCGTTTTTGAAGATGCGGATGTGATATATTTTACTGGTGGAAATTCTTTCTTCCTTATGGACCAGCTCCGTAAAACGGGAACGGATGAGCTATTGAAGAAGGAATTGGAAAAGGGAAAACTGATGATCGGTGAATCGGCAGGTGCGATTATATGCGCTCCAACTATCCAATATATTGAACAAATGGATGAAAAGCCGGAGGACTACTCACAAGAAGATGATGCAGGGCTTGATTTGATTGATTTCTATGTTCTTCCGCATTATCTTACAGCACCATTTAAGAAAGTTACCGAGAAAATAATGACTGAGTTTTCGGATTTGAATCTATGCCCAATTAACAACCGTCAGGGAATTGTAATTGATGGTGAAGGTTCAAAGGTTATTTGCAAAGACTAATTTGAAAATTCCGATTTTTAGAGATGAAAAAGATTGAAATTGTCCGACACACTCTCAAAAATCGCCCGAAAAACGAGATTTTGTCGTACACACGCAAACAAGAAAAAACGAACCTTGATGAAAATTCAAAGTTCGTTTTGTTTTTTACAAGAGATTATTTCGGACTAAAAATCAAACTATAAATAGCATTTCCACGTTCAACCGAGTGTTCTATGCACTCGGTTTTTCTATGCCGTCCGCGCCGAGAACCCGTTTTTGCAGCGGCTCACTGCCAGTCCACCAAAGTTACCGCTCCCGTACGCGAATCGATTTCTATTTCGATTTTATATCCGCCCAGACGGCTTACCGCAAGTTTATATTTGTAAAACGAATTTTTCAGATTCTTCGTAAATTCAAGGTCTTTTTCAAAATTTTTGATATAGGCGCCCCCCGTCGCTTCCGACGAAGCGCAATTCGCCGAATAATATTCCAGAGCAATCGTTTTCGCCTGCGTTTCCGAAATTTTCGTCTGTTTTTTCGCCGCCCCCGTCGCCGTGCCGATAACGCCTCCCGTTACGGCGCCCGCCACAACGATTGCGGAAACCAGCGAAATCAGAAACGCCCGCACCGACGAACGTATTCTGTGCCGTTTTCTTGCTTTTTTTACCTGTTCCGCGTCTGCGTCCTCTAAAATATCTTCCGGCGCAAGGCAGACGTTTTCCCCGTCCGCGCCGTCCGAAGGCGAAGCGCTTTTCGCTTTATCCTTTTCCGCCGCTTCGAGAATTTCTCCCAATTTTCTCGCTTTGGCAATCTCTTCTTCCACATAAACGCGTTCCTCTTCGCTCGCCGTGCCGTTCATGTATTTTTCGTACAACGTTTCGAAACTCATTGTTTCCTCTCCAGAATATTTTTCATATTTTCACGCGCCCTGTATAAAAGCACCTTCACGTAATCTTCCGTTTTTCCCGTAACGCCCGCAATATCTTTGATGCGCAGTTCTTCGAAGTAGAACAGCAACACCGCCTCTTTTTGCGTATCCGGCAGCAACGCTATCGCCCGGTACAGCGCTTTGTACCTCTCGTCCCTGATAATTTTATCAACGGCGTTTTCGCTTTCGTCTTTCATGCTTTCGTCAATCGCGGCATACCGTTTCCGATGTTTCAGCATATCGAAACACACGTTCCGGCAAACCTTCATCAGCCACGGCTTAAAACTTTTTATTTCGCCGTCGCCGCCTCGCAACGCCTTGAAAAACGCCGTTGATACCGCGTCCTCCGCCAAAGCTTTGTTTCCCGATAAAGACAGGACGTAGAGCAGCGCGTCGTTATAATATTTTACAAACAACTCCTCCACTACGTCGTTTTTCATTTTCAGTCGTTAAGCTCCTTTTCCGCGGAAAGTATTTTCCCCGTTTTTGCGTCTATCAGATATTCGAATTCGTATTCGGGCGTTTCGAATTCCACTTCGTATACGTATACGCCTTTTGTTATTTTCAGCTTCGCTTCCTTCTTCAGCATATCGCTTTGCGTTATTCCCGAATGAGCCGAAGCAATTTCAATCGCCGCGTCCGCCCCGATATATTCGGCGCCGTCCGAAGGAAGTTGTATTACCCCGTCGATTTTTCGTTCGATAATCGCGCCGCTTACGGCATTCATCTCGTATTCATACTCCGTACCGCCCGCGGAGAATTCGATTTCATAGATATGCACGCCGTTGTCTTTATCGAATTTCGCCTTGGTAAACGTCGCGTTTTCCGCAGAAACTCCGCTGTCCGCCAGCGCGATTTCTTTCGCGCGCTCCACGGAAATATACGAAAGAGAAACATCCGCCGGTACGGGAACGATAACGCTGAAATCGTCGATTTCCAGCGTATATATTTCTCCCGTGGCGGCAATCAGCTCGTATTCGTAATCGCTTTCGCCGTTAGAAAATTCCACTTCGTACAAATACATGCCGTCGTCGAAATCGAAGTCCGTTTCAAGTTCCCTGACGTCCGTTTCCGCATATCCGGCGTGCTGCAAAGCAATTTCTTTCGCACGGGCTTCGCCGATATAATTCGCGTCCGGAGCCGAAGGCGCGGCGGGCAAATCGTCTTTCCCTACGTTCTGTCCGTTCACCGAAAGTTTTACGATATCCCCCGTGTCGCCGTCGATGCGATAAGCGTATTTCACGTTTCCGCATACAAATTCCACGTAATAATACCTGCCGCCGTCTTTCTCTTCCGCGCTTACTTTCTGCGTCGTTACGACATTTTCCGTCACGCCCGAATGCATAAGCGCAATCGATTCCGCCTGCGCTCTTGTAATATTGAAATTTTTCTCGCCGTTGTTATTCGTTTCGCACGCCGTAAATCCGCACAGGAAGAGCGCGCCTGCAAATGTGCCTGCCGTAAGTTGTTTCATTTTGTTTTTCAAGTTTTTCATTGTTTTTCATACTCCTTGTTTTCGTATTTTTTCGCTTTGCGCTTCAAGTACTTGCACTTATAAGACGTCCGGATACGAAAAAGGTTACAAAAAACGCGAAAAAAATTTTTTCCGTAAAAAACGCCGCCGCATGCCGCATGCCAGCTCATATACCGATTATATTGAATTTTAGCGGAAAAGTCAACGGAAAACGCGCCCGTTCAATCGGGAAATTCAATCGGGAAGTTCTTTTGCGAACGAATACCCTCCGGAAAAATCTTTTCCGGAGGGCGTTTTTCTCTGTCGCAAACAAAAAACGAAACTTATTTCCCAATCGCAGGCAGCGTTATCGCCGTCGTACCGAAATCGTAAAATTTCGTATTTTCTTTATTCCCGCTCGAATCTTCAACGCTGACGTACGCCACCAAGCCGTTCACGATTTTCAATTCTACTTTCACGTAATCGGCAGAAGAACCGCCCGTAAGGAAATAATCGTTTGTGCGTATTCCTTCGCCGGCGTATACGTAAGATTTTTTCGTTTCGTCGTAAGTAAATTCCGCAAAAAATTTCGCAAAATTCGGGCATAAGCACGAATAATTCAAAAGCACAGGCATTCCGTCGCGTATAAAATACGTGCCCATATCCGACATGTCCGTTTCCGTGCCGTTCATGTTATATATATATTTACCGTCAGCGTTTGCGTAAAGATACATATCTTCATCGTGAGTATCCTTTAACCCGAAAAAGCCGGAAGTACCCGTAGATTTTTGAACCACGCAACTTTTTATAGAATCATAATATGCAAGAGCCGTAAAATTACTATACGAAGCGGGGTTAAACGCTTTCGCCCAACCTGCCGCGTCAACTTTTTCCGATTCCAGCGCCTCAAAATTCGTATCCGCCGTTAAAACCACACCCGGTTTCTTTTCGTCGAATTCGGGAAATTCCACAACCGTCGTACCGAAATCGTAAAATTTCGTAGTTTTTCTGTTGTCCGGTTCTCCGTTATCTTCTACGTCTATGTATGCCAGCAACCCGTTCACTATTTTTAATCGCACGCTCGAATACGTAGAATAATTCCCCTCGGCGAAATAAGCGTTTGTTTTCAGACCTCCCTTATATTCGTAAACGCCTCTCGATTCATTATAGCTGAAATTCCAAAAATAATTCGAAAAATCGGGACACATGCAGGAATAATTCATCGTAATGGGAATGTCGTTCCGGATAAACACGCTCGCACACGTCTTTTCGGTCTTGCCGTCCGACATTTTATACGCGCCGTCCGCCCCTATGTAGCAATACAGTTCGTAAGAACCTATCTTCAGAAATCCGCCTGCTTCGGTTGCTTTCTGTACGGCATAAGAATTCGTCGTTCTGTAAGCAGTATAAGAGGTAAAATTCTTATACGAAGCGTAATCAAACGCTTTTTTCCAACCCGCCTCATCAACTTTTTCCGACTTCAGCGCCTCAAAATCCGTATCCGCCGTTAAAACCACACCCGGTTTCTTATCATCATCCTTCTTTTCGTCATCCTTTTTATCCTCGTCTTTCTTATCTTCGGCGGGTTTGCCCATTTTTTCCGGCAACGAAATCGAAGTGGAACCTATATCATAATACGAAACTTTCATTTCCATAACGACTTTCTCGTCGCCTTCGCCGGACTCGGTTTTCATGATATATCCCGCGAATAAGCCGTCCGCGATTTTAATCGTCGCCGTGCCCTGTCCTTCCACTTCATATAAGTAACCTTTTGCGGTTTCGTCGTAAGTAACTTTATCGAAAGCAATCGTTTGAGCAAGCTGACTTACGGGAGCAATCCCCATTTCGCCCGAAACGATATGCTCGAACTCGGAATGATTTTCCATATCGTACGCGCTTTCGAAAATTTGCGCGCCGTTTTTATAATTTATGCCGTACGCCGCCCAGACTTCGTTGGTTTTCGCAAAGAAAATATCGTGCTGCTCGTTTTCGTCCGTGCTCTTCTTCTGATACGTCGAATAGTACGCCTTATCCCCGACAAACTTATACACAAGTCTGCCTTCTTGGGTAACGCCGGCTTGCGTACTTTTATCTTCTTCTTTCATCGAGAAATTCGTAAATTTCGAAACGTCGAACGCCGCTTTCCACGCCGCTTCGTCTTTCACCTGTTCCGACTTCACCGCTGCAATATCGGTGTTGCCGTCGATTTTGTCGCCCTTGCCGTCATCTTTACCGCAGGACGCAAATACCGAAACGCACAGCGCAGCGGACAAAGCGCACACGCCGAATTTTTTGAAAAACCCACCAGATTTCATATTGTTTTCTCCTTCTTTTCGCTGCGTTTCGGCTTGTTTTAACTTATCCGATTGTCTGTCAGGATAAGTTAAAACAAGGGGGCGCGCCCCGCGAAAAAATAAATTTTTTATAACTTTATTATATCATCGCCGCACAAAACAGGCAAGCGATTTCACCTCGTATTCACAAGTTTTTTTCAATTTTTTTCTTTTTCTCTTGCCTGCATAAAACAGTCAGCCTCTTCATGCCTTCCCCTCAGGGGGGAAGGTGCCGAGCAAGAGCGAGGCGAATGAGGGGCGCAACTTGTTTTCTGTTTGAAAATTTTCAAACAAAAAGGCATCCGCCCCTTTTTTTCCTCAACGGCAAAAAGCAATTACGCCGTCAAACGTAAAAACCGCCGTTGACGGGCACGTCCGCCCCGTTAACATATTCGCTTTCAATCAGCCCCGTTACCGCGTTCGCCACGTCCTCCGGCTTACCGATTCTTCCCAGCGGAATCTCCTCCCGCAGCGCTTCCATATCCTCCGCCGTAAGCCGCGCGTTCATCGTCGTATCGATCACTCCGGGCGAAACGCAATTCACGCGGATTCCCGAATACCCCAGCTCTTTTGCCAAAGCTTTCGTCAGCGCAATCACCGCGCCCTTCGTTGCCGAATACGCGCTTTCGCAGCTTCCCCCCGCTTCTCCCCACACCGAAGAAATGTTTACGATGCACCCGCTCTGCTCGGAAATCATCTTTTTCGCCGCCTCCCGCGCGCACAGAAACGCCCCGCGCACGTTCACGGCGTACAGCTCGTCCAGCATCTCCGCGGAAGTATCCTGCAACTGCGCCGCAACGGCAATGCCCGCATTGTTCACCAATACGTCCACATGTCGCAGCACCGAGAAAAACGCTACGATTTCCGCCTCGTTTCTCACGTCCGCCTTCACGGGAATCACGCCTTCGCCCTGCGCCGCGGCAGCCGACTTCTCGTCTTTCGAATACAGCGCGTACACCCTGTACCCTTTCTTTTTCAGCGCCAGAGAAATCCCCAGACCGATTCCCCGCACGCCGCCCGTAACCACAGCGATTTTTTCTCTTTCGTACTTCTTTTCTTCTTCCATACTCCGCCGCCTTTTCTACCGCGCCCTTGCCGCCGCTCAGCTTAAAAACACAATCAGCTTAAAAACACAAACTGCCCGCCGCGGCAATCCACCGTAACCCGCGAGCCCGCCGAAATCCTGCCCAGCAGAATCTCTTCCGACAATCTGTCCTCGATTTTCCGCTGCACCACGCGTTTCAGCTCCCGCGCGCCCAGTTCCGGCTCATACCCCTCTTCCGCCAGCTGCCGTTTCGCCTCGTCCGTTACGCATAAAACAATCCCGCGCTGCTCTAAAAGCCGCGCCGCCAAAGAATCCAGCAGCTTCCCGCCGATTCTCTCCACGTCCGCCAAAGACAACCGATGAAACACAATCACGTCGTCCAGACGGTTTAAAAATTCCGGACGGAATCTCTCTTTCAACGCCGCCGTAATTCTGTCTTTCATCTCCGCGTACGCCCGCCGCTCCGCCGCGCTTTCTTCCGTGCCGTTTTGTGCGTTCGTACCGCCCATACCCCCGTTGTTTTCGCTTCCGTACCCGCCGTACGCACTCTGATTCCCGCCGCCCGGATATCCGTTTTCCCTGCCGAACCCAAGCGTGCCGGCACGCACCGTATCCGGCTTTTCCGCCGCCCCCACGTTGCTTGTCAGAATCACCACGGCGTTTTTAAAACTCACCGTCCGCCCCTTGTTGTCCGTCAGCCTGCCGTCGTCCAGAAGCTGCAGCAAAAGATTAAAAACGTCCGGATGCGCTTTTTCAATCTCATCGAACAGCACCACGCAATACGGCTTCGTCCGCACCTTCTCCGTCAGCTGCCCCGCCTTCAAATCGTCGTACCCCACGTACCCCGGCGCCGCCCCGATCAGCTTCGAAACGGACGATTTTTCCATATATTCGCTCATATCGAGTCGTATCATCTGCTCCTCCGAACCGAACAACGTCTCGGCAAGCGCCTTGCACAAATCGGTTTTTCCCACGCCCGTCGGTCCCACGAAGATAAACGAACCGATCGGTCTTGACGGATCTTTCAGCCCCGCCCTCGCCCGACGGATCGCCCTCGCCACGGCGGAAACCGCTTCGTTCTGCCCCACGATCCGCTTGTGCAGGTCCTCTTCGAGGCGCATGAGTTTTTCGCCCTCCGCCTGCGTGATTTTCGTCAGAGGAATTTTTGTTTTCGCGCTGATAATCGCGGCAATCTGTTCTTTACCCAGCACATACCTGCCGTCCGCGCCGATTTTCATCTCGCTCACGCGCCGTTCGTTTTCCGCCCGTTCTTCCAGCTCCCGCTTCTCTTTCAGCGCCGTCGTCGCCCGCGCGAAATCCCCGCGCGCCATATACAGCCTGCGTTCCTGTTCCTTTTCTTCCGCCTTTTTTTCTATCTCCGCCGTCTCTTCGCCGCCGCCTTTTACGATACGCGCCCGCGAAGCCGCCTCGTCGATTAAATCAATCGCCTTATCCGGCAGGTATCTGTCCGTTACGTACCGCATGGAAAGCGTTACGGCGGCCTCTATCGCCTCGTCGGAAATGCGCAGCCCGTGATGCTTTTCGTAACGCGGGCGCAACCCTTTCAGAATACCGATCGCCGCGTCTTTCGACGGCTCCTCCACCATAATGGGGGTAAACCTGCGTTCCAGCGCGCCGTCTTTTTCGATGTATTTCCGGTACTCTTCTATCGTGGTGGCGCCCACAATCTGCATCTCGCCGCGCGCAAGAAGCGGCTTTAAAATATTCGCCGCGTCCATCGTGTTTTCCGAAGAAGCCCCCGCGCCCACCAGCGTGTGAATTTCGTCGATGAACAAAAGAATATCCCCGTCGTCCGTAACCGCCTGCATCAGATCTTTCAGCCGCTCTTCGAATTCGCCGCGATACTTCGCCCCCGCCAGCATCCCGGCAAGATCCACGGAAAACACTTTTTTATTGAACAGCTGTTCCGGCACGTTTCCCGCCGCAATCAACTGCGCCAGCCCTTCCGCAATCGCGCTTTTTCCCACGCCCGGCTCGCCGATCAGCACGGGATTGTTCTTCGAACGGCGGCACAGTACCTGCACCAGCTTTTCTATCTCTTTTTCTCTGCCGATTACCGGGTCAAGCTTGCCTTTTCTCGCCCGCTCCGTCAAATCCACGCCGAACCGCATTAACTTTTCGTCCGCAAACAGACTCTCCCCCGAAGCTTTTGCCGCGCCGCCTTTTTTCGTGCCGACCGAATCGAACCCGACGTCGCCGAACGCGTCCGTTCCCTCGTCCCGTCCGTTAAACGCCGTGCCGCCGAAGCGATAGTCCGCCCCGGAATCGCCTTTCGTATACCCGTTGCCCGCGGCATACCCTTTGTTTTCGCCCGAACCGTCGCTCCCTTCCTCGCCGGAAGAAAGCCCGCTGCGCTCTCCCCGTGAAAGGTTAGTCCCCCCCTCGTCAGAGGGAACTAACCTTTCGCGCAGAACCTCGGTAACCCGCCGTTTCATTTCGGCGGTATCCACGCCCAACAGGCGCAAAATTTTCACGGCAAAACAATTTTCCTGTTCCAGTACGGCAAGCAGAAAATGCGCCGTGCCCGCTTTTTCTCCCGATTTCGAAGCCAGCTGCACCGCACGCAGAAACATTTCTTTCGTCCGCGGCGTCAACCCCTGCGCGCGCGTATTTTTATCAAGATTGCGAATAAACGCCTCGGAATATTTCGTAAACGAAATCTTTTCCGTCAGCACGCGGTACGCCACGCATGCGGGCATCGATAAAAAGGCATAAATCAGATGTTCGCTGCCGATGTAAGTAACGCCGTTCTGCACGGAAACGTCGTTCGCCACACCCATCGCCTGTTTTAAATTCGCCGTCATTTTTTCTCTGTAATCCATATTCTGCACCTTTTGTCCGGGCACCGCCCGCTCCGATGATATTCACAAAATCGCCTTACGAAAACGATTTCCCCGTATTCTCAGCCTTATATGTGTATAAACCTCATCTATTTTTATGCCCGCACGCCGCGGAATCGTTCCTGCTTTCCCGGCTTCCCCCTTCGGGGAAGCTGTCTGCGCAAGCAGACTGAAGAGGTCTGCTCCAACCGCCGCACCAACCTTTTCCCCGCTTTGCCCTTTCCAACGCCACGGCTGTCTTTCGTTCCTTTCTCGGCTTGCCTCTCTGTAGAAGCGCCCTGCGCAATTCGCCCTTTCCCGGCTTTCCTCTCTGTAGAAGCGCTCTGCGCAATGCCCCCTTTCCCGGCTTCCCCCTTCGGGGAAGCTGTCTGCGCAAGCAGACTGAAGAGGTCTGCAACCATCAACGCCTTCCGCGCAGCAACAAAGATACGCGCCGCTCCGCCTTATATCCCATCAGATCGGCTTTTCTCACAAAGCGCGGACAACCAGCTCCGGAAGCACCTTTCCCACTATCTCCGCGCGCCGGATATTGCATTCTTCCTCGCCGCCCGTTACGCGGTTGCCGCGGCGGAACGAAAGCGGGCGCATATTATACAGAAAATTCACCAAAGACACCGAATCCGTCGTTTCGAAGTAATCCAGCGCGATTCCGAGGCGCACGTCCAGAATTTTTTCCGAATACTCCTCCCACGGCAGCACGGCGCAGTTTAAAAGCGTTCCGTACGCGCGCAGGCACCTGTCTTTCAGCTTCGCGCCCCCCTCTTTTTTCATGCGTTCGCGGTGCCGTATTTCCAGCTCCGTCAAAGAAAGCGCCACTTCTTCCATATGCGATAATACGTCCTCTTCCGAAAGTCCCAGCGTGCGCTCGTTGCTCACCTGATACGAATACCCTTCCGCCCCGGAACCTTCGCCGAAAAATCCGCGCACCGTCAGCCCGTTTTTTCGCAAATTCGGCAAAATCTCTCTAATCACGCCGTCTTTCGAAAGTCCGGGCAAAAACATCATCACCGAAGCCCGCAGCCCCGTTCCCAAATTGCTCGGGCAAGCCGTCAGATACCCCAGCTTTTCGTCGAACGCAAACGGCAGCTCCGCGGAAAGCGCGTCGTCTATCCCGCTCAGACGGTCGTACGCCTTGTACAAATCGTACCCTTTCACGATATACTGTTCGCGCAGATGGTCCTCTTCGTTCGCCATCACCGAAATTTCGTCGTCCCGCAGCGCGTTTTCGTCGAAACACACAAACGCCGCGCCGCTCTTTTTTCCCGCCAGCGCAGGCGAAATCAGGTGCTTTTCCACCAGAAGCTCCGCGTCGTCGCGCGAAATTCTGCCTATATCGTACTCGCGGAAGTTATCCAGCTTCTTCAGCGCCCGCCGCACAAGCCCCACAATCTCCCGCGCGTTTTCGTCCGATAATAAATGAGGAAAGTAATATCCGCGCACGTTTCTCGCCAGCCGTATCCGCGTGGAAGTTACCGTTTTCTGCAAATATTCGGGGGTTCCCGTATTCATCGCAACCTCTCCTTTCCCGCGCCGCGCGCGACGGATTTCCCGTTCCTTTCCGTGCCGAAAATCGTCAGCTGTTCCGCTTCTCCGTATCCCGCAAAATTTCCGTTCCGCGTCGGCGCCGACGGCGTTTCCGCGGACGTTCCCGCCGGACTTTTCCCCCGGTGCGGCTCGTCGCCCTGCATCGCAAACACGCTCTCTTTAATTTCATCAAACAGGTATCGGTAACACTCCGGGCAGCCGAGCAGTTTCGTCTTGTAATACTCTCTCGCCACGGTTCCGCAAAAAGGACATCTCCGCTCTTTCTTTTCTCCCCGCGCGTCGTCGGCGCCGCCTTCGTCCCGCTTCGATTTCGGTTCGAAAGAAATTTCGGGAAACAGCCGCGCAAAACAAGCGGAACAATAATATTCGCGCACGGTTTTCCCGTCCGCCTCCCGCTCGTGCATTTTCACGGCTCTGTTTTTTCTGCAAACGCAACACAGCATTGTTTTACCCGTTCCCCGAACCTCGCATAATTCCGGTTTCCGCGCCGTATAAAACCGCGCTTTTTCCGTTACTCAAAACGTTTCGTTTCCGCTTGCCGCCGCTTAAGCGGATCTTTCCTTGTCCGCTTCCTCCGCGCTTTTTAAAAGCTCGTTTCCGGCGGTGCCGCCGTAAAGCGCCTTCTGCCTTGCCCGCGCTCGCCGCAGGCAGAACCATAACGTTTCCGCCACCTGCAAAGGAATACCCAACAGGAAAATAAACCATAAATCGCCCGCGCCCGCGGTCCCGTTGTTTTTCGAAATCACAAGCGACGTTAAAAACGTGCTTAAAATCACGCCCCATATCAACACCGTAATCGAAACGAAACGGGTTGTACGCTGCCTGAACGCCGCGGCAAACACGGCAAGCATCGCCGCGTTCGCGGGAATCGCATATACGAAAACAAGCCACCACGCACCGTGCGCGGAGGCAAAAATTTTCATCGCCACAAACGTCGCCGTGGCAATCAGCCATATCAGCGCGCTGGAAATCAGAAGCACCATCACCCGCATAAAGGTATTCGAGGCGCGTTCTTTGGGGCTTTCGCCCACCAGATCGTTCACGCTCACGCCGAACAACTCGGCAAGCCGCATCAGCACCAGCACGTCCGGAACGCCGTTTCCCGATTCCCATTTGGAAACGGATTTATCGGAGTAATTTATCTTCCGGGCAAGCTCCGCCTGCGTAATGCCCGCATTCCTGCGGTAGGCGGCGATATTCTTTCCGATTCGCTTATAAACATCCTCTTCTTTTTCCATAAAAATATCATAACATTTTTTTCCGTTTTCGTCAAGCGACTATGCCTTTATTTTCCCCGAAAGCCGCAAAAATACGTAAAAAAACGGCGTTTTCTGCCGTTTTTTCACATTAGTATATTTCGCATTTCAAATTCAACCGGGTTACAACGCGCTGCAAAAGCGAGCAGAACAAGGAAAGCGCGGATTTTGCGCCGCGATTTTACAAAACGTAAACGAGCAAGCACCCGTCGGGTGTTTCGTAACGGACTGTCGCAATCCCGACAATAACCGCTGATTCGCCTTGGCTTTCCGATAACGCGATGCTTTTCAAGCGCGCGTCTCCGTTTCAAAAACAAGCAAGACGCGAAGCACGAGCATTTTGCGCCGCGATTTTACAAAACGTAAATGAGCAAGCAAAAGCGGAGCGCGACAAAGTATTGCGCCGTTTATCAAACGGAGACTTAATAAGCGCGGGCAAAAATCACCATGTGCTCCGCCTTTTCGCCGCACACCGCGCATTTTTCCGCGGTTTCTCCCTCGGCGTAAACGCGTGCCGTAGCGGCGGTCTGTTCCTTGATTTTATCTTCGCAGCAACGCTTACCGCACCAGCCCGCTTTCACGAAATTGCCGCCTTCCACGCCCGCGAGAATGCCCGCCACGTCGTCCGCATACACAATCCGCTTATCCCGCCGCGCGCGCGCGCTTTCCAGCATATCTTTCTGCACGTTTTCCAGCAACGCCGTTACCACGCTTTCCGCATTTTCCAGCGCATATTCCGCCTTCTCGTGCGTGTCGCGCCGTACGCAAACCATCTTTCCGTTTTCGATGTCGCGCGGACCGAGTTCCAGCCGCACGGGCACGCCTTTCATTTCCCATTCGTTGAACTTCCAGCCGGGCGAGTTGTCCGAATCGTCCAGTTTCACTCTCACGCCCGCCGCCGCAAGCCTCTTTTCCACCTCGCGGCACTTATCCAGAACGCCCGCCTTATGCGCCGCCACAGGCACAATCACGCACTGAATCGGCGCCACCACGGGCGGCAGCACCAGCCCTCGCTCGTCGCCGTGCGTCATGATAATCCCGCCGATCATTCTCGTGGAAGTGCCCCAGGACGTCGTATACGCCGCCTTCTGCACCCCGTCCGCGTCCAGAAACTTAATGTTAAACGCGTTCGCGAAGTTCTGACCGAGATAATGCGAAGTCCCCGCCTGCAAGCTCTTTCCGTCGTGCATCATCGCTTCCATGCCGTACGTGGCAACCGCGCCCGCAAACTTTTCCTTTTCCGTTTTTTTGCCCGTAATCACGGGAATCGCAAGACAGTTTTCCGCAAATTCCTTGTACACGCCAAGCATGCGCATCGTCATTTCTTCCGCCTCTTCCGCGGTGGCGTGCGCCGTATGCCCCTCCTGCCACAAAAATTCGCTTGTTCTTAAAAACGGCCGCGTGGTTTTCTCCCACCGCATTACGTTGCACCACTGATTGATTTTCATCGGCAGATCGCGGTAAGACTGAATCCATTTCGAATACATGCTTCCGATAATCGTTTCGGAAGTGGGGCGGATGACAAGCGGCTCCGCAAGCGTTTCGCCGCCGCCCACCGTTACTACGGCAACTTCGGGCGCAAAGCCCTCCACATGCTCGGCTTCCTTCGTGAAAAAGCTCATGGGAATCAGCAGCGGGAAATACGCGTTCTCCACGCCCTGCGCCTTGAAGCGCTTGTCCATCTCGCGCTGAATGTTTTCCCAGATCGCATACGCGTACGGGCGGATCACCATCGTCCCCTTTACAGGTCCGTAATCCACCATTTTCGTCTTTAACACCACGTCGGTGTACCACTGCGGAAAGTCCTTTTCGATGTCGGCAATCTGACCGACGAACTGCGAATCTTTAGCCATAAATAAAAAACCTCTTTAACCCTTGTTTTCCCGTCCGTTCTTCCGTCCGGGAGCGCCTCTGCGTCCTGCGCATGCGCGCAAATTTTTCAAAACCATAAATTATTATACACTATCCGCGCATATTTTTCAACCGTTTTTACATAGCCGCACAAAAATAACCGCGAATTTCGCCTGTCCCGCCCGACTTTTCCCCTACTTTTTCCTTGCTCTCCCTTTTGGACGTTCCCTCGTCGGGTTGCCGCCGTCAGGCAATTCCGGCGAGTAGAGCGGCGCAAAACCACCGCTACTCTTGCTTTCCCCTGTTCGCTTTTTTCTCTGATGAGAACAGCGCGAAAAAGCCTTCCCCTTGGGGGGAAGGTGGCAAGGCATTGCCTTGCCGGATGAGGGGCAGCCGAATATCCTCTCAGCCGAATATCCTCGCCGCCTCATCTCCTCTCGGTCGCATATTCTCCCGTCGTTCTCCAACCGCCCGCGCGATATATTATGTCGGCACGATATATTACGTCATACGATATATTACGCCGCGGTAATTCCCAGCGCCGCAAGTCCCGCCGAAATTTCTCCGTCCGGCGCGTAGCTCGCCGCCACGCTTTTGCAACCGTCCGCCGTCGTAATGCCGACGCCGTGAATACACTTACCCGATACGGGCCAGCAAATCTGCGCGCTCGTCAGCTTAATCGCCTCGCTGCGCCACAAAAACCGCGTCCGCGTGGTCTGCATAATGCCTTTGCCGTACGTTTTCGCCGTACCGTCGGCAGCCGCCGTCAGACACACCCGCCCGTACTCCGTACCGCCGTAATCCAGCATCGCCCCCAAAAGACACTCCGAAGCGGAAGCCGTTCCCGCGTCCGCCAGCACGTACGCTTTCCCGTCCGCGCCGAAATATGCGGAATAATCGTTCCTCTTCGCGTCGAACACGTACGTTTTTCCGTCGCGGTACACCGCTTTCGCCGCCGCGGGAGTTTTTCCCGTCGCGTTTTTGCAGAAATACGAAACGATCGAACGCAGAATTTCCATATCCCCGCCGCCGTTGCCGCGCAAATCCAGCACAAGATTTTTCTTTCCGTCCGCCGAAAATCTTTTCATTGCCCCGTCAAATTCCGCCGCCGCGTTGCCGTTGAACTGCGTCAGGCGGATATACGCCGTATCTTCCGGCAACGCCCGCAAAACAAACGCCCCGCCATCCGCAAAACGCTTTTCCGTTTCCGTCGCGTCGGCGCCGGGATACACGTATGCCGCCGACGAAGAACGGTACGTAACGTAATGTTCCGTAAACGAAGCCTTATGCAGCTTCACGACGCGCTTGTTTTCCTCTCCGTACGGGTAGCGCGTTTCTTCCACGTAAAATTCTTCGCCAGCCGCGTATTTCGCCGCGAATTCCATAAACGCCGAAAGCGAAACGCACGCCGTCATCGAATCCGCCGTCGCGCCGTACCCCGTAATCCTGCTGCCGTCCGCAATTCCGGCCGCCTCCGCGGGAGAGCCTCCCGCCGTGCGCGAAACGGTCAGCATGCCCGCCTGTTCCGCCATGGCGGAAACGAAATACATGCCCAGCCCGCTGTATTGCCCCGCCGATTTCTTCACGGCTTCGTCGTTCTCGTCCGCCGTCATGTACGCGGAATACCTATCCAGAAGCGAATTTACGCCGCCGAACACGCCCGCGTAAAATTCTTCGTCGGAAATCTCGTACAGATAATCTTTCTGTATGCGTTCTTTCGCCCACAGCAAAGAATTGATTTCTTTCGGCAGCGTGGCTTTATGAGTGAAAAAGCCGCCGAAAAACGCGCAGAACAGCGCCAGAACGCACGCCGCGATCCGCGCAGATTTCTTTTTGAAAAACGATTTGAATTTTCCGCCTTTCCCGCCCGATTCGTTGCTCTGCTCCGCTTCCGTCGCGCGTTTAAAAATTTGTTCCGGCTTTGTTGTTTCCGTTGTCTGTTCGTCTTTCCGTTTCGGTTTCTCTGTTTCCATACTTCTCCCTTTTCGTCCTGATTTTATCCCGTATCTCCGTGCAATGCTTATTTAATACCGCCCTTTCGCGGCTTTCCCCTTCGGGCAGGCTTCGCCTGTTCCGCTGCACCGGCATTATCTCTTGCTTTCCCCTTCGGGGAAAGTGGCGAGCTTTTGCGAGCCGATAGAGGTTTCACAATCAAATTCCCTCTCTTCCCGCAGTTTCTCGTTCATCGACAATTCCCTAAAATCCGCCTTTTTTCGACCGTCTTTTCGCAACTTCACTTTTTCGAAAGTTTGTATATTATTATAAGTATGCGAAAAGTTACCGCGTCGGGGAACAGTCGGATATTCAGCCCGGTTGCCTTTTCTATTTTGTCCAGACGGTATAAAAGCGTATTGCGGTGCATATATAAAGCTCTGGAAGTCTCGCTCACGTTCAGCGAAGTGCTCAGAAATTTCTCCGCCGTCAGAAGCATTTCCTCGTCGTCGAACACTTCGCGGATCTGTTCTTCCGTAATGTCGCTCAGAAATTCGTCCAGCCGCGATTTCGGCACTTCTTCCAGCAGCTTCACCAGCATGTATTCCTTATACGAATGCACGCCTTCTCCGCCCGAAAACACTTCGGCGTAACGCAGCGCCGTTACCGCGCGCGAATAGGAAAGCTGCAAATCGTGAAATCCCCCCGTTACCGATCCCGCGCCGATACATACCCGCGCGCCCAGCTCTTCCGTCAGAAATCCCGCCAGAAATCCCGCGTATTCCGCGGGCGAGGAATATTCTTCCGAAGGCTCCGCCGCTTTCACGAACGCGAAGTTCTTATCGTCGAATTTCACAACGCAGTCCTCTTTCGCGTCGGCGTACTGCTTCAAAAGCGCTTCCGTTTCGGGGTAGGCTTTCGTGAATCTGATCGCCAGCACGAAACACGGTTTTTCTTTCACGCCGAATTTCACCGAATATTTATACGCGTCCGTCTGCGAATATTCGCCGAGCAGCATTTTTTTCAGATACTCTCCCTGCGATACGGCGTTTTTTTCCGCAAACGAAGCAAGATAAGCGGGCAGCAGCGCGGCGTAATTCTTCTCCGCTTTCGAAGCTCCGTCCAGAACGCCCGTATACGTTTCCCCCGCGAAAGAAAAGCGGAAATAAGTGTGCTTTCCGTCGGAACGCGGCCCCGAAGAACACGCCTCGTTTTTTTCGGCGGAACTCTCTTCTCTGAAACCCAGCCTTACCCCCAGTTTTTCCGATACGTCGGTTACGATTTTTTCCAGTTCGTTCATACATTCTGCTCCTTCGGTTTGCGTCGCTTGCGCTAAGGATAATTATACAACTTTCCGCGAAAAATTTCAAGGGTTTTCGCCCCTGTTTTTTCGTTCACGCGTCCTTTTATATAATTTTCTTTGTTTCTTTCCCTTTCCCGGGCGCTTTTCCGCTATTATTTTTCTTCGTTTTCTACGGCGCCGCAAGCCGCTTCCGAAGCGAAAAAAGTTTAAAATTTATCGTTTTTTTCAGCTCTTATCATTGACAAAACAAAAGAATTATGGTATAATATTTTCGAAAGTAAAAAAAGGACGGGCGACGGCTGATTTTTAAACGTTTCACTCCTCCCCTGATTGCTTTTTATCGACTGCGTTATAGAAGAAATTTTTTTTAGGAGACTTTTTTATTATGAGTAAAAATTACCCCGAAAAAGAAGTAAACGTGAACGACTTGAGCGGTGAAGAACTCGGCGCTCTCGCTTCGGACGAAACGGAACCCGAAGCACCCAAGCGCATTTTCAGCCGTATCCTTACGCTGCTTCTTGCGCTCGCTCCCATCGCGCTGGTGTGTTTTCTGCCCGTTACGCTGCTTTTAAAAGCGGAAGTCGCGGGAAACAGCACTATGGTTTTCACCAACGAAACCACTCTTCTGAAAGTGTTCATGAACCTCTTCAAAAAAGATGGTCTGGCAGAACTTTATAAAGCGATCGGCACGGTAACGGCAGGCGGTCGGCAGATCAACCTCGCGCAGTCCGCTCCCGCAACGATCTCCAAATTTCAGGGAATTAAATTTCTTCCTTACTTAAACGACTACGATAAGCACACGATGCTTTACAGTATGTTCCTCTACGTAATTCCCGTAGTGTTCGTACTCAATATCGTCTTCATGCTTGTGGGCGTGTGCTCCGGTAAAAAAGCTCCCGCAATGGTACGCACCATCGCTTACATGAACCTTATCGCGTTCGGCGGTTATGCGCTTATTACGCTGTGGCTCTCCTCCATGTACAGTTTCGAAACTTCCGCGGCGGGCGCAATGAAGAACAAGCTCCTTTTCGATTACACGGTGCTCGGCATTGCCGGCGGTTCGCTTCTTCTCTACGTGATTTACTCGTTCGTAAAGAACAAGGGCAAAGCGGTTGTTCCGTTTATCCTCTTCCTTCTTACGGCGGCTTTCGTAGGCGCATACGGCTATGCTTACCTGCATTACAATAAAGACGGCTCCATGCTGAACAACCTCACCGCTCTGATGGGCGATAACACGAAGTTCTTCATCAAGAATCATACGTGGGGCGGCTTCTATAAATGGGCGATCATCGCGGCGTTCTCCTTCGTCGTTCTGGCGTTCTACTTCTCTACCGCGCGTCTGCCGATGAAAAAGGGCTACGGATTCGATATTTTCCGCAACGTCATCAATCTGATTATGGCGGGCATCATCGTTGCCGTGTGCTTCATCGATTTCGGCTTTACGAAGGGCGTAAACGAAAAGACTTTGCTCGGCGACGCAAAATGGTTTGCCGTTGCCGCTGCGGGAATCGCGCTTGTTCAGCTGATTCTCTGCATCATCACGAAATCCGTATTAAAACGCAAAGCGGAACAACAGGAGTACGAGGAATCGGAAGCAGAAGAAGCAGAAGAAGAAACCGCTCAGCCCGCGGCTCCCGCCGAAGAACCCGCTCCGGCACCTGTTCCCGCCCCTGCCCCCGCACCTGCTCCCGTATATGCAAACGGTTATACGGCTCCCGTAGCGCCCATCGCTCCCATGCCCGTATACGTTCCCGTATATGCGCCCGCGTCGGCTGCCGTAGCGGCTCCCGCTCCCGTGGAAGCGGTTCCGGCTCCCGCCCCCGTGGTAGAGGAAGAGCAGCTTGTCATTCCCAACTTCTCTTCGTTCCGGGAAGAAGAAGCGGAACCCGAAGTTACGCCCGTTGCTCCCGCGCCCGCCCCTGCCCCCGCAGCGGCTCCGGCACCTGCGGCGCCCGCAACGAACAGCTACTACACCACGCAGACGTTCGATCCGTTCATCGCTTCTCTTACGGATAAAGAAAGAGAGCAGTTCACGAATCTGTTCGTTCTGAAATACAACGGCGCGATGAGCAACATTCCCGATTACGCCGTAGGCGGCAACAATGACGACTTCTTCCGCAAGATATTCATCTACCTCGGTCAGTACAGAGATCGTATTCCCGACGGCTTGCTTGCGAAGATGTATAAGTTCGCCGTCAGAAAGTAAAGTTGTAATAAAAATTTCAGGCGCGTCCGCTTTTGCGGGCGCGCTTCTTTTTTCAAAAAGGTGTTGAAAATCGGGCAAAATATGTATAAAATCGCCCCTGAATATGTTAAAAAACAAGGGTTTTTCTTACAAAAAACCCTTGTTTTTTAATAAATTCGGCTTATTTTACACCGTTTTTACGCCTTATTTTACGTTATTTCTCCCCGAAAACGCGCTTGATTACGGCAATTTCCGGCTGAATTCTGCTTTTATACAACATTAAATCGGTCATAAATTCGGGATCGATCAAATGAAAATTCTTTTTGATTTCCTCTTCCACGATTTTCGCCGCGGGCGACAATTTTTCGTCGTACATTACGTAATGGCGGCGTTCCTCTATATCGAACCAGATTCTGCCGCGCGGAAAATCGTTGAACGCATATTCCGCATATCGCCCCTCCGCCGCGGTTTTCGAAAGTTCTTCCCACGCTTTTTTGTGGCTGTATTTATAATTGAGTCCGTCCTCGTCTTTCGTGATTTTTTCAACGACGCGTTTGCCGCCGCATTTCACAAATCTGCCTTTATCGCAAATAAAATCGGCGTTTTCGCCTTTAAAGCAAATCCAAAACACGCCTGTTTCGATTTGCAGCGTTTTTTCTTTATCGTTCATACTTCTTTCGTACCTTTTTATTCAATCTTTGATTTTTACCGTAACGGTAAGCGTGCCGTTTGCGGAAAACGTGCAGGTTTCGCTGAGGCTGTTTACAAGGTATAATCCTCTGCCGTTTTCCGACATAACGTCGGCGCAGCGGCAATCCTTAGGCGGCGCATACGGCGGCAAAGACGTGATTTTCAGTTCGCACAGCGAACCTTTCACCCGCCACTCCACTTCCGCGTTGCCGCTTTCCGTATAGCGGATGGCGTTGGTTACCAGCTCGCTGACGGCAAGTTTTGCCTTGAAAATGCCCTCGTCGCCCGCGCCGTTTTCTTTTAAAAACGCGGCAAGATCGCCAAGGGCGCTATGCAGTTGTTCGAACGTTCCGATTTGCAGCGGCATCGCTTCGTTCCCCTCACGCTTCTTTTAATCCGTCTTTCAGTTTTGCAAGCACTTTTCTTTCCAGCCGGGAAACGAACATCTGCGAAACGCCGAGGCGCTTTGCGGTTTCGCTCTGCGAAAGTCCTTTGAAAAACCTGCAGTCGACCAGCTGTTTTTCCGTATCGCCCAGCGCTTTCATGGCGCTTTTCAGCGCCTCGCGGTTTTCGAAATGCTCGTACGTGGCGTCGTTATCGGGCAGAACGGCGTATAACGAATTTTCGTTTTCGTCATCGCCCTTTGCCATGGTGGAATCCAGCGAAACGGCGTTTCCTACTTCCAGCGCGCGCACTACCTCTTCCTCCGAAACGGAAAGCGCGGCGGCAATCTCTTTTACGGCGGGTTTCTTGCCTGTTTTCCCCTCGTAATCGGCGCAGAAAGCGCGCACTTTGGCGTGTATTTCGCTTAATCGCCGCGGCAATTTTACCATTCGCGCTTTATCGCGGAAATAATTTTTGATTTCGCCCGTGATCGTGGGGGTAATGAACGTGGTGAACTGCATGTTCAGATCGGGGTTGAAGCGATCGATGCCGCGCAGAAGCGCCAGCGACGCCACCTGTTTCAGATCGTCGTAATCCACGCCGCGCCCCGTAAATTTTTTAGCGAGTATATCCGCTATGTACAGATATTTTTCGGCGATTTCGTTTCTCAGTTTCACGTCGCCCGTTTCTCTGTATCTGCGGAACAATTCGTCCTCTTTCTTTTCCATTTTACTCTTCCGAAATGATATTTTCCGCGCTCAGGCGTAAAACGTAATGGCGGTAACCGTTTCGCCGTTCCGCGTTACGTTGTTTTCCGCCACCAGCGCCGAAAGAAGCGCAAACGAGATTTCGTCGTCCGCCGAGCCGGCTTCTTTGGCGTTTCCGCCTTGTTCCAGCCCGGAAAGCGCGCATTTTATTTTTCCGTTTTCCGCAAAGAAAAAGCTGACTCTTGCGCGGGCGTAGCCGTTGCGTTTTAAAATCAGCAGTCCTTCGGTAACGCACACTTTAATATCTTCCGTATAATCGACGTCCAGCCCGGAAACCGCGCATACGCCGCCCGTGGCAAGGCGCACGGTGGTGAGAAAATCGCTGACGAGCGGCAATTCCATGGCAAATTCGCCGCCTTTCGTTTGGGTATTCAAAGAAGAATCGCGTTCCATTTTTATTTAATCTCCATAATGCTGTCGAGCGAGCAGATGAGAAATAATTTTTTGATTTTCGGTTTGAGATTTTTCAGCGACATTTTATAACCGTCCGTTTTCACCCGCTTCAAAATTTTAACGAAGGTGCCGAGCGTGGTGCTGTCGATAAAATCGAGATTTTCGCAATCGAACATCACGTTTGAAGGGCTTTCGGCGTATGCCGCAATAACGCCTTCGTAAAAAGCTTCGGCGTTTCCGGAATCCACTTCGCCGGAAAGCGCAACGGTAAGGCAGCCGTTTTCTCTGCCGAGTACTTTCATCTCTTCCATTTTCGTTTTCTCCTGTAACTATACTAAAAATGCGTTGATCATGCCGCCCGCCGCAACGGACACAAGATACGTGATACCGATTAAGGCAAGATTTCGCTTCCATTGTTTCGTGTTTTTTAAAAGAACCACGAAGCCCAGCCCCGCGTTGGCGCAAAGCCCCGCCACGCACGAGCCGAATAAAATTCCGCCCTTTAAAAAACACTGCGTTATCACTACGCTGGAAGCGCAGTTGGGGATGAGCCCCACAAGCGCCGCGATAAACGGCTGCGCCGCCGCGCCGCGCTGCATGAATGCGATGAATCTTTCTTCCGTTACGGCGTATATGATGGCGCCGAGCACGAAATTGACGATGAATATAAACGCCGCCACCTGCAACGAATGCAGAATAGGGTGCAGAAAATACGTTTTCCACGGGTGGCGATCGTCGTGATCTCTGCCGCAGGAGGTACATTCTTCCTCGTCCGCGTGGTCTTCTTTGCGGAAGAAATATTCGTGCGAATCGCTTACCCCGGCTTCCGGATTGACGCGCATATCCGCGCCTTCCGCAAGCAACGGCTGCGACGACTTTTTGCGGAACAAGAACATCAAGCCGTCGACGAGATACCCCACCGCCACGCCGATGCCCATTTTTGCGATGATGAGCGGCAATAATTGCTCCGCCGCGCCCTCCGACAAAAGGATAACGAACGCTTCGTCGCTGGTAGAAAGAAAAATCGCGAGCAAGGTACCTACGGTGATATACTTCTGTTCGAACAGTTTTGCCGCCATGACGGAAAATCCGCACTGCGGCACCAGCCCCGTAGCCGCGCCGATTAAAGGACCGAATCCGCCGCGCAGGCGCGAATGTTCGCGGCTTAAATTCGTTTTATGTTCCAGCAGTTCTATGATGACATAGATAAGCACGAGAAACGGGAACAATTTCAGCGTATCGATCAACGAATCAAGAAACACGTCAAGCATGCGCTTTGCCCTCCGCATTGTTTTTCGCATCCGGCTCGCGGTTTTCCGCCACGGCGGAAAGGGGTATGGAAGCTTTGGCGTTCAGCGTTAAATCGGCAAAATCGCCGTGCAGATAGCGAATCAGCCCCTCGGAGGCGATCATCGCCGCGTTATCGGTGCAGTAGCGCTTTTCGGGAAGAACGAGGCGCAAGCCGTTTTTCCGGCAGGCTTCGGAAAGTTTCTGCCGCAAATAGCCGTTGGCGATGACGCCGCCGCCCGCCGTTACCGTTTTTACGCGCTTTTCTTTCGCCGCCGCAATCGTCTTTTTTATCATCACGTCTACCGCGGCTTTCTGAAACGACGCCGCCACGTCCGCTTTGACGATTTCTTCGCCTTTCTGCTCTTTCGTATGGCAGTAATTGATGACGGCGGTTTTTAAGCCGCTGTACGAAAAATCGTAGCCGCCGCCCCCTTTGAACATCTGCGGAAACGGGATATTCGCCGTGCCGCCCTCGGCACATTTCTGTATATTCGGTCCTCCCGGATAGGGCAAGCCCAAAACGCGCGCCGCCTTATCGAAAGCTTCGCCCGCCGCGTCGTCTTTCGTGCCGCCGAGATAGGAAAATTCCGTTTCGGACCGCGCGTATAAAATGGCGGTGTGTCCGCCGCTTGCCAGAAGCGTTACGAACGGCGGCTTCAAAGCGGGATCGGCAAGGTATGCCGCGGCAAGATGCCCGCGGATATGATTGACGGCGATGAGCGGTTTTTGCAACGTGTAAGCGTATGCCTTTGCAAACGACACGCCTACGAGCAGCGCGCCGAGCAGTCCCGCGCCGTAAGTTACCGCCACCGCGTCGATTTCTTCGGGCTTGATATGCGCCTTTTCGATTGCCGCCGCCACCACTTTATCTACGGCGACGACGTGCGCGCGCGAAGCGATTTCCGGCACTACGCCGCCGTATTCCGCCTGCACGGAAGCGGACGAAGCGATTTCGTCGGACAAAATTTTTCTGCCGCGAATAATCGCCGCCGCCGTTTCGTCGCAGGACGATTCTATGCCGAGTATAATCGGTTCTTTTTTAGTTTCCGCAGCAAGAATCGTCATTGTTTTTGTATTGCCTCTTTGAAATTTGAATTTTTGCGTTTAAAAACAGAGTAACCGGTTATGTTACCGCCCCTTTGATGAGAATAGTTTAACTTGGAAATTATTGTAACTGCCCCTCATCAGTCGGCTTTGCCGACAGCTTTCCCCCCAAGGGGAAGCCTGTATTTATTGCCTGAATAGATGCGCACATCAAAAACAAGCAAGACGCGAAGCCTGCGGATTTTGCGCCGCGAGTTTACTATGCGTAAATGAGCAAGCAAAAACGTAAAGGCGACAAAGTATTGCGCCGTTTATAATGCGCGCACTATACCGTGCGTTTGAGGTAGTCGATGATAAACCCTTGTATATCCCCGTCCATCACCGCCTGAATGTCGCCTTTTTCGTAGCCCGTGCGGTGGTCTTTCGCCATGGTGTAGGGGCAGAACACGTACGAACGAATCTGCGAACCCCACTCGATTTTCTTTACGTCGCCTTTCATGGCGTCCGCTTCCGCCTGACGTTCTTCGATTTTCTTTTCGAGCAGTTTGGAACGAAGCATGTTGAAGCACATTTCCTTGTTCTGCAGCTGCGAACGCTCGTTCTGGCACTGCACCACGATGCCCGTGGGGAAGTGCGTGATTCGCACGGCGGAAGCCACTTTGTTTACGTTCTGCCCGCCGGCGCCGCCCGAATGATAAATATCGATGCGGATATCGTCGTCTTTGATTTCCACTTCGTTATCGTCCTCTACTTCGGGCATGACTTCGAGGGAGCAGAACGAAGTGTGGCGACGTTTGTTGGCGTCGAACGGGGAAATGCGCACCAGACGATGCACGCCCATTTCCGCCTTTAAATACCCGTACGCGTTTTCGCCTTCCACGCGGAAATCCACGCTTTTGATGCCCGCTTCGTCGCCCGCTTCGCGATCGAGCTCGTACACTTTGAAACCCATTTTTTCGCAGTAGCGGTTGTACATACGGTATAACATCGAGCACCAGTCGCACGCTTCCGTGCCGCCCGCGCCCGCGTGCAGCGTTAAAAGAGCGTTATGCGAATCGTACGGGCCCTTTAAAATGGCGCGGATGCGCATATCTTCGATATCTTTATCGGCGGTGGAAAGCATCGAATCCAGCTCGGAAATCAGGCTTTCGTCGCCCGTTTCTTCGATGAGATCGATCACTTCTTCGGCATCGGAAAGCGCCGCGGCGCTTTTATCGTATGCCGTGATTTTGTTCTGAATATGCGCGATTTCTCTGCCGATTTTCGTGGAACGTTCGAGATCCTGCCAGACTTCCGGCTTTTCCTGCTCGGCTTTCAGTTCTTCGAGCTTTTTCTTCTGATTATCGAGGTCGAGCGCGTACCCCGCTTCGGCGAGAACGCCGCGCATGCCCTGAATTTTTAATCTGTAATCGTCTGCTTTAAACATAAATCTTCTTTATTATTGCTTGTTTTCCGGTTGGTTATTCTGCGCCGCGGCTGCCGCTTTCGCCTGCGCTTCTTTATACGACGACATATTCTGAATGGGTTCCGGCATCTGACGGCGGAACGCTTTGCGTTCGCCCTGCGGCTGCGCGGGCTGTGCGGGACGGGCGGGCGCGCCGTTCTGACGGAGTTCGATGCGCACTTTCAGAAGCACGGAAATTGTGGTGCGCTGGATGCGTTCCACCATTTCGTCGAACATGTCGAAGCCCTCTTTCTTGTAGGAGATAATCGGATCTACCTGCCCGTAAGCGCGCAGACCGATCCCCTTTCTCAGCTGATCCATCGCGTCGATATGGTCGATCCAGTTTCTGTCTACCGTCATCAGGAGGACGCGGCGTTCCACATCGGAAAAGTCTACGCCCATCGCGGAAATTTCTTCGATTTTCTTTTCGTATTCCTTGACGGTTTTCGCCGTGATTTTCTGAATCGCAAGCGGGTAATCCCACTTTTCCAGCTTTTCACGCGTAACGTAATTCGTGCCTTCGGGCAGCAGTTTCGTTTCAAGCGCGGCGTTCAGTTCCGATTCGTTCCAGAGTTCCGGCATGTCGTCCGCGTTCACGGCGGTTCGCACCACTTCTTCCACGTAATCGGGTATATATTTCAGCACCTGATCGTGTACGTTTTCGCCCTTGAGCACTTTCATACGCTCCGCGTACATCACTTCGCGCTGCTTGTTCATCACGTCGTCGTACTGGAGCACGTTTTTACGGATGCCGAAGTTTCTGCCTTCGATTGCCTTCTGCGCGTTTGCGATGCCGTGAGAAAGCATTTTCGATTGCAGACAGGTATCTTCGTCGATTTTGAAAAAATTGTAAAGCGATTTCATTCTTTCGCCGCCGAAACGCTTTACGAGATCGTCTTCGAGCGAAAGGAAGAACACAGACATACCGATATCGCCCTGACGCCCGGCACGGCCGCGCAGCTGATTATCGATACGGCGGGATTCGTGGCGCTCGGTGCCGATGATGCAAAGACCGCCGGCGGCGATTACCTGTTCCTTTTCCTTATCCGTTTCCGCCTTATAATGTTCGTATACTTTTTTATAGCGTTCGCGGAGCGCGAGAATTTTATCGTCTACGTCGGTAATGTACGTGCTGACGGCAAGTTCGATATCTTCGTGCGCAGCGCCCTCTTCGCGGAGGCGCTTTTTGGCGAGGTATTCGGGGTTGCCGCCCAGCAGAATATCCGTGCCGCGCCCCGCCATGTTGGTGGCGATGGTTACGGCGCCGAATCTGCCTGCCTGCGCTACGATTTCCGCTTCGCGTTCGTGGTTTTTCGCGTTTAAAATGTTGTGTTTTACGCCGTTTTTATGCAGCAATCTGGAAATTTCTTCCGATTTATCTACGGAAGCCGTACCTACCAGCACGGGCTGCCCGCTCTTGTTGCGTTCGATGATTTCCTGCACCACCGCACGTTTTTTGCCTTCGAGCGTGGAATATACCATATCGGGAAGATCGACGCGCTTGATAGGCTTGTTTGTGGGGATTTCGATAACGTCAAGCGAATAAATCGTGCGGAATTCCGCTTCTTCCGTTTTTGCCGTGCCCGTCATGCCCGAAAGTTTGCCGTACAGACGGAAATAGTTCTGGAAAGTGATAGTGGCGTACGTCTTGTTTTCGCTTCTTACTTCCACGCCTTCTTTCGCTTCGATTGCCTGATGCAATCCGTCGGAATAGCGGCGCCCGATCATAAGTCTGCCCGTGAATTCGTCTACGATGATGACTTCGCCGTCGTTCACGATATAATCTTCGTCGCGCTTGAAAAGCTTGTGCGCTTTGAGCGCCTGCTGAATGTGATGGTTCAAATCGGCGTGCGCGATTTCCGCGATGTTATCGATACGGAAGAATCGTTCCGCTTTCTGCGCGCCGGAATCGGTGAGTTCCACCGTTTTATCCTTGCGGTTTACGATGTAATCCCAGTCCTTATTCTTCGCGAGCGTCTTTTTGCCTTCGGGGGCGTTTTGCGCGGCGATACGGCGTTTTTCTTCCTGCGCAGCCTCGTAATTCGCCTGTTCTTCCAGCGACATTTTCGTGTAATCCGCGTATTCTTCCTCTTCGGAATCGTCCTCCGCGGCGGCTTCGGCAAGCGCTTTTTTGTTTTTCTTTTTGCCCTTGTTTTCCTTGGCTGCTTCGCGCGCGGCACGGAACGCCTCGTCCTCTTCCTCTTTCAGTTCGTCGTCGAATCCGCCGGAAAGCGTGCGTACGAATTTATCTACCTGCACATACAGATCGGAAGATTTTTCGCCCTTGCCGGAAATGATGAGCGGCGTTCTGGCTTCGTCGATTAAAATGGAGTCCACTTCGTCCACGATGGCAAACGACAAATCGCGCTGCACCATCTTCGAAAGATCCGTCTTTAAATTATCGCGCAGATAATCGAAGCCGAATTCGTTGTTTGTACCGTATACGATATCCGCTTTGTACGCTTCGCGTTTCTCGTCGTCGTCCATGCCGGGCACGATCACTCCTACGGTGAGCCCCATGAATTTGTGCACTTTACCCATCCATTCCGCGTCGCGCTTGGCAAGGTAATCGTTTACGGTAACGACGTGCACGCTTTTGCCCGTAAGGGCGTTTAAATACGAGGGCAACGTTGCCACCAACGTTTTGCCTTCGCCCGTACGCATTTCCGCGATTCTGCCCTGATGCAGGCAGATACCGCCGATAATCTGTACGCGGAAGTGCTTCATATTCAGAACGCGCCATGCCGCTTCGCGCAGCGCGGCGAACGCGTCCGGCAGAATATCGTCGGTGGATTCGCCCGCCTTCAGGCGTTCTTTTAATACGTTCGTCTGCGATTTCAGCGTTTCATCGTCCATCGCGGCGTATTTCGAATCGAGCGCCTCTACGCTGTCCGCGATTTTATTGAGCTTTTTAAGGCTCCGCTTGCTGTCGCTGTTTGCCAAAAAACCGAAAATTCCCATCGTTAATCTCCGCATTGAAAAATTTTGTAACGCGCGCAGAAACGCGCGATTATTTCACCTTTCTATTTTACAATATTTTGCCTGAAAATCAAAGCGTTTTTCGCCGTTTTTCTTATATTTTTCGAAAGCTTTCACTTTGCGGGCGCAAAACTCCCCTTTTTCACGCGGCAAAAAACGTTTTTCGTCAATTTTTTCGACTGTAAGGCTTGACGAAACTACGATTTTCGGATATAATGAAATTGAAAACACGCTTGCCGCGGCGAGGCGCGATGCGCCGCTTCGGGCAGAATACGGAGGTAATTGATGAAATACTGTTGGAAAACGAAATTTTTTACGCATGCGTTTCGGTTGGTTGCTTTGACGTTCCTGACGTTTGTTCTGCTTGCGCCCGCGTTTTTACGCACGGAAACCATTAAAGCAAGCGCGGATACCGGGCCGAAGCCGTCGGTTAGCGTAACGTTTGAAAATATGGGCGACGAGCTTTGCTACGGAACGCTGCTTTCGAAAACGCCCTCTACAGGGCCCGCAGGGGCATGGGACGGCACGGAAGACGGCAAGCCTATTTTTAATGGTGCGAACGAGACGGTGTGGCGCGCGTTTGTGGAATACAAAGACCCGGACGGATTCTATTTTTTGCAATGGTTTCGGCGCGCGGACGAAAACAAAGCATTAAACTGGACGTATTATCCGCCGCAGACATTTAAAATTTTGCTGTACTACCCCGACAGGGCGACGAAAAGCGGCGCGGCGGATAATTCGGCGGGCGCCTCGACGCGCGATTCGGAAACCACGGCGGCAAGCGGCGCGTTTTGCGTGAGCGACGTTCTGAAAAGGTACGCGTTTCACAGCTATTTTACCGTAAACATGGCGGAAATCGCCGACAACACGGGCGGCAATCTGATTACCGCTACGCCTCTGCCCGTAACGCAAAATTACGATTATTCGGCGGAAATTCTCGGATTTTTCGTGCGGTTTATCATTACGCTCGGCGTGGAAACGCTGCTGGCGCTTGCGTTCGGACTCAGGACGAAGCGGGCGTTTCTCACCGTGCTGGCGGCAAACGGCGCTACGCAGGTTGCGCTGAATATACTTTTAAACGTGCAGCTGCATTTCAATAACGTTTACGGAGTGCTTCCCCTGTACTTTTTCGCCGAACTTTTTGTGTTTGTTGCCGAAGCCGCGCTGTATTGCTTCATTTTCGGCAAACGGAAAAACGGCGGCGTAAGCGGTTCCGCAGACGAAAACGGCGGCAAAGCTGCGATAGCATACAGCAAAAAACGCTTGATTTTATATGCCTTTACGGCGAACTTGGTTTCGTTTTGCATCGGGTTGCCGCTGGCGATTCTGCTGCCCGCCGTATTTTAACAGCATTTAAACCGAACGCAACGACACAGACAGCCGCGAAAAAAGAGCCGGGATTGCTCCCGACTCTTTCTTTTATTGTTGTTTTGCCAACGGTTTATGCCGCTTTCTCTACGTTTTCGATCAGCTTCGCTTTCGTATCCGCCAGCGCTTTGTTCATCGCATCGAAATCCGCTTTGTGCGCTTCTTCGAACCTCGCGAAGAATTCGTCTTTTGCCTTGTTTGCTTTCGCGTCGATCTCGCTCGCCTTTGCGTTGAGCTGATCGGTGATGTCCGCGGGGAATTTCGCCTGCAGATCTTTCAAGGATTTTTCGCCTTGTTTCATCAATTCTATCAAGGACGTTAACCCGTCGTTCGCTGCCTTGCCTGCCGCCTCGAGGTCTGCCACGAGTTTATCGTATGCCGCCTCGTACTTGGTAAGATCTCCCGTTGCAATGGTGATATCCACGGAAGAATTTCCCGCCTTAATGCTGATAATCAACTGTTTCTGCGCAAGAATTTCCGCTTTCTTTTCGCGAAGCTGCACTAAAAGTTTCTGATACGCAGAATCGGGAGATACCAACGCGTTGTAGCGCGCGTCGTCAAGTTTTTTAATTGCCGCGGAATAAGTATCCAGCGCGATTCCGTAACCGGCATAAGCAACGGCATACGCGCTGTTCATCGCGTAAATCAAATCTTTCGTGGCGGTGCTGGTGGCAAGAGAAATTTCGTACTCTTTCGCCGCGAAATATGCCTGACGAACTTCTTCGGACACAAGCTGCGCCGTTTCCACACGACCGATGGCGATTACATTTAAAAGCTGTTCGTCGTTCATGCCGGCGATCTCTTCTTCCGTATAGGTGGAGTTATGTTTCGCCAGCTGTTTCAAAGCTTCGGTTTTCAGAGCATCTACCCGTTCGACCGTCGCTTTGATGCCGCTGCTTTCAAGGTATTCGTTTACCTTTTTCTCGGCGTCCTTATACAAATCTTTCGCCCATTTCGTATCGCCGGAAACGGAAATTTTAACGTTGTTTTCGCCGACTTCCACTTCGCCTTTCACTATGTAGCCCGTTTCCGTAGCCACTTCCACCACGCCTTTTACGGCTTCGTCGGAAGTTTTGCCCACAAACGCGGTGCCCTGCAGAATGATTGCCGCGTCGTCGTTGAGCGCGGTAACGGATACCACCTTGTTGTCTTTATCTACCATCAGTTCGACAGACGGGTTAATATCCACCGTCATGCGCGTGTTTTCCGCAGCTTTCGAGCAGCCGCCGAACGAAAACATCGTGGCGCCGAGTGCAAACGCGGCGCATAACGACAAGAATCTTTTTTTCATGTTTTTATACTCCTTGTTTTGTTTATTTACCGAAAACTTTACGCTTTCAGTTTATATTATTTTAGCATATTATTGAATTTTTGTCAACAATAATTATCGTACAACTGTATAAATTTAAACATATTTGCTTGAATTGTTTATATTTCAGGCATTTCCGAAAGCATTTTTGAGGCGCTTTAATTTTTTGCGGTTTAAGTTTCTGATTTGAAAACGAAGCCGGAATACGCTAAAAGGCTGCCGCGAAAAGCGGCAACCTTTCAACAAAATAAAATAAAGGAGGTTAAAAATGAATTATGAAAAGTCTGTAAGTAAATTGAATATCGTTTTTTTAAACAGGCGGCAAGTATCTGCCTGCCGCCCGTAATGCTAACGATATGGTACGGCTTGAAACAACGCTTATTCGGCGTCTTTATTCTCGTCGTTGTTTTCCTCGGTTTTTTCCTCGGATTCGGCTTTCATCGCTTCTTCCGCAGCCTGCTTCTGCGCAGCCGCTTCCGTACGCTTCGCCATCTTCTTATCCTTTCTCATCTGCGCCTTCATCTCTTTCGTTACGATACGGGCGCTGTCGATCTGGGCGCGCATTTCCTGCGGCGTAGGAGGCACGAACGCCGCTCCTTCCGCGTTTTCGGAAATAACTTCGTAGCCTTCGTCGCGTTCCAGAATCGTGGCTTCGGTGTAGCCGTCGAACAGGTGAATGTGGTGCGCGTCGAACGCAAGGTCGATAATGTCTTTCAGATTGATTATCGCACGGGAAGAGATCTTCGCGATCATCTGCGTGGAGTTATCGATAACCGAGCTTTCCTTGGATTCGTGATCGAGTTCGCAATAGATCTGCGTTTCGGCGCCGAGCTTTTCGATAACTTCGATACGAGCCTTTACCACGGTATCGGGCGAAGTATTGATGAACGCCTGATCCTGATGGATATCTTCGGGACGAACGCCCAGCGTGATTTCCTTATCGGTATCGAGGTATTCGTCGATATTCTTGATTCTTGCAACAACGCTGCCGGGAAGCAGAATCTTGTTGTTGCCGATGCAGCTTACGTATACTTTACGCGCTTTGCCCTTGCCTTCCGATACCAGCTTCGCGCCCTTGAAGAAGTTCATCTGAGGGGTGCCGATGAAGCCCGCAACGAAAAGGTTGATGGGATAATCGTACAGGTTCTGCGGCGTATCTACCTGCTGCATGAAACCGTCTTTCATAACAACGATACGCGTACCCATCGTCATAGCTTCGATCTGATCGTGCGTAACGTAAATGAACGTGGTGGCAAGACGTGCGTGCAGTTTGGAAATTTCCGTTCTCATGGAAGCGCGCAGCTTTGCGTCGAGGTTGGACAAAGGTTCGTCGAGAAGGAACACTTTGGGTTCGCGCACGATGGTACGACCGAGGGCGACACGCTGACGCTGACCGCCGGAAAGCGCCTTGGGTTTACGGGAAAGATAATCGGTGATGCCGAGGATTTCCGCCGCGGCCTTTACCTTCTGATCGATGATTTCCTTAGGGACCTTTCTCAGCTTCAAGCCGAACGCCATATTGTCGTATACGGACATGTGGGGATAAAGCGCGTAGTTCTGGAAAACCATGGCGATATCTCTGTCCTTGGGAACGACGTCGTTCACAAGCTTGCCGTCGATGTACAGTTCGCCCGAAGAAATTTCTTCGAGACCTGCAATCATACGAAGCGTGGTGGATTTACCGCAGCCGGAAGGACCGACGAGTACGATAAATTCTTTATCGCGGATATCGAGGCAGAAATTGAATACTGCCTGAACGCCGGACGGATAGACTTTGTTGATTCCTTTTAATAAAAGACCTGACATCAAATTTTCCTCCGAAAATAATTTCTGGATTTTATATTTCTATTTTACCACCTTTTTTCAAAAAACACAATAGAAAAAAACCACAAAATTCTACACCTTGTTTATACAGATTGCACAAGATTGACGGATTTTCGGCATTTTTCCTTTTTCGTCGGCGTTTTTATGTAACGTTTTGCCCGCTTTTTGCGCCGCTTTTTAGAGGTTTATATGCGGGGCGATGCGCCGCGCTATGTGTTGCGCGAGCGCGGCGTTACCGTAATCCGGCAGGAAAACTTTGCTTCGCGAGTGGATACTTCCGCATACGTTTCGCCTGCGGAAACCGCCGTGATTTTTCCGTTTTGCACCGTGGCGACAGCCTCGTTTTCCGTGCGCCACGCAAGCGGAATTTTTTTGCCGTCCGCGGGCGTTTTGATTAAATGCAGCCATGCCGCCGCCCCCTCTTCCAGCGTGATTTCCGTTTGCGAGAGGCGGAAAGAAAATTTGTCCTCCGTGGATTCGGAAACGAGCGCGCACGAAGAAAACAGCGCCGCGACGGCGAGAAACAATACGGAAAAAAGCGCGGCGAGCGGCGAACGCGGAATTTTTAAATTTTTGGAATTGTGTTTGTTTTTCCTTTCCGCTTTCATTGAAAATTCCTTTGCGATATAAATTCTTCCGCGGCGATTCTGCCGTCCGGCAAGTCGGCTCTCAGTTCTTTTTGCTTTTCGAACGGAAAATAAGCGCCATGAAAAAAGAAAAAATCACCGCCGCTGAAACGCCCGCCGCCGCGGCGGAAAGCGCGCCCGTAAACGCGCCGAACAAGCCTTTTTCCGCCCCTTTCATCGCGCCGTTGGCAAGAAGATACCCGAAGCCGCAGATGGGAACGGTAGCGCCCGCGCCGGCGAAATCCACGAGGTAACTGTACAGTCCCAGCCCCTGCAGCACTACCCCCGCCAACATAAAATACACGAGTATTTTGCCTGCCGTTAAATCTGTGATATTGATTACCGTCTGCGCGACGGCGCAGATGAATCCGCCTACGGCAAACGCCTTTAAAAACATCCATAAAATCTGCAGATATTCTTCGTACATTGTTTTTTATTCCTTATTTTATCCTTTCCCGGAGGTGATCCTCTCTCGGCGCTTCGCGCCACTCTCCCCGAAGGGGAAAGCAAGAAGATAACAGATTCGCGCCACTCTACTTGCCGGGATTGCCTTAGCGGCACCCCGACAAGGATTCCCGAAGGGGAAAGCAAGAAGATAATAGCTTCGCGCCACTCTACTCGCCGGGATTGCCTTGGCGGCACCCCGACAAGGATTCCCGAAGGGGAAAGCAAGAAGATAACAGTTTCGCGCCGCGCGTTAATCAAGGGCGCGTTAAACAAGCTCTAAACTGACGGCATGACTTACGCACGGAATCGATTCCCCCTGCCCGCTGGATACCGTGGAAAGCAGTGCGCCCGTGGCGGCGAACAAAATGCTTTTTATTTCACGCTGCCGCATTTTGTGCAGCAGATACGAATTGAGTACCACGGCGCTGCACCCCGCGCCGCTGCCGCCCTGAAATTCGTCCTCGATGACTTTGTACACGATTTCGCCGCAATCCACGTGATTATCGTGCAGATCGACGCCCTTTTCCCATGTGAGGTCTTTTAAAATACGGCTGCCGAGCGCGCCCAGATCGCCCGTAACCACCAGATCGTAATACGAAGAGCTGCGCCCCGTATCGCGGAAATGCGCCAGAATGGTATCGCACGCCGCGGGCGCCATCGCCGCGCCCATATTGTTTACGTCGGTAATGCCGAAATCTACCACTTTGCCGAACGTTGCCGACGTTACGGCGATGCGGCTTTGCGTTTTTTGCGCCGCGCGAATCAGCGTTGCGCCCGCGCCCGTAACCGTCCATTGCGATTGCGGCGGACGGGTAGTGCCGAGTTCCAGCGGGTAGCGGTACTGCCGTTCCGCGGAAGAAAAGTGGCTGCCTGTGGCGGCGATTACGTTATCCGCATGTCCCGCGTCTACGGTAAGCGCGGCGAGCGCCAGCGATTCCGCCATGGTGGAACACGCGCCGTACACGCCGAGAAAGGGCACGGAATAATCGCGCGCGGCGAACGAAGCGGAAATAATCTGATTGAGAAGATCGCCGGAAATGAAAAGATCCAGCCCGTTTTCGTCGATTCCGCCGTTTTCCATCGCCTTATCTACGGCATAACGGAGCATTTTACATTCCGCCTTTTCGTACGTGCTTTCGCCGAACATATCGTTATCCAGCGCGAGATCCACGTATTTGCCTACCACTCCCGCACATTCTTTCGGCCCCGCCACCGTGCCGCTTGCCGCCACCCGCGGCAGGCTGGGGAAATAGATCGTCTGAGATTTTTGTTCACGCATTTTTACTCTCCTCTGATGCCTTTGTGCGGAGAAATTACGGCAACAATAAATAAATGATGCCCACCGCTGTGCCCGCAAGAACGCCGTAGACGATAATCGGTCCCGCGACGATAAACATTTTTGCCGCGGTGCCGTATATCCAGCCTTCCGTTTTGAATTCGATGGCGGGCGAGCACACGCTGTTGGCAAAGCCCGTGATGGGCACGATGGAACCCGCGCCCGCGTTTCTGCCGATGCGATCGTACACGCCGAGTCCCGTTAAAAGCGTGCCGAGAAAAATCAGCAGCACGCTGACGGAACCCGCCAGTTCGTCGCCCGAAAGATGAAAGACGATTTCCAGCATATAGCGGAAAAACTGCCCGATACAGCAGATGAGCCCTCCGACGAGAAACGCGCGCAGACAGTTTTTGAAATGGTTGGTTTTCGGGGCGAACGAATTGACGTAGGCGATATAATTTTTATTGTAGTTTTCTCTGTTTTTTCCTTCCATCGCGCCCCCCTTTATCTGCCCTCCGCCTGCGGACGGACGGGAAAGGCGTTTTCGCGATCGTCCGGAGCGCGCACGCCGCTTTGGGTACGGATTTTTCCCGTTTTGCAACGCACGCGTCCGCCGCCCGCCCGCATACAATACAACGCGTTTAAAAAGGAAGAATAAGTTAAAATTTCCATATCCGTAATTTGCGGAATCCGACGATTTTTATACATCGCCGAGTTGTCTATGAAACAAGACTTTTTCAAACGCTTGACGATATGCCGCACGTTGTGCTATAATTTTATTGTTTTTATTGTTGCCGCGCACGCGATGCGCGAGCAAAAAAAAGGAGAACATATCATGAGCGGGTATACGGTGAAACACAAGGGCGTTGCGTTTATTTTCAACGTAATCATCACGGCGATCTGCCTTGCTTCGGTACTGGCGTATTTTGTATTGCCGCTGTGGAAGGTGAACGTTTCGTGCACGCTGACCTCGGAAATGTTTCGATCGATTACGGGAGAATCGGGCGAAAACGAAGAACTGATGAAAGAAATCGCCGACGAGCTGGAAAAAAAGCCGATCGACGCGGCGTTTGACATCACGCTGAAAACAAAAACGTTTCTTGCTTCGTTTGCTTCCGACGGCGAAAAACTGGTGGCGGAAATGGTGGATTACAACGCGGAAACTCTGACGAATCAGCTTTCGGGAACGGTGAAAGAAGTTTCGAAAGCCGCGGTACGCGCCACGGCGAAAAATTCGCTGAAAGAGACGCTGAAAGACGGCAGCGCAGAATATCAGTGGAAAGACGAAGAAACGGTAAACGCGGAACTGGATAAACTGACGGACGCGCTGATGAAAGACGACGCCACCGTTTCTTCCGTTTCCGACGCCGCGGCGGACGCGATTGCGAACGTTTACAAATCGGAAACGGGCAACGACATGCCGGAAGCGGATAAGCAGGCGGCAAAAGCCGAAATGGAAAAAATGCTGAAAGAAGTGGCGGACGAGAACGGGAACATCGACGCCGACAAGCTGATTACCGATATGCTGGCGCAGATGTTATCCGGAAATTCCGGCAGCGGCAACAACGAAAACGGCGACGGCAACGGCACGGGCGCCGACAAAGAAACCGCCGCGGCGACCTTTACGGCGGCGAAAACTTCCGCCCTCTTTATCGGCACCGGCGAAGGATCGGGCGAAACGGCGGGTTCCGGCGGGAGTTCGGGAGAAACGACAGGCGGCGGTGAAGAGGATTCGATGCAGGCGCTGAAAGATTCGCTGACGCAGGCGATCAACGAAAAAATCGGCGGGCAAATGAATACCTTTCTTCTCGTGATGAAAATTACGGGCGGCGTGATTTTGTTTACGCTGTTTACGTGGGCGTATATCGTGCTGAAAATTTTATGCAAAGCGGCAACCGCCAACCCCGTGGTAAAACTGAAACTGCCCATCTGGCTGGGCTGGCTGCCCTTCCTGATTTTATACGCGGTGCCCACGGGAGTAGTCGGACTGGCGGGCAGCGCAAGCGCGGAAACCGCCGCCATGCTTGCGGGCATGAACTTTTCGTTTTTTACCTGCGGAGTTATTTCGGCGCTGGCAGTGCTCGCGCTGATTATCGTGTGGATGCCCTATCATCGCCTGACACAAAGAGATTGATTATCAGACAGAAAAAAAGGCTGTAAAAAACGACAATAAGAAAAAGGCTGTAAATCTATCCCGAATAAGATAGAAATACAGTCTTTTTTGTGTTTATATGTAACTTTTACGCCTGCTTTTCCCCGACGGGGAAAGAGCAAAAAAAGCGGCTTAATCACAGAATTCGCTTTTTACTTCGCGGGAGAACAGACGTTCCAGAATCCGCAAGCCCTTTTCTTTGCCCGATTCGTCCTCGCGTTTTTCGTAGCAGATTTCGTATACGGCGTTGGTGATGGGCAAATCCACCTTGTATTTTTCGCCCAGTACTTTCAGCGCCTTTGCCGTGGGAACGCCCTCTGCGAGCTTTTCGAAAATTCTGCCCGTAATCAGCGCTTCGCCGTACGCCCTGTTGTGCGAATACGGAGAAAACAGCGTGGCTTCGTAATCGCCGAGGTGCGCCAGCCCGTAAGCGGAAAGTTCGTTGCCGCCCATCGCCTTGATCAGCCTTGCCACTTCCCGCGCGCCGCGCGCCATCAGGGCGCCTTTCAGCGCGTTGAATCCGCAGCCGTCCAGCATGCCCGCCACGATTCCCATCACGTTTTTCGCCGCCGCCCCGATTTCCGTGCCGATAATGTCCTCGCCGTAATAAAAGCGGATAAGCGGAGAGGTAAATTCGTCGCAAAGACGGCGTTTGAGTTCTTCGGAATAAGAATCGATCACCATGCAGTTGGGAATCCCCTGCGTGAACGCCTGAATATGCCCCGGACCTACCCATACGGCGATATGTTCCTTTTTCACGCCCGATTCGATCAACACTTCCGACAGACGATCGCCCGTGGAAACCTCTACGCCTTTCATGCACAGAATAAACGTTTTTTCCGTTGCCGCGGGGTTGGTTTCTTTGATTTTCTTCATAAATCCGCGAAGCGCCTGCGACGGAATGGAAATCACCACCGTATCGGCAAAATCGAGCGCGGCGGATAAATCGCACGTTAAAAAGATGCGCTTATCCAGACTGACGTATTCGTTTTTGCCCGTTTCCGCAAGCACCGTATACGCTTCGCCGCCTTCGGGACCGTACAGGCACACGTCGTTGCCGTGCGTTTCGAGATACCAGCCGATGAACGAACCCCACCTGCCGCAGCCGAGCACTGATATTTTCATAGTTTCTCCTTGATTCTCCTGTTTTTTATATGGCGTTGCGTTCCGCAAACGCGCGGGAAAGGGTAACGTCGTCGGTAAATTCGATTTCCGAGCCGACGGGAATACCGTGCGCAAGCCGCGTAACTTTTACGCCGAGCGGGTTGACAAGCCGCGCGATATACATCGCCGTGGCATCGCCCGATACGTCCGGATTCGTAGCGATAATTACCTCTTTCACGTTGCCTTCCTGTATGCGGGCAAGCAGTTCGCGGATGCGGATATCGTTGGGACCTACCCCTTCCATGGGATCGATAACGCCGTGAAGAACGTGATACACGCCCTTGAATTCGTGCAGTTTTTCAATCGCCGAAGCGTCGCGCGGTTCTTTCACCACGCAGATGACGGAAGGATCGCGGCGCTTGCAGATTTCGCACACGTCGCCCTCCGTGAAGTTGCCGCAGATTTTGCAGTAACGCACTTTCTGTTTTACGTTGATAATCGCGTCGGCAAAGGCGCGTGCCTCCGTTTCGCTCATATCCACGATTTTGTAGGCGTAGCGCTGTGCCGTTTTTTTGCCCACGCCCGGCAGACGCGAAAATTCGTTGATCAGCCTGCCGATCGGTTCGATGAACACGTCCATTACAGCAAGCCTCCCATGCCGCCGGCGCCGCCGAATTTGCCCATTTTTTCTTCGTATACCTTATCCGCCTTGGAATAGCCGTCGTTGATCGCCGCCATAATCAGATCTTCCAGCATCTCCACATCGGTGGGGTCTACGACGCTTTCGTCCAGTTCGATGCCGTTGATGATTTTTTTCGCGTTCATATACACCACCACCGCTTCGCTTGCGCTGGTGCCCACGATTTCCCAGTCGTCCAGAAGTTCGGAAGTCTTTTGCATTTCCTCCTGCATTTTCTGCGCCTGTTTCATTAAATTCTGCATGTTTCCGCCGCCGAATCCAGCCATGATTTTATTCCTCGCTTTCCTGTATTTTTATTGTATTTTACGGTTTTACCGTGATATTCGCGCCGGCGAATTTTTCTTTGATTTCGTCGATCGCTTTATTCGTATCGTCTTTTTCTTTGCCCTTTAAACGCAAGTCGAAATCGGTGATTCCGATCTTGTTCAGGGCGCTTTGCACAACCGGGAAGTTCGTTTCCCGCTTCAACGTGTTCAAAAGCGTTTCCTTGGTGGTGTACAGCACAAACGTGCCGCCGTCGAACGCGCTTTCCATATCCATGCAGATGGTAAAAAGAACGCCGTTGCCCACCGCGCGCAGCGCGCGCAGAAATTTGCCGAACGTTACTTTCGCGTCGCCCGTCGCCGCGTTTGCCGCCCCTGCCGCGGCGGTTGTTGCGGTTGCCGCGGACGTTGCTGCCGCCGAGTCGGCTATATTTGCCGCGCCCGCCGAAGAACGCGGCGCCGGAGCAAACGGCGTATCGGACAGCCCGGACTGCGCCGACAAAGCCGCCGCGCTTTGCGCTTTTCTCGCCTGCCGCGCTTTGTCGGCGCGGATATAATCGTTATCGAGATATAAATTTCCGCCCGTTTCGTTTTCGTCCGGCGGGGCTTCTTCGGGAAATTCGCCGCCCGTTTTTTGCGCCGTTTTCGGCGTTTCCGCCGCCGGATTTTCGGTTTGCGGCTGCGTCCGCGCCGCCAAAGGAGCGGGCAGCGCCGAGGCGCCGCTCTGCAGTTTTTCCAGCGCTTCTTCCAGAAGTTTCACCCGCCGGACGATGGCGGAAATATCCTCGTCCTCTTTCACCGCAGCCGCTTTCAATACGGCGGTTTCCAGCGTAATTTTCGGCGTTGTGGTATAGCGGCAATCGCTTTCCGCCTGCGCGAAAATTTCAAGCGCGCGCACCAGAGCGCGGTTATCCGTCGCAGCCGCCGCCGTTTTCAACAGCGCGTACCTCTCCGCGGGGAGAAGCAGTAATTTTTCGCCGTGCGCGCACGTTTTCGCTACCGCGCAGCCGTTGAAAAACTGCAGCACGTCTTTGATAAGCAGCGCCACGCTTTTGCCTTCCGCCAGAATCGCCTCGCATTTTTCCAGCGCCGAGCCGCCGTCGCCTTTCAGAATTTCGGTGCAAAGTTCCGCCGTAGACGAAAAATCCGCCGTGCCCAAAACCGCCGTAACGTCGGCGTACGTAAGCTTTCCTTCGGAATACGAAACGCAGGGATCGGCAAGCGAAAGCATATCGCGCATACTGCCCGCGCCCGCGCGCGCCAGCGCGGCAACCGCCTCTTCTTCGTATTCTTTGCCGATGGTTTTCAGCACGTATTTCAGGCGATCTTCAAGGTCTTTCTGCGGAATCAGCTTGAAATCGAATCGGGTACAACGCGAAAGAATGGTAGCGGGAATTTTCTGCGCCTCGGTAGTGGCAAGAATAAACACCGCGTGCGTGGGAGGTTCTTCCAGCGTTTTTAAAAGCGCGTTGAACGCCCCCGCCGAAAGCATGTGCACCTCGTCGACGATGTAAACTTTATATTTGCCCGCCACGGGCGGATACTGCACTTTTTCTCTGAGCTCGCGCATTTCGTCTACGCCGTTGTTCGAAGCGGCGTCGATTTCCGAAATATCCAGATTTCCCTTTTCGGCAAGCGCCCTGCACGTGGGACATTTGCCGCATGCCGAGCCGTTGACGGGCGTTTCGCAGTTGATCGCCGAAGCGAAAATTTTCGCGATGCTGGTTTTGCCCGTGCCGCGCGGACCGCAGAATAAATACGCATGCCCGATTTTGCCCGTTTCTATCTGATGTTTCAGAATGGTTACGACGTGTTCCTGACGGACTACGTCGTCGAGCGTTTTCGGTCTGAACGTTCTGTATAACGCCTGATACGCCATTTTCCGTGTGTTCTCCTTGCCTTATTGCCTTGCTTTGTTCGTTTTAATTTTGCCGTTTTTTCGTTATTGTTTGCATTGTTGTTTTTCGCTGATGTTTTCGGCTGCTGTTTTCCGTTGCCGACGTTTCAGGTACGGAACGACTGCGTGATTTTTTTCTTGCTGCGTTGCAGCGCGTTATCCACGCTTTTCACGCTTTTGCCCGTGGCTTCGCAGATTTCCGAAACAGAAAAGCCGTCTACGTACATCGTTACCACGCGGAATTCGAGGTCGGATAATACGCCGGACATCTTCCCCGCGAATTCGCGGTTGTTTTCGAGGCGGATCATGCTTTCCAGCGGATCGCTTTCCGACGCCACGCCCTCCGCCGCAAGCAACGGCACCGAGGTGTTCAGCGGCTGATTGCGCTTTTTCAACGACGTGCGCACCGCGTCTAAAATTCGGTGCGAGATACACACATACGCGAACGAAGAAAACGAGCCGTTCTTTTCCGGAACGTAATCGCGGATGGCGGAATATAAGCCGATCATGCCTTCCTGAATGAGGTCCTCCGTTTCGCCGCCCTGCAGAAAATAACGGCGCGCCGCCGAACGGACGAGGGGGGCGTACCGGTTAAGAAGTTTCTCTTCCGCCGCCTTATCGCCTTTCTGCGCCGCTTTCGCCAGCTTATCTTCCGCGTTTTTCGCCGTGATTTCGTTCATTTTTTCTTCCCTGTTTTTATGCTTGCCGCGCCGTGATTTCTGCGATTTTCATCCGTCGTCGCCATTTTTATAGCACCGCCGGCGAAAAATCGCAACGTTTTACGGTTTTATTTTCTCTGTCGCAAAACTTCGTATGCGGCAATGCCGAGCGCCACGGACGCGTTAAGCGAATTTACCTTGCCTTTTAACGGCAGCGCCACGATTTTATCGCACAGCGTGCGGGTTACTCTTCTCACGCCGCAGTCCTCGCCGCCGATGACAAGCGCCACGTTGCCCGAAAAATCCTGCGCGTAAATATCCTCTTCGCCCGCTTCCAGCCCGTACACCCAGAAGCCGCTTTCTTTCAGCTTTTCGATCGCCGTGCGCAGATTGGCAATGCGCGCTACTTTCATGTGCTCCGCCGCGCCCGCGGAAATGCGGATCACGCTTTCGTTCACGGACGCGCAACCCGCTTTCGTAATAATTACGCCGTCCGCGCCCGCGCATTCCGCCACGCGGATGACGCTGCCTAAATTATGCACGTCCTCAACGCCGTCGCAAAGAATAACAAAGCCGCCCTTTTCGCTGCGCGGATTTGCGATGATATCTTCCACGTCGTAATATTCGTAATCGGTGGAATAGGCAATCACGCCCTGATGCCTGCCCGTTTCGCTCTCTTTATCCAGCGCGGCTTTTTCCGCGTACTGCACGCGCACGCCCTTTTTTCGCGCCTCGGCGAAGATGACGGAAAGCGAGCCCTTGCCGCCCTTTTCCATTAAGATTTTATCGATGTTTTTATCCGTTTCCAAAAGTTCGAGAACGGCGTTTCTGCCTTCGGTTTTCATTGCGTTACGGCTTGAACTCCTTGATTTTTGCAATTTCTTCGCGCGTTTTTTCCGGAGAAATATCGGCGAAAGATAAAATTTCTTCGATGCGGGGAAAATTTTCGGTGAGATACAGATAGCCTACGACGGCTTCGACTCCAGTGGAACGATTGTATTCCGCCGCCGTGGCGTTTTTCGCTTTGCTGTTCTTTCTGGAATTGCGCGCTCGGCGGAAAATTTCCGCCTCTTCTTCGGTGAACAGCGGTTCGATCTTTTTAAGAAGTTCGTTTTGACCGCGGGCGGAAACCGCCGCCGACGCGGCTTTTTGGTACACACCCGGCTTATCCTCGCCTGCTTTCACCAGTTTTTCGCGCACGTACAGAGAATAGACCGCGTCGCCGACGAACGCCAGCGTTACGGGATGAATTTTCAGAACTTCCTGTTTTTGCATTTCGCGCTATCCCCTGCGTTTTTCGTTTATACAGAAGTTATTATACCATATTCCCGCGGGAAAAACAAGCGTTTAAAACGGGCGGGGAAAAATCACGAGGATTTTTCGGGCGGATTTTTTTCAAGCGCCGATTCTGTCGTTGATTTTTACCGTTTCGTGTACCGCACCGTTTGCCGATTATTTCAAAGTCGTTATTTTTTTCGTACGCGGCATCATTGTTGTGGGAGCGACGGTCTTTGCAGACGAAACAACAAAGCGCGGAATTTCTTCCGCGCCGTTCGTCTGATCGTTGATTATTTTTGCCGTTTTATGCCGCGTTATTTGTGGCGGTTTTTTGCGCTGGTTTTTTTGCGCTATTGGCACGGAGGTAGCCGCTTCGTTTCAGCCGTTTTGCAGTTAAGCCGTTCGTTGCGGGCGTTTTTTGTAAAGCAAGCAACAACGCGGAGGGCAAGGCCGGAGTATCAGGAACAAGCAAAAAGCGGAGAGAATTTAAGAAGCCCGGCCCGCCCGTCGGATTCTTCGGCAAGAATCGCAAACAACGCCGTCATTCTGCCGTAGGCGATAAATTCGTCTTTTGTCAGCGAAATCTCCGTCCAGGCGCCGTTTGTCAACGTAACTTTTTTTCTATCCTGCGCGGC
>ENA-UEQW01000340-UEQW01000340.1-human-gut-metagenome-genome-assembly--contig:-NODE-340-length-45608-cov-6.549472_pt1 | contig 45608 bp, 40 predicted proteins | sample MGYA00242947_ERZ507947 | MGnify/ENA primary metagenome ERZ507947 (study PRJEB26167, sample SAMN06115421) | human gut metagenome | host: Homo sapiens | place: China:Guizhou | collected 2015-03-17... | reverse complement strand
TCATTGTACCTATATTCAATGTCGAGGATTACCTGGATAAATGTATAAAAAGTATATTATCTCAATCATACACAAATTTAGAAATTATTCTAATTGATGATGGATCTACAGATAAATCGGGCAAAATATGTGAGTATTATGCAACACAAGATAAACGAGTAAAGGTTATTCATAAGGAAAATGGGGGTCTGGTAAGTGCTCGAAAAAAGGGGCTAGAAGTTGCTACAGGTAACTTTATTGGATTTGTAGATGGCGATGATTATATTCTTGAAACAATGTATGAAGAGTTATTAATGGCAATTGAAAAGTCACATGCGGATATTGTAGACAGTGGATATTACTGTAACAATGAAATACGGGTAAAGCAGGCATATGCATTGGAGAAAAATAATTATGATATATGTGAGACTTTGAAGGAAAAAATATTGGGAAGTAGAATTGATAATTTAATTTCGCCGAGCATATGGTCAAAGCTATTTAGGCGAGATACTATTGTGGCTTCTTATAGTTTGGTACCTGATACGCAGAGTTATGGGGAAGATTTGATATGTTTAACGGCTTGTATATGTGCAAATGTGACTATGCATTACATAAGAGAGGCTTACTATTGTTATAAATGGAGAGATGATTCGATGTCTCATTATTGTGGAGTGATAAACTATTGTCAGGAAACAAGTTTGTATCAAGCTTTGAAAACTGTTTTGCAGAACTACGAATATTATGAGAAGTTACAAATGTTTTTGCAACAATTTCTGGTATGGCATATAAAGGAAGCACTGGAGAAAAATGCTATAAATCTATTTTCGATACAAAGATTTGCTATAGAGCATGTGGAAAAATTGTTTGATAAAAAGGTAATCATTTATGGTGCGGGATCTGTAGGAAGAAGCTTCTATGTACAGCTTTCTAGGTATGCTAGATGTACAATTGTTGGCTGGGTGGATAAAAAATTTCAAATTTATAGGTATGAATGTTGTGAGATTTTGTCTCCTGACTTTATTGGAGAGTGTGAATATGACTATATATTGCTTGCAAATGCAGATGAAAATATAAGGGAAAAAATGAAAGTAGAGTTGTTAGAATTGTATGGCGTTGATGAAAATAAAATGATTTCAGAAGTGCCAATTCTAATATAAAAGGGAACAAGAAACTATAAATGAAACGACATATTATTGTGAACTTCCTCGATAATTAACTTACGCTAGGGGAACGTCATGTATCTCGATTATGAGGTCAAAATTCCGGATTCTAGACACGGAATTCTCAGAAAAACAATCCGGAGGGGGGAATAACCTATATTTACTACGCTTACGACCGTAAATACAGTTTGGATAAGCATTATACCATTCTGAAGAATACGACGAACGGTAAATGTCTGGATGTTTCGATTAGAGACGATGTATCTTAATACCAACTTGCTGAAATATTTTCCTGATGCTGAGATTCTGGTGCATATTGCGAAGCTAAACGGCTAGATTTGCGGAGCAAAACGGTCACATTCCGTTTCTGAACAGCCGAATTTCTACCAATCTATGTAATCCAATCCTTATAATGATAGTTGCCATCTCAGTGATGGTGAATAGATCATTTTAAGGAGCATTCCTGTAATTCAGAAAGAGTGCCAATTGAATAAAAAAGAACCTCAAGGTATGATTGAGTTGCATCTTGGCGGATGTAAACAAAACAATCAAAACACGGGAGGTTCAAAATGAATTTAACACAGAATGACAGACTAAAGCAAGTAACAAGTGACACTTTAATTGTTGGAGTAGACGTTGGATCACAAACTCACTTCTGCAGGGCATTTGACTGGAGAGGGTTTGAGCTTTCAAGAAGAGTATTTAAGTTTAGCAACACCGGAATGGGATTCCTTACTTTTCTCAGGTGGACAGAGGAACTCATGAATAAAACTGAAATGAAAAAGGTTATTGTCGGCTGCGAGCCTACCGGTTGCTACTGGCTCACTTTTCAGAAGTTTTTACAAGACCATGATATTCAGCTTGTAACAGTAAATCCGTTTACCGTAAACAGAAGTATGGAATTAGATGATAATAGTCCAGAAAAGAGTGATTTGAAGGATCCTAAAACAATAGCGTTGCTAGTGAAAGATGGAAGATTTTCAACTTCTTATCTTCCAAGTGGAGTATATGCGGAGATCAGGGAAGCATCTGTTTGTAGGGATCAGATCATGAAGTAGCATGTACGTCTGTCAAATCAGATACAGGGATGGATTCAGAAGTTCTTTCCAGAGTATTTGGAATGTTATGCTGATTGGGATTCAACCAGTGGACTGATGCTTCTTAGAGAAGCTCCACTTCCACAAGATATCCTTAAAATCGGTGCAGGTGGAATCAATCAGATATGGCGCAATGCAAAGGTGCGTGCAGCAGGAATAAAGAGGGCTCAGACCCTGGTAGAAGCTGCACAGAATAGTGTAGGATTTGAAGCCGGTGAAGCTGCAAGACTCGAGATATGGGTTCTTGTAAATGACTACATCCTTAAAGCAGAACAGCTAAAAAGATTAGATGAATATCTGGAAGAAAAAGTAAAAGAAGTACCAAATGTGGAGAAACTGCTCGCCATTAAAGGAGTAGGGATGAGTACTGTGATTGGCTTTATAGCAGAAGTTGGTGATATCGGACGTTTCACTGATCCGAAGCAGATACAGAAGCTTGCCGGGCTGGAAATAGTCAAGAAAAGCTCCGGTAAAAAGAAAGGACAGCCAAGAATCAGTAAAAGGGGCAGACGAAAACTGCGAAGAACAATGTATGAGTCAGCGCGTGCACTAATGATCTGGAATCCTGTGTTTCAGGATGTGTTCCTTTATTATAGGAACAGGACAAAAAATCCGCTTGGAGGGATGCAGGCAAAGATAGCAGTTGCATGTAAAGCGATACGGATCTTCTATGTAGTATTACAAACGGGCTGTGACTTTGATGAAGAAAAGATCTGAAAGGACATCATCAGACCAGAAGCAGCATAACAAAAAGCACCATCGTATGCTCACAGCGTGATCCGGATAACTGGAAAGCGATGATCCTCAACGATGAGGTATCTGCCAATTCCATCATGAAGAGAGCTACAAAGCACTACAAGATTAAGATCAACACACGATAAGCAGTGGTCTTCTAACTAAAAAATGGGCGGCCGTTGACTTCGGAAAGCGGCCGTTCTAAAACAGAATAGCAACCGCTGAGCCCCGTAAAATGCAATTTCGGAGATGCAGGTAAAATCTGACCGGAGTGCCTGGCTCAGAATCGGAGCATTCATTGTGATCAGATCATCGCAGAGTATCATCTGGATGAGATTATTGACCGCCTGATTGGGAAATATGCCGGTCAGTACTATCTGGATTATGCCTATAATCGTTCATTGTTCATACAGGGAATGGGTATGTACAGTGACTGGCCATCCAGCGAGATTGAATATTCCGGTCTCGGTGTCCATGCAGTCCGGTGATAAGGAAACCGATTGGTAATTATGAATAATACAAGAAATCTCACAAATGTAAAGCCGGCTTATGCCCCGCAAAGCGGCTCTGGGATTGACGTTCGTTCGATTCCTTATAGGTTTTAATCAAGCCAATCAATGGTGGTTTCCGCTCCGGAATACCAGTTTCCATGTTACCGGAATCTGGGTTTCTTGAGACAAGAATAACCAGAGATTGAGCCGACTTCGGAAGAGATAAGTTTACGGGTTGCCGCTATATAGCCCCGCCACTTACCTCCACGTGTTCGGTAGTGCGTCAGTCTTATACAGCAATAATACTAGAAGAAAGTCGAATTAAAAAAAGTAAAAGTCAGCCAACATGTTTCGTGACGTATTGGTGTCTTTCGCAGAAAGATGGGAAATATATGAAAATAGGAATATTGTCGGATATACATGGCAATATAACTGCTTTAACAGCCGTGTTTGCAGACATGTTACGCGATAATGTCAACAGTATTATGGTGCTTGGTGATATTATTGATTATGGTCCACACTCTAATGAGGTAATACAGTTGTTAGAGAAATTTGAAGGAACTGTTTTGTGTAATATTCATGGAAATCATGAAAATGCAATTGTTTATAATCAATATGAAAAATTTTCTTCAGATCGCGGCAGAGTGTGTGCGCAATATACACGAGACAATCTTACAGAAAAATCGTGGAATTATGTGAAAAGAGTTATGACAAACACGGGGAAAAAGACTATCTGGGTAAAAAATAAAAAAGTGTTGGCAATACACGGAAGCCTTGAAGATAATTATTGGCAGGCAATATCTACAAGAAGTAAATTGGATGAATATTGCGAATACGATTATGTTTTTTCAGGACATTCACATTTGCCGCATATGTTTGAAATTTATTATAAAAAAGATGATCCGATACATAGAAATAAGAAAAAGACTGTTTTTGTCAATCCGGGGTCTGTGGGACAGCCCAGAAATTTATGTGCGTGTGCCCAGTATACAATATGGGAAACAGAAAACGATACCTTTGAAATGAAAAAGATATCATATGATATCAGGAAAGAACAGCAGGATTTTTCGGATAAAGTTGATGTGTTCTACAAAAACAGACTGGAGGTCGGGATATAATGAATCTTTATGTAATTAGTGGAGTAACAGGTATGACAGGAAATGAACTTGTCAGACAATTGCTTGAAAGAGGACATAGTATTATTGGATTTGATAATTTTTTTGCTTCATCTATCAATACAATAAAACCATATTTGGATTGTGACAGAATGGATTTCTTTGAGTATGATATCAATAATAAGAGACAGATGGAACAAGTGAAAAATATGGTTCTTGATAGAAAGGACAGTTTTGATAAGTTAATTTATATTAACTGTGCTGCGGTAGTTCATACAGAACACTTTTATTATATCAACAGGACTTTTGATACAAATGTATTAGGAATGAGAGATTTCATGAATCAGGCGATTTCAGTGGGAGCAGATGTATTTATCAATTGTTCTACGTCCGAAGTGTATTCTATGCAATCATGGGCAGAGGATGGAGTCCGGGAATCGGATTTTATTACAATGGCTGATGCGGAACATAGCCAAAGGACGAGCTATGCTACTGGTAAGCTGCTAACGGAATTTTTTATAAAAGATGCCGTTGACGATGGAAAAATAAAGGGGTGTTCAATCCGCTTTGCAAATGTTTACAGCAAAAATGAATTATACCCGAAACATATTATTCCGCATATACTTCATTCACTAAATGATACCGGAAAAGTTGTGCTTTTGGAAAACAGTAAGAAAAACAGAAGGACATTTCTTAATAATATCGATAGTTGTGCTGCTGTTATTGAGCTCAGTGATACGGATTCGGCTCTTGACGGAACAACTTATAATGTTGCAACAGATGAAGAAATTACAATCATAGATCTTGTTAAACTTTGTGCTCAAAAATTGGGAATCAGTGATTATACTATAGAATTTGAAGGATACCGGGAATCAGATCCTGAAAGACGAGTGTTAAATACGGAAAAAATTAGAAGTAAAACGAATTGGCGACCCGTGGTTACCTTATCGGAAGGAATAGAACAATGTGTCAGGGAATTGAGAAAATGAAAGTTTTGATTATTACAGTCGCAGGAATGTCTAGCCGCTTCAGCCAGTCGGTGGGGCACGATGTGGTGAAATCTTTATATTATTCCCATAATTTTTCTGAATCGCTGTTGTATAGACTGGTGCATCAGCCGGTAGATTTTGATAAATATATTATAGTTGGCGGTTATAAATATAAGGAACTTGTCAATGCTGTTTCAGAGTACTTTCCGGAAATGGAAGAAAAGATCGAAATGGTTGAAAATCCTGAATATATGGAATTAGGCTCTGGATATAGTCTGTACTGTGGTTTGAAAAAAGCCTTGGAATATGATGTTTCAGAAATTGTCTTTGCAGAAGGGGATTTGTTTGTTGACAGTTTGTCTTATATTGCTATATGTGAGTGTGAACAAAATGTAATTACATATAACACAGACCCGATTTTGTCTGACAAGGCGGTTGCATTCTATTGTAATATTAATCAGGAAATTCGATATATATATGATACTGGTCACAAAGCATTAGAGATAAAAGAACCGTTTCTTGCTGTTTATAATTCGGGACAGATATGGAAATTTTCAGAAATAGACAAAGTAAGAGTAGTGTTTGACAGGCTTTTGCCGGCTGCATGGGAAGGTACAAATCTTGTTTTTATTGAAGAATATTTTAATTATGTTGCAAAAGAAAATATTTCTATAAAAAAATTTGATAAGTGGATAAATTGTAACACTGTTCAGGATTTTTATAAGATAAAGGAGTGACCGTATATGAAGACAACCAGTGAAAAACTGAATATAATGAGGGAAAATTTCCGGGCGAGAAAAGCCAGAGTAATGATAATTGGGTTGGGAAGTGTTGGCAATTATTTGCTGGATTATTTAATGTCTTCGGCCGATGAAAATATGGAAATCGCTGTTGTTGGACGTAATGCTCAAAAAATGGAATCTGATGTTAATATTGTGAGAGTGGCTTCACTTATCAGAGGACAGAATAAAAGTACAATTACTGTTATTGGTGATACTGATCTTAATAATGTGAGTTCTATTGAAAATGCGATACGTTCATATAAACCGGATATTATTGTAAACAGCAGTCGGGCGTATGCTGGCTTAAAATATGGTAGCATTTCATGGAAAAACGTTCGTGCATATGGGATTTGGAGTCCGCTTGCAATCAAATTTACAAAAAATATTATGCAGGCATATGAAAATGCCGGATCAGATGCAGTCGTTATCAATACATCATATTCAGATGCGGTTATTCCTTGGCTGAAATCAGCAGGAAAAGCATATCCTGATTTCGGATCCGGAAATATTAATCATCTTATATATCGGTTTAAACTGGCAGCAGGACAAATACTTAATATCCCAGATTATTGGAACATAGATATAACTTTCGCGGTTTCACATTTTCATGATGTTGTTATCAGTAAAGAGGGTCATACAGAAGGAACAGACATGCTGATTGATCTTAAATATAAGGGAAAACCTTTGTCTGTTGGAATAAATGAAATTATTTCACATTGCGGTATTCCTATGCCCATTGATTCAAAACGGAATATGATGAATGCATCCAGCAATTTTGAAATTATTCAGGCAATATTGAATGCGGTAAGAAATAGAGAATGCATAAAGCTTCATTGCCCAGGTGTGTTTGGAGAGATTGGCGGATATCCGGTTATTATTGATGGAAGATCGGATGATGTTAGAGCTTACATCGATGAGGAATGTTTTACACTTGAAGAAATGCGTAAAAAGAACAGAGAATCGATCTACCTTGATGGCATAGAAAATATTCATAATGGTACGCTGATTTATACAGATGAACTGATTGCAAAAGTAAAAAATGCGTTTAATGTAGATCTGTGTAAAAATGTGCCGTTTGATCAGATTGATAATACTGCTGATTTTATTATTCACCAAATTATAGAAAAAAACATTTAGAAGAAGGTTTATGGAGATGGCTGTAGTTTATACGTGTTTTTCAACAGATGTGATCCATGAGGGACATCTTAATATTATTAATAAAGCCCAAGAATATGGGGAAGTAATTGTAGGAGTGTTGTCAGATGAGGCTATGGTTATGTTTGACCGTTTTCCAACCATTTCATTTGAAGAAAGAATGGAAATGGTAAAAAAAATACCCAATGTTAATAAGGTTATTCCTCAGACAACAGTGCTTTATGATAAAGTCATATCGGAAATACATCCGGATATAGTGATTCATGGGGATAATTGGATTACAGGTCCGTTGAAGGGTATACGTGATAATGTTGAACGATTACTTGCAGAATATGGTGGAAAAATTATAGATGTTCCGTATACATATAGTGCAAATATTAAGCATATTGAAGATAAAGTAAAATCAAAGCTTTCAATGCCGGAATTCCGGAGGAGACGCTTAAAGCAATTGATTAAAATCAGACCGATAGTGAAGGCATTGGAGGTTCATAGCGGTATTACGGGATTGATCGCGGAAAAAACGGTTGTTGAGCACGAAGGAAAGTTTGATCAGTTTGATGCAATGTGGATAAGTTCATTATGTGATTCAACAGCTAAGGGAAAGCCGGATATAGAATTAGTAGATATGACATCCAGATTCCGCACAATTGATGATGTTACAGAGGTGACTACCAAACCGATTATTTTTGATGGTGATACAGGTGGATTAACAGAACATTTTGTGTATACGGTAAGAACACTTGAGAAAATGGGAGTGTCAGCGGTTATCATTGAAGACAAAACGGGTCTTAAGAAGAATTCGTTGTTTGGAACAGAAGTTGCACAAACGCAAGATACAATTGAAAATTTTTGTTTAAAGATATCGGCAGCGAAACAAGCGCAACTTACAGATGACTTTATGATTATTGCACGTATTGAGAGCCTGATCCTAGAACGTGGAATGCAGGATGCACTTGAAAGAGCAGTTGCATATGTAAAAGCCGGAGCGGATGGAATCATGATCCATAGCCGTAAAAAAGATCCTGACGAAATTATTGAATTTTGCGACCGATTCAGAGAGAATGATAGGGAAACGCCTATAGTTGTGGTTCCATCTTCATTTAATTCCATTAAAGAAGAAGAATTGGCAGAACATGGTGTTAATATTGTTATATATGCAAATCAGCTTACTAGGAGTGCATTTCCTGCTATGAAAAATACGGCTGAGGATATTCTTCGTTATCATAGGGCAAAAGAAGTTGATGACAGACTTATGCCAATAAAAGACATCATAACATTAATTGATTCAATATGATTAGTAGGAGATAACGATGAAAGTTGAAACATTTCTTAAAATTATAAATTCTGAGTTTTATACAGGTGTTCCGGATTCGCAGCTGAAATCGCTTTGTAATTATTTAATGAATACATATGGCATTGATCCCAAGCATCATGTAATTGCGGCGAATGAAGGAAACTGTACAGCACTTGCGGCAGGTTATCATTTGGCAACTGGCAAAATTCCTGTCGTATATATGCAAAATAGCGGTGAGGGTAATATTATCAATCCTGTTGCATCCCTTTTAAATGATAAGGTATATGCTATCCCTATGGTATTTGTCGTTGGCTGGAGAGGAGAGCCTGATACTCATGATGAACCACAGCATATCTATCAGGGAGAGGTTACAATAAAACTTCTTGAAGATATGAAGATCAGATCTTTTGTTGTTAGTAAAGATACAACAGAGAATGAAATGATGGTGGCCATGGAATCATTTAAAAAAGTTCTTGCTGAAGGAAAGGATGTTGCATTTGTAATTCGTAAAGGTGCACTTACATATGATGGAGAAGTAGCATATAAAAATGATAACATCATGACCAGGGAGGAAATTATACAACATATTGTAAAGGTTTCAGGGGAAGACCCTGTTGTCAGTACGACAGGAAAGGCAAGTAGGGAATTGTTCGAGATACGCGTTAGAAATGGACAAAGTCATAAGTATGATTTCCTTACTGTTGGTTCAATGGGACATAGCAGTAGTATTGCATTAGGTGTAGCAATTAATAAGCCGAATACAAAAGTTTGGTGTGTTGATGGTGATGGTGCGGTTCTTATGCATATGGGTGCTATGGCTGTTATTGGTGCAACTGCCCCTAAAAATATGATACATATCATAATAAACAATGGTGCACATGAAACAGTAGGGGGGATGCCTACGGTTGCAACTAATATTGATCTTGTAACCATTGCCAGGGCCTGTGGATATTCAAATGCTGTATCGGTTGACACCTTTGCGGCATTAGATAAAGAACTTGAAGAGGCAAAGAAAAGAAATGAAATCAGTTTGATAGAAGTAAAGTGTTCTATTGGTGCAAGAGAAGACTTGGGACGTCCTACAACTACGGCTATTGAGAATAAGGAAAATTTTATGAGATATTTAATGACGTTATCATGAGTATAAATGTGAATTGCCTTAATAATTAACTCTTGTCAGGAGGGCGCCATGTATTTCGATTATGAGGTAAAAAAATCTATATCACTTATGATTCGACGAACAAGAACTGTCAGGCAGGTAAGCTTGGGTTCGAAAAGCCCAACCATCTGATGAAAAAGCGTGATGAGCTACGCGATAAAGGTCTGCTACAGACCATCGTTAGGCTTTTTAACTATGTATGGCAGACGCAGAGTTGGGAAAACAACCATTTTGCTGGAATTTGCGAAAAACATAAAGCGTTTTTTCCTGCGCAGGAAAAAAATGATGCTTTGAATCTGGAAGATTTTTCAAAAACCACACAGGGGTTTTTAGAGGGTGGTTTTATAGCTCCATTTCCGGACAGGGAAGCTGCAATGATCTATATTTCCAGAAAATCTGAGGCTGAAAAAATAGTTTTGATTATTGACGAATTCCCTTTTATCGCAGCGGTCAATCCTTCTATTAAGAGTATATTGCAGCATACGATCGACCATGTCTGGAAGGATAGAAATATCATGCTGGTCTTGTGTGGATCAAGTGTAAGCTTTATGGAAAATGAGGTAATGGGGTACAAAAGTCCGTTGTATGGACGGATCACAGATAAGATGGAGATAGAACCTTTTGACTATGCAGATGCTGCAGAATTTTTTCCACAGTATTCTGTGGAAGAAAAATTGATTGCATATGGAATATTAGGTGGGATCCCAAGATATCTTAGTGCATTTGATCCGCAAGTATCACTTTGGGATAATTTGGAGCATGAAGTACTGAGAAAAGAGGCTTTTCTGTATGATGAACCCCAGATGTTGCTTCGGATGGAGCTGCGGGAGCCTAATGTTTATAACAGTATTCTGGAAGCCATTGCAAATGGTTGTAACAGAGTGGCAGAAATTGCAGATCATATTCACGAAGATATGAGCAAATGTAGCAAATATATGGTGACATTGCAAAATATCAGACTGATCGAAAAGGAGATTCCGTGTGGTGAATCCCAGGAGAGTAAACGAGGAATTTATCAGATCAGTGATGCATTTTATACGTTCTGGTATCGCTATATTTTTTCGAACAGAAGCTATCTGGAAATCCTCGGGACAACGGAAGCAGTCAGCCGGATTAGAGAAGAAATCAATGATTATATGGGATTGCAGTTTGAAAAGATCTGCAAACAGTTTTTGGTCAGGCAGGCAAAAGCGGGGAAGCTTCCTTTTATTCCGGTAGTAATCGGAAAGTGGTGGGGAAATAATCCCGTGCTGAAAAGGCAGGATGATGTAGATATTCTTGCTATCAGTCCTGAAAGGGATGAGGCATTATTCTGCGAATGCAAGTTTCGGAATAAACCGATGCCAATGGAAGAATATGATGATTTGTTATAGAATGGCGGCTTTTCATTGAATCCACATGTGGAAAATGATAAAGTAACAGTAGCTGCTAATCATTGAAGGCGCGGGTGGATTGGCAGGAAAGAGAAATGTATATAGAATAAAGGGGAACGCAAGATGAATTTTGAACTGACTGCATCAATGATGTGTGCCAATTATGGCAATCTGGAAAAAGAAGTAAGGGATCTGGAAAAAGCAGGAATAGATTCCTTTCATATTGATATCATGGATGGACGGTATGTGCCAAACTATGCCATGTCATTAAATGATATGCGATACATAGCCAGTGCAACGGATAAGCCGCTGGATGTGCATCTGATGATCGAGCATCCGAGTACCCACATTAACCTGTTTTTGGCTAACCTGAGAAAAGGGGATACAGTCTATATTCATCCGGAAGCGGAGTATCATCCTTCCACAACATTATCCAAGATCATTGCTGCGGGAATGATCCCTGGAATTGCAATCAATCCGGGAACCAGTATTGAGACTGTAATGGAGATGCTGCAGATCGTGGACAAGGTGCTGGTTATGTCCGTGAATCCGGGAAATGCCGGACAGATGTATCTGCCGTATGTAGGGAATAAGATTGAGCGGCTTTTAGAGATCCGGGAAAAAATGGGATTCGAGATATATTGGGACGGAGCCTGCAGTGCGGATAAGATCAGTTCCTTTGCCCCGAAGGGCGTGAAAGGCTTTGTACTTGGTACAACACTTTTATTTGGCAAGAAGAGATCGTATGCAGATATTATAAAAGATATCAGACAACTGAAATTTGAGGATGACGTATGAATATAGCATTGATTCTTTCCGGTGGGACGGGAAAAAGGCTGGGAGCAGGTGTCCCCAAGCAGTATTTGGAAGTAAATGGGCAGATGATCATCAGTTATGCGCTGGAAACAGTTTTGTTTCATCAGAGTATAGATGCGGTGCAGGTCGTGGCAGGTGACAGCTGGAAAGCAGATATTGAAGGTCAGATACATCTGTTGCAGGAAAAACATAAAGATAAGCCGGCAAATCCGGTTTATTTTTCTATGCCGGGAGAAAACAGGCAGCTTTCCATCTATAATGGACTTCGCGGAATCCGGAAATATGCGGATGCGGAAAGCTTTGTTATGGTGCATGATGCGGCAAGACCGATGCTGACTGCTGATATGATTACAGCCTATCTGGAAGCTGTAAAGGGACATGACGGACTGCTGCCGGTACTGCCGATGAAGGACACGGTATATTTGAGTATGGATGGCAGCAGTGTGACTTCGCTTCTTGACAGAAGTCAGATATTTGCCGGGCAGGCACCTGAAATTTTTGTGCTGGGAAAATATGTTCAGGCAAATGAACGGCTTCTGCCGGATGCAATAAAAAAAATCAATGGCTCTACTGAACCGGCGGTTCTGGCAGGTATGGATATTGTGATGGTTCCGGGGGATGAGAGAAATTTCAAGATTACGACACAGCTGGATCTGGAACGTTTCCTGGGACTGATGACGGATCGCTGACATGTAGATTCTGATAGGAAGTTCAGTAGTCGGGAGCCTGCACGCGATCTTTTTGCTGTATGAAACTGACAGCTGCAGAGCCGTATGACAGCTGCTGTGCAGGAAAGGAAAATAATGAAGGCATATGTATTATATGGTATCGGAGATTTCCGGTATGAAGAAACAGATAAACCGGTTCCGGGTGCGGATGAAGTACTGGTGCGGGTAAAGAATGTCGGGATATGTGGTTCAGATGTACCGCGTGTTTATAAGACGGGAATGTATTCCTATCCGTTAAGTCCCGGGCATGAGTTTGCGGGAGTCGTGGAAGAAGCAGGAGCAGAACAGGCAGCAGGCGATTTGCAGAAGCAGGATTGGACAGGCAAACGTGTCGGTGTATTTCCTCTGATCCCCTGTGGGAGCTGCCCGATGTGCAGGAAAAAGAAATATGAGCTTTGCAGGAAGTATAACTATTTGGGATCCCGTACAAACGGAGGCTTTGCGGAGTATGTAAAGGTGCCTGTGGCTAACTTGATCGAATTACCGGAAAATGTATCTTTTGAAGTGGCTGCAATGTTGGAACCAATGGCAGTTGCGGTACATGCGATGCGGCAAAGTATGCCACAAAAGACAGATACCATTGTCGTGCATGGACTTGGTACGATCGGCTATTTTCTGACGATGTTTTTAAAAAGTGAGGGGATTTCCGATATACTTGTAATTGGAAACAAAGAATTTCAGAGGCAGCAGGCTTTGGCACTGGGAATTAGAACAAATGATTATTGTGATGCAAGGCAGCAGGATGTTGGAGCGTGGATTCGGGAGAAAACAAATGGACTGGGAGCAGACGTCTATTTTGAATGTGTAGGAAAGAATGAGACGATCGATCAGGCAATCTTATCAACAAGACCGGCGGGAAGAGTGCAGCTGATCGGAAACCCGGCTTCAGATATGCAGTTCGATAAAAATACTTATTGGAAGATCCTGCGGAATCAGCTTACGGTGCGCGGCAGTTGGAATTCCTCATTTTTGCAGGAAGAAGGAGATGACTGGCACTATGTACTTCAAAAAGTGGCTGGCGGGCTGGTATTTCCGGAGCATATCATCACACATAGATTCCAGCTTGAGGATCTGGAACAGGGACTTTCCATCATGCGGGATAAAACCGAAGAATATGGGAAGATCATGATTGAGATGCGATAAAATAGAAGTGGGAAAAGAAACTTGTTCTTTTCCCACTTCTGCTTTATAATATTCCTATATCAGTAAAGGGGGAGAAGCGGTATGGAATTTGTAACCTCCATAGAAAAAGCATCCGAGTGGGGTGTCACAAAGCGGATGGTAAATTATTGGTGTGCTATGGGAAAAATCTGTGGCGCTGAAAAAGAAGGGATCCGATGGAAAATTCCGATGAATGCGGAAAGACCGGACAGATATGGGGAAGGTCCGGCTCTGGTAGATTATGTTGTCAGGATCACGGGTAAGAAGGTAGGAGTGGGGATTCAAAGCTTTGAGGAGATTAGATCCACAGGGGCTTTTTATGTAGATAAGACATCTTTTATCAGTCAGTGGTGGGAAAATGAGCATGATGTAACATTGATCACAAGACCCAGACGATTTGGGAAAACGTTGAATTTAAGCATGATAGAATGCTTTTTCTCTCAAAAATATGCAGGTAGAGAAGATCTATTTGATGGTTTAAAAATCTGGGAAAATCAGATGTATCATCAGTTGCAGGGAACATATCCGGTTATTTTCCTGTCGCTTGCAGGGATAAAAGAAGAGACGTATGAGAGTGCATTTCGCTCATTGTGCTTTGAGATCAAATATATGGTGGATAATATCAAGGCAGGGCTTGATATGAAACACTTTTCGGAAGAAGAAAGATCACAGCTTGCCAGGATCAGTTGGGATATGGACGAAAATGTTGCAGTAAAATCGTTAAAATTATTAACACAGCTTCTATACAGATATTATGAGAAAAAACCTATCATTCTGCTGGATGAGTATGATACGCCTATGCAGGAAGCATACTTTCATGGATATTGGGATCGTATGGCAGCATTTATGAGAGGATTTTTGAATAACACATTTAAAACAAATCCACTTTTGGAAAAGGCGCTTATGACCGGTATCACAAGAATCGGAAGAGAATCTATGTTTTCTGATATGAATCATATTGATGTGGCTGCCATTACCACGCATAAATATGAAACTGCATTTGGATTTACACAGAAAGAGGTATTTGCTGCGCTCGATCATGTGGAGCTGGGGAAATATAAAAAACAGGTGAAGCAGTGGTATGACGGTTTTATGATCGGCAGATGTAAAGATATCTACAATCCGTGGTCTATCACAAAGTTTATAGATTCGGATGGCAGATTTGATACATATTGGGCAAATACCAGTAGTAATACATTGATTAACAGATTGATAGCAAAAGGATCTCGTCATGTAAAATGTAATATGGAAGATCTGATGAATGGAAAACAGATTCGGGCACATATAGATGAAATGATCGATTTCTCCCTGCTGGATGTGGATGAAAATGCCATTTGGGGGCTTTTATTCACTACGGGATATCTGAGGGCGGATCATGTAGAAGAGGATTTATATATGCTGTCCTTTACAAATATTGAGATCAAAAAAATGTTTGTCAGAATGTTCAGGAAGTGGTTTTATCGCAGAGGAAGTGACTTTGGAGATTTTCAGAAGGCTTTGCTGGCGGGCAATGTCGAAGATATGAACTATTATATGAACATGGTTGCTAAAACAACCTTCAGCTATTTTGATTGCGGATCCGGTTATGGAGCAATTGATGAAACAGAAAGATTTTATCATGGGTTTGTGTTGGGATTGCTTGCTGAATTGTCAGATTGCTATCATATTACATCCAATCGGGAAAGTGGCATAGGACGATATGACATTATGATGAAGGCTGTGGATAAGCAGCAGAATTCTTATATTATAGAATTTAAAGTATTTAATCCGGAAAAGGATAAAGATTTGAGTGATTGCGCGGATAAGGCACTGAGACAGATTGAGGAAAAGTGTTATGTGACAGAACTGCTTGCAGATGGAATAGATGCGGCAGACATCAAAAAGTACGGTTTTGCATTTGAAGGGAAGCCTGTGCTGATCAAACAGGGCTTGTCGGAACAGGATTGACATATTTTGAAAATTGAGTGTCAGGTACCATTGATTTTGCAGGACAGATTGAGAGATGATACAGAATAGAATTGACATTTTACACAAAGAATGTAAAATATACTCATAAGTTACTAACTTATGAGTATATTTTTTAAAACTGTGTCAGGAGGACTTATGTTTCATTATAGGGAAAGTGAACTGGCAAAACTAAATAAACGATATCAGAACCGGCAATTTGAATGTATTGTTATTTATGGACGCCGACGAGTAGGAAAGACTGCGCTCATTAATGAATTCTGCAAAGATAAAAAAACCATTTTTTTTGCAGCATTAAATGCAACAGAACGGGAAAACCTGACAGCACTTTCTAAGGCAATTTATGAGTGCGAAAAGAAGGATGCCTGTGATGCACCGGTTTTTTCTTCATTTGACAGTGCATTAGATGCGATTACAGACATGGCGGAGGAACGTCTGGTATTTGTGATCGATGAGTTTCCGTATCTGGCAAAGGCAGCAGAGTCTATTTCATCACGTTTGCAGCACATGATCGATCATAAATGGCAGCATACTAAATTATATCTGATCTTATGTGGTTCTTCCATGAGTTTTATGGAGGAACAGGTACTGGGGTATGAGAGCCCGCTTTATGGGCGCAGGACAGCACAATTTAAAATAGAACCGCTCAGTTATCGGGAAGTAGAAGCATTTTACCCGGGACTTTCAAAGCAGGAGCAGGCGCTGGTGTATGGTATTACGGGCGGGATTCCGCTTTATATCAATAAGCTGGGCGTGCAGGATGGAATAAAGGAAGCATTACTTGAAAATCTGTTTGATGCCAGTAGTTATCTTTTTGAGGAACCGCAGAACTTATTAAAACAGGAATTAAGGGAGCCTGCTGTATACAACACTATTATTACAACGATCGCATCTGGTGCATCTAAATTAAATGAAATAGCAACAAAGGCAGGGCTGGAAAACGCAGTCTGCAGTAAGTACACGAAGGTGCTTTTGGAACTGGGAATCATAAAGAAAGAAACGCCAATGACAGAAAAGCCGGGGAAAAAGACGATCTACAGACTGGCAGATCATTTCTTTGGCTTCTGGTATCGTTACGTTCCGCATAATATGGGAGCTATTGTATCAGAACGGATGGGAAGTATTTTTGATCAGGTTGTGGCAGGGTCTATATCCGATTATATGGGAACAGTATTTGAAGATATGTGTAAATGTTATATGCTCCGTTATGCGCAAAATCTTCATGTGCCAATTACGGATATTGGACAGTGGTGGGGGGCAGACCCCTCGCTTCACAAAGAGGTACAGATTGATATTGTAGCCGGCACAACGGATAAGGGAACCTATTATATCGGCTCCTGTAAATATAAAAAAGAACCAATTGGCGTGGATGAGTTAAAGCTTTTAGAGCATTATGCAGGTGTATTTGGAAAGGGAAAAACTTATATTTACTATATATTTTCCAAAGGAGGATTTACACAGAATTTGGAGGAACTGGAAAAGAAAGGTGCTGTACATCTGATTTCGCTTGAGATGTTGTATGAGTAAGGCTTATGAAGAATATGGAAAGCGTATGATTGATGCATAATCATACTTATACTATAATGCGACTAATCCTGAACTTGATTCAGGATTAGTCGCATCTTTTTACCCAACGATCTCTTTCGCCAGTTCCTTCATATGCTCCACATCCGCATCTTTCATCGTTGTTTTGATCGTAACAACTTTATCGCAGATCTCCAGATTTTTCATCGTATCCAGAATTGCTTTCATGCTCTTGGCAGCGCATGGAGCCCAGGAGCCGTTTTCGATGATTCCCACTTTTCGCTTCTGGAAAGCCTTATGGGAAAGACGGTTCAAAAAGTCTTCCATTGGCGGGAATACGCCGCCATCATAGGAGGCTGCACAAAGCACAAGGCTGTCATAGCGGAAAGCATCCTCGATGGCTTCTGCCATATCGTCGCGGGAAAGATCTGTGAACGCAACCTTTGCCGCACCGGCTTCCTGCAGCAGGTTGACCATTTTTTCTGCCGCGGCTTTTGTATTGCCGTGGATGGAAGCACAGGCAACGAGAACGCCTTTGTCTTCCGGTTCATAACTGCTCCATGTCTGGTATTTACCGATATAGTAAGGCAGATTTTCTTTTAAGATCGGACCGTGCAGCGGACAGATCGTCTGAATGTCAAGTGTGGCAGCTTTTTTCAGAAGTGTCTGCACGGGAGAACCATATTTTCCTACAATATTGAAATAATATCTTCTGGCTTCACATGCCCAGTCCTCCTCTGTGGACAAAGCACCGAATTTGCCAAAACCATCGGCAGAGAAGAGAATTTTTTCTGTCATTTCATATTCCACCATGACTTCCGGCCAGTGCACCATGGGAGCCATAAAAAACTGCAGCGTGTGGCTGCCGAGTGAGAGTGTTTCCCCTTCAGCAGCCGTTAAGCATTTCTCTTCCAGTGACGGAATCTCAAAAAACTGTGGCAGCATGGCTTTTGCCTTTGCACTCATAACAAGCTTTGCCTGTGGGAACTGCTCTGTAAACAGCCTGATCCCTGCGGAATGATCCGGTTCTAAATGGGAAACGATCAGATAGTCGGCATTTCGTCCGTCTAAAGCGGCTTTCAGGTTAGACAGCCATTCATCTGTTTTTCTCGCATCTACTGTATCCATGACAGCAATTTTTTTATCTAAAATAACGTAAGAATTATAGGATACGCCGTTTGGCACCTCGTACTGGCTTTCAAAAAGATCAATCGTCGTATCGTCTGCACCGATGTAGCGGACTGCATCGGATATTGTGGTAGTCTGCATAAAAAAGACCTCCTTGTGTAAGATATGTTTATTTACTCGCAAACTGTTTGCTCGTTAATGGCACAAGAAAAACAAATGCCACCTTTTCGTGAACCCGGGCTCATGTATAATCGCCTCTGGCGATGAGCCCGGGCTACATCATGCATCTTCGATACATGATATTGGTCGCTCGTTTTTCCTCTATACCACGTTACATTATAGCATTAAAAAGTGGGAGCGTCGATGTTGCTTTTTGTAAAATGCGAAATTTGTCGATGAAATGTGGTTAAGAAACGGTAAATGGATAGGGTGTTTTTGTGACATATTCTGTAGAGTTATGGTAAAATATTGACGTGATAAAAAATACACCAAAAAAGTAATGTAATTACATGCAAAGAAAGGAGAAGCGAATGTTAGAAGTTTTTTACAGAAAAGTAGGAGGAGACTACAGCAACGTGCTTTACAGACTGGAGAATGATGAAACAATTTTGCTTTTTCTGGAAAAGTTTTTGCGGGAAGACAGTTATCAGAATTTCCTGATGAAATATGCGGCGCATGAAGAGAAGGAAGCGTATCGTTGTATCCATACCTTAAAGGGTGTGAGCCTGAATCTGGGATTCGGGGATCTGTCCCGGATCAGTGAGGAGATTGTAAATGAGTTTCGAGCAGGTTTCCCGGAGCTGACGGTTGATCAGTTTGCGGTTCTGGAAAGAAGATATAATACGGTGATCGAAGGAATCCGGGAAGTGTTGCAAAAAAGTTATTGACAATAAAAATAACAACGTATATAATCAGTTTCAACAGCAAACATATTATTCCTACGTAGATAGTGGGAAAATAAAAACGGGCAGCTGTAAACGGAAAGCCGCTGCTCAAAATGAAGGAGGAACTGAAATGAGTCAGATTAAGGAAAGCGCATTGGAACTGATCGGAAAAACACCGATTTTGAAGCTGAACGGATACAGCAAAAAGGCAGGGGTCACAGAAGCAACGATTCTTGCAAAGCTTGAGTATCTGAATCCGGCAGGTTCTGTAAAGGACAGAATCGCACTTGCCATGATCGAGGATGCAGAGGAGAAGGGTATTTTAAAAGAGGGGGCTACGATCATCGAGCCTACCAGCGGAAATACCGGGATCGGGCTTGCAGCTGTAGCAGCAGCAAAAGGCTATCATGCGATCCTGACGCTGCCTGATACCATGAGTGTGGAGAGAAGAAACTTATTAAAAGCATATGGCGCAGAGCTCGTCCTGACAGAAGGTGCAAAGGGCATGAAGGGCGCCATTGCCAAGGCAGATGAACTGGTAAAGGAAATTCCGGGAGCAGTCATTCTCGGACAGTTTGTAAATCCGGCAAATCCGGCAGTACATAAGAAAACAACAGGACCGGAAATCTGGGAGCAGACAGACGGTAAGGTTGACATTTTTGTAGCAGGTGTTGGTACAGGCGGAACTGTAACGGGTGTTGGTGAATATCTGAAAGAACAGAATCCGAATGTGAAGATTGTGGCAGTAGAGCCTGCAACAAGCCCTGTGCTTTCCAAAGGAACACCGGGAGCACATAAGATCCAGGGAATCGGTGCAGGTTTTGTACCGGAAGTATTAAATACAAAGGTATATGATGAAGTGATCACGATCGAAAATGAAGATGCCTTTACAGAAGGCAGGGCATTTGCGGTAAGCGAAGGTATTCTGGTCGGTATCTCTTCCGGTGCAGCACTGAAAGCAGCAACAATTCTGGCAAAGAGACCGGAGAACAAAGGCAAGACGATCGTGGCACTTCTGCCGGATTCCGGTGACAGATATCTGTCTACCGCACTGTTTAACAATTAATAGTTGACAAAAATTATCAGTTTAGTATAATGGGACAAAATAAGGGAGTAGTCGGCACGAAGTGCGGTGAAGTCAACATACTGGATTTGTTCCTGGCATCATCTGAAATGACGAGACTTATCTGCGATAGCATCAGTCTATCCAGATAAGTCTCTTTTTATATGTAGCGAGGGAACGAAATCAAGCGGCTGCGAAGCAGACATTTGATTTCGCCCGAGCGTACAACGAGAAAATCAGAAGCAGCGAAGCTGCGACGCTTCGGAGAAGCGGGATTTTCGAGTATGAAGAGGGAACGAAATCAAGCATTGCCACATATTTGCGAAGCAAATGTGCGGCCAAATAACCTGCGTAGCAGGTTATAGCTTCCCGGGTGCACACTCACAGTAAGGAAAGGTAAAAAACATGAGTTTATGGGAATTGTTTATAATAGCGGTCGGACTGTCAATGGATGCATTTGCAGTCTCTGTCTGTAAGGGACTGTCAGTGCAGAAAGTAAAACCTAAGCACTATCTGATCGTTGCTGCTTATTTTGGCGGCTTTCAGGCTTTGATGCCGCTTCTTGGCTATCTGCTCGGTGTCCGGTTTGAGGCGATGGTAGCCAATGTGGATCACTGGATCGCATTTGTGCTGCTTGGACTGATCGGTGCCAATATGGTGCGCGAGTCCGGAGCCGGGGAAGAAAAACTGGATGATTCCTTTACGGTTTCCACCATGTTGCTTTTAGCGGTTGCAACAAGCATTGATGCATTGGCGATCGGTGTAACCTTTGCTTTTCTGGGTGTGAATATTGTTGAGGCGATCATTCTGATCGGTATTACAACGGGAATTATTTCAGGTGTGGGACTCAAAATTGGCAATGTGTTCGGAAGCCGCTATAAATCGAAAGCAGAGATGGCAGGCGGTATTGTGTTGATCCTGATGGGAATCAAGATCCTGGTACAGCATCTGCTGGGGCTGGGGTAAACCGAAAAACAGAAAAACAGAAAAATACCTATTAAGTTCACGTGTTTTTTTCCGATATGTATAGTATAAGAACAAACATCAATACACATAAAGGAGGAATTACCATGCGTATTGAAGCTTATACACAGATTCAGCAGCTTTATAATACATCGAAAGCAGGAAAAACGCAGAAGACAACAAATAAGAGCTTTATGGATGCGGTTCAGATATCAAGCACGGGAAAAGATTATCAGACCGCTAAAGCTGCCGTTTTTGCAGCTCCGGATATCCGTGAGGATGTAACAGCCCCGATCAGGGAGGCAGTACAGTCCGGCAGTTATGATGTATCTTCTGATGATTTTGCAGAGAGATTACTGGAAAAATATAGTACATTATTAGGCTGATGAAAAAGAAAAACGGTGTCTGTGCCTAAAAGGCCAGGCACCATTTTTGTAATGAGATCCGGAAAGGAAATATATACATATGGCAAGTCTGATGGAAAATTTGATGGATGTATTGGAAGAAGAGGGCGGATATTATGATGCGCTTCTGGAATTGTCCATGAAAAAAACAGAGGTCATTGTTTCAAATGATATACCGGCGTTGCAGCAGATCACCGAGCAGGAACAGCTTTTGGTCGATCAGGTAAACGATGTGGATAAAAGACGGATGGGCATCATGGAGGATATGGCAAATGTCATGAATCGTGATGTCGGTACACTGACGATCCCGGTGCTGATCAAGGCACTGGATGCCAGAGCACAGGAACAGAGAAGATTGTCTGAGGCGAGTGATAAGCTGAAGGAAACCGTGAAAGCCATGGCACGGATCAATGAACAGAACCGGGAGCTTCTGCAGAGTGCACTTGAAATGGTGGAATTTGACCTGAATCTGGTGCGGGGCTTAAAGGCTGCACCACAGACGGCGGAATACAATAAAGGTGCCATGAATGCAGGCAATTATATGGCACCGTCAAGAGGCGGATTTGATGCTAAACAGTAAGAAAATGAGGTGAGGAAATGTCCTTATTCGGTAGTTTATATGTAGGTGCCTCCGGCTTACAGACCGGGCAGAACGCACTTAATACAACAGCACATAACTTATCCAACGTAGATACAAAGGGATACACAAGACAGCAGACATTGCTGACGGATAAAAATTATAACCTTTTGTCGGTCAATCCGAAAGCAGCAGCGAACCAGCAGACGGGGCTGGGCGTTACCTATGCGGATGTCAGACAGGTCAGGGACAGCTTCCTCGACCAGAAATACAGAAAGGAATCGGGCAGAAGTGCCTTTTATGAGGTTTCCTATAATACACTCGGTGAGGTGGAGACACTGCTGGGAGAGCTGGACGGCGAATCCTTCAGTGAATCAATGAATGATCTTTGGGAAGCGGTGCAGGAACTGGCAAAACAGCCTGCAAGCTCCGTTACACAGGGACTTCTGATCCAGCGTGCATCACAGTTTGTGGAGCAGGCGGGTAATGTGTACAGTGCTCTTTCCAAGTATCAGGATAACCTGAATAATCAGATCAAAGGAGAGGTTGATCAGATCAACCAATATGCAGACCGTCTGTTTGCATTAAATAATGAAATCATCAAGATTGAAACCGGTGGAATTGAGCGTGCAAACGATCTGCGTGATGAACGGAACCAGATATTGGATGCACTTGGTGGATATGGCAATATTTCCTACAGTGAAGACTGGAACGGCAGTGTGAATGTGAAGTATGAAGGGCATACGCTGGTAAATGCAACACAGGTCTTCAAGATTGGACTGGATCAGGATTCGGATACCGGCTTTTATACGCCGTTCTGGCAGGGAGATGCCAAGAAGATCCCACAGGAAAACGGTACCTTCCGTTACGATATTTCCAATTGTAAGGTATTTGATCTGACAAGAGAAATTTCAACAGCCTGCAATACAGATATCGGAAGTCTGAAAGGCATGCTGGTTGCCCGTGGCGATCACAGGGCTGATTATACGGATCTGCAGGATGTGGATGCCTATAATGAAACGATCTCTTCTTCCATTCTGATGAATGTGGAAGCAGAATTTGACAATCTGGTTCATAATATCGTTACAAAGATCAACGAAGTACTGGAAAATGCGGCAGAGAAGGAGGGGGCACCTTATCTGCGGAACGAAGACGGTACGATCATACAGCTGTTCCAGCGTATTTCCAGTGATACATATGATGAAAATGGAAAACTGATCCGGGAGGATCTGTCGGCCGGTAAGGAAAATACATTATTTACGATTTCTAATCTGGTGGTCAATCCGGATCTTGTAAAAGAACCGACAAAGCTTGGTTTCGTTAAAAATGATAAGAAAGAGGATTATGCGATTGCACAGGAGCTGCAGGCTGTTTTTGAAACAAAAGCATATTGCCTGAATCCAAATGTGACAACGAAATCGAATCTGATCGATTATTATTCCAACATTGTCAGCCAGGTGGCAAATACAGGTGCTGTATTTAAGAGCATCTATGAAAACGAAGAAACGACAGTCAGCTCCACAGATAATGCCAGACAGCAGGTAGTTGGCGTTTCCGATGAAGAAGAATTGTCTAATATGATCAAATTTCAAAATGCGTATAATGCGTCAAGCCGTTATATCAATGTGATCGACCAGCTTCTGGAGCACATTATCAACACACTTGGTGCATAGGAGAGGAGTAGCATATGCCTTCTACATTTTTTGGACTGAATACTGCATACACAGGTCTGATCGCATCCAATGCATCGATCAATACTGCGGGTAACAACATTGCCAATGTGGAAACCAAGGGGTATTCCAGACAGACGGTGACCCAGCAGGCAAGTGATGCGATCCGTACTCATACGACATATGGATGCGCCGGTGCAGGCGTTGATACAAAGTCCATTGACCGTAACAGAGACGCCTTTTATGATTTTAAATACTGGAATAACAATGATAAAGTGGGCGAGTATGGTGAAAAAGAATATTATATGAAGCAGATAGAGGATCTGTTTGCGGATGATAATAAGACGATCAAGGGATTTACGACCGTATTCAATGAACTGTCCCAGGCACTGGCGGAGCTGCAGAAAAATCCGGGCGATGTAACAACAAAATCACAGATGATCGGATTTGCCAATAACCTGTCGTATTATTTTAATACGGTAGCGGAGAATCTGGTCAATATCCAGACGGATATCAATGCAGAGATCAAAAATAAAGTGGATGAGATCAATTCCTACGCCGCAGAGATTGCTTCTTTAAATGAGCAGATCAATGTGATTGAACTGACAGGGACAACTGCGAATGAGCTTCGCGACAGAAGAGACCTTCTGATCGACCAGCTTTCCCTGGTTACAAATGTAGAAATAAATGAAACACCCATCCGGGATCCGAATTATCCGGACAGAGAAACGGGCGCAAACAGATATACCGTAAAGATTGCGGGCGGACAGATGCTTGTGGATGGGAATGCTTATAATGAGCTGGAATGTGTTGCAAGAGCAAATTATGAAGCAAACAATCAGTCTGATGCGCTGGGGCTTTTTGATATTGTCTGGAAGAATGGAAATGAGTTCAGTATGTCAAGTAACCGGATCGGCGGACAGCTGCAGGGTTTGATTGCTCTTCGCGACGGAAATAACGGCGAATGTTTTAAAGGAACGGTGTCAAAGATCAGCAAAAATCAGACAAGCGGTAAGAATGAGGTAACGATCGATGTCAGTGCTTCCTATCTGAAAGATCTGAATAAGTCAACCTTGCCGGACAAGGGCGGTGTGATCCAGATCGGAAATCAGGAATACTATTATGATACCTTTAAAGCAGTTTACGGTGCAGACGGCAAGATTGAAAAATATGTGTTTGAGATCAGTGATGATCTGAATAAAAACAGCAGACAGCCGGCGGATGACCGGATCGGTAAAGAAGCACAGATCGGCGTTTCTATCGACTATCAGGGCGTTCCGTACTACCAGCAGCAGCTCAATGAATGGGTCAGGACCTATGCGCAGGCATTTAATAAGATCCTGACAGGACAGGATGCGGTAGATGGCTATGGCAATGCGGCAGACATTTTATTTGTTGCAAACGAGGCAACAGATGTGACGCAGCGTAAGTTTGTGACATCCAGAAATCAGACACCGGGCGCCACAGTGTCCAGCACGGATGATACATATTATTACCTGACAGCAACTAATTTTGCGATCAATAAGGAAATGCTGGATGATCCACAGCTTCTGGCAACACATACAGGAGCGGGAACAGGGCCGGAAGGGTATGATCTCGTTAAAGATCTGATCGACCTGCAGACAAATAAAGATAAGATGAGCTTCCGCGGATGCTCGGCAAAGGATTTTCTGCAGTGTGTTTTATCGGATGTATCGCTGAATGCGAGCAGTGCCAATACATTTTCCGCAAGCTATCAGAATATTGCAAAAACAATCGATACACAGAGATTGTCTGTCAGTGGCGTAGATACGGAGGAAGAGTCTCTGAACCTGGTACAATATCAGCGTGCATACAATCTGGCATCCCAAATGATACAGGTGCTGACAGAGGTATATGACAGATTGATCCTGCAGACAGGGGTATAGTTTTTATTGGTTTGAGCCGATGTAATAAGTAGAAAACAGCATGACAGCAATGGAATAGAAAGAGGCAGTATATGAGAATCACGAATAAGATCATCTCCAATAATTCTGTAACAAATATCAATCGAAATAAGGTGCTGGAGGATAAGATCAACACACAGCTTTCCACAGGATCAAAGATCAACCGTCCGTCCGATGATCCGGTTGTAGCGATCCGTGCGCTGCGCCTTCGTACAAATTTAAGCCAGGTAAACCAGTATTATAAGAAGAATGTTCCGGATGCGGAGTCGTGGCTGGATATTACGGAAAGTGCGATCACTACAGTGGTAGATATTGTATCTGATTTTTATAAAAACTGCGAAAAAGGAGCAGCGGGCTTTAACACGACCGAGGACAGGAGCAAGGTACTTGAAAATCTGAAATCGATGCAGAAGGAAGTATATGCGACAGGTGATGCGGATTATGCGGGACGTTATGTATTCAGTGGTTATCGTACAGATACATCCGTTACGTTTGGCAATGCGGTGAAGCAGAATTACAAGATCACGGAGCAGCTTACCGTAGACAGTCTCAGTGACATGACCTATGTGGACAGTGGAAAGCTGAAAAATATGACAGAGGCAAATGCGGAAGGGCTTGGCACGACAGAGCAGGATGTTACATCGTCTACCGTACACAGAATGCGTTTATCTTATAATAAATGCTCCGATACTGTGGCACCGACGATCACTTATTATGATGCAGGCGGTAATCAACAGACAATGACAGCAGAAATCGTATCCGCTTATGATACGGCAAGAAATGCCTATACAAGTGCAGATCAGGCTGCAGACGGTGTTGTATACATTCCGGAGACGGGCGAACTGATCCTGAGTGATACAGCTTATGGGAAGCTTGCAGGCGTGAAGGATAATGCTGCAACATCGGATGTAGATGAAGGAGAAATCCGTGTTACTTATGAAAAGGATACTTTTGAGAAAAATGATTTAAGACCGGAGCATTATTTTGCATGTACTTCAGAAGGGATTGATTATAATCCGGGTTACCTGACCGGTGCAACCGATGATAACAGCAAGCAGTATATTTCCTATGATGTGGGATTTAACCAGAGCGTCCGTGTCAATACACTGGCAAGCGAGCTTTTTACACCGGCGCTCCGCAGAGATATGGACGATCTGATCAGTGCGATCGGGGATGTGGATACGATGGAGAAAAATATTTCCACGCTCAAGGATATGCTGAAGAAAGATCCGGATAATGCAGAGCTGCAGGAAAGACTGGATGCAGCAAATAAATCTTACACACTGATGAACGACAAGATGCAGAAGCTGTTTGAAAGCAGCATGACAAAGGCACAGGGACATCTGGATCTTGCTAATTCCGCACTGACTGCGACAGGTAACAGAGGTTCCCGTGTGGAACTTGTTTCTAACCGGCTCGCAAAGCAGCAGACAAACTTTAAAACACTTTCCTCCGAGAACGAGGACGTGGATATTACAGAGGTAACAGTCAATCTCCGCAGTGTAGAGCTGGCATACAATGCATCACTGATGGCAACAGGTAAGATCGCCCAGACGACACTACTGAACTACTTATAAAAAGAAAGGGAAAAACGATGGAAATTAATTCAAGAATTTTTGGACAGATCTGTATTGATGATAGCAAAGTACTCCATTTCGTAAACGGAATCGTGGGATTTCCGCAGTTGACAGAGTTTGCACTGATCCACGATCAGGAAAAAGAGGGGGGCATCCAGTGGCTGCAGTCCATGCAGGAACCGCAGTTTGCACTGCCTGTAGTCAATCCGCTCGTCATTATGTCGGAGTACAATCCGCAGGTGGAAGATGAACTGTTAAAACCACTTGGCAACTTTGAAAATGATGATATGCTGGTGCTTGTAACGGTGACAGTACCCTCTGATCTGACTAAGATGAGCGTCAATCTGCAGGGGCCGATCGTGATCAACGCGGCAACGAAAAAAGCCTGCCAGATCATTGCGGAAGGATATGATGTCAAGTATCCGATCTATGAGCTGTTAAAGAGCAGAAAGGCGGGTGAATGATATGCTGGCATTATCGCGAAAAAAAGGAGAAGCACTTGTTATTAACAATAATATTGAAGTAACTGTTCTGGAGGTCAAGGGCGATCAGGTAAAGATCGGCATATCAGCACCAAAGGAAGTTCCGATCTACCGGAAAGAAGTCTATCTGCAGATTCAGGATTCCAATAAGGAAGCCATGCAGGCAGATCTGGAAGCTTTGAAAAAACTTTTTTAGGATTGTTAATAATGAGAGGGGAAATGTCGATATATATAAATGAAGATAGCTATGAAACGAACAGGGAGGTGTTAATATGGCTATTGAACCGATTGGAAGCATGATGAGCCTGCAGGCACAGACGGTAATGCCGCAGGAAACAGGCAAACCTGTTGCAGAGAGCACGGATGCGACGGCACAGGAAGTGGGAGCACAGCTGGATCGAACGACAGCGGGTGTTGCCAAGGTACAGGAAACAGGAGAAGACGGCAGTAACGCTTATAGCGGAAACGGACAAAGCAACCAGCCGTCAAACGATCAGATCAAACAGGCTGTGGATCAGCTGAACAAAAAGATGGCAAATTCAGAGGCTGTATTTGGCATTCACGAAAAGACGAATCGTGTTACGATCAAGATCGTAGATAAAGATACAAAGAAGGTAATAAAGGAACTGCCGCCGGAAAAAACCCTGGATATGATTGCCAAGGTATGGGAAATGGCTGGCATTTTGGTAGACGAGAAGCGATAGGAGGCTGTTTATGACGATTAGAATTACGGGTATGAATTCGGGTTTGGATACGGAAAGTATTATTACAGAGCTGGTATCTGCCCAGAGCGCCAAGAAAAACAGCTTGGTAAAGGCACAGACAAAGCTTTCATGGAAGATGGATGCGTGGAAGACTTTGAATAGTAAGATTTACAGTTTCTATACAGGAACAGTCAGTGATCTGCGTTTGTCTACTGCTTATGCAAAGAAGAAAACGACCGTATCGAACAGTTCTGTTGCTTCTGTTATTGCAGATGCCAATGCAACAGACGGAGTACAGACATTAAAGGTCAATAAGCTTGCAAAATCAGGGTATCTGACCGGCGCAGAGCTCAAAAAGTCAAACGGAAGCCTTGCTTCCTATACAAGCTCTACAAAGCTGAAAGATATCGAAGGCATGCAGCTTGGCGGAGATGGAAAGATCAGCCTGACATTAAAGACGGGCGGTAAGAGCACAGATATCAGTCTGTCTGGTGATGCAACGATCGCAGAGCTGACAAAGCAGTTAAAAAATGCGGGCGTGAATGCTTCTTTTGATGAGACCTATCAGAGATTTTTCATCAGCTCTACCACAACAGGAAAAGATGCGGATTTTTCTCTGACAGCAAATGATCAGAATGGATTTAACGCGCTTTCCGCATTAGGGATTAATGTTCTCGATACTGCAACAAAGAGTGAATATACACGTTTTGCCAATATGTCCGATGCGGATAAGGCAGCTTATATAGATGCGCAGGTGCAGGCAAAGACAGAATCTGCAAATGCAGCGATCACTGCTGCAGAAAAGACAATTACTGATAATCAGAAATTATTTGATGAATTTTTTGAGAAAAATACAGATCCGGAGCTTGTAAAGGATGATTTGCAGACATCAGAGCAGATTAAAACATACAAAGAAAAACTGACAGCTTACAGGGACGGACTCAAGGATGCGCCGGAAGGGGAAACAGAAGAGGCAAAGGCCGAGCGTGAGGAAAAGCTCAAAGCGGCAGAGGCTTCACTGAAAAGTGTTGATACACTTGCCGGTTATGTATCCAAGATAGAAAGTGCACAGCAGACAAAGGCTGATAATGAGGCACTGGTGGCAAATAACAGTGCGTCGATCAGGAATGAGGTAACACAGGATCTGGAAAAAAGGATCACAATGGCAAAAACCGCTCTGACCAGTAGTGCTTACTCCGGTCAGGCAACCAGAATCGAAGGACAGGATGCGGAGATTGAGCTGAACAATGCAACATTTACATCGGCAGCCAATAACTTCACGATCAATGGCATGACGATCACAGCGCTTGCGGAATCTGCAGAGACTGTGACACTGACGACTTCCAATGATTATGACGGCATTTATGATACGATCAAGAAGTTTATCAAGGGATATAATGAGCTGATCAATGAAATGGATAAGCTCTATAATGCAGATTCTTCCAAAGGCTATGAACCGCTGACTTCTGATGAAAAGAAAGAAATGAGCGATTCGGAGATCGAGGACTGGGAGAAGAAGATCAAGGAATCACTTCTGCGCAGAGACAGCACGTTAAGTGATGTATCTTCTGCAATGGAAGAAGTTATGGGATCGGGATTTACCGTTGGTGGAAAGACTTATTATCTGAGCAGCTTTGGTATCAATACACTTGGTTATTTTACCGCTGCGGATAATGAAAAACATGCATATCATATTGACGGTGATAAAGATGATTCTTCCACATCCGGTAATACAGATATCCTGAAGACAATGATCACCAATGAACCAAAGACTGTGATCGATTTCTTCCAGCAGCTCAACAACAGTCTGTACACAAAGCTGACAGAGAAGATGGGTGCTAACAGTATGCGGAGCATCTACAAGGCTTACAATGATAAACAGATGAAGCGGGAGTATGATGACTATACAAGCGATATCGCAGAGCAGGAAGAAAAACTGAAAGCACTGCAGGATAAATGGTACGAGAAGTTCAGTGCAATGGAAACCGCACTCGCAAAACTGTCATCCAAAACAAGCGCAATAGCGGGATTGTTAGGTTAAGGAGCAAAGGAATATGGCAGCAAATCCATATGCGCAGCAATATGCGCAGTACAATACAAATAAGATTATGAGTGCATCTCCGGCGGAGCTTACGTTGCTGCTCTATGAAGGTGCGATCAAGTTCTGTAATATGGCGATCATGGGTATTGAACACAATGATATCCAGAAGGCAAATGATAATATCAAACGCGTACAGAGGATCATTGATGAATTCCGTGCTACACTGGATATGCGATATCCGGTGGCGGAGGATTTTGACCGTGTATACAAGTATCTTCTGGAACGGTTGTTAGAAGCTAACATTAAGAAAGATAAAGAAATTCTGGAGGAAGTGAATACGCACCTGCACTCTATGCGTGACACATGGAAAGAGGTCATGAAGAAGGCGGGAAACGGCAGGTAACGGAATGGAGAAACAGTACATTACAATTCTGATAGAAAGTCTGCAGAAAAAAAGTGCGATACTGTCTGAGCTGATTGGAAACAGTAAGAATCAGGCTGCGCTCTTGAAAGAGGATATGGTGGACTGGGATGCATTTGACCGGGGCACGGATGCAAAATCCGATCTGATCAATGCACTCAATCAGCTTGATCAGGGATTTGAAACTGTATTCGCGCATGTCGGTGAGCTGCTGCAGAGTCCGGAAGGAAAGAAAACATATGCACAGCAGATCAGAACACTCCAGGAACTGATCACCGAGGTGACGGACAAGAGTGTGGAATTGCAGGCGGATGAGGCACGGAATAAAGCAGCTGTAGAAAAAAAGTTTCAGGAGTACAGAGCCGGAATCCGGAAGGGAAGAACCTCTTCCAGAGTGGCATACGGATATTATCAGAATATGAACCAAATGAATTATCTGCCACCACAGTTTCTGGATAATAAGAAATAGAAAAGCAGGCAGGTATATGCAGATCATTACATTTCATGGGGATGTGGAAACGACATCCTATTTCCTGACACAAATAGAAAAACAGCTTAGAAAGGACGGATATGAGGTCTGTCCTTTCTATTTTGATGCAGAAAAAAAGACTGCGGAAGGGACGGATGAAATAATGCAGGGGGCGTATTTCCTGACCTTTAATTTTGCAGGACTTTACGGAGAGGATATGTGGCTTGCCGGGGATGGCAGGGAACCGGTTGCAGACACCTATAGGCTGCGCTGCATCAATATCATTGTGGATCATCCGTACCATTATCATGCTTTTATACAGGAGCAGCTTGAGAAGAGAGCAGACAGGTACATGCAGATCTGTATCGATCAGCTGCATATGGCTTATATGCATCGTTATTTTCCGCAGGTAAAGCTGGGACCGTTTCTGCCAACCGCCGGAACCGAGATGCTGTGTAAACCATGGGGGGAACGGACGACGGATATTTTGTTTACGGGAACGTATGTCTGTCCGTCTCATTTTGATGTATTTATTAACCGGAACGGAGAGGAATACACTCAGTTTTATCATTCGATCATAGACGAGGTGCTGTCAGATCCACATGCTCTTTTGGAGGATGTGGCAAGACGCAGGCTGACGGAAGAAATACCGGAGGCAACAGAGGATGAACTCAGAGAGACATTGGGACATATCCAGTTTCTGGATTATTATATCCGTTTTACGTTGCGGGGAAATGTAGTAGCTGCACTTGCAGATGCCGGGCTGAAGGTGCATATCATTGGCGCGGGCTGGGAGAATCTGCCTTGTAGTCATCCGGAAAATCTGATCCTGTCGCCGTATGCAAGTTCTGAGGAGTGCCTGCTGGCACTCGCAGATGCAAAGCTGGCACTGAATGTTCTGCCATGTTTTCATGCAGGCGCGCATGACCGGATCTTCAATACGATGCTGGCGGGTGCGGTCTGCGTAACGGACAGTAATCCCTATCTGGATCAGATTCTGATAGACGAGGAGAATGTTATCCTGTATGATAGAGAAAGACCGGGAGAACTTGCAGACCGGTTGACCGTACTTTTGCAGCCGCAGATGGATGAAAAGCTGCAGAAGATCGCAAAAGCTGGAAGAGAACTGGCATTGGCAGGTCATACCTGGGAAGCCAGGACAAAAATACTGGAGGAAATCTTGTGAAATATGATTATTTGATCGTGGGCGCGGGGCTGTTTGGTTGCGTGTTTGCCCATGAGATGAAAAAAGCGGGGAAATCCTGTCTGGTAATAGAAAAAAGAGACCATATTGCGGGCAATATTTATACGAAAGAGCAGCATGGAATCCGGGTGCATCAGTATGGCGCCCATATTTTCCATACATCTGACCGGGAAGTGTGGGACTATGTCAATGTGCTGGCAGATTTCAACAATTACATCAATTCGCCCGTAGCGGTTTATGAAGGCGAGCTTTATAATCTGCCGTTTAATATGAATACTTTTCATGCTCTGTTCGGCGTAAATACGCCAAAAGAGGCAAAACAGGTAATCGCAGAGCAGATCAAGGAAGCCGGTGTTACCGATCCGCAGAATCTGGAACAGCAGGCAATTTCTCTTGCCGGAACGACGGTATATGAAAAGCTGGTCAGGGGTTATACGGAGAAGCAGTGGGGGCGTGACTGCAAAGAGCTTCCTCCGTTTATTATAAAAAGACTGCCACTGCGTTATACTTATGATAATAATTATTTTAATGACCGGTATCAGGGCATTCCCGAAGGCGGTTATACACAGATCGCGGAAAAACTGCTGGCAGACATTCCTGTCAGACTGGAAACGGAGTACAAAGCGTTTCTGGCAGAAACGGAAGATACCTTTGAAAAGGTATTGTATACAGGTATGATCGATGAGTTTTTTGACTATTGTTATGGACAGCTGGAATATCGATCCCTGCGGTTTGAAAGTGAGTATCTGCCGGATGAAGATAATTTCCAGGGCAATGCGGTTGTCAACTATACGGAGCGCAAGATCCCGTATACCCGTATTATTGAGCATAAGCATTTTGAGTTCGGTAAAGGCGAAGGAACGGTCATCACAAGAGAATATCCTGCAACATTTACGCGGGGAGACGAGCCGTATTATCCGGTCAATGATGAAAAGAACGGGCAGTTGTATCAGAAATATGCGGCGCTTGCCAAAGAACAGGGAAATATTCTGTTTGGTGGAAGGCTTGGCCAATATAAATACTATGATATGGATAAAGTGATCAGAGCAGCGCTTGATATGGCCGCTGCGGAAATAGAGAGGTAAGAAAATGGCAGAGAAAAAGATTCTTGCACTGATCCCTGCAAGAAGCGGATCCAAGAGTGTTGTGAATAAAAATATCAGAAAGATCAACGGAAAACCGATGATGGCATATTCGATAGAACATGCAAAGGCATCGAAATATATCAACCGGATCATTGTTTCTACGGACAGTGAGGAATATGCACAGATTGCAAGAGAATACGGTGCGGAAACACCGTTTATCCGTCCGGCAGAATATGCCACGGATACAGCGCTGGATATCGATGTGTTTGCCCATGCACTTTCTTTCCTGAAAGAGAAAGAAGATTATGTGCCGGATATCATCGTCCAGCTCAGACCGACCTATCCGTTCCGCGATCCGGCAGATATTGATGCCATGATCGAGATCATGTTAAATGATGAGACGGTAGATGCTGTCCGCAGTATTAAGAAAAACGAAGTGGTTCCGCATAAGATGTGGTATCTGGGAGAAGACGGAACACTTGATCCGATCTTAAAGGATATTCCGGAAGCCTATAATATGCCGCGGCAGCAGCTCCCTGACACTTATTATCAGAACGGAAATGTGGATCTGCTCAGACCGCGCAATGTGACAGAGCTGCATTCCATGACAGGTAAGAAGATTAAAGGCTATGTGATGAAGGAAATGTATGATGTGGACACAGAGGCGGATTTTGCCAGAGTGGACGATTTTATGCGGATCCGTCAGGGCGGTAAGCTGTTTGTGTTTGACATTGACGGTGTGATTGCCATGAAGCGCGAAGATTTGGATTACGGACAGGCAATGCCGAATGAGAGGATGATCCGTATCATCAACAAGCTGCACGACTGGGGCAATCGCATCGTACTCTTTACTGCCCGCGGTTATGTGACCGGTATCGACTGGAAGCCTGTGACAGAAAAGCAGATGCAGGACTGGGGTGTGCAATACGATGAACTGCATATGGGAAAACCGAATGCGGATTATTATGTAGATGATAAAATGCTGGATCTGGAATTTTTGTACCGGGAATTTGAGAAAGAAGAGTAAAGGAAACGGATGTGCTTTTGAAAAGTACATCCGTTTTTAACAGTAATTATTAAATAACATACCGGAATAGGCACTGGTGATATACGGTGACGGGTAATTCTTGCCCGGATTTTTGTATGCTACGATTGTCTTATTAACGTATTCCATCGGATTTAATGAAATCTGATTGCTTTTTCTGAGCATGGCGTTTGCAAAATCCTGCACAGGTTTCAAGCTCATCTGTGCATCTGTCTGGGCGGCATCGGAAAGCTGTGTATCATCTACCCGCAGAGTGCCATCTGCCGTAAAAGAAAGACCGATGGAAGAAAGCGCCTGTGCGTAATGCCGGGAGATCCGGGAAAACTCACTGAGGAGCTGGGAACTTCTGGTATGTGCAGCCTGCGGCTGCGCGATCCTGCCGATATATTCGTTATAACTGTCTGCAAGAGAATGCACATTTTCCCGTAGACTTTCCATATCATCTTTGATCCCAATCTCTGTCACGGTATCAGGATCAGGACTTGTGCCCTGCAATGTGATCTCGTAGGCCTTTTCCACGGTAAAGGTGTTGGAAGAGGCGGTATGTTCAATATGATTGATCTCAAATAAAGCATTTTCGGGAGTCTGCGATACCTGATCCATACCAAAGTAGGATACGATACCGGCCTTTTTGCTTGTGTTATGATCACTGATCTCAAATTGAAGTTCTTTGCCGTCCGGTTTTCCGGTTGCTTCGGAGGAGAGTTTTAAAAATACATTTCCTTCATGATCGGGAAGCACCTCCGCACTGAGACCGACGTCGGACTTTGTGATAAGACGTCCGAGACGTTCCATGACTTCACGGTTTGTATCATCTTCTTTGAGCTGGAACTGAAATTCGTAGTTCATATCGGAAACGGACAGATCAAAGGAGTATGTATCCGGTGCAAGAGAAATTCTGGCATCGCCGGGAACAGCTTTGCCGAAATTGACCTGACTGCTTGCCAGCCGTTCTACAGAAAGCGTAAAGGAAGGCGCATGATCTCCGCTTTCACTGCCAACGTAAGAGGCACTTGCAATGCTTTCTTTTGTAGAGTAGGCAACTTTCTGCCGGAGCAGCTGTTCGGATTCACTGCTTCCTTTGGTAGAGATCAGTGCATTTCTGAAAAGCCTTGACTGCTCTTTCAGAGAAACCGCATACTGCTTTGCTTCGTCGCTTGTATCCAGAATACAGAGAGGCGCTTCTTTATTTAATTTGATAATGGAATTATAAATACTGCGCAGATCACTCTTCTTGTGCGTATCAAGTGCAGTATTTGACTTGGGCGCATATTCCGTCAGGTAGTGATTGTAAACCTGATTAAGCGCATCGAATCCGATTGCCATCAGAAGCCCTCCTTTCTTCCTTGAATCTGCATAAATGCAGCGTTGACACTCCTTGTCAGTCTCTGCATGGGCATGAGAATCTACTTATATATAATAAATATAGCATTGCAATAAACAAAATGCAATCGTTTCTGCGGAAAAACCAGTAAAGAAAATCAAAAAAACTGCGCAGATGCGGAAAAAAACGGGAAAAGGAATTGACGCACGGACACAACTGTGCTATATTAAACAGGCGAGATGACTTTTAGGTCTTTTTTTTATGCTGTAAAAAATGAACCTGTCCGGCAGATTTCTGCGGGCAGCCGGTTTCCAGGCTCTTTCGGATGCTTCCTGGGAAATGAACTCATCTTTAAGAGATACAGCCTGAAAAACCGGAATAGTCTTAGAAGCATCCGTAAGTCGACTGACAAGTGGTTCATCTAAGGGAAGATAGGAAGACAAAGCAAAAACTCCGCCTATCGGAAAGGGCTCTAAAAGGGCTGCTGTTAATGCAATGACGCCTCCTTGGGAGAATCCTCCAAGAAAGATATCGTCCGGACTAATTCCTCGCGCCATCTCTCTTCTGATCATGGAGCCAATACGCTGGGACGATTCAAAAATACCGTCTACATCTACTTCTTTTCGAAAATCACAGTTTTTAACGTCGAACCAGGCGTGAACAGGTTCTCCATTAAATTGTTTGACCCTGATAACGGATGCTGTCGGAAGGAGAAAAGAATAGTCATTCCCCAGACTCCTTCGGAGATATTCGGCAACCGGCTTAATAACGGAACCGGTCCCCGTCAATCCATGGAGCAGTATTACCTTTCTTGCGGCCTCCGATGATCCAACCTCTATAAGTTCTCCATCCATCGTGTTGATTTTCAACTCCATTCCAAGTTTGGGTAATTGAGGAGAAGACGTTCTTAGGGACCATCTTGGACTCATTGAGGATCTTCTCCATAGGAACTATTCTTTACCTTCGAGCTATCTGAATATTTCTCAATGTACCGCGGTAGGCAGAATAATTATTTTCTGTCGATCTAAAGGAAAACTCAATTTTCTCAAACTCCAAGTAGTCCTTTCAAGAATAGGCTATCCCCGACAGCTAGAATAGAAAAGTTGAAGTATGAATAATGAAAACCAAGGAGAAACTATGATCGTCCTGCTTCCGGATGGGAAACTCATCAACCTTAATCTTGTCTGCTTCACCGACACCCGTTCTTTCAAAGAACCCGTGCGTTTCTGCATGGTGAATGGAGATTCCGTTTTCTGCGAAATGACGGAAGATCAGTATCAGGCGCTGCTGCTCTCTTTAGTCCATAACGAGCCGCTCCACAAAGTTCTTCCCATTAAAGAAAAAGTCCAGAAGACCAAAATTGATTTCCGAGACTTCCCTTCTGTTTTGGAAGGTGAAAACTCTCCCGTCTGATTTTTCTGTTTCAAGGCAGCTTCAGCTGCCTTGACTTTTTTCAGGATTTTTCCTTAAAAATTCCGTTTTTTTCAATGAGGTACTTGTTTGTATCAAGGTCAGGCGCAACCGTTGAAATTCCCGTCTGTTGGATTCTTGCCTCATGGAAGTCCCGAGAAATAAGCGCTTTGTATCGGCCTTGTGCAAAAAAGTTCAACAAATCAAGCTGTCGTGGTTACAATTACGACTATTACGACGCTTCGTCGGTTAACTCAGAGGTCTCTATGAAATTACTTACCGTTGCCGCAATGGCATTTACGCTGTTGGCAGGATCTGTCAATGCTGCCGAACAACTGAATGCATATTCCATCATGCCTGAAAAATATGCTTCTAAGGTTTTCGCAGAATTCACAAAAGACACAGGCGTCAAAGTTAACTTCATGCGTTTCTCCTCCGGCGAAGCTTTGGCCCGTCTGAATGCTGAAAAGAAAAATCCTCAGGTTGACGTCATGCTCGGGGGCCCAGCCGACACTTACGCTGCCGGCGTTAAAGAAGGCATCTTCGAACAGTATCGCCCCAAAGACTCCGATGCCATCCCTACAAGCCTGCGCGATCCTCAGAATCACTGGACCGGTATCGGTATCATTCCTCTGTGTTTCTTAACGAACACCAAGTTCTTAGAAAAGAACAAAATGCATGCACCGGAGTCCTGGAATGATCTCCTCGATCCGCGCTACAAAAACAACCTACAGATGGCCGACGCCCGTACTTCCGGTACGGCTACGGAACGTATCTACTCCCTCGTAAAAGTTATGGGCGAAGATCCCGCCTTTGCGTATCAGAAGAAGTTAAACGGCAATATCCAGATGTACACAAAGAGCGGTGCAGGTGGTGCAATGCCTATCGCTACCGGCCAGTGCGGCTCAGGTATCTTCTACATTGTTGACGCGCTTGACATTCAGCAGCAAGGCTACCCCGTCGTGATTACCTATCCGAAAGACGGTGTCTCGTACGGCATTGAGGCCACCGGCATCGTTAAAAATGCCAAGAATATGGATGCCGCTAAGAAATTCGTTGACTGGGCTGCCAGCAAGAAATTTGCTGACTTTATCGTTGCAAATAAGATTAACTACGTTCCGACACGCTCCGATGTTAAGACCAGCAATCCTCTGCTCGACCTCTCCAAAATCAATATGAAAGACGTTGACGTCGCTTGGAAAGGCGAAAAGCGCAAAGAGTATACAAATCGCTGGATCAACGAAGTCATTAAGTAATTCATTCACCGTTTTAACGTGATTTAAAAATTGTGGGGTTCTGCTTGATTAAGTCGAACCCCCGTTTCATTAGGAGTACTTAAATGACGAGCGGAAATAAGCAGCAGAGGGACCCGGTGACCTTGCTCACCATCTGCGTCCTTTGGCTCGCCATGGGCGTATTCGTCCTGTACCCGATCGTTCGCCTGCTGGCAATGACTTTCATTGTCGACGGTCATCTGACATTTGATAACCTCTTGCCGTTCCTCGCCAATTGGTATGACCGTCGCGCCATAGTCAACAGTATTATTTTGGCCTGCGCCGTAGGTTTTGCCGGCACGATCATCGGATTCATTTTTGCCTTTGCGGTAACGCGTCTGTCGCTTCCGAAATGGCTGACTTTCTTTATCAGCGCAGTCACGCTTCTGCCGCTGATTTCTCCCCCTTTCACATCAAGTATTGCATTAACGCTTTGCTTGGGACCCAACGGCATTATTTTGACTGCCTTAGGTCTGGAAAACTTTAATTTCTTCGGCTTCTGGGGAACGTTCATTTCTGAAACGCTGACCTACTTCCCCATTGCCTTTATGACGTTGTCTACGATTCTGATGAGAATCGATCCGAACTTGGAAGATGCGGCCTACTCCTTGGGTGCTTCCCCGTTCAACGTCTTCAAATCCGTCACCTTTCCTCTTTCAGTCCCGGGTTTGGCAAACGCCTTTCTCCTTGTGTTCTCCTGCTCCCTCGCAGACTTTGCAACTCCGCTGGTTTTGGGCGGCCACTCCTTCCCGGTTCTGCCGACGCAGGCTTATTTACAAATTACCGGCATGTACGACTTCAAGGGCGGCGCGGCTCTGTCCTTCCTGCTCTTAATCCCGGCACTTGCCGTTTATGCTCTGCAGAATTTCTGGGTCAGCCGTAAGAGTTTTGTCACCGTCAGCGGTAAAGCCGGAGGAAGGAGCTCGATTAAAGGTCCGGGACCGCTCATTTCTTCGATTGTGGTCGGTACCGTTGCTTTTATTACGGCATTTGTTCTTTATCTCTATGCCATCATTCTGGTGGGCTCAGTGGTGAAAGTTTGGGGGGTTGATAACTCCCTGACATTAGAAAACTATCATTACGTCTTTACGTTCGGCCTGAAAGCCATCAAAGACACCTTGCTGATTGCTTGCATCGGCACACCGCTCGGCGGGCTCTTGGCCGTGCTCATCGGCTACGTCTGCAAATGGCTCAAGATCCGCGGTCACAAAACACTGGAAACCGTTTCTCTCTTGAACTACACGCTGCCGGGTACGGTTGTCGGTATCGCATACATTATTGCGTTTAACGATCAGCCGCTGGTTCTCACAGGCACGGTTTACATTCTTATTGCCGCCTATGTGTTCCGGTACTCTTCTGCCGGTATTCGAAACGTCATTGCAGCCTTAACTCAGATTGATCCGTCTATCGAAGAAGCCTCTACAAGTTTGGGTGCCTCTTCGGCCTACACCTTCCGTAAAATCACCGTTCCGCTTGTCTTGCCAGCGGTTTTAACGGGTATGCGCTACCTGTTCATCCACTCGATGACCGCGATTAGTGCCACGATCTTCTTGGTTTCTGTGAATTGGACCTTGATAACTACACGTATTTTGGAATGTATGACCGAGCTTCAGTTCGCTCAAGCTTGTGCATTCTCCATCGTCTTAATTTTGATTGTCTTCGCCGCCTCTGCCTTTATGGCTTTAATGGCAAAAGTTCTTTGTCCGGTAGGCGACGCTTCCGGAGGACTTCGCTAAATGTCCGTATCTCTTACGCTTAAAAACATTTCCCGCAGCTACATTAAGGACAACGAAAAGTTTTTCGCCGTTCAAAACATAAATCTTGAAGTTAAACCGGGCGAATTCCTCACGTTCTTAGGACCGTCCGGCTGCGGTAAAACTACCACTCTGCGCATGATCGCAGGTTTTGAAACTCCTACGGAGGGCCAAATCCTTTTGGGAGACAAAGACGTCACAAAAATCCCTGCCAATGAACGCGGCATGGGCTTCGTATTCCAGAACTACGCTTTGTTCCCGCACATGAAGATTTTCGATAACGTGGCCTATGGTCTGCGTATTCGCAAAGAATCTTCCGACCTCATTGCACAGAAAGTCAAAGAAGCGCTTGCTATGGTCGGATTGGAAAAAGCCGAGCATCGCTACCCTAACCAGCTTTCAGGCGGTGAGCAGCAGCGTGTCGCTTTAGCCAGAGTACTGGTTTTAAGACCGCAACTGATTCTTATGGATGAACCGCTCTCGAACCTTGACGCAAAACTGCGCCTGCACATGAGAACGGAAATCCGTAGAATCCAACAGGAACTCAAATTGACCTGCCTCTACGTGACTCACGATCAGAAAGAAGCTTTGACCATGTCCGATCGGATCATGGTGATGAACAAGGGCAAGATTGAACAAATCGGTACGCCTATGCATTTGTATGATGACCCGGCAACGCCTTTCGTTGCCGATTTCATCGGGCAGGCTAACCTTTTCTACGGCACGCTTGTTTCTGTTGAAGATAAGTACGGCCTTGTCGATGTTGCCGGCCGTAGGGTCAAAGCTCGAATGGGCGTCCTAAATCCTCCAAGAATTGGGGGAAAAGCGCTCCTGATCGTACGACCAGAAAACCTCAACATCGGCACCTCGGAAAACTGTCTGGCAGTCAAACTCATTAACCGCCTCTTTGAAGGAGACCGGATAGACTACCAATTCGAAGTAGTAAATGGTATCAATCCGAAACCTTACTCGATGTCAGTTCCTTTCCTCCCCGGCACTTCACTACTGCCGGAAGGCTCGACATTAGATGCTTCGTTTGTTCCGGATGCCGGTGTACTTTTAAACGGCGAATAACTTAAGCAACGATCACAGTTACGTCAAGCCGCCTCGTTTTTCCTGAGGCGGCTTGTTCTTATTCGGAGCTTCTGGAAGGAAAAATTATTAGTATCAACGAAGAGAACAGTTTCATAAATCTCTACAATAAAATCTCGCAATTGTGATGCACGCAACGGATTTTTTATGAAACGCCTAAGCTTATCTCTCGCTGTCGTTATTTTGGCCCTTTCTTCTGCTGTATCAGCCTCGGACTTCGAGGAAGACAAGCAGTATATTTCCTGTCGTAAAGGAGCAGTCAATGATCGACAATTAACGGCTTGTCAAGAGCGGTTACTCGAGCGTCTTGATATGTCCATTGCAAAGGCACTTGATAGAAATATGACGCTGTTGGCAGAGTCGGAAAGAATTACCGCTCAGCGTTACCAATCACAATGGGAAAGTTGGCGTCAAAGTCACTGCGATTATTCACTCCGCAAACAAAATGATCAGCAGCATCTTAGCTTGGCCTGCTACCTCCAAGCTGCAAGAGACCGCCTAGACATGTTGGAAGGTGAGAAGCTTGAAACAAATTCAAACTTTAAAGTTTGCTTACGGCGTGCCAGGTTCGACGCACGATATTAATAAAAAATCTGAATAATATCTGCGAAAATTTCTGATAATTGCATGAATTTATTAGGAAAAGTGCTTGCCTTTTATCGTGATGAATAGTATAATATTAGAGATCAACATAAGGTGATTGCTATGTCAAGACCCAGATCTGATACCCCAAAAGAGCACACTTCTATCATTCGTGCGAAACGAAAAGACGGTTGGACTTATGTTCAAAGAGTCGTCAGCGTTTACGATCCAAAGATTAAAAACAGCAGAAGAATCTCGACCGAGACTTTGGGAAAACTTCCGCCTGGTGAAACTGATTTGGAGAAATTGGTTACTCTGGAACCGCGCAGAAGAAAAGGTTCACTTCAAGCGGCTAAGATTGCCGCACCTGCCCAAGAAGTGATTGATCCCAGAGATCCCGGACGGATCATTTACCCATTGGATATTGTCTTTTGCGTCATTCTTCTTGCTGCGATGCAAGGCAAAACTTCCTGCACGGAAATTGCAGAGTTCTGGCATCAATGCCGACCCTTGCTGAGCAAGACCTTCCCCAACTTTCCTGATGAGGAAATATCTCACGATACCGTCAGGCGCATCACGATGATTATCGGCAAAGACAAAAATGCCGCTCTGATCGAACGGTTCGTTGAGATGCCGCGCAGCAGACTGTCTCACCCGGTAATTGCTGTCGACGGACAGGCTATCAGGGCTTCCCGGGATTCTTCTCAGCACTCCCCGTATGTTTTAAACATCATGGATGCAGACAACGAGTTGATTCTGGCTCAGCAAGTCATCGGTGAAAAGAACAACGAAATTACCCATGCCTCAAAGCTCATCGACACTTTAGACATTCGAGGGGCAATCGTCACGGCAGATGCTTTAAATACACAAACCGAGTTCGCCGCAAAGATCATTGCCGAAAAGGCCGACTACTGTTTGGCTCTGAAGGCTAATCAGGATCTTACATATGAACAGGTACGCGGATTCTTCGAACTGGGAACACATGAGTACAAAATTGCGCGGCCTTCGGTAACAGACCAAGGCGGCAAAATTACGAAAAGAAAAACTCGAGTTCTTCCGGGAGCTCTTTTACCGGAAGAAATTCTTAATAAATGGGTTGGCCTCGATGAAGGATCGATCGTGGAAGCCGTCACTGACACGGTGAAGAAAAACACCGGAGAAATTCTTGGGCCTCAGGTCCGCTATTACATCTCATCATTAAGGTACGATGCCCCGAATGTGGAGCAGGTTCTGCATCGTGCCATTCGTCAGCACTGGGCAATTGAAAACAAAGGCCATTGGGCGTTAGATATGGCCTTTAATCAGGATCGGCTGCAGTGCACAAACGCTCAGTATCTGGCCGGAAGAACACTGCTTAACAAGATCGCCTTAAACTTCACGACGAAAATCCAAACACGCTTGGAAGAGACAACGGGCAAAGAGGCGCCGTCCAAACCGGTGATCAGGGCGAGGCTGAATAAAATTGAGGATATGCTGGCTGCAATGAATGATTGCATACGCATCTAGCGGCTCCCTGGGCTAAGGTCTCCCTTCAAAAGGAAACCCTTATCGTGGTCTTCTATTTAATTTCTGATGCGTCCGACCTGCTCATAACACGATTCTTCCAACAAGTCCCTCGAAAACGTGAAATAATTAACAAGATCAAGTTTAACGATCAGTTCGTAAACGTCTGCACAAGAAGTCCCGCCAAGATTTTTTGATTAAAGCGTTATGAACTTCTTTAATGCAGCCGGGCTTCATACCTGTCGGGAAGTCCCGCAGACCATCCTGTCATTTCCCTTTTCTAAACAACTTCTCTTTTCTGCTGTAAAAGCCGTCACGAGCCTCAGCACCTCTTGCCCGGGGGTGTCCTATGGACTTTAACTTAAAAGCGCTAGGGGCGGAAACGGTCATGGTTGATAGACGGCTTGTCGCTAAACTCGTTGAAGAGGAACTTCTTTTAAGAGATGGTGAAAAACTTCCGTATGAAGAGGAACTAAATCAGTTTATCCGTCAAAACAGCTTTATCGGCGTTAATCCTTCAGAGCGTTTATTCACGAAATGTGCCGTCACCGGTAAAAATACTGAATGCATTGGAGTGATGGTTAAGCCGAGAGAGATAGTGCTTGCCGAAGAGGTCTATTACCGACTGCAAGAACTGGAAACAGCAGAAAGCATTCAAAAGGAATACTTAAGAAAATCCAAAGATGGCACTCCTGTAAGGCCTTTGTATGAGGTTCGCGCCGATTTTGCGGACAATCCTTCTCTCTCTGAAGAAGAAAACCGCTTTATAGATAGAATCCGACCTCGAGAATATTGCTTTGAAGCCCGGAACGCTTCTGAAGCAACCAGAATTCTGGGAGGTCATGAATATGCCTTTTTCAGCCGAGTCCATCAATTTCTTAAAGAAGAAAAAGAAGCAGGAATTATTGAAGACATCAGCTCCCGCGCTGTCTCCATGCCGGGATTTTCGGACTTCTGCGGTGTTCGGTACGGTAATTTATTTATAAAAACTGATTTCATTAAGAATCCCGTTAAGTCGTGCGTTTACGAAAAAGATAAAAAGGCATGGAACTTAACGCTAGAACCGAAAAAACTTTTGAAGTACGATCTGGGGGCAATACAGAAAAACGTCGAAAATCTTCTTGAAATCGGTTATCGTCGGCTGACAAAAATCGAAAGTTTCTGGACAACAGAGGCATTGCCGGAAGTAAAGAAATTCTTCGACAGCTTTAAAACTGATTCCGTCAATCTTCAGGTTGGTGAGAAAGACAGCTCTCTTGAAACCGTCATTCTCAATAACTGCGACCAAAAGGTTTTTGACAAACTTCCCTTAGAGGAAAAAATCGGGATTGACTCTCTCCGTTTTCATCCGAAATTAAATTCCGACGAGATTGAACCTCCGTCTTTAGACGACAAACCCGATTGTGTTCTGAAGGTTGGTTTTTCCTTAAGGAAGCTCTGCAAAATACGTAATTTTTCCCAATCGCCCTTCGGAGGCTTTATTTTCGAAGAATCTGACGGGAAT
>ENA-UEQW01000334-UEQW01000334.1-human-gut-metagenome-genome-assembly--contig:-NODE-334-length-45874-cov-9.122563_pt1 | contig 45874 bp, 32 predicted proteins | sample MGYA00242947_ERZ507947 | MGnify/ENA primary metagenome ERZ507947 (study PRJEB26167, sample SAMN06115421) | human gut metagenome | host: Homo sapiens | place: China:Guizhou | collected 2015-03-17... | reverse complement strand
AAGATCAATTTTATACCCCTGTTTATTCATGAAATATTTGCATAAATCATAAGAATAGGGGGAGTTGGAGGGGGTAGCTTGTTGATAGGAATAAGACTTGTTAGACTGTCCCTTGAAGGGGGAATGGTCAAATCCCTCTGTTTTTTGTCTTGTTCGTGCTTACTTGCCCTCTTCGTCCAACTCGAAGTCTTGATACAAGAAATCGTTGAACGGGAAGCGTGCCGAATGGATGTCTTTGACTATATCGTATAGCTTTTCTTTCAATTCCTCGATATTTTCTTTGGATTTAGCCGAAATGTACACGGTTTCTCCCTCCTGTTTGGACATCCACATTTGTTTCAGGTCCTCCAGGCTATAGTTTTTCCGTTCCATGGGGGTGAGGTCGTCCTCGTCTTTTTTCGTGTACGTGAAGGCATCTATTTTATTGAATACCGTGATCGTGGGTTTGGAGTGATTCATTAATTCGCCCAGAGTTTCGTTCACGACCCGGATCTGATCCTCGAACTGGGGGTGGGAGATGTCGACTACATGCAAAATGACATCCGCTTCTCTTACCTCGTCGAGCGTGGATTTAAATGATTCTACCAGGTGATGGGGAAGTTTACGGATGAACCCGACCGTGTCGGCCAATAATAGCGGAACGTTCTTGATGGCGATTTTTCGTACCGTGGTGTCCAGGGTTGCAAAAAGTTTGTTCTCGGCGAATACTTCCGATTTGCTTAGCAGGTTCATGAGCGTGGATTTGCCCACGTTGGTGTATCCCACTAAGGCTACTCGCACGAGTTTCCCGCGGTTTTTACGTTGCGTGACCATCTGTTTGTCAATCTTGGCCAGTTGTTCTTTCAAGCGAGTAATTTTGTCCCGGATGATACGTCTGTCGGTTTCGATTTCGCTTTCTCCCGGACCGCGAAGTCCGATACCTCCTTTTTGTCTTTCCAAGTGGGTCCACATACCCGTCAGACGAGGAAGTAAGTATTGGTATTGTGCCAGTTCAACTTGGGCTTTTGCTTCCGCCGTACGGGCTCTTTTGGCGAAAATATCCAGGATAAGGTTGGTACGGTCAAGGACTTTTCTTCCTTTTAGTTCTCTTTCAAGATTTCTGATTTGTGTCGGGCTTAATTCGTCATCAAAGATGATCAAGTCGATGTCGTTTTCTTCGACGTATGTTTTGATTTCTTCCAATTTCCCTTTACCGATAAAGGTGGCCGTTACCGGCTTATCCAAGTTTTGCGTGAATATTTTCACGGTTTCCGCTCCTGCTGTTTCCGCTAGGAACGCGAGTTCGTCCAAGTATTCACACATTATGTCATAGCTGATGTTTTCTGATTGTAGCGCTACACCTACAAGAATGGCTTTTTCTGCTTCTTTCTTCGTATAAAAATATTCGCTCATAAATAGGAAAAGAAGGGGCTGACGATGATCGACAGCCCCTTGTTATGATTTAACATGTCTTTTTACTGTAACTGGAAGTTGATAGGTACAGTGTAAGATACTCGAACCGGTTTACCTCTCTGTTTTCCAGGTTTCCATTTCGGCATGGCTTTCACCACGCGAATGGCTTCTTTGTCCAAAGATGGGTCAACGGATCTGGCAACTTTCACGTCGCTAACACTACCGTCTTTTTCGATCACGAATTGTACGAAAACTTTACCCTGAATGTTATTCTCTTGCGCGATCATCGGGTATTTTACGTTTTTCGCGATCCATTTTTGCACGCTACCTCCGGGGAATTGCGGCATATCTTCTACTACTTGGAAGATGTCAGCTTCTCCGTCGCTCTCTTCTTCACCCCAGCTGTCTCCGTCGTAATCAAAGTTGTAATTGCTTTTGTTTTCAACATCAGCTTCCGCATCGTCGATTTCAAGTTCCTCGTCAATACTTAATTCGTCTTCCACGATCTCGATCAAGTCCGTCAATTTAGGGGCTGGAGGAGGTGGTGGGGGTGGTTTCATCATTTGTTGAGTAATAGGAATGATTTCCTCCTCAACCTGCTCTTCTTGGGTAATAACAAACCCTTCTTCTACTTTCGTGTTGGTCTTCCAGTTGAAAGCACTCAGTAGAATCCCTAGAGCTATAACAAAACCGATCTCAAGAAAAATGGTCTTTTTCCCTTCAAGATCTGCTTTAGGTGATTTTTTTACTTCCATGTTATTAGTTTAATATTATAGTCTTGTTTTTCTCACAATTTGCGTGGGTAAAAATAGTCAAATTCATAATAAACCACAATATTTCTCCCCTTTTTTTTGAAGAAAATGTTAAAATGATCACTAAACTTCATTAAAATCTTCTTAAAAGTTTTGATTGTTGTTTTTGTTTCGAGTGGGGTGATGCACGATGTTTAGTGAAAAAAAGGACAACCTTTGCAGGCTGTCCTTTTTCGGGATGTTCGTATTGTATGTAAATCACTGTATGTTTTCTTATCTTAATTGGAAGGTAATCGGGATGGTAAACCGAACTCTCACGGCTTTGTCCCGTTGCATTCCCGGAATCCATTTGGGCATGGCTTTTACCATGCGAATGGCTTCTTGTGATAAATCCGGGTCGGCAGAACGAACGACGTTGATGGAACTGATGCTACCATCTTTCTCTACCACGAATTCAATAAATACTTTCCCTCCGATGCCCATTTCCGCGCATCTTGCTGGGTATCTTAAATTTTTCCGAAGCCATGTGTTCAAATCTCCGTTGAAACGAGGCATTTTTTCAACTGTAATAAACGGTATGTCTCCATCTCCTTCTCCCGTTTCATCCGTGTTACCGTATTCACTTTGCCAATCGGTAGCCTTACCTGTCAAAGAACCTTTCGTGTTCTCGTTATCATCCACAACGTCCATCTCGTTTTCGAAATCCATTTCGTTCTCCACGATTTCGATGAAATCCAACGGTTTCACGGAAATTTTGGGAAGCGGTTGGGAAGCTCTTTGGGGAACAAAAACCGGAAGAACTTCTTCTATATCACTCGTCTCCACGGGGAAAGAGATTTCTTTAGCTTCTTCCTGGTAGTATTTTGTTTCAAAGGCAAAAAACACCATCGACAAGGCTACGATGAAGCCAATCTCGCGGAAAATGAACCGCTTGTTCTCAAGATTGGAACGGGATGTTTTCTTTACTTCCATGGCGTTTATTCCTAAATGTTATTTAAACGTTAATTTGATGTTTCAAAAATAGAGGATAAAAATGATATAAACAAGTTTTTCATGGAGAAATGTGAATATTTTCTTAAATTTTTTAGGAGATATATTTAAAATAACGTTAAGATACCCGTTTTTATTAGGTTTTCTGGATTATTTGTTTTTGGGAAGAAATTAGTTGTTTCTAACTTTTTTACCTTTGTATCATGATAAAGGTATTGTATATTCGGATTCCGGAGCATGTAGAACAAGAAAATTTGTTTGTTTGCTTACAAAATTTTGTTTCCGGTGAATGTTATAATGAAGTCCTGGGGTATAAAAACGGGAAGGCGGCTCTTCGCCGTTTGTTGGGGGAAGCATTGGTCGGTTTTGCTTTGCGGGAATATTGGAATTTGCCGTTGGGAACTTACCGGATAGCCCGGGGTGAAAAAGGGAAACCTTTTATTGTCGGACGGGAGGATGTATTTTTCAATCTCTCTCATTCGGGAGATTATGTGGTTTGTGCCGTATCGGATCGGGAGATCGGGGTTGATATTGAAAAACGGGCCAAGGCTCGAATGGAAGTTGCCGGACGTTTTTTTCATGAGCGGGAAGTGCGGGTGTTGACCTCCTTGCATGGAACAAAACAGGATCAGTTGTTTTTTAATTACTGGTCTGTGAAAGAAAGTTACCTAAAATATACAGGGATGGGATTAACTCGTCCGTTGAATAGTTTTTTCGCGGAGTTTGTGGGAGAGCGTGTTTCCTTGTATGAGGGAGAAAACGAGTTACCGGTGTATGTAAATTCTTGTCCGGTAGATGCGGAGTATGCCTGTTATGTTTGTGGTGAATACGATGGTTTATCGGGGATTCGGGAAGTTGCTTTTGAAGAGATCACCTGTTGTTAGTCAGGTGACCTCTCGGAGGGATTATTTGTTTATGCGTGCTATCAGTTTCTGCACATAGTTAACATGGTTGGGTTGGAGGTTATTACTTATTTTTTGTAGGTATTCGCAAGCTTCCTTTTTTTGCTGTTGATTGGCTATCCGTTCGAAACCCGAAAGTTCCCGTAGGACAGCTATGCGGTCGTCTTCGTTCGGGAGTTTTTTGTTCATGTCCTGGAGGGTTTTAAGAATTTCGTTGACCCGATCTTTTTGCTTTTGAGAAATGATGGAATAAAAGAGCATGCGGTATCTTAACGGAAGGGCGTTTTTGTACCGGTCTTTTTCAAATTGTTTTAAGTCTGCCATTCGTTTTTCGAAGTCGATGCCCATCATTTTAAATAACCGGAATTCATTCAAGTAGACGGACATGATTTTGTTTTCAATTTCCTGTTGACCGAGGATTTTGCTGAATGTTTTCCGATTTGTCACTAGATAGCGGAATAGGGGAGTATCCACTTCGTTTATTTCAGTCTTGATTAGATTCCAGTTTTTCGGTTCGCATAGTTTGTTCACGCCTAGTTGGATCATGGTTTCGCTCATGACGCTTTGTAATTGTTTTTTGTCGTGAGTTTGTAGAATGCTGATATATTTTTCCAAGAACGCCTTATCTCGTTCTCCCGCTGCATATTTCCGGTTGGCTTCTGCCAATTCAATGGCATCTTTGACTTTTTGGACGAAGTTTTCTTTCGGATTGAGTACGGATCCCCCATCCAAACGGCAATATACGGTTCCGTCGTGGTTGAGTATCAGGTAAGTTGGGTATATTCGTACGTTGTATTTTTGAGCAATATCAATACCTTCACCTTCTTCCATGTCCTTCATGATACAGACGTAGTTGCTGTTGAAATAGTCACCACATTCCTTCAATGGGAAGATGAATTTTACCATATATTTACATGGTCCGCAGGTTTTCGTGTAACAATCTATGAATAATTTTTTGCCGCTGTCTTTCGATTTTGCCAATGCTTCTTTAAAGGTAAGATCTTCAAAGTTTGTTCCTTCTTGAGCTAGACAATAACCTGTAAGGAAAAATAGTAAACTAATTAAAAAGATGCGTTTCATAATTATTGTTTTAATGTATTTTGGATTAATGTTTTCATTTCTTCTCCGGGACCGGGGGCAAAAACCGTTACGATTTTTCCTTCTTTGTCTATAATGAAATAACGAGGAATTCCGGTTATATGGTATTCTGTTTCAAAGTGGGAATTTGCTGTCGGGTCTGAAATTAAATTCAACATGTCTGTCATGTTGTTTTCTTTGATGGCTTTTAACCATTTGTCTCGGTTGCTTTTCCGATCAATAGAGATGGTTAGAAATAGGATGTCTTTATATGGTTTGAATTCATTTTTTAATTGCATGAATTTGGGCATTTTTTCAATGCAGCTACAACACCATGTAGCCCAAACATCCACGATAACCACTTTCCCTCTGAAATCAGCGAACGTGTAATTTTTGCCATTTGTATCTTTCAATGAAGATAATGGTGCCGATTGGCCTTTGCTTAAAGTTTGGTATTGTGTGTATAGTTTTAGTATTTCTTGTTTTAATGGGGAGTCTTTCACGCATGATTCTATGGTAAGGCGTAATGCTGCAATTTCTTCCGGGCATCCATTGTTTTGGAAGAGAAATTTCATTTTTTCCAGGTAGGTTTCATGTAGTAGTTTATTGTTACAAGAAAAAATATTTTTTAATTTGGCGTAATCGTTGTGGTTGAGTGGTCTCGCGAGGAATTGTGTGGACATGGAGATCCCGTCTCTTGCGGCATCGAAAGTTTCTCCCTTTTTTAAGGCTTGAATCATATAATAATAATCTGTCCATTGGCCGGGAGAGTTTTGTTGCATGAATACGATTACGGTAGAATCGTTTAAATCAATGGTAGGTGTTTGGCGGAGTAAAGATTTTATATCTTTTTTTTCTCCTTTATGTTGTGTGATGTATTTCCCACTTTTTAAAATCATGAAACAATTATTTTGAACGATTGAGGGGATGTTTTTTTTGCCTAGTCGTTTTATATTATCATGATAGGTCGTTGTAATATCTTTAGCAGAGGAAAATTCTTTCGACCATGTTTGTTTGAGATATTGATAAATATTTTCGTCTTGTGCGAAAAGGGGGAAATAGAGGAACTGTAGGAATATGAGGATTCTTATTTTCATGTTTTTGAAATATGAAAAATGTGCAAGGAAATGCAGTGTCAAAAGTTTTTAAGACTTTTGACACTGTTTTAGTTATGATGTTTATTTTTGAGGGCCTTTAGCTATTCCTTCAAGGTCAATACCATAGTTGTTTTGTATGTGATTTATTACGATTTCATATCTTTGATTAATGAGTGGATAGGTTGTTGGAGAATATTTCTCTTGAAATTCTGTTTTTGTGTAAAACATAGCGGCTCTTACGTAACTGAGGAAATCTCGATATGGATAAGCTTCTTTTTCCCAGCTAGGATTTGTGTATTCACTTATAGAAGAGGGAACCTTTTCACGGCTTTTAAAGTTTCGGTTGACAATATTAATAAAACCTCTAGTCATATAGTAATTCGGATCATCTTTTTGATCATTCGCCTTAACGATTTTGGTAGTATAATCAATTCCATTTTTGAAATCATTTGGCTCGGTGATGATTCCGTTTTGTAAGGCTGCTTCGATCATTAGATAAAGGAATACTGCTCGTCTGATTTTAAGTGTTTGCTGATTTGGATTTGCTATTTCATTATCTGTAAAACTGATTGCCCAGTAATCAAAACCATCTGTTTTTAATTCCACAAAATTTGGATCTACTGTTCCGGTCCCCGTTCCAGTCCCTGTTCCGGTCCCCGTTCCAGTCCCTGTTCCGGTCCCTGTTCCGGTCCCCGTTCCAGTCCCTGTTCCGGTCCCCGTTCCAGTCCCTGTTCCGGTCCCCGTTCCAGTCCCTGTTCCGGTCCCCGTTCCGGTCCCTGTTCCAGATCCCGTTCCGGTTCCACTATCATCTGGATCTTCTCCTGGTAATAATCCCCTTAAATGATCAAGCATATATATTTTTACAGGTAAGACTGTTTGTGCGATTTCGGTAGACACGTAATTGAGAACGTGCTTTTTGAAAAAATTGAGATAATATGGTACTTGCTCACTAGTGAGGTCGTTGCCGTAATATAATTTACCTGTTCCTAAAGAGGTCCATTTACGATTAAGATCTTGAGCCGTAACATTTTTGTATATTAGATACACGCCATATTTATTATGAATTTCTTCAATTTCTTTATCCCATGAATTATCTCCTTGAGGAAATTCAAATCGAAGGACCGAGTAGTTCCCGGAAGGTGTCACATCATCTTCGTGATAACAGCCTGTCATCATGAAAATACAACTTAATGCGATTATAAATAGTTTTTGTTTCATGGCAATTGTTTTTTAATTAGAGGTTAAACTACCGTTGCGAGGAGAGGGTGCCAGCGGATTTTGTTCCAGCAGGTTATTTAACTCCAACGCATCCGGAGGTAAAGGTAGGGTGTACCCGAGATCATTCTTTTGTAATGTGTAGACGATTGTAGAGGTTGCATCCGGAAACCATGTGTGTTTAATTTCTTTCATTCCCCAACGGCGTAAATCAAACCATCGGTGATCTTCGAAACATAATTCTCGACGTCGTTCGTCCTGTATAAACGTGATTAATTCATCCGGATCAGAAATGTTTTTTTCCTGATAATCTGAAGGGAAGCGGTATGTCCGAAGTTCATTTAGTAAACGTAGTGCTTCTCTTCCCGCATTTGCATTTCCTCCAGACTTATTTAACATGGCATTTGCTTCACAAGAATTTAAATAAGCCTCAGACAGGCGAAAACTTCTACCGAAGATGCCGGTTCCTCCCGTTGGTTGATAATATCTGGAAGGACTTACATTCACTTTCCCGAATGCAGAAGGCATTGCTTCTACTTCATTGTTTGCGTTAGTGATTTCATACGAACTGCGAATAATGTAACGGTCTTTACGTAGGTCTCCTGCTGTTTCGTCAAAACTTTTCATCAGTTCCTCCGAGGCTCTGAAAAATGGACGTCCTTCTTTTCCCGCGCTTATATTGTAAACATAACGAGTAACGTCTGTTACATTCCCGTATACCCAAATCACTTCGGTTGAGTTGGTGTAGGAGTGGTAATTTATATAAGAGGGAGAGGCAGAATCGAAGTCAATTGTTTTTAGATCCAAGAGACGAAAATTCTCGTTCTGGATAACGTTGTTGGCGTAAGTTGCTGCTTTTTCCCATTGTTCCATGTATAAATAGACTCTGGAAAGGAGTAGTTGTACCATGGGAAGACTTGTTCTATAGTTCGCTTGCCATTGTTGGTCTGTGGGTAATGACTGGTACAAGCGTTCTGCTTCTAGAAGGTCATTTAATATTTGTGTATAAACTTCTTCTACTGTATTTCTTTTTAATTCGGATTCTTCAATTCCACTGTTTAATTTTAGAGGAACTCCTAATGCTTTTTTATTGCTATTATAAGGTGCTCCGAAAATGTTGACCAAGTTGAAGTAAAAGTATCCACGAAGAGCTAATGCTTGGGCCTTTACGGAATTAATCGTGTTTATATCATCATTTATGTCAGCAATGTAATCCAAAACGGCGTTGGCTCCCAGTATTAAAGTGTAATAACTTTTATAAATATTGAATGTGGTTACCCCGGCTTCATCCATGACCTCGTACATGTTCGATTGCCAAGAATAAGGAGCCCACCAGGCATTAGCGTCTGAGCCGATATTGAGTTCTTGATAAGGAGCAGAAGTAACATCGTCATCTAATAGATAAAGGAAAATGTTTAATCCCGTGATGTCATTGCGAGGGTAAGCTTCTCCCAATAGAAGTTCATGCATGGAATTTGCATCCTTGGGTACAAATTCACTTTTGGATTTGGGTTCTAGAAAATCTCCGCACCCTCCTAAAATCAAACTGATAATAATGATAAATATGATTTGTTGTTTCATAATGATTTTTTTTAAAATCCTACACTTAAACCGAACGAGAAGATTTTGGGCATAACACTATCTCCTAACTCTGGGTCAAAACCATTAAAACGGCTACTACCTATAACAAACGGGTTATTCACGTTTGCACTGATAGAACAATTGGTCGCTCCGAATTTGGAACATATTTGCTTGGGCATGTTCCAAGATAGGGAGATTTGAGTACAACGTAAAAAAGAAGCATTAACAACCATGGCGTCAGATTGTCCCCACATGTCATAGATGGAATTTGACATGGTACCGTCCGGGAGTTGAATATTGTATAGATCTTCGACAGATGTATATAAGGCCGGATAAATCGTGTGTTTTTCGTCTCCCGTTTTTTGCCACCGTTTTAACAGGTCTTTCGATAAATTGTAAAAAGGATCAGGCAATTTCCCGTGACTAAAATTCTGATAAGGATTAGGAAGACGTTTTTTGGCTCCAAGTAACACGGAAAAATTTACTCCTAATGAAAAACTCTTGTAACGGGCACGTGTGTTGACACCTCCTGTGAAGTAAGGATCTTTTTGACCGGAATAGACCAAGAATGTAGTGGGATCAATGTCCGGATCTGCTTCTTCGAAATCAATCAGATTAAATGTCGGGTAACCTGTTTCCGGGTCCAAGCCGGCAAAAGAATATGACCAAAATGCACTAAGCGGGTAACCTTTCTTTAAGAAACGATCACTGCTACCCGTGAGGAAATTACTTTTGGTTATTTTACCTGCCTTGGTTCGAATGTCATTATTTTGAGTTCTGTTCCAGTTTTTAGATGCATTGATACCTATTGTCCATACGAAATCTTTTCTTTGATAGGGAGTTATATTCACGGAGTATTCTAACCCGTGATTGTGAATGCGTCCCCCGTTCAATTTCATGGCGTTCATACCATATTCTTGGGCAATATCTTGATTGATAATGGCATTTGAACGTCTACCGTAGTATTCCAAACTCATGCTTATGCCATTAAATAATTGTAGATCCAGTCCCAAGTTCCAAGTCTTTGTCCGTTCCCATTTTAATAGAGGGTTGGGTAGGCTTGATATGGTTAAATAGTATTCGTTGTAACCAGGCAAAATTCCTTGGTATTGGGTGATAAGGTCCGGACTTATAGAGGTCACAACATTTCCTTGAACCCCATACGTGGCACGTAAATTCAGTTGATTGAGCCAGGGAAGATAAGTTTTAACAAATTCTTCTTCAGCCATCCTCCAGGATATACCGAAAGAATAAGTGGGGTCGAATTGTTTGTTGGCATCTTGTCCGAATCGGTTTGATGCATCCGACCTAACATTAGCGTTAAACACGTAGCGATCTTTTAGAGAGTAGGCAAATGTGACGAAAAATGATACATAGTTGTTTGTAATCGTCGTATTTTTCCAACCACCTTGGTATAGTTTATCTAATGCTCCCCAGGAAATGGGAACGGTTCCGCCAACAGGTGTTATTTCTGTCGGGTACGTGGGACTGACAAGGATTTCGCCTCTTTCGGGTACGTATCCCCAAACCGTGTTTGTATTATTTTTATTCTCTCCAGAGCGGATTTCCATGGCTGCCATGGCGTTGAGCCGATGAATTTCGTTGATGGTACGAGAGAATACAACTTTATGTTGCATATTGTAAGATGTGTTATTTATTACGTTGGTTGCCAATTCTCCTCCGAATGGTAATAATGCTGCATTGAATCTGGCAGATCCAGAAGGCTCCGTTCCATAGGCGTAACCGCGATAGTTTCTCTCGATGTAAGAAGTCTTTTCTCCCGCGAATGATTCTGAATTATTGGTACTGTATGCAATACTCCCGACGAATTGGTATTTTAGCCAATCTGTGATACTCCAATCTGCGTTGATAGATACGTTAAAATTCTTAGAGTTGTTTTTAGAGTAACTGTTCTCCATTTCGTTCAGGATATTGTATCCGTATTCGAGTTGTCCGCTTCTATTTAATTGATACTCGTAATATCGTTTATAAAATACTCGTTTCCCATTTTCATCGTAAACGGGGATAGCCCGACTTGTCTGATTTGCGTAACTTTGAGGGTTAACTCCCGGACCGTATCCTTTCTTGTCGCTGAAAGAACCGCTCAAGTTAAAGGTAATTGACAAAGATTTAGTGAATTGTGTATTGACATTCAATCGGGAGGTGAATTGTGTCATATCATCCCCTTTTTGAGTACCATGGCTTGATGAGTAACCGAATGAAGCGTTGTATGTTACTTTTTGTGAACCTCCGGAGATGCTTAGGTTGTGATTATGGCTGAAAGAATTCCGGCACAAAATATCGAACCAATCCGTATTGCACGTTTCCAGTTGTTCCATTTGTTTCATGAAGTCATTTTCATTGATCAGCCGTTTGTTGTACATGGCCATCAATCCTTCGTAAGTATATATTTGTGGAAGAGGGTCTGATTGGTACCTGACCCCCGCGTCATAAGCTTCTTTACTAAATTGAATTCGTTCTTTCGAATTCATGTAATTGAACATGCCGTAATTCGGACGGGTTCTAAACGAAAAATGGGTTGAATAACGAATACTTGTTCTCTCGGCACTTCCTTTTTTGGTTGTAATTACAATAACCCCATTAGAGGCTTTTGAACCGTAAATTGCCGTGGCCGAGGCATCTTTTAAGACGGTGATGGTTTCGATATCGGATGGATTTAGCCATGATATCTGATTTCCGATTAAATTTTTCATATCTTCCGTGACGGCAGAGCTGGCATCTATCGGAAGTGGGTCCGGTTGGATGATACCGTCTACGACCCATAACGGGTCTGTGTTCCCGAAAATTGTCGATGTTCCCCGAATGGTGATTTTAGGAGTACTACCGATACGGGAAGATGAGTTGACAACAACCATTCCCGGGATTTTCCCTTGTAGCATCTGGTCGATGGAATTATACGCCGGCATCATAATGTCTTCCGCTTTCACCGTGGTGTATGCCCCAACCATGTCTTTACGGGGAAGACTACTGTATCCGGTTGATATAACAGTTACTTCTTCCAATTGGGAGGCGTCGGTCTTCATGGTAATTTTTAGCGGTTTGTCATCGGTACATTTTATCACCTGGGTTTGCATCCCGATGAAAGAGAATATCAAGGAGTTGTCCTTTTCACCGGGTAACGTGATGCTGAAATTTCCCTTTACATCTGTGGAGACTCCAATGGTGGTTCCTTTGACGAGTACCGTTACACCGGGAAGAGCACTTCCGTTTTCATCCAATACGGTTCCCTTAATGGTCCTAGGGTTTTGTGGTTTTTCCGGCTGCTCTTTGACCACGACAACTCCTTCAACCATGGAGTAGGCTAAGTTGAAATGTTTCAGTACAATGTCAATAGCTTGTTGCGTAGGGACGTTTTTAACAACGAGGTCTTTACATCTTTTGTTTTTCACCTTTTCCAAGTTGTACATAAATTTTACACCGGTCTGTTTGCGGAACTCGTTAATGACCTCCACAAAAGAAGCATCTTTATAGTTCAGGTTTACTGTACTATTTTGTGCATATATTGTGCTACTGCACAATAATGAAACGGATAAGAATAGAAAACTAACAAAAGTGTACGCTGTTCTTTTCTTTTTTTTCATAATGCTAGTAATTGAGTTTAGTATAATTGTTAAAGCCAGTTTATTTTTTACATTCCAATAATCAAATTTTTCCCTTGAACCTCTATTTTTAAATCCGAGCTTTTCTCGAACATCTCGATGAATGTACCGATATTCTTGAAACGACTTAAATCACCGGAGAAGTGTAGATTTTTAGCTCTTTCGTGCGTATAGAAAACATGGATGTCATACCATCTTTCAAGTTGGTTCATGATATCTTCCAGTCTCATTTCTTGGAATAAAAACATACCGTTTTTCCAAGAGGTGGCATATCGCATATCTACAGTCTTAATTTCTGTTTGCCCGTTGGCGTTTATGGTAATCTGTTGGTTCGGGGTCAAGATAAGTTGCTTCCCATCAGGTAAACAATAGGCGATTTTCCCGTTGACAAGAGTGGTCACGGCTTCCCGGCTTTTGGGGTAATTGTTCACGTTGAATTCTGTTCCAAGAACACGAATATCACCTTTGTCGGTTTTTACGATAAAAGGAGTGTCCGTGTGGTTTACCTCAAAATATGCTTCTCCGGATATAGTTACTTCCCGTACCGAATCGGCGAAATTGACGGGATATTCTAGCCGGGAATCGGAGTTTAACCATACTTTTGTTCCGTCGGATAAGGTTAGGAAAAATTCTCCACCCCGTGGAATTACTAATGTGTTGTAGATAATTCCCGTCGGGACTTGGGCTGATGGGGTATAATGTAAACCTGTTGTGTCGATTTGGATGATGGTCCCGTCTTGCCTTATTATTTGCCCGGAATCCCGATTTAATTTTACTTTTTGTCCATCGTGCGTGATTAGTAATGCTTGTTGCTTCCCGGGATGTATATCAGTAAAATACATTTCGTTACCATATTGAGGGGTATTTTGTTTTTGCCAAATATACAAGAATGTTCCCGAGCCGATTAGAAGCAAAAGAATGCAGGCAATCTTGAGATAGGAGGATATGATTACTTTTTTCGAGGTAACAATATTTTTATGGTATGCTTTGAGATAGTCAAACCGTTCTTGTTCCTCTATCCTTTTGTGAAGATACTGATCGTCTGATAATTTTCGAGCAAGATCTTTCAAACTAGAATCCTCGCATGGGATTTCTTCCTCCTTGTTTAGGAGTTGTCGAAATAGCCATTCGGACTTATCAAATAAAGAGTTCCATTTCATGATATAATCTTTTGTTGTCAATTATATCCGAAAAGTGGTTTGGCGGGTGACAGTAGTTATGAAAATTATTTGTGGTTCTGGGTTATTTCAAGATTTCCAGTAACACGAGTAGGCTGAAATAATGCTTCAAGTTTGCTTTTAAAAACGCGTATGCTCTTTTTTTCTGGGTTTTTACCGTGTTGATACTTATTCCTAATCGCTGGGCAATTTCTTGAACAGATAATCCTTCGAGGCTTAATTGTAATATTATTTTTCGTTGATCGGGCAGAAGGGCTATCACAGCCCGGAGTTGACGAATGACGTCTTCTTCTACCGCCATGTAAAAGAGATCATCTTCGACTTCTGATAGTGTTAAACTCCATTCTGATTTTCGTTTGTCTTCAACTTTTTTGTCCCGGATGTATTTTAATGTATTATTGTAAATGGATTTGTATAAATAGGATGTCAGTATTTTAATGTCTTGGAAATACAAATCCGATTTCCAGACCATAATCAAACATTCTTGAACGATGTCTTCTGCGACACTTGCTTCGTTTATAATAGAAGAAGAGTAATTACATAATGCTCCGTAATAAAAACGATATAGTTCCTTCCAGGCACGGGGATCTTTATTGTTTATTCCTTGTATAAATTTATCGAATTTTATCATGATGATGGGAGCTTTGATTCACAAAAAAAGCAAAAAATAGTTGAAATAACAAAGTACAATCATATAAATGACTGTACTTTGTTATTTCAACTATTTTCTAAATCTGTTCTGTCAGATACTTTTCCAGTTTTCCGGAAGATGCTTTAGGAAGATGTGATTCCACGATTTTCCCGTCTGGGGTAATTAGTATAAATTGATACATAGTTTCGGAGTTGTAATGATAATTTTTCAAGAATTCTTTTTCATTCTTCAAGAAAAAGTGTTTCCCTATTTGAATATCTTGGTTCCTGATCGCTTTTTTCCATTCGTCAGGTTTTGGTTCAATGGATAAATTTATCCATTGAATGTTTTTTTCTTCCAATAGGGGGATTAATTTTTTCAGGTGAGAAAATTCAACCATACAGGGATAGACGTTTTGCCAAAGATAGAGGCAAACGTATTGGTTTTTGAAGTCCTTTAACGAGAATTCTTTACCCGTGGAATCTTGGGCATGGAAATCTATCGCTTTGTTGCCCGGGGCAATTCTGGCCCAACTGTCATAAATTTGTTCGTAACGAGATAAGAGTTTATTGTCGGTAAGTTTTTCCTGCGTGAATTTATTTAGTTCATCGATTTGTTTTATTCCATTATTCTGCACGTATTCATTTGCCCAAAGGGAGATAAATCCTTGTTTCACGTCTTCTTGTTTGAAGTTTTGGTCAAGGTAATACATTTGTTCCAAGATTTTTTCGTAGTATGTTGTCGTATTTTTTCCCTCTTGAGAGGCAAGGGTAGCACAAGCTAGTGCGACAAATGTCCTGTATTCATTTAAATTCAGGTAATCTTTGTCCTCTTCAATCCAGTTTTTAATGGTTGTGTAATAATCATCTCTGATTTTTTCTAAGTCTTCCCCACCATGGACTTTTGGATAATTTAGAAGAGCCGGGGCGAATGAATACTTTATGCGGGCACGTTCGAGTTTTATAAATTTCTCACTTTCATTTTTCAATGTGTTTTCGCGGCTGTCCAATAGGCGACTATTCTCTATTATTTTCTCTTTTAAGACGGATTCGAATTCGGGGAATTGCAGGGAATAAATGTTGCGATTGTAAGGTGTTGTTTTTTGGCGGGACAGGTATTCGGTGATTCTCGGGTGATCTCCGGTAATTTCTAAAGATTCTTTCATACTTTTCCCGTCAAATGTAAGATGGATATGGTCTCCTTGTTCCGCATAAATCCGTTTGCGTTCACTAAATCCATTGTGTAGGGTTATATACGCTGCATCCATATTATGTATGACATATTCGCCATGTTTATTCGAGTCGAAATTAACGAGTTGAATATCATAGTCCGTTGTTGATATTGCCAGGCCGATCGACGGTAATTCATGAACATCAATGGAAATCTTTATACTGTCTTCTGAAGAAGATGGGGTAGCACAAGGAACTAGTGCGAATAACAAAATCGTTAAGAAGCATTTCATGTTTTGGGTATTAATTAAATGGTTTTTCAATATACTAATCCCAAAAAATGTTCAAGGGTGACAGAAATGAAAGAATATTTTTTCAATAAAGAAATTCGCCAGAGAGGATATATCTTTGGCGAATTTCTCTTTAATATAAAATACCACAAAGGGATATTCTGTTTTCTAGTTATAATAATTGATGTTTGTATAAATATTCCGCAATTTGTACGGCATTTGTGGCAGCTCCCTTGCGCAGGTTGTCGGAAACAACCCACAAGTTAAGGCTGTTGGGTTGTGAGAAATCCCGACGGATACGGCCCACGAAAACCTCGTCTTTCTCGTTTGCGGTGATGGCCATCGGGTAGAGATTCCGGGCAGGATCGTCTTGTACGACAATGCCTTCCGAGTGAGCTAAAAGCTCCCGAAGTTCGTTTAGGTCATAGTCTTGCTTGAATTCGATGTTTACACTCTCGGAATGGCCGCCCATGACGGGAACCCGTACGGCAGTGGCGGTTACTTTTATCGTGTCGTCGCCTAATATTTTGCATGTTTCGTTAACCAGTTTCATTTCTTCTTTCGTGTACCCGTTGTCGGTGAATGAATCACAGTGGGGCAGGCAATTCCGGTCAATCTGATGGGCGTATGCTTTTTTCACTTCTCGACCTTCCCGTTCGCCTTCAAGCTGATTGATCCCTTTCAGCCCGCTTCCGGTCACGGATTGGTACGTGGACACAACCACCCGTTTAATTCCGTATCTCTTGTGGAGGGGAGCCAAGGCTACCAGCATCTGTATAGTAGAACAGTTCGGGTTGGCAATGATCTTGTCTTCTTTAGTTAATACATGCGCATTGATCTCGGGGATTACCAGTTTCTTGGTCGGGTCCATTCGCCAAGCTGACGAATTGTCTACCACGGTGGTACCGACTGCGGCGAATTGTGGTGCCCATTCCAGTGAAGTGTCTCCTCCGGCAGAGAAAATAGCAAGTTGAGGCTTCATACTGATTGCGTCCCGCATACCCATGACTTTGTAGTTTTTTCCTTTGAAGGATATTTCTTTACCTACCGAACGCTCGCTGGCTACCGGCATTAACTCTGTTACCGGGAAGTTTCTTTCTTCCAGAACCTGCAACATTTTTCTTCCAACTAATCCTGTTGCTCCTACTACTGCTACTTTCATTGCGTGTAATTTGATTTAATGATCACATACCTTTCTGGTATTGGGTTATAATTAACGCCTCAAAAATAGTGAATAAGCCTTGCTTGAGCAATAGGACTGTGTTATTTTTTCAACAAGCATCCAGCACGTTAAATTTTCAACAAAACGGGTGCCGTTGAAATCTAAAATCATTGAATCGAATGATCCATTCCTCTCTTGAGAATCATCTCCTTGTCTTCTTTCTTCAAGCCCACCTCGTAGTAGTTCACGGGTTGATCGTGATCACCCAGGTACATGCGCGGTCTTCTGACAAATTCGGGATTAACCAATGAATAGGAGGCATCGAAATAAGGCGTATTGATTTCTGCCATTTCCAACAGGGTATGGAAAATAGAGGCATTTGATGAAATCGGGGCGTTACTGTTATAACGGGCCACTTCGAACTTCTCTGGTCGAGCCTTGATATAATTATCCGAAAACCACATCAAGAATGGAATATGTATTTGATAGTAGGTCGGGATGGGCGAGGCGTGCAAGAATCTCTTCCGGTTGTCATCCAACAAATCTTCCCCGTGGTCGGGCGAGTAGATCATGGTAGCATCAGCCCCCGAGTTCTTTAATATCCCGATGAGGCTGTGCAGGAAATAATCCGTGTACAAAATACTATTGTCATAAGCATTAATCAGTTGGTCTTTGTTCTTATACTCGACTTCCGTGGCATTTGCCGGTTGGAACCGGGCAAACTCTTCCGGGTAACGTTCTTTATAATTAAAATGCGAGCCATAGGAATGGAATACGACAAAGAGATTTTCTTGCAATGAATCCACGTATTGTTGCAGCAGGGGAAGCATTTCTCCGTCAAATTTGTTGACCGTGATCAGTCCCCCGTCAGCCTGTGGACGCACGTTGACATGAATATCTGCTTCTTCGGCAAAGTAATCGGTGAATGACCGGTTGGGAGTTTGATTCGACAGGAATATAGTTTTAAATCCGGCTTCCTTGAATGCCGTCACGATACTTTTATGCGTGTACAAGAATTCGTAGTGACATGCATCGGCGGCAGATAGAATAAGGGGTACACTCTTGTGCGTGGTATTGGATTGCGTCAGGGCATCCTTGTATAATACCAAATTGTCTTCTGTCTTTAACAACGGATTGGTTTCCCTGTGATATCCCCACAGGTTCCAATTTTCGGCTCTTCCGGCTTCTCCGATGACCAGTACGTAGATCTCCCGACGTTGGTGAACGGAGTCTCTGGAAGCTTCGAACGTGAAATCCTTGGAAGTAATCGGATAGTTCATGCTACGGTTCCATTTCACGCAGGCATAATATAAATTGTACATCACGTTTGCCGGGTATATATCTGTTTTTACCTCGTAGGAATTGTCCCTGTGTTTTTCAAAAGCAACAAGCCCGGAGCCGACAATGAAGAAAATAATACCCCATGTGATCATCTGTTTTCGGAATACTGCCGTGCGTTTTACCTTGTGATGTACGGCAATGGAAGCCAGCACAATGACCGGAATATACAGAACGCACACGATAATGATGGAGGGCCATATGTTTCCCAATAGCTCTCCAGCCTCGGAAGCGTTCGTGGTTGGCAGGTTCAAGAACATATCGACAGCGATCACCGATTCCCCGAAAAGATAGAACAATACAAGTTGAAAAGCATGTAGAACAAGTACTGGGATAAGTATCAATTGCATGATTCCTGCCCTCTTGAATAGGGAAAAGAGAATCATGTATATGCTTAACGGTACTAAAATTAGGATCAGTTTGCCTAATCCGGAGAGAGGTTCCGTGAACAACAAACAAAAGTTCGGGACTAAATTCAATGCGATAAAGAGCCAGAATAATAATTTTGGCTTTTTCACGAAATTCACGATCCCCCTAGAAAGCTTCGTTAATACCGAAGTAGAATGCGCTGACACCTTTACCGAATCCATAATCTAATCTTACGTTTACTCTGTTTTTAAATTCCCAACGATAACCTATCCCGTACGTGGGTAAGGTTTGCTTCCATTTGAATTTGTCCATGTCCGGGAACACGTTTCCCGCACCCCCCCATACCACCATCCCATGGCGGTTATATATTTTTTGACGATATTCCACCTGAAACTGAATCAAGTCGTTATCCCTGTATCGCCCCTCGTAGTATCCTCTCATGCTATACGCCCCCCCCATGAGAGCCACCATGCTCCACGGGGTATCTCCGTAGTTGAATATACCTTGAACCTGGGAGGCCAGAATCGCCCCTTTCCACATCCTTTGGTAATATCTGAAATCTATGCTCGTGCGTTTGAAATCATAGTCGTTCCCCAAAAATCCGGGAAAGAATTGTTGCTCGAATTGGGCGAAGAAACCTTTTGCCGGGTTGGGAATAAAATCTCTCGAATCGTAGGAGATTACTAGCCCCGGGCCGAATGAGACAACATTTTTCTTTTCCCCGTTAAGGAATGAAATATCGTCAAAGTCTTTCACGGCAACATTTCGGAACATGAGATTCACTCCGGCGTATAAATTGGGGGCGAGTCGACACAGAAAATCTACTTTTACTTGTTGCTCAAGCCTTTTGTAATCCGTGTAATGATCTTTGTCTTTGGCGTTATCGTAACCGATTCCCCAATATTGGCTGGGAAAGGAGAAAAAATACATGTTAATATTTGCCCGGAAACGATCTTTCGGGAAAATGGTATTCCCCCGGATACCCAGCAGGTAGAATCCCGTGGTTGTGATATCTCCGTAGAGAGAAATATTCGACGGGGAGATGGATTTATCTTCACGGTCAATGCGGTATAATCCGGATGCAACCACACCGAGTCCCAGCTTCGTATCGCTTGAAAAGTGCGGTCCCCCGATAACCGAAAAGTCGAATTTCTTTTCTTCGTGTACCTTGTTCGATTGTTGAAAATAGCGGTAAAAACGGTGAAAGAAACCATCTTTCAACGTGTCGGTCGTATTCTTCAACGAATCTCTCGTCGTGAGATTCTCCGCCATGGAGCCATGAAACGGGATAAACAAAAGAATACACAATGACAAAGCATATATTGTCCGTCGAACCATATAATTGATTTGTATAACGTTTATAATCATTCATCTTGCGCTTCTTTATACGCAATATCTATGCCAATTGTTTGCCGGGACGAATAATCATTAAGGAAAAATAAGGATAATCTTTTTGTGAAATATTCTCGTAATCTGTTGAATGTAACTCGTTTATTGTTCCCACGTTTTCGTAGTAGTGGAACTCGTGCTGACGGTTTGCCTGCATGAAACGATGTATCTCTTCCGTGCATTGTGATAGTTTCATAATCACGACAACAACATGGCCGTCGGTGAGGAGTGTAGCCAGTTCTTCTGCCGTGACAATTCCCGGTAGGACAACGAGTTTTTCTTCCTGTTTCACGATGTGGAGCCCGGAAATAGCTCCAGCTGCGATAAAGGCCGGAACTCCCGCGATCGTGGAAACCGGGAGCCCCATGCCGGCGAGCTTGTCAAACATATAATTCACGGAAGAGTAGAATCCGGAGTCCCCTTCAGCCGTAATAGCTACGTTTTTACCTGTGGCAACAAGGTCAGCTATCTCTGTACAGATGACATCATACGCTTGATTGGCTAACGTGCGGTCCTTGGACATGGGCACGTGGAAAAGCCGCACCCGATCCATCTTGATCGGTAATGCTTCTAGGATATCTCGTGCTCGGGATTTTGCCTGCGTCCCCGGACAATATATAACATCCGCTTCTTGTAAAGCTTTCAATGCCTTCAACGTGATCAGTTCCGGTTCTCCCGGCCCCAATGAAACTCCTGATATGTTGCCTGTCATCTTTAATTTGTCAGTTATGAGATTTTGTTGAATTCCAGATTTAAACTCCCTCCCGGCTTCGCCGTACTCCCTCTATAAACAGAGGGAGAGTTGGAGGGGTTAAGTAATGAGTTTTATCAACCCCTTGTCACCCCCTTCCCTTTGCAAAAGTCGCTAAAAAAGGGATAGCCTCAAAATAATATTCCTATATTTGCAGGCGTCTTGGTGCTTTCATGTTGAAAGAAAAGGGAATCCGGTGAAATTCCGGAGCTGTCCCCGCAGCTGTAAAGTCATTTTCCGTCGTATGGGCGGATCTTTTCATAAGACCACTGGTGAAACCGGGAAGGGGAAAAGATGACAAGCCAGAAAACCTGCCAGTTGACGCGATGAATTAATACTTTCGGAGGAAAAGAGATGAATGTAGTACGTTTTTTTTATCTTTTATGTGTTTGTAGTGTTCTCCTTTGTTGCAAATCGGCTTCGCGCAAGCAATCATCGGGAGATCCAAAAACGAGTGAGGGAATCGATACCGTTTCCCGGATTTCCATTAAATACGCTAAGGGCTTTTGGTTGGAAGAACGTGACGGGTGCGTGGTGTTAAATATCAAAGACCCGCAGGAAAGCAGTCACACTCATTACCAATATGCTTTGATACCGAGGGGCGTGAATATACAACCCCCGGAGAATATGCCGGTGGTGCAATTGCCCGTGAGGAGTGCCATTTGCATGACTTCATTGCAGTTGTCTAACTTTATCAAACTGGGAGCCACAGATCGGGTCGTGGGAATCACGAGTACCCGTTTCTTATTTAACCCCGAAATGCAGAAAAGAGTGGAGGAGGGGAAGACTCTCCGCATCGGTATCGAAGGGAATTTTGACAACGAGGTCATCATGAGTATCAATCTCGACTTGATGCTGATTTCCCCCTTTAAGCGCGGGGGATATGATGCCGTGAAGGACATAGGCATCCCGCTGGTTCCCCATTTGGGTTACAAGGAGATGACACCGCTGGGGCAGGCGGAGTGGATCAAGTTCGTGGGATTACTCCTGGGTATGGAAGATGTGGCTAACCGGGAGTTCGACCGCATCGAGCAACGCTATAATTCTTTGAAAGCGATGGTGGGTGAGGTGAAACGTCGCCCCGTTGTGTTCAGTGGCGAATTGCGGGGAGGAGTATGGTATGCCGTGGGTGGCCGAAGCTTTTTGGCACAATTGTTTCATGATGCGGGAGCGGATTATTTCTTGAAGGATGATCCCCGCTCAGGAGGTGTGACCCTCGATTTCGAGACCGTGTACAATCAAGCGGAAAGTGCCGACTACTGGCGTATAGCGAATAGCTTTGCCGGAGAATATTGTTATGATGCCCTGAAAGCACAAGATGAACGTTACGCAGATTTTAAGGCATTCAAGGAGAAACACGTGATTTATTGTAACATGAGGCAGAAACCGTTTTACGAGAGTATGCCTGCCGAACCAGAGATCGTTCTGGCGGATATGATCAAGGTGTTTCACCCGGAAATCCTTCCCGACCACGAACCGGTTTACTACGACATTTTAAAGAAATAATCTGATGAAGAGAGGTAAATATACGATACTCATTCTTGTGATCACGGCATCCATCATCGTATTCCTGTTATTGAACCTACTGTTGGGATCGGTGTCCATCCCGTTTGCTTCCGTTTGGAATATCTTGACGGGAGGTGAAGGCGATCCGGTCGCTTGGCAGAATATTATTCTGAAGTCTCGCCTACCACAAGCTTTGACGGCTTTGGTAGCAGGGGCCGGGTTATCGATTAGCGGTTTGCAAATGCAGACCATCTTTCGCAACCCGTTGGCCGGACCCTCCGTACTGGGAATCAGTTCTGGGGCAAGCCTCGGTGTCGCGTTCGTGGTGCTGCTTTCCGGACAATTGGGGGGTGTGGCATTGAGCCGCCTCGGTTTTATCGGCGAGGTCGCCCTGTCGATTGCGGCCATTGCGGGTGCATTATCGGTGATGGGATTGATTGTTCTTGCCTCCCGGAAAGTGGCGGGTAGTGTGACTTTGTTGATTATCGGGGTGATGATCGGGTACATTGCCAACGCGGTAATCGGGGTGTTGAAATTTTTTAGCGTGGAAGAGGACATAAAGGCGTACGTGATCTGGGGATTGGGAAGTTTCGCCCGGGTATCGGGTAACCAGATGATGTTGTTTGTCACGATCATGGCCGTTATCATACCGCTATCCTTTTTGTTGATCAAACCCTTGAACTTATTGATGTTGGGTGACGGTTACGCCCGCAACCTGGGGTTGAACATCCACCGGGCCCGAGTATGGGTAATTACTTGTGCCGGGGTATTGACGGCTATCGTAACGGCATATTGCGGACCTATTATCTTTCTGGGGCTGGCAGTACCACATCTGTGTCGTGCTATTTTTCAAACATCCGATCACCGGATTCTGATGCCGACAGCCATGCTCGTCGGTGCTTCACTGGCGTTACTTTGTAACTTGATTGCCCGTTTGCCGGGATTTGAGGGGGCATTGCCCGTGAATTCGGTGACGGCACTCGTCGGTGCTCCTGTTGTGGCCTCGGTATTATTTGGCAAGAGAAAACGAAAAGATGCTGTTGAATTTTAGATTTGTCGTAAATCATACATCGTAATGGAGAACAAGAAACAGGCGACCATCCGGTTAAAGAATTTAGCTATCGGTTACAAGGCGAAAAACAACACGAAAGTGGTGGCCAGTGGCCTTTGTACGGAGATTAATAGCGGGGAACTCACTTGTCTGCTGGGAGCGAACGGGGTCGGGAAGTCCACCTTGTTGCGTACCTTGTCGGCATTTCAGCCGAAATTGGAAGGGGCGATCTACATCATGGACCGGGAGATCGAGACATATTCTGATAAAGAGTTGTCTCGCACGATCGGAGTGGTGCTGACGGAGAAATGTGATGTTCGGAACATGACGGCCCGGGAGTTGATCGGGATGGGGCGTAGTCCTTACACGGGCTTCTGGGGCACGTTGCGCGGGGAAGACCGGGAAATTGTTGAACGGTCAATCGCTCTCGTGAAAATAGAGAACCTGGCAGATCGCATGGTTCACACGCTCAGTGACGGGGAACGCCAAAAAGTGATGATTGCCAAAGCGCTGGCCCAGCAAACACCCGTGATCTTTCTCGATGAACCGACGGCATTCTTGGATTTTCCAAGCAAGGTGGAGATCATGCAATTACTCCATCAGTTGACACGTGAAACGGGTAAGACCATTTTCCTCTCTACTCACGATTTGGAACTAGCTCTGCAGATTGCCGATAAAATCTGGCTCATGGATCGTCAACATGGCATCACGATCGGCACGCCGGAAGATTTGGCATTGGAGGGGCATTTAAGCGGATTCTTCGCTCGCAAGGGGATTGTTTTCGATATGGAGACAGGATTGTTCCGCGTGGAAAATCAATATTCATCCCAAGTTCAGCTTGTGGGTCATGGTCAAAAGTACGCCATGGCTCGGAAAGCCTTACAGCGTAATGGTATTCTGGCCAATCGTAACGTGGTATCGGACATATGTGTGGAAACAGGCAACCTGGCCACTCCGGGATTCGGCATATGTCGTGATGGAAAAGTTGTAATCGAGGCAAAAACTATTGAAGAACTTTTAGAGCAGTTGAAGGTATTATTTTGAACCACCTCACCAGCTTCCCCTTATACCGGGGAGAGGGTTATTGCGGACTATGTTCGGGCACCAGTATGATATCCAGGTCAGCGTGGGGAAGTTGCGGACGGCAGACGGCCAGACAACGATCGACGAGCCGGGTGAAGAATGCCGGGGTGTCGGCAAAAATTTCCCACAGCTCGCGGGCTAGGGTGATTCCGGCAACCTTGGCGATATTTTCTGGGGGACAGTGGCTCTCGGTGGCCAGGGCGGTGATAAAATCCCGGTTCATGACGACGTTGCGGCTGTGGGTGTCCAAGTGCCCCTCGGCAAGTTTGACTGCTTTGCCAATCATGATTCCCATGGTGACACGGGTGATGCCTTCCTCTTCGGCCAGGCGGAGAGTCTCTCCGATGTAATTGCCGTAGTGAATGAACGCTTGTGGCGGGAGATCAGGGAAGCGGGTGCGAAGGTAGTTTTCACTTTTTGCCCCGGAATTAATCACAATGTCAGTACATCCGAGAGCCCGTGCGACTTGTATTTCTTTACGGATGGAGTTGACAAAAGCCTCCGAGGAGAAGGGACGGACGATGCCGGAAGTACCGATGATGGAGATTCCCCCGATAATGCCTAGCTTGGGGTTGAATGTTTTTTGTGCCAGTTCGCTACCTCCCGGTACGGATATGCGGACGGCGACGCCGGAATGAAGCCCGTGTGAGTGAAGCAATTGCTTTACCTCGTTAGTGATCATGCGGCGGGGAGTTTGGTTAATGGCGGGTTCCCCGACGGGTATGCCGATGCCGGGTAAAGTAACGGTGCCAACGCCCTCGCCGGGAAGAAAGTGTACGCCGGGAGCATCGGTCAGGGAAACGGTGGAAAGGATCGTGTAGCCGTTCGTGACGTCGGGATCGTCTCCCGCATCTTTGGTCACCCCGCACGTGCAATCGGAGTCAGTAATGACACAAGTGCTGACGGGAAGTGTGACCGTTTCGCCATCGGGCAGGGCGATCGTGGCGGAGTTCTGTATTTCTTGCGTGAGAAGTCCAAGCAATGCCGCCCGGGTGGCTGCGGTAGCACATGAGCCGGTGGTAAAACCGCTGCGGAGAGGATAGAATCCCGGCAGAAGTCGCTCGACTCGGTAACGCAAGCTGTGTTCGCCGTTCACGGTGTAAAAACTGTCGGGGAGGGGTGGGCGACGGATCACGATGACGGGGATGCCGAGCTGGTGGGCGGCGTCGATCTTTTCCTCGTAGTACCCGGATTCCCCGCTTTCTTTGGTGAGAATGGCCCCGGGATGCAGTTGGCGAAACAAAGCCAGTTCATCCTGTCCTTCGTGCCAGAAAAGGAGATTTTTTTCGGGAAATCCAGCTTGTCGGGCAAGGGTACGGGAGTCTTCCCTGTCCAATACTCGGAAGTGACAGGGGTGTTTTTCCCAGTAACGGCGTAATTTACCGATGGTTTGCACTCCGCTCAAGGCTAATAAATGGTTTATTTCATGTGATTCGAGGTAGTCGATAGCGTCGTCGAAGGTATCGCACCACACGAGCGTTTCGTCTCGCGGCGGGTAACGGCGTTCAAGACGGATGACGGGGATATCCAATTGTTCGGAAACGGAGGCCACGGTGGCATGAAGCAGAGAAGCGAAGGGATGGGCAGCGTCGATGATGAGACGGATGTTGTGGGTCATGCAGAATTCGAGCATGGTGTTGCGGTCCATGCCCCCGGTCACGCGGGTTCCGTGTTTGCATTCGATTTGCTGGGCGTTGCCGCGGGTTGAGTAATAATAGGGACTGCCTGCCTCGTCGAGTACTTTTGCGGCTGTTCTGCCTTCTGTTGTTCCACCGAAAATGATGATCATGCTAATTTTAGATTTAATGATTTTGACTACCCCCTCTAACTTCCCCTACACAGAGGGAGAGTTGAGTTACTCCTTGTTTCAATTTTCCATTTTCAATTCCTAAAGAGGTGTTTGAACTGGTGCGAGTAGAGTTTCGACAGTCCTTGGCGGTTGTCGATGGCATCTCCCACAACGATCATGGTGGTGAGGGTGAGATTGTTTTCTTTCACGATCTTTGCTAGGTTTTGCAGTTCTCCCCGGTATATCCGTTCGTCTTTCCACGTGAGGTGGTAACAAGCGGCAACGGGGGTTGTCGGGGGATAATGTTGCATCAATTCGGATTGGACCTGATCGACGATGGAGGCACTGAGGAAGATGCACATGGTGCTTTGTGAACGGGCGAGCAGGTGTAATTTCTCTTTCTCCGGCATGGGGGTACGACCTTCTCCGCGGGTGAGGATGATGGTCTGCACTTTATCCGGGATGGTAAATTGGGACTGCAAGGCGGCAGCGGCGGCAAGGAAGGAGGAGATGCCCGGTGTGATATGGTAGTTCATCCCGTATTCATCGAAAAATGCCATTTGTTCCTGTATTGCCCCGTATATACAGGGATCTCCAGTGTGGAGACGGACGATGAAAAGTCCCTTGTCGTAGAATGCTTTCATCAAGGCGAATTGTTCTTCCAAGGTCATAGAGGCGGAACTGCGAACAGTTGCACCGGGTTTGGCGTAATATGTGAGCTCCACGGGTACGAGACTGCCGGCATAAAGGATGAGGTCGGCTTGTTCCAAAAAGTGCTTACCTTTAACGGAGATCAGTTCCGGGTCTCCGGGGCCGGCTCCGACGATCTCGATGAATCCCTGGCGTTCGACAGCACGGTCCATGGCAACGGCAAAAGTAAAGTCATTGCCTTCGCTGAGTTTACCTTTCTGTTTTTCAAGGACAAGCCGGGTGTTGCCGGATGTTTTCAGCGCACAAGCTTCGGCCACCCCGGGTATGCTGGTCACGTCAAGTACTTTTGCGGAAGGGTTGGGGACCTCAATGCCTTGCAGTTCCTCGGCGGTGTAAATGTGGAGTTCAGTGTTGTTATCCCGTACCAGCTCATGGATGAGCGGTTCGTCTTTTTTGAGGTCGATGGTCGACACGCTTTTTAGGGATAAGGGGGATAAGCCTGTGTTTTCAAGGGTGCGGAAGATGTGCTTCTGAATGCCCAACGGGGAACACCCCCGGCGGCAACCGACGCCAAGATGCAGTATGGCGGGACGATAATACAGCGTGGGGATGGAGGTTGGGTATATGTAGGGGGTGACAGCGATGAGGGCTTCGAATTGCTGTTGGTCGATGTCATCGAAGTGGTAAAATAAACTCACGTGTTTCGGGGCGGTACGTTCCATGAAACGGGTTCCTTCGTCTTTTATGTCCAACAGTAACGCTACGGGACGGGTGTTGACGAACGTTGAGATGACAGTGTTCAAGGGAGAGGTGGAATTTGCTTTCCAGCCGTACGTTTGTCCCAGCGTGTCCAAAGCCCAAAGGTCGTTGTTATCGCTTTGCGTGGTGATCACCGGGTTTGCTCCCAGTATGGCGGCCAAGCGAAGGGTCATCCGGTTGGCCCCACCGATGTGACCGGAGAGAACAGATATCACGTGATTCCCGGAGGAATCAATGTTGATGACGGCGGGGTCCGTGTATTTGGAGCGTACACAGGGGGCGATGGCTCGTACGCAGATACCCAACGCCCCAATAAAAACGAGGGCATCAAAACGGGAAAATTGCTCGGAAACGAACGTCTGGATGGAAGTGATCGGGGTGCAGTGTTCCCGTTCCACTGTGGAATAGAGCTCGGCACCGGGAAGTTCCTGTCGTATGGTGAGAGCTAGTTTTGCTCCTTGATCGGAGGCGATGATGACGGCAATTTTATTCATAGGATGATCTTTTTTGTGCTTTCATGATTAATATAGGGTTGTGGTCGTCGATGGTCACGTGTTGGGTTGCGGCAAGGGTAAGCCCGTGGTGCTTAACGGCATTGATGAAGAGCTCCCGACTTTGCTCGGAGACGGAATTGAAGACAATGACGCCATCGGAAAGCAAGTGTTTGCTTACTTTTCGAATGATTTCATCCATCTGTCCCCCGTGCCCCCCGATGAATACGGCGTCGGGGGCGGGAAGGTCGTCCAGTTCCGCCTGCAGAAAATTACCGATCCGGGTGATGATGCCGGGCGTCCCGAAACGCATGCTGTTTAGCTTCATCAACCGTTCACCTTCGGGGCGTTGTTCAAAGGCTGCGATCTTTACATGTGGGAACTGGAGTTTCGCCTCGATGGAGACGGAGCCGGTGCAGAACCCGATGTCCCACAGGGTGCGGCGGGAACGAAGGTCTAGTTGAGCTAACGAGAGTAAGCGGATGGGTGCTTTCGTGATCATGTTGACCCGGCCATCGAGTAACTCAAACTCGGATTCCGGAATCCCGAAAGGACGAGGACGCACGTACGTGCGTTCGAGGATGAGGCAATTGGGATGGCGGAAACAGGTGGCCTGAGCTTCTGCGATGGATTGTGTACGAACGGTTTCCGTGCTGCTGCCAAGTTCTTCTCCCGTGTGTATGATGTAATTGTCGTAGCCGTATTCAAGCATACGTTCGGCGATGCTGGTCGGTGTATGTTCTCGGTCTGTAAGTACGCCAATCTTCTCTTGCCCCTCGATCAGCGCCCGATCGAATTCATGCCACGGTCTCCCGGTGAGAGAAACAACGTGCATATCGTGGTAAGGGAGTAAAAGACGATGAGCCAATGTTTGCAACGAGTTGAACGTGGGAATCACCGAGATCACCGCATCGGGAAGGCGTTTGCGCACCGTGTTGGCAAAACCGAAAAATAGCGGATCCCCGGAGGCAAAAACAACGATGTCGGAATGGGCTTTGTACTGGCGGAACACGTCGTCCAACGGTACGGTAATGTCAATCCACAGGTGGTTGTCCGGTAAGTATTTACGCATGATTTCGTGATGCCTTTTTCCCCCGGAGAACACGAAGCCTCCGGCAATTGCGTTACGTGCCTGTTCGGGAAGTTCCTGTTGGGCATTATCGTCTATGCCGATGATGATGAACGTTGTCTTCGGTGATGTCATGGGTGGATGGGTTGCAAGTTTAAAAAATCGTAAATCATAAATCGTAAATCACAAATCGTAAATCGTAAATCAAAGATCCCTCCCTGGCCTCAACCGAGCAGCATCGTCAAAACACAGAATGGCGTTGACGAGAGTGGCTGCCAGGTTACTCCCTCCTTTGCGTCCCTCGATAACGAGTTTGGGCAGACGGGTAAAGGATTTCAACATATACTTGGATTCCCGTACGTTGACAAAACCGACCGGGGCCCCGACAACCCCGACAGGATGTACTTTGTTCTGACGCATGAGTTTACACAGTTCCATAAGTGCCGTGGGGGCATTACCGAAAACGTAAAGGGCTTCCGGGTGTTCTTCCGCGGCAAGGCGGATACCTGCCTGCGTGCGGGTGATTTTCAGACGGGATGCCATTTCGGCTACACGCGGATCGTCGAGATAACACTTCACTTCGATCCCGAGGCGTTCTAGGGCTCCCTTGCGAATACCGGATGCCGCCATGGTGACATCGGTGATGATCGTGCGGACGTTGCCGTCGTGTAACGCGGCATGGAGGGTTTCCACGGCATTGTTGTCGGTGTAGAGGATATTCTCCATGTCGAAATCCGCGGTGGTATGGATGGCGTGCAACAAGGCCCACTCGCGACCGAGCGGGATGTTCTTGTCCCTCAGTTCGGATTCGATGGTACGGAAACTGCGCATCATGATCTCTTGACCGATGCCGACGTTTTCCGAAGGTTGTTCCCGGTAGTAGCCGCGGGGGGTGATGATTTTATCGTCCCACGTATAGGATTGGGAGTTCCCGATGATAACGATGGTAAACATATCAATCTCCTCCGGGTTGAAATCGAGGAGAGTCGTGACGTTGACTTGCTGTTCCTCTCGTCCGGCTTGACGGATGTACCCGATGGGGGTTTCCGGTTGGCGGTGTTTGAGAAACAGCTCTTTTAGTCGGTACAACTGCCAGTAGCGTCCTTCGCTTTTAGGATTATAAACAGCGGTAACAAAGTCCGCCGCTGCGGCTGCCTCAATCCGGCGTTCTATCTTTTCCCACGGAGTCATCAAGTCTGATAGGGAGATGATGCAGAAATCGTGTCCGATGGGGGCTCCCAGTAGAGCGGCTCCTTTTTGAAACGCGCTGATTCCGGGAAGGATTTCAACCTCTACATCGCACCCTTTTTCCCGTTTCATTTCAAGAACGAGGGGAGCCATACCGTATATTCCGGCATCTCCGGAACTAACAACACAAACAGTGTGCCCCTGTTCCGCGTATTCGAAGGCAAGGGCTGCCCGATCCTTCTCTTTTTTCATGCCGGTGTCGATGCATTCCGTTTCGGGACGAACGATGGACCGGATGAAGTTGAAGTAATATTTATAACCGACCACAACGTCCGATTGCATGATGGCCGTACGAACGGCGGGGGTAATGTCTTCTTCGCTACCCGGCCCGATGCCGGCGACGAATATTTTTCCGTGATTCATTATATGTAGCTTTATTTAGGCAAAATTACGTATTTAATTTTTAGATTTGATGATTTCCCCGCTTTATTCTAGATTTTATCAGCCGGATGATGTATTTCACCGAAAGCACGATTCCCGTGAAGGAAACAACGGCTCCGCCAAGGAGAAGAGTCCAGATGACCACGGTCCATAGCACCGGACGTTCGACAAGAAATTTGAAGTCAAGGGTGTGAAGACCGCGATAGAGCCAGCGTTTCCAGCGTCCATTGGTATCGTAGTGGACAGGACGGAAGGATTCGAGGTTGTAGTAATAACAATCCTTCACCTTGTTGTCAAACGTAACCTTGTAGACGGGGAGCGGCAGAGAATGACGACGGGACAGGTAGTAGTTGTCGTACTCGTTCATCTTGGTGATGGTGTAGTTGGTCGAGTCCCCGGCGAGGCGTTTGACAGCAGCAAAAATCATCTCTTCCGTAATGTGGAAAGGACGGATCGTGTCGGCAGAGGCATCTAAAATCACTTCCCGGCTGACCGTACGGAGGCGGTAGAGAGGAATACCTTGGTAGTGGGTCCACTCGATGCTCTTGACGGGATCACCCGGTGTGGTCGTGAGGGCGATGGCTTTCCGGTAGTCGAGTGCGTAGTCGGCGGGTGACGGGGCTTGTCTGTCAGCCGGGTTTTGTCGGAATCCGCGGGATTCCTGCTTGCCGAAAATCCATGAGGGGAGCGGGGCCATGGACATGTAGCCGCTCAGTATCCACGTGAAGACAAATATGCCAAAGAAAAAACCCGTGATGTGGTGCCACTTGAACCACGGCTTTTTGTACGGGGAACGAAGAAAGCCTTTCCGGCGGGCGAGCCAATAGGAGCGTATGCCAAGAACGAATCCGGTAAAGCACATGAACATACCGAGATAACATGCCCAGTACATGAATTGGGTCCACAAATTCTGGTTGCTCCGGATAACGGTGAAGTACACCCAGTGGGGAATGGCCCCGCACCATGCCCAAAAACGGTTGTCGGAGTTGGTAAACTGCAGGATGTTGGCTGTTCGGGAAGAGACGTAAAGCTGATACTTCTCCGGGCCGTCGAAGTAGAACTTATAGATGGGAAACTCCCGTTTGTATTGGGCGAAAGGAATCCACTGGTCGAGCGCGTGTAGCGTATCCACCCGGGAGATCTTTCGGTCGGCACACCAGCGTTTGGCCCTGCTTTCGCAGAGGGCGTAGTTGATAACGGGAGGTACGACATTCGTATCCGCGTACAACTCGATGCTTTGACGTCCACCGCCTATGCTGAATACGGGATCTCCATAGGGGTTGTTCAAAGAGAGTCCTCGGGTTGGTGTTTTGGCCGGGAAACGGAGTAACACGTCCTGTATGGCCGGTAAGTTATTCGTGTCGAGGATTTCCGCACGTGTAAACCGATCTTCCTGGCTTACCCAGGGAAAGAAGTGATAGATCATCACGATTCCGGATATGAACCATGAAAAACACAGGATACAGAGAAGTAACCCCAGTATCCTGTGTAGATGTATAAATAGTCTTGTGAACATATGATGTTAATCTATATCGTCCGTTTTCTCGTATTTCTTTTTCTTTACGGTAATATCTTCCCGTTGATGTTTGGAAGCGAATTTCACGTGTTGGATGAAAAGTTCCTGTATGGCGGGATATTCACCTAATCCTTTGAGTACAACGTTTACCTTGTATCCTTTCTTTTCCAGTTCTTCTTTCCAATCTCCGGCGATATCATTTTTCGCGTGATCCCCGGCCACGAACATGAACGGGATCAGGGTGACTTCTTTGGCCTTGTTGTTTTCCAATTCTCGGATCACGTCGTCCATCGTGGGATAGCCCTCGATGGTGCCCACGTGATAATTCTTGTGTCCTTGGGCTTTCATCACGTAGTCAAGCATTCCGTAGGTGGAGTTCGCGGGGTGATAGGTGCCGTGGCAAACAAATACGCAATCTCCTTTTGTTTTCCCTTGAAGAGAGGCCGCGATGGCTTTCACGGTGGCTTGATAGTCCTCCGGCGAATGGAGAAGAGCCGTCCCCAGACGGATGTCTTTAAATTTTTTACTGTATAAAGCGACTTCTTTTTGCAGGGCTTCCATTTCAACTCCTACGATGATATTCGTGGGCTGGATGATCAAATGGGTATAACCGTCTGCAATCAGTTTGTCCATGGCTTCCATGGGATTGGGTTTATTCATTCCCTTTTCTTTCAGCCGACGCATAATCATGCGGGAGGTATAGGCTTCGCGGACTTCTACACCGGGAAATGCCTGTGCCACTTTTTTATTGATTGCGTCAATGGTTAATGCCCTGGTATCATCATGAGTCGTTCCGAAATGAACCATGAGAATGGCTACTTTGTCGTTGGGACCGAGATTCTTGAAAATGTCGGAATGTCTGAAACCACCGTCGCCGTGGGCGAAAGTGAATGTGTTTGTCAATAAAAAGAGTGCGATTAATAGGTTCTTCATGATGTTTTTTATTTTGTGAAACGGATAATTAAACTTGCAAATAGTGTTCTGCCCGGGTTTAAGGTGGCATAGTTTACCCCGCTTGGGCGATCGTCGGTCCAATCGAAGAGGTTGTCAATCCCCGCGTTGATTTCGAAGAGAAAATTCCCTACAGGGGCAAAGGTGTGCGTGGTGGCAAAATTCCATAGCTGATACTTGGGCGCACTGACATCGGTGTAGATATCTTCTCCCGTTTTCTTGTCTGTTGTCTTTTTGTAAATGTATTTTGAGCCTTGTATTCTTCCGTTGACGTTAGCCCGAAGGGTGTATTTATTCCACTCGTGACTCCATCCGGCACGGAATGTTGCGGCATGTCTTACCGATTCACTTAAGCGATGGCCGGAATCATCGGCCGCGTAAACGCAGTTGTAAGAACCGGCTGCGGAGAATCCGGCTCCCAGGTAGCTATTGGCCGAGATGTCGAAACCTTTGATGCTGGCTTTGTCTAAGTTTTGGTACATGTTGTGGGTCTTTATCCCGTTGGCTTTCTCTTCGTCCGTGGCACCGATATCGTATTTTTCAATAATGTCTTTTACATCGTTGATGTATCCGTTGGCAGAAATATTCAGGTATTTACCGGCATATTCCACGTTAATGTTGTAATAATTTGCTTTTTCAGGTTTCAAGTCCGGGTTCCCGACCGTGATTGCTCCCCGGTTTTCATAATCGTAATACAATTCTTGAATGCTGGGGGTTTTGAACCCGGCGGCATAGGAAGCTCTGAAATTGAAATTCCCTAAAGTGTACATTAGGGCTATTTTGGGGGTAAAACTGTTTTTGAACATTTCGTTGTACACGTAGCGAAAGCCTGGCAGAATTTGTAAGTTTTTCCAAAGGCGTATTTCATCTTGGGCGTATAAGGCAAACGTGTAAATTCCTTCCGGTTTCTCGAGATTCCCCGGGTTTTTCATGTAATCGTTCGTGTATTCCGTTCCCACGGAGATCTTATTGTAGTCTCCGAGTTTGAATACCCCTTTCAAGTTTGCATTATAATATTTTTGGCGTTTCGTTAATTCTTCATCTCCCACGCGGAAAGTGGTATCCTTTTTACTGACTTGTGCCACCGTGTATAGTTTGTTATACTCGTAATTATCCACGTAAAAGTCGAGAGAGAGATAATCCGTCTCATTTAATTGATAACGCCCTCCGGCTCCGATGTTGTAATCCATGTAGGTCAAATCGTAGGTGTATCCCCCGTCATTTTTTGTTTTTTCTACCGGACGGATTACTTTCCGATCAAAATAGCCTCCTTGGGCGTATAGTTTTAACTGTTTTGTCGGAGAATAGGTGAAATGTTGGTTGACAATGTTGGTGTAAAACCTGCTGGAAGCTTCTCTTTTGGAAAGAATTGCCGTGTCGCCATCCAGTTCGTAAGGGCTTAATTGCCAGCCACCCATCTGGCGTCTTTGATATGAGGTGGAAGAGGTGAACTTTCCAAGATTCAGGTCCACGTTGGCGTTTTGTGAAAAACTGGATTCGCCTCCGACCCGAGTTTTAGATTGCACGTTAACCGGATCCTTGGGGTGCTCCGTGATCACGTTAATAACTCCGGCAATGGCATCGGAACCGTAAAGTGCAGACGCGGCGCCTTTTAAAATCTCGATCCGCTTTACTCTCCCCATGTCGATGCGGGCAAGGTCTGTATTGTTGGACACATCCCCGGCAACTTTCTTCCCATCCACAAGGATAAGGATATATTTGTTGCTCATGCCATTTAGTGTGAAGTAGGATCCCATGACCGTGGGGCGAATGTTGAACGAAGGATTTAACAGTAGTAACGCATCTTCAAAGGAGTTTACTCCCGCGTTCTTTAGATCGGTGCCACTGATCACTTCAACGGGAACGGGAGAATCTTTTAACCGCCGATGTGTTCCCGTGCCTGTTACTACAACCTGATTGAGGTTTACCGGGGTCGCCACAAGGCGGAACAGAATGTCCTCTTTATTCCCATTTACTTTTATGGAACTGACGTCATAACCCGAGTAACTGGCCCGGAGCGTGTATGTACCTTCGGGTACTTTTTCAAGAATGAATTCACCCTTGTTGTCGGTGGCAATTCCGATGCTTGTCCCGATTAACCGAACATTCGCACCGATAAGTGCTTTCCCGCTTTTGGCATCAATGACTCGTCCCTTCAATGTGATCTGTCCTAACGAGGTACTTACTAAGGCTAACATGAATAACGTGGTCAGCACTGCAATTCTTTTCATTATAATGGTGTTTTTAAAGTTTATAATAGTATTCCTGGCCCCGGGAACACGCTATTACCTGTATTTGTCTTGGCAGGTCTCCTGACTAAGCCTAAGAAAGATACCTTCCCGCCCTTTCGGACAGTGGTGTAAGAACCTTTCTTTGAATCTCTTTTATGGAGAAACAGGCATCACAGTAGCGGGCACTGTGCCGGATTCTGACCGGCTTCCCTTTTGTATGTTAATCGAGCATTAACACAGCACCTAAGACATCGCGAATGTATGTATTTTTTGGTAAAGGGTAACTTGTTTTATGCTGATTTATATTGAACTCACGTAAATATTAAAAAAATGTAGTACTTTTGCGCCATGTTTTGGTGCGGAGCCTTCGGTCATGGAGGTAACGCTTAATAGGGAACCCGGTGTGAATCCGGGACTGTACCCGCAGCTGTAAGTTCCTTTACAAGGGATTTTGTACTTTAAATGTCACTGGTAATACCGGGAAGGCAACAAAATCCGGAACAAGTCAGAAGACCTGCCGAACATGAAGAACCATAGCTTTCGGGAAAAAAAGCGAGAGGGAAAATATATTTTACCTTAGACTCATATTGCCTTGAAAACTATGTTGATAATGCTTTATTCATTATTAATATATAGTTGTATGAAAAAAGTTGTTGTATTGGCATTATTGCTGTTTGTGTGCGTCGGTTCGCTTCTCGCTCAAGAGAATGACAAGCGGACGAAGAAAAGTATCACGGACTCGTTGTTCCGTATCGAGCAAGTGAACGTGATGGAGAAAAAGAAGAAAATTGATTTGTTGGGATTAGATGTGCCTTTGCGTTTCGTGCCGATAACGGTGAGTAAGTTGTCGAGCCAGATGCTGGATCGGAAAGGCATCGTGGATTTGATGGATGCCGTTAAGTTTTTGCCGGGAATTGTAGCGAAAGACAAACAATACGGTCAATTCCAGCAGTTTTCTATTCGCGGGCAAGGGAGTGCGGTTGTTATGATTGACGGGATTCGTGACGAGCGGACGTTGAATAATAACGTGCCTTACGGGGATTTGGCTGCCGTGGAATCTATCGAGTTGCTGAAAGGACCCGCCGCTATTTTGGCCGGACATTCGGCCATGGGGGGTGTGTTGAATATCGTGCGCAAGAAAGCGTCGTCTGATTTTTCGGCTAACGCCCGTATCAGTTATGGTAGTTGGGATGAGAGACGGGCTACTCTCGGATTCGGGGGCAAGCTCGTGGGGCCTCTTGAGTATCGTGCCAATGTTAATTATTCAACGGGTGACGGTTGGCGTGAGGTGAATGCAAATCGTTTCTCCGTGTATGGCGCTTTGGGTGCTGATTTGGGAAAGTGGGGACGTGTTGACGTGACCGGTAGCTATGCCGATGACGATTACACGACCGAGATCGGGGCTGCTCCCGTGATGCCCGGTGATATGTTCTACGTGGATGGGGATAAACCGTATGCCTTGAAAGGAGAGCGTCACCCGGAGGCTGATTATCGGGAGGTCTACAATGATTTCGCCAACAATTACATGAAGCGGAAAGTATGGGATATGTCCGTGTCGTACGTCTATCAGATCACGGATTGGATGAAATTGAAAGAACGTTTTTCTTATTTCCATAGCGATTTGGATTATCATTGTATCGAGGGGCTTTCGTACCGTACTTCTAAGGATCCGATATACAAATGGTATTATAACAAGTCGGAGACCGAGAAAGTGTATGTTGACCTGGATACGGTTCAGCGTGGGAATGCAGCTCGTCTGAATCCGTTGAATTTTAACCCGGATCACAAGAACGTGAATAACACGATCGAGTTGACAGGTAAGTTCGAGACGGGTTCCGTGTTACATAATTACACGTTGGGATGGGTATATAACTGTTTCGATTTTGCCCAATATAACGGTTACGGGAAGGATGATTTGTGGGGACCCGGTTTGGATGCCCTTTTACCCGTGCGGAACCCGCACATCGTGCAAGGATGGTGGGATACGAAAGTTTCTGCCGTTTCTCTTCGTACGGAAAGAACGCATGGAATTTATTTGCATGACGTGATCGAGTTCAATGACAAATGGAAGATGATGGCATCCGGACGGGTGGATTTGTATAGTCGGAAGACATCGAGTGCCACGATTGACAACGGTAAGCAGAAGTATGAAACGAAGAATAGAAAAGAGTGGAAAGAGGTGGAGACCTCGGCGTTCACGTATCGGGTGGGAGTCGTGTATTTCCCCATGTCTGAATTGTCATTCTACGGTTCTGTTTCTTCTTATTTCAATCCTGTGACGACAACATATAGTCCTACCGTGATGTATTTGGATCGCAAGGGTAACGAGTTCAACCCTGACGAGAATGGCGGCGAGGTGTTCAAGCCGGAGAAGGGGTATTCCACGGAAGTCGGTGTGCGCTATACCTTGAACGAGATGGTGGATATAAATGCAAGCGTGTTCTATATTCGTAAGTATAACATCGTGAAGAGTTTGGGCGACACGACTGTTTTGGTTGACGGCGTGGCCACGGAGAAGAGTATCCGGGGACAAGTAGGAAGGGCTGATTCCCGCGGTTTTGACGTAGAGGTGGTCGTGCGTCCTTTGCCGACGTTGCAGATTACGGGAGGACTTGGTTGGTCTGATTATCGCTTGAGGGAGATTGCCGAGAGCGGACGTTTCTCGAAGTATAAAGAACAGAATAAAAATGTGCGTGCCACGGGAGTTCCTCGTACGACCTTTTATGCTTATGCGGACTATATGATTCCCCGGGGGATATTTAAGAATTTATCTTTCCATTTAAGCGGGAATTTTAAGGATAAGGTGTTTAGAAATGTAGATAATCGTCTTTACGATCCGGCTTTGTGGTTGATGGATGCCGGTATTTTTTACACGATAAAGAATCATGTGACGTTGGCTTTGAATGTCAATAATCTGTTTGATAAGGAGTATTTCGAGAGAACTACGATTATGGGAAAACCCAGGAATTATCAAGCGTCGGTTTCTTATACTTTTTAAGTAAGAGTATCTTTTGTGAATAAGGTCTTACCCGGGAATACGAATAATAGTGTATTCCCGGGTAAGTCATATTATATCATGTCGCGTTGTAAACCCATGGCATATATGCGGATGGAGGGAAGTAACTTCGGTGCACCTTCGGCGCGCATGGGGTGTTTCTTCGCTCGCCGACCGAAGATGTGCCGGGAGCGTACCTTAAGCGAAAGGAGGGAGACGCGCCTGTTTCCCCTTATTACAAGGGTACTTCCTGAGGTTTGGCCCCTTTCTTGTTTTTAACCGGGAGACGTGAGTATTTTACGCTTCTTTTTATACTTTTGTAGCAGACAATGAAATCATTAAATATAAAGAGATGAGAAAAACAGTATGTATTTTGTGTGCCCTTCTTTTCGCGGGTACGATGATGTCCTATGCGCAACAAGACACGATAAAGCCGGAAGGATATAAATTCACGGATGTTAAAAGATTGCCCGCCACTTCCGTGAAGGATCAGTATCGTGCGGGGACTTGCTGGTCGTGGGCAACGTCCTCGTTCCTGGAGTCGGAGATGATGAGAACGGGGAAGGATTCGGTGAATTTGGCAGCGATGTATTTCGTGAAGCATGCTTATTCGGACAAGGCTGAAAAATATGTCCGCTTGCACGGGGTGCTGAATTTTGCGGTAGGGGGAGCTTCTTCGGATGTTACCAATATGGCAAAAAAATACGGGATTGTGCCTCTTGAGGTGTTTCAAGGGTTGAACTACGGGGAGCCGAATCACGTGTTCGGGGAGATTGATGCCGTGTTGAAAGCTTACGTGCAGGCCGTGGTGGAGAACAATAACAAACGGTTGAGTACGGCTTGGAAACGGGGATTTGATGCTATTCTGGATACTTATCTCGGTCCGGAGCCGGAAAAGTTTGAATACCAAGGGAAAGAATATACGCCACAGACTTTTGCCAAGGAGGTAGTCGGGTTGAACATGGACGATTACGTGAACCTGACCTCTTTTACACACCATCCGTTCTACACGGAGTTTGCCGTTGAGGTTGAGGATAACTGGTCGTGGGATAAGTCATACAATCTTCCGCTGGAAGAGTTGATGCAAGTGATGGATTATGCTATTGATAACGGGTATACCTTTGTATGGGGTGCTGACGTGAGCGAGAAAGGATTTGCCACGAAGGATGCGGGGGTTGCCGTGATTCCGGCAATGGACATGAAGGAGATGAGCGGGGCGGAGATTGCCAAATGGGAGAAGTTGCCGAAAGGACAACAGATGATGGATGCCTTCAGGCAAGGTCCGGCTCCCGAAAAGACGATCACGCAGGAGATGAGACAGGAAGAGTTTGACCGTTATCTGACGACGGATGATCACGGAATGCACATTATTGGCAAAGCGAAAGATCAGAACGGTACTCCTTATTTTATCGTGAAGAATTCTTGGAACAAGTATAACAAATTCGGTGGATATTTCTACGCTTCTTATCCTTATGTGGCTTTGAAGACGATGGATATCATGGTTCATAAGAACGCTATCCCGAAGGCGATCAGGAAGAAGTTGGGAATGAAGTGATTTTAGATTTCGGATTTTAGATTTTGGATTCCGGCCGCACCAGCCTTGTGCGGCTGGAATTTAAAATCTAAAATTTAAAATCTAAAATCCCCAATTAGCGCCCTGGTTCGTGTGTGGCATACACGCTGTCCAGTAATTGGCGTCCCAGGCAGGGCCGATAATGTGAGCCTTCGTAGTAATTTCGTATCTCATTTGTGTATTGGTTGATACCTGAAAAGTCATACACGTTTTCAGCTCCGAATATTTCTTTCAGTTGCTTCACGTCTGCCGGGTTCATGCGTATTTGTTTGTATTCCGGGTTGATGATAATTTTACAATTCGTGTGGTGGGATTGGAATACCTTTGCTATTTCTGATAACAGTTTTATTTGTGGTTTCATGAGTACCGGGGGATAAGTCTGGTCCTGACCGGAACGGGGACGAAATCCTTTTTTGTATTTTTCCCAATAGGAATCGCCCAATTCTGCTATTTCTTTTTCCCGCGGGTTCCATAAATCGTTTGTTATTGTGTTGCGAGTGTTTTTATCCGGATTCACGATGCCCATCATGTAGGGACGATATTGGTGGTATATCCGGTAATCCATATAAGGAATCATAAATTTGGGATTAAAGAATTGTTGGGCGAATTGGGATTGAAATTTGAATTTATTCATCCCGCAAATTTCCGGAGGAAGCAGGTGCATATACCCCGTGGATAATTGGTATTCCCGTAACAGGGTGGCATCGACGACGAGCAGGACATTGGCAATATGTTTCTCTTCCTTGTCAAGTGCCATCACTTTCCGGTGGACGGCAGCCAGTCGTTGTGCTGTCCCGTATAGTCGGATGGCCCTGCCCCCGTTGAGGTATTTTTCCCAGTCGGAGGTTAGAAATGCCATCGTGCAGGAATTTCCTAGGATGAAGGAGTCGAAATGCAGGGAGTCCCGGTAATTCTTGTATGTCTTCCAGCCGATGTAATCCTCGTTCAGGAAGATCGGGTCATTGTCATATTTTTTATATTCTCGCACCACCTTGAAGGGGTCGTCGTAGAAATAGAACCCTGCGAGGACGAAGAAGGGAACAAGAAAAAGCACGCATTTTAATATGAATCCTTTGAAAGTTCTCATGGCTAAAACTGTAAATAGATGAAATCTTCAGAACCGAATTGTCCGAATAGGAACATGAGTAGCACAAGCAGGTAATAGATGCTCCAACGTATGATTCTGTGGCACCGGCTCAGGGCTTGTAACAGGTCCCGTTTCGACATAAAGTACTCGTACAGGAAAAGCAGTACGACGGCAACCCCGGCGACGATACATTCTTGGTCGGTCATCCCTAGTCGCAACTCCTTGATGGAGGTGTGCATGTTGAAGGAGAGGTGACTGATCATGTACCCGGCATCGGATAGCAAGGGTAGGCGGAAAAACAACAGGGAGAACGCGAAGAGTAGGTACGTCCGGAGGATGGAGTAAACCCCGAACACGTGTTTGCCCACGCTTGTTTCCACCTTGTTCCTATAAGCTACAGTTACCATTTCGTAACTGATGATAAGTCCTTGGATTAACCCGTAGATCACGTAGTTCCAGCCGGCCCCGTGCCACACGCCAAGCAACACGAAGGTGACCACGAGGGCGTAGACGATGCCCCATTGTCCCCAGTACCGTTTATTTGCCGCGATAGGTTGGTAGAGGTAATCTCTAACCCAGAAGGAGAGGGACATGTGCCAACGCCGCCAGAAGTCGGTGATCGTTTTTGCCACGAATGGGCGATTGAAGTTAGGAGACAGGCGATAGCCGAACATCATGGCCCCACCGATAGCCATGTCCGTGTAGCCGGAGAAGTCGGCATAAAGTTCGATGGGGTACAATAATCCGGTAAGTAATAGTTGGGCTCCCGAAGCGTCCTGTACGGAAGCGAATATACTGTCCAGATGCGGGGCCAGTCGATCGGCAATCAAGACTTTTTTCATCAAGCCGAGCAGCATGAGTTTCAGTCCGTAGGTGACCGTGTCGTAGTCGAAGTGTTTCTCGATTTTTAACTGCGGGAGCATGTCGAAGGCCCGCTCGATCGGTCCGGAAAGAAATTTCATGAAGAATAACATGTAGAGCGTAAAGTCCGGTAGTGAGCGTTCGGGTTCTTCCTCTTCCCAGTAAACATCAATAAGGTACCCGAGGGCTTGGAAGGTGTAGAACGAAATGCCCAATGGGAAGAAGACGGAGGTGATGGCTCCTTTCCAGTCCACGCCAAACCAACCCAGTAGTACGGCAATGTTTTCCCCGATGAAATTGAGGTATTTGAACGCAACGAGGAACAGGACGAGAAAGACGATACCCCCGATGAATACTCTCCGGCGTTTATTTTCTTGCTCCTGCATCCCGATCCAACGTCCCCAGTAGAAGGTGATTGCCGCAATGAGTGCGGCTATCAACAGGTATGCAATGTTGAAATAACCGATAAAAATGCAGCTGGCGAGTAACAGGACCGGTTTCTGGTAGTTGCCTTTTACCGTGTAGTAAAGAATTAGGCAACAGGTAAACAGGATAATAAACGGTAAAGAGAGGAACATCATAGGCTACTTCTTTTTAGCTTGAATGGATGCGCATAGGTCTCCCACGTGTTTGAATTTCAGTATTTCACGTAGGCCGAAACGAATGTTGTAATGTTTTTCAATGGCCGTGATAAGGCGCATGTTCGTCAGCGAATCCCATCCCTCCACGTCTTTTGCCGTGGTTGCGGGGGTTAACGCGATGTTTTCGTTTTTTAAGATGTCGCGAAAGATCGTGTCCAGTTCGCGTAAGATTTCTTCGGTTTCCATAGTTTTTATATTAATGTTGTTAATGCTTTCCGGTCAATTTTCCCACTGGTGTTTAACGGGAATTCTTCTAAAAAGTGAATTTCCGTCGGTAACATATAGACGGGTAAATGTTCTTTCAGGTAGTGGAGTAATGCTTCCCGCTCGTGGGAATCCGTCCCGACAAACAAGTGCAGTTGGCATCCCCCGTCGTCCTCTTTCTTGGGAATGACAACGGCATGGGTCTCGTTTGGGAAGAATTTCTTTGTCCGGTATTCGATCTCGCTGAGTTCGACTCGGAAACCTTGCACTTTGACTTGGTAATCTTTACGTCCTCGATAGATGATGTCCCCGTCAGAATCGACGGAACAGAGGTCGCCTGTTTTATAGTATTCTTTCCCGTTGAACCGGGCAAATACTTGTCGGGATTTATCCTCATCCTGCCAGTAGCCTCGCATGACTTGTTCCCCGCTTACCCATAATTCTCCTTGTTCTCCTTCTGCCACGGGCATTCCCTTTTCGTCCATGATGATGGTTTCAAGTCCGCTAAAGGGACGACCGATGGCGATCATTCCGTTGTGTTGTTTGCAATTTTCGGGAGGAATTCGGTAAGCCGTGCAATAAATCGTAGCTTCTGTGGGGCCGTATAAGTTTACGAACTCTGCATTGGGAGCGCAACCCCTGAAGCGTTGAAGAAGATCGGCATTGGCCGCTTCTGCCGTCACGATAAGATATTTTAGTTTCGGGACATGGATCTCGTCAAAGTAGGGAGATAGGAATTGTAACAGAGAGGGAGGCATGGCCGCGAAAGTCAGTTCTTCGTCTTCCATCAGTTCGTATACTTTCATGTATTTCAATTGGTTTGTTCCCACCGTGTAGACGCTGGCTCCGAGGGTTAGCGGGTAGAGGGTGGATACAACCGAGACGTCGAATGTCAGTTCGAACATTTGCAACATTCGATCTGTCGGTCCCAGTTGCCAGCCCAGTTGGTGGTAGGCCGTATAGAAAGCATTTAGATTTTTTCGGCTGATCGGGACTCCTTTGGGTACTCCGGTACTTCCGGAAGTGAAGATGATGTAAGCATTCCTGTTTTCATCTTGTACTTGTTCCCAGGCTGCATGTTCCCTGTCTTCATCCCGCAGCTTTACTGTCGAAATACATGTTATCTCGGTGGGGAGTCCTTGGCGTGTGCGGGAGTCATGACCGTACAAGACCTGTTTCATGCCGGTAGCCTCCGCGATGTTCCTGTTCCGGCTGTCCGGGTAGTTGGGATGGAGAATCACGTAAGTTTTCCCGGATAACAGTACAGCCAAGATAGAGGCGTACGTTTCGATACAGTCTTCCGCGATGATTCCGATAATGTCTTCCGGACAGTCTTGCACGAAAGGCATTATTCCCCGTACTCGGGCAAATACCTCTTGGTAGGTGTAAGAGGTGTCATCAATTACAAAAGCTACATAATCCGGGTAATTTTTGTAAGCCCGGACAATGTCTTTAAGCATGTCCATTTTCTTCATAAAATCATTCCTTCATACTTGAGGCGGCTTCCGGTGTCCATTCGAAAGCTTATGATATGTAATTACCTCAACTATCGTAATGCCACAAAAGTAGGTTTTTATTTGAAACATTCAGTGTTATTATCTTTTATTATTTCAAGAAGTTTTATCTTTGTGCGTAAATGCTGAAAGAGATGAAACAAAAACCGTTAATCATGATCGGGGCTGCTACTTCCGGTTGCGGGAAAACGACATTCACGTTAGGTCTGTTGCGATTGTTGCGGAATCGGGGAATGAAGGTACAGCCTTTTAAGTGCGGACCGGATTATATAGATACGAAACATCATGCGATGGCCGCGGGGGAGGAATCCGTGAATTTGGATACTTACATGGCATCGAAGGCACATGTGCAGGAGTTGTATGCCCGATATGGAGCGGCGAGTGATGTCTGTGTGACGGAAGGCGTGATGGGGTTGTTTGACGGGTATGACGGGATGAAAGGGAGTAGTGCGGAGATTGCCGAGTTGATAGGGATTCCCGTTGTGCTGGTACTTAACGCAAAGTCCACGGCTTATTCCGTGGCTCCGGTGTTGTATGGTTTTAAGCACTTTTATCCGGCCATCCGGGTTGTCGGGGTCGTGTTTAACTTCGTGGCGTCGGAGGCGCATTACGTTTATTTGCAACAGGCTTGTGCGGATGCCGGGGTGGAGGCTTTGGGGTATATTCCGAAAGATGAGAGTATTGTTATCCCGTCCCGGCATTTGGGGTTGTCGATTGATGAGAGGTTTTGTTTTGATGCGTTTGCGGATCGGGTGGCCGAAGTGATCGCGAAGACGGTGAATGTTGATCGTTTGCTGGAACTTTGCACGGTGGAATTTCCCGGGGAGCAGGCAGAAGACGTTCTTTGTCCCGGAAATAGGAAGATTGCCGTTGCCCGGGATGAGGCATTTAATTTCATGTACCGGGAGAACGTGGAAGCCTTGAAGCGAGCCGGAGAGGTGGTGTTTTTTAGTCCGCTGCGTGATAAAAGTTTGCCGGATGCCGATCTTGTCTATTTGCCCGGAGGGTACCCGGAATTGCATTTGCCTGAATTGACTGCTAACGAGGGGATGCGGCAGTCCGTCCGGGAGTATTGCGAGGCCGGGGGACGGGTATTGGCGGAGTGTGGGGGAATGATGTATTTGTGTGACTCGATTACAGATAGTGATGGGAAGGTTTACCCCATGGCAGGCGTGTTGAAACAAGGGGCGACGATGGAGCAGATGAAATTGAAATTGGGCTACCGGGAAGTTCGTGTAAACGGTCAACGTATTCGGGGGCATGAGTTTCACTATTCCCGAATATTGCCTGGGCATGAGAAAATACCTGTGATTGGCACGATATATAATGCCAAGGATATGGTGGTTGATACTCCGGTATATACCTATAAA
>ENA-UEQW01000323-UEQW01000323.1-human-gut-metagenome-genome-assembly--contig:-NODE-323-length-46746-cov-6.846901_pt1 | contig 46746 bp, 32 predicted proteins | sample MGYA00242947_ERZ507947 | MGnify/ENA primary metagenome ERZ507947 (study PRJEB26167, sample SAMN06115421) | human gut metagenome | host: Homo sapiens | place: China:Guizhou | collected 2015-03-17... | reverse complement strand
TTATTCGCTGGGTCCGGACCTCCGGCTTTTACGGCGATATCAATCTCTTTTCCTATTCTGGTAAACGTACGGGCCATGTTGCCCCATCTCTTTAGCTTCCGTGCTTTACGGTATTCGAACGCTCTTCCCATATAATGTGAATCTTATTTATATTACAATTTGAAACGCGAATTTAGTTTTTCTCCTTAAAACAAAAAAGGAATTCAGCGATTTTGTGTTGAGAATGAGTTTCATTCCGCGAGTTCTACGCTGAAATCGTCAATATATATTCCCTCGTCGGGTGTGATTTCTTTGCCATAGGTACGAATTTCTACCCGTAGAAGTTTTGCTCCTTCCGGTGCGGTGAATGATTTACCGTTGAACACGTTGATCCAACCATTCGTTTGTTTCAAGTAACTTGGGGCTTGTATCGGTTTGTTGTGTTCTGCCGGGAGTGCCGTACTTTTGGTTTTACGCCAATAACAATAATATTTCCACGGGAAAGAGGTGGAAGGGGCGTTTACATGCATTTTTATTTCATAACGTTTACCCGCTTCAATTTCTATATCTTGGTACAGGTAAGTTTTGCCTTGCAGGTAAACGGATTGACCGGAATGAGCCTGGGGCCCCGTGATCTTGAGTGCAACGCTGTCCTTTCCGTCTTTATAGAAGTGCCAATTATCGGGTTCTTGTGCCGGGTTACTCCATTCTTCGAAATCTCCATTCCGGAGCAGGTTTTTCCCGTTCCCCTGTATCCCGCCTTCAATTAGCTCCGGGAAGTTGCAATCTACGCGAATGATTTGATTCGTGTCGATAGCCGCGGAGAAAGGAATGATTCTTCGCTTTGACTTGTTTCCTTCATCGTAGGTGATAGAAAGTGTGGCTTCTCCTTTTTGGGTCGGGAAGGTTCGAATCATTGCTTTTCCTTGATGATCCACGGGTTTCGTGATCGTGCCAAATGTGTTGGTGTTCGATCCCGCGAAGCTGACCGAGGACGGGACGAAAGACAACTCCAAGTTTAGATTGGATATTTCACCGGGAATCGCGTGAAGAGAAAATTGTAATACCCCGGTTCTCGGGAAGAGCCGGATCGAGGGGAGGGTATTTTTATTTTCCGTGATGCTGATACTTTGCAAGGCCGTGGAGATGTCGTTGGCTTCCGGATTCGTATGTTCTTTATGTGGCAGGCAAAGGAACAGGCTTTCAAGTGCTTCTCCGGTTTTGGGGATAACCATGTTTCCCTCGGGAGCGTTGGCCACGAGGGCTAACCTGTACCGCCCCAATGGGAGAAGGGCATGAAACGTGTTGTTATGGATGTCCGATGATGTAAATGTTTCGTGGCGGGCAATACGATTGTCCCGATCAATGGCGAACAGGTGCAGGTGGTTTATGGAGAATCCCTCGGAGGTGTTACATTCAAGTGGGATTTGTATTTCCTGTCCTTCCATTGCTTTGTCTTTTTGACAGGCAAAGAGTACGAGTAGTATTTGTAATAAGATAATTTTCCTCATGATCGTTGGGTTTAATGCATGATTGTCCGTATTGAATAACTTTTCAAAGTTAATCAATATAGTGATACATCCATGAGGAATGCGATCTTATTAAAAAATAGAAATTCCGATATTTGTCGTGAAACGTTCAAGAGTTTCTATACCCATGTATGAATTCCCGTGTTCGTTCAGCTCGGGGCTCCACACGGCAATGCTAAGTTTGCCCGGGATGATGGCTACCACGCCTCCTCCCACGCCGCTTTTTCCCGGCATTCCCACGCGGAAAGCGAACTCCCCGGACTCGTCATAGAAACCGCAGGTCAGCATAAGAGCGCTGAGACGTTTCGAACGGCTTACGGTGAGAATATTCTCGTTGTTGTGTGGGTTGGTCCCGTGGTTGGCTAGGAACAGGAATGATTTTGCGAGGTCTTCGCACGTCATGGCGATGCTGCATTGATTGCAGTACACGTCGATCAGCGAGTCCACGTCGTTATCGATGTTGCCGAAACTTTTCATGAAATGTCCCAAGGCTTGATTCCGGCTAGCGTGTTCAAATTCGGATTGGGCCACCATTTTGTCATAGTAAATGTCATCGTTTCCGGCCACGCTTCTCACGAATTGCAGGATGGCTTCTTTGGGTCGGTGGTAAAGGTTCATCACTTTATCCGTAACCACGAGAGCCCCGGCGTTGATAAACGGGTTGCGCGGGATACCCTGTTCGTGTTCCAATTGAACCAGCGAGTTGAATGGGGTGCCGGAAGGTTCCCGACCCACGTATTTCCACAGGTCACCCCCCATGTGGCGAACGACCATGGCGAGCGTGAATACTTTCGAAATACTTTGGATGGAAAATTTGGTTTGGTAATCTCCCGTGCCAACGATTTGGCCGTCAAGAGTGGCTATGGCAATCCCGTATTGTTTGGGGTTAATGTTAGCTAACGCCGGTATGTAGTCGGCGACACGGCCTTTCCCGAAAAAGGGTTTTACCTCGTTGTATATGTTGTCGATGACTTCTTTGTAATCCATTGCAAACGTTTGTTTAAACGGGTGCAAAGATATAAAATAAAAATGAGACTAAAGACAATGTACAGAAAGAAGGATGTAAATTAAGGGGGATAGGACAGCTTTCAATATGCTGATTTGTACGTTTGTGCAGGAGTAATTATCGACTCGATGAGATTTGAAAGTGAATATTAACAGAAATACCAAGTATTAGAAATACAACAAATAAATCAGATACTACCAACGGGCACCACAGGGATATACAGGAAATAGATGAAGCGAAGTGTTTGGTTTATAACGCCTATCTCCAAATAAATGGGACCTCTAAACAGCAAATAAAAATATAACAATTAGAACCTGCCAGCTAAATAGATATGCTAAGTATTATAAGAGAGCAGACAGAACCCATCAATCAGAGAAACTCTGCTATGTAGAACTGTACTGGCGAAAAACAAAAAAATGGAAGGATTATTTCGCCTGGCTTTCTGGTGATCAAGCTAAGTTTTAATCCTTCATTTGGAGGCTTACCTATGCAAGGAGTAATTGCCTCTGAAGTCGGGTGATTAAAATAAACTATCGTCAAAATCGAAATAATGAGAAGATAATGTCAACCTTATTAAGATTTATCGCTATCTTCGCTTGTTAAATTGGATAAATTATATATTAAATATATGGATGGAAATTCTCAAACTCCACAAAAAGAACGGTTGGAAGCTTTGCGATTACTTATGCCTGAAGTATTTGATGAGGGGTATATTGATTGGGAAAAGTTGAAAGTTGCATTAGGCGAAAATGTAAATTTTACTAATGAACGCTATGTGTTGAACTGGGCAGGGAAGAGCGAAGCTTTCAGAGTGATGCAACAACCATCAAAGGCCACTCTTGTGCCCTGCCGTGAGGAATCTGTTGATTTTGATAATACTCAAAATATCTTTATTGAGGGCGAAAACATGGAGGTGCTGAAAGTCCTCCAGAAGAGTTATTTCGGTAAAGTGAAGATGATTTATATCGATCCTCCATATAATACAGGTAGTGACTCATTCATCTATCCGGACAAGTTTTCTGAAAGCAAAGAGGAATATTTACGTCGAGTAGGAGATAAGAATGAAGAAGGCTATATGACACATGACGGAATGTTTCACAAGAATGTCAAAGAGAATGGACAGTATCATAGCAATTGGCTGAACATGATGATGCCGCGTCTTTATCTTGCAAAAAGTCTACTACGTGAGGATGGAGTGATATTTATTTCAATTGACGATAATGAGGTGCATAATCTTCGACTGTTGATGAATGAGATATTTGGGGAGGAAAATTTTGTAGCACAGTTTATTTGGGAAAAACGTATCACAAGAGAAAATCGTAAAGCTATTTCAAATCGATGTGAATATGTCTTATGTTATACCAAAAGCAGTGAAGGAAGAATTGGTCTACTACCAATGAACGAAGAAGCAAAAGGGAGATATAAAAATCCTGATAATGATCCTCGCGGCCTTTGGACTTCTGTACCCGCTATCGCTCAAGCAGGCCACGGGACAAAGAAACAATTCTACACATTAGTTACACCTGCAGGAAAAGAACTTCTACCTCCTTCCGGTTCTTGTTGGCGATATACATTGGTAAAAATGCAAGAAGCAATTAATGACAAAAGAATTTGGTTTGGCTCAGATGGTAATGGAGTTCCAAGAATAAAAAAATTCTTGCATGAGGGGAAACAAGGATTAACGCCAGAGACACTATTAACAGCTGATTCTGTTGGTACAAACGATTCAGCCAAAAGAGAGTTAGTTAATCTATTTGATGGTATTGCCGTATTTGAAACACCTAAGCCAATTACTTTGGTGGCTCATTTAATTAATATATGCAATGTTGATGATGGTGACATCGTGTTGGATTTTTTTGCGGGAAGTGCACCAACAGCCCATGCTGTAATGTTTTTGAATAAAGATGGTAAAAACCGAAAATATATATGCGTGCAAATGGATGAGCTATGCGAAGAAAGTAGTGAAGCCTATAGAGCAGGCTACAAAACCATTGCTGAAATATCCAAAGAACGAATCCGTCGTGCAGGAGCTAAAATTCGCAAAGGAATTGAGATAGAACAAACTAAACAGAAAGGACAATTATCTTTTGGAGAGGATCAAACTGTGGTAATGCCCGATCTCGGCTTCAAGGTATTTAAACTCTCTGATAGCAATTTCAAACAATGGAGAGACATTCAAGGTTCCAACAAAGAAGAATGGCAGCAACAAATACTAAATTTCCTTGACCCGATTACAGAAAATGCTACAATCGACAATATGGTCTATGAGTTGTTATTGAAAAGTGGCAAAGACTTGAATAGTGTCATAGAGCATAAAAAAGGCTATTACACCATAAATGGCAAAGACTTGATTCTGATGTTGGAGTCAGCCACCCAAGAGGTGATAGATTCCATCCTTGTTGAACATCCTAACAAAGTAATTGCCCTCGACCGCTTGTTTGAAGGTAATGACCAGTTAAAAACTAATACTGTTCTACAAATGAAGGATATAGGAGTGGAATTCAAAACGATATAAGGAGGAAATATAGATGGATTTACAAGAAATATATGATAAACTTTCATTCACTGATGATTGCCTTATTCGGCTATCAGATAAGAACTGGAAGAAAAAGGTAGTGCTTCCAAGTCGAGTTTGTCATTTGCTGGAAGAAAATGAATTATTAAGAACTTTAGATGCTTTCTTCTGTTTCGACAACAAGCCTCTTATTCTGTTTTTTAAAGATCCTCAAGATAGAATGGCTCTACATCAAGCTATCTGGAACTTCAATGAATCCCCAATCGCTATTATTCTTGAAAACAATGTTGTTGAAATATTCAATGGTTTTGCTATTGATGAGAATAAACAATTATTAAAGAGGTTAGGCGGAAATGAAACTTTAAATGATTTTACCTATTTTGAATTAGTAACCGGTAAAACATGGGAGAAGTATAATGATGATATAAACCATAAAAATAGGGTGGATTATCGTTTATTGGAGAATATTGAAGCTGTACAGAAACGCTTGAAGGAAAAAGGCTTAACACAAACAACGGCAAATGCCTTATTGGGTAAAGTAATTTTTTTCAGATATCTTATAGATCGTCATGTTAGGCTTAATTATCAAGAGAAAGAACTATGGGATAATGAAGATTTATGTAATTGTTTAAGCAATAGAGATGATTTTGTCGCTTTTATACGACATATAGAAAATAAAGATACAGGTTTTAATGGAGATCTGTTTCGCATAAGTGAGAGTGAGTTTAGTACAATAGACCAAGATGCCTTGGATATTCTTATTAGATTGTTACGGAGTGAAGAAATCTCGACAGGGCAACAATCTTTATTTGATATGTATGATTTTTCTATTCTCCCTATAGAGTTTATTAGTAATATGTATGAGAAATTTATAGGGAAAGAAAATCAAGAAGATGGAGGTGCTTATTATACACCTACTTTTTTAGTTGATTATATCATATCTGAAACTATAGGAAAGAAACTAAAAGAATCAAGTAATTACAATTGTAAAGTTTTAGATCCAGCTTGTGGATCCGGAATATTTTTAGTTGAATCATTACGGAAAATCATAGAGAAGTACATAGAAGTCAATGAAATAGAAGATACTAATACTGATGATTTCAGACAAGCATTAAAGAGTATTGCTCAAGATAATATTTTTGGCATAGACAAAGATCCGAGCGCAATACAAGTCGCTATCTTCTCTGTTTATCTAACGTTACTTGATTATCAAAAACCTGCTGATATTAGAAAATTTAAATTTCCTAATTTGATAGGGACGAACTTTGTTTGTAGTGATACTTTTGATTTGGATAATAAGGATTTGAAAGCCTTGGAGGATAAAAAGATTCATTTTGACTACATAATTGGTAATCCTCCTTGGAAAGGGGCAGGTGGGGATAGAGTTGTGCGAAAATATATCAAAGAAAGAAAGAAAAAAGAAAGAGGTAAAAAATATTGTATACAAATCAATAATAACGAATTAGCGGAATATTTTGTTTTTAGAACGAGTGATTTCTGTACAAAAAACACAGAGGTGGCATTAGTCATTCATAGTACATCTCTATATAATTCTAATTCTAAAGATAGAGAGAGTTCATTTCGTCGGTATCTGTTAGAAGAATTTCATATCAAGAAAGTATTTGAGTTAGCAGTTGTTAGAAAAGAGGTTTTTGACAAATCCAATGACAAAGCAATAGCTCCTGCATGTGTATTGTTTTATAAATATGCCAACGGAGATGATACGAATAATAATATTATTACTCATATTGCATTGAAGCCTAGTCGTTTTTTTTCGATGTTTAAGGTTTTTTCTGTATGCAGTAGTGATATCCAAGAAGTGCAGCAAGATCGGCTGAAAAAATACGATTGGCTTTGGAAAGTGCTTGTTTATGGTTCTTATCTAGATTTCAATTTAATAAAACGGCTGAGAGAAAAACCTTCAATAAAAAACATTATTAATGATAGAGACAGATTTATATCAGCAACAGGCATTACATTTAGTGAAAAGAAAGCAAAATATGACGCTTCTAGATTGAAAGGCATGGATTTTATTGATGTCTATGCAGTGGAAAACTTTTTTATAAATCCTCAAAAAGTAACTCCCTTCCAAAAAGATAGATTAGGGAGGATTAGAAATACTAAGAAAGATATTTTTTATGCACCAATGCTTCTGTGCCGTCATGGCCTTGATACGGAAAAACTCATTTTAAGATCCGCTATTTCATATAAAAATGCGATTTTTAAGAAGTCTTTATTATCAATTAAAGCGTATAGAATTGAAGATACGAATATTTTAAAGAATATTGGATGTATTTTTTCATCTGACATTTTATCGTATTTATCTATTCAAACTTTTTCTTCTATTGGCATAGAACGTGGAAATGCAAAAGGAGGTGAGATACTAAGTCTTCCCTATGTCGAACTTAATAAGGATTATTATGAAACAATGGAAGGGTTATATAGGTTGCGTGATCAAAAAAAGGAAAGTATGCTTTTGAATGCAAATGAATTATATGATATTGATAAAAAGATAGTAGATGAATCAAATGCTTATAACAATAAGATTAAAGACATGTTAAATTTGACAACAGCTGATGATGATATTGTTGACTATGCGTTAAACGTCAGTCGTACTATAATTCACATAAACGATGTCGGTATTGAAAAAAGGAAGGAACTTATGCTTAACGATCAATTATTTAAAGCTCTGAATACCCAAGATACGATGTTAAAAGAATATGCCCAAGTATATATAGATCGTTTTGCTAATAGTTTTAATAGGAACGGGAAACGTTTTACGGTTGAAATTCTATATTCCAGTCAAGTTATAGGAATGTATTTTAAAGTAATTGACGAAAGTATGTTCATTGATGATATCGTTTTTACTTCTGATAATAAGAACTTATTGTCTACTATTATAGCGTTAGCATCCAATAAGTTGACTGATGCATTATTTGTGCAAAAGGATGTTCGGGGATTTGAAAAGGAATACTTTTATATTTTCAAACCAAATGAAAAACGTTTATGGTATAAGGCCGTAGCGTATTTAGATGTTAATGAATTTGATGATGCAATGTTAAAAACAGGGAGGGGCGGACAATGTTAAACATATTAGATGCATCTTCTTTCAATTATTCGCAAACTCGAAAAGATTTATATTTGGAGTTTGTCCTAACAAAATGTATTATCGTGTATAATACAATATTGAACTCCGGCATTAGTTTAGTAAACGATGAGAACCTGATTAGGGATGAGTTTCTGAAATATTTACAAGATTTTGACTTTAAAGTAAAAAACGAATTAAGGAATTTGAAGTTTGATAAGGAAACAGTAGAAAACACAGGGAGAGTTGATATTCGTATTCTCCCAACTAAAAATGAATATGTGAACGATAGAGCCTATTATATTATTGAGTGTAAAAGGTTAAATACAACTAATCCTAAAGGAACAACAGGGTTGAATGCAGAATATGTAAAGAATGGAATATGCAGGTTTTCTACCGGATATTATTCTTCGTATTTTGGTTGTAGTGCAATGTTCGGTTTTCTTGTAGAACCGGTGAATACACAAAAGGATATTGTGAATAATATAAATTCTATGTTGAATACAAATTTTACTGATGCCCAAGGACAGTCAGTTAATGCAAATGCAATACAGCAAATGCAATATGAGAATTTCGCTGATGGATATTCTTATTCCTATGTATCAAAACACACTCATTGTTCCGGAGATGAATTAGTTTTATATCATCTAATGTTTGACTTTTCAAAGAATATCCAATGAAGCTAACTTTTGAATCTAATTTGGTCTATCAACAAGAAGCTATACAAGCGGCCGTCAATCTCTTTGAGGGACAAATGTCGGAAGAATCAGGTTGTCAATATAGTCTGAATGAGAACGGAGTGCTTGATTTAACAGCAGGAATCGGAAATAGATTGGTTTTATCTAAAGAACAAATACTTGCCAACTTGCAAAAAGTGCAGCAACAGAATAATATTCCATGTTCCATTACGCTTGAAAATATGCATTTCTCGGTCGAAATGGAAACAGGTACTGGAAAAACATACGTTTATTTGCGCACAATCTATGAGTTAAACAAAAAGTATGGATTCAAGAAGTTTGTAATTGTGGTTCCGTCAGTACCTATTCGTGAGGGGGTTTTGAAGAATCTAAAAATCACGTACGAGCATTTTCAAACACTCTATGACAATACTCCCGTTCGGTTTTATGTTTATGACCGCAATAAGATTTCTCAATTAAGAGGATTTGCAACTGGCGACAATATTGAGGTGCTGGTTATCAATATTGATTCTTTTGCAAAAGATGAGAATGTGATCAATAAGCCTAATGACAAATTGAATGGACAAGAACCTATCAAATTTGTCCAATCCGTTCAGCCTATTGTGATTGTAGATGAACCGCAGAACATGGAGTCAGAAAAACGTGCTGCAGCTATCTCGAACCTTAATCCACTCTGCACGCTACGTTATTCGGCGACACATCGTAATCGTTATAATCTGATTTATAGCCTAAATCCCATTAAAGCTTATGATTTGGGATTGGTGAAGCAGATTGAGGTCGATTCGGTTTTGGAAGAAAATTCTCTGAATGGGATTTACGTCGCATTGGAGTCTATAACTGCCTCTAAGACAAAAATTACGGCAAAAGTCTCCATTGATATAAACGACAAAGGTGGAGTAAAAAAGAAATCTGTCACAGTCCGTTCTGGTAGTGATTTGTATGTACTTTCCAATGGCAGGGAAGTTTATCGTAACGGGTATATTGTAGAAGAAATCGATGCAGCAAATGGCTGTATCATATTTTCAAATGGTGATATTCTCTATCAGGGACAACGGAAAAATGACTTGAATGACGAGATTATGAAGTTTCAGATTCGACGTACTGTTGAAGAGCATCTGCGTAAAGAGTTAAAGTTGAATAGACAGGGTATAAAAGTCTTGTCCCTTTTTTTTGTCGACCGAGTGGCAAACTATCGGAGCTATGATGCACAAGGAAATGTTGTCGACGGAAAGTTTGCCGTATGGTTTAAAGAAATATATAATGAATTGATACATAAGTCTACGTATCAATCATTAAGTAAATATTCAGATAAAATCCATAACGGCTACTTTTCACAAGATAAAAAAGGACGGGTAAAAGACACGTCAGGTGAAACACAAGCCGATGCCGATACTTACAACTTGATCATGAAAGATAAAGAGACATTGCTAGATATGAATAATCCACTTCGTTTCATTTTTTCGCATACGGCATTACGGGAAGGTTGGGATAATCCAAATGTTTTTCAGATCTGTACACTTAATGAAACTAAATCGGAAATAAAGAAACGCCAAGAGATTGGTCGTGGACTTCGACTAGCGGTTAATCAAGATGGCGTGCGTTGCTATGACAGGAATATAAACCGTCTGACCGTAGTTGCCAACGAATCTTATAACGATTTTGCAAAGGCACTTCAAAATGAGTTGCAAGAAGATTGTGGCGTTGACTTTAGTGGACGTATCAAGCCAAAACGTAACAGGGTGTCAGTTAAATATAAAAAAGGATTTGAAGCTGACCCATTGTTTCTTGCAATATGGGAAAAGTTGAAAGCAAAGACTACGTATCGTGTAAATTACGATACCAATACGCTTGTTGAAAAAGTAAGTAAGGAAATCAAAAAGATGCCTTGTATCAGTGCGCCTGCCATTCGTTCTGTGAAAACGGAGGTTGTGATCTCGGATAAAGGTATTAGTGCCCAATATAAAGGTGATAAAATATCTATCTATTCTTCCGATTGCCTAATACCTGATGTATTGGGTTATATTCAAAATCGAACCGAACTGACTCGCTCAACGATAATGCATATCCTTGTTAAATCTGAGCGTCTTGATGATTTGGCGGTCAATCCACAATTTTTCATGGATCAGGTTGTAGATAAAATCAAACGTGTATTACAGGAATTGATGATTGAAGGTATAGAGTATTACAAAATTGGTGATTCCGCCTATGAAATGCGACTATTTGAAGAACAAGAACTTGAGATCTACCTGAATGACTTCACGTTTAAAGTTTCTGATTCGGATAAGACTATTTATGATGAATATGTACCATTGGATTCTTCTGTAGAGAATACTTTTGCTCGTGATTGTGAGACAAGCGACCAAGTCAAATTCTACTTCAAATTACCGGATTGGTTTAAAATTCCTACACCAATAGGTAGCTACAATCCCGATTGGGCAGTGGTGTTTGAAGATAACAAACGAGTCTATTTTGTTGCAGAGACCAAAGACACTGGAACCTCTGTTGTCGACTTGGATAAACTACATCCAAGTGAAAGACTGAAAATCCATTGTGGAGAGGAGCATTTTAAACAGTTTGAAAGTTTGAAATATCGGGTAATAAATAAAGTGAGCGAATTAATAAAAGAATATTGATTATGGATTTTCGATTTAAGATGTAGCAGAAGCAACGGTCAAAGCTATGGATTTAAAAGATAATAGGAATAAAAGACCAATATAAAGCTATTATTAGATGGATGCTTACGCAAGAATGATGAAAAGTAAATGTAAGTAGCTAAGTTTATTCTATTTTTCGAATGATTTTGCCGGAATAGGTTTCATTGAAATGTTCTTGGAAATATATCTCCTTGGGAATTTCGTAAGGAGATAGGCATGATCTTAATTGGCCAAGTAGTTTTTGGCATTCGGTTGAGCTCCAAGATGCGGATTCTATGACCAAGACTGCTTTTTGTCCCAGACGGGAATCGGGTTCGGAGGTGATGAAGAAACGTTGGGGTATGAGGGGGGCAATGCGGGATTCTATTTTCTCGGGAAATAATTTGATACCACCGGAGTTAATCACGTTGTCATAGCGTCCTAGCCATTCGAAGTGGGTGGTGTCGGCGAGTTGAATGATGTCGTTCGTGACAAAGGTTTGCTGTTGTAAGTGTGGGGCGTGGATGATCAGGCATTCTCTTTCGTCTTTTTCAAACGTGACCTTTCCCAGGGCAAAGTAGTAAGGGGAGCTTCCCTCTCCGTTTATTTGCCGGAGGGCAATGTGTGATACGGTTTCTGTCATGCCGTAGGTCCCGTAACAGGCGGCTGGGATTTGTTGAAGTTGTTGTTCCAGTGTCGGGGATACGGCGGCCCCTCCGATAATGATTTGTTTAACGCGGGCTAGTTTTGTGGCCGTATCCGGGGAGGATAGGCTTGTTGCAACTTGCATGGGCACCAATGCTGCAAAATCGATGTCTTCCGTTATGTTTTGTAAAGGGGAAGAACTGGGTTTTACTGTGATCAGGTTTGCTCCGGAAAGAATCGTTCGGACGATCATCATTTTCCCCGCGATGTACTTCGGGGACAGGCAAAGTAGTAAGTTGGAGGATGGGCGGATATTGAAAAATTCGTTCGTGAGGCGTGCCGAGGCAATCATGTCTTTTTTAAGCAAACGAATCTCTTTCGGGATTCCCGTGGAGCCGGACGTGTGTCCGATGACGTGGTCATGGGAATCATACCATTCTTGCAGGAAAGAGCTGATGTCGGGATCAACGCTATTTTTAAGCGTTTCCAGATTCTTGTGTTGGATTCCGTTAAGCTTGATATTGATTCCCATGACGTTTAGAATGAAATTTGAGATAAATCCCAGTTTGCCTGTGGGTTATACCGGATGGTCGAGCCGGTTTGTTCCAGGGGCGAAGGTATGTTATTCGTGTAGAGTTGTCCTGTCCCCAGTCCTTGAGTCATCCCCGTGGGGTGATGCTCCAGGATATAGGCAGCCCATTGTGCGATAGCGTTAAGTCCTATGTTGGATTCCAGGGCGGACGTGATCCACCAACCGATATGACGTTCCCGGGCCCGGGCAATCCATTCCCATGAACCGGAGAAACCGTCTAAAAGTGATGGCTTTATTACGATATATTGAGGGCGGATCATGTCAAGTAGTTTCCCTTTGTCAGCTATTTTAATGCCTATCAGTTCCTCGTCCAGGGCAATGGGGATAGGTGTATTCCGGCATAAAATAGCCATTTCTTTATGCTGTCCTTGGCGAATGGGTTGTTCGATCGAGTGAATATCATAGCGTGACAGTTCTTCCAGTCTGCGGGGAGCCTCTTTCGGGGTAAAAGCCCCGTTCGCGTCTACTCGCAACTCGACGACTTCTTTGCTGAATTGTTTTCGGATATAGCGTAATAAATCTAATTCTTCCTCGAAGTTGATAGCCCCGATTTTCAGCTTGACACAATGGAACCCGGCGTCCAGTTTTTCGATAATCCGTTGGCGCATGGTCTCCTTGTCGCCCATCCAGATCAATCCGTTAATCTCGATGTCTTTTTTCCCTTCGGTAAAGGGGGTGTGGTAAATGATGCGTTTCCCTCCATTGTCTAAATCCGATAGAGCGGTGTTCACTCCGAAACTGATAGAACTCCAATCTCGTAAGATGTGGATGTCACGCGTTGTGCTGATTTCTTCGCAGAATTCTTTTAGCTTTTTCTCGTATCCCGGGCGGTCGTCCGCGCTTAAGCCTCGGAACAAGGCACATTCTCCCAGTCCGTATATTTCTGGCTGTTCCGATCGCCAGATTTTGATGAACCAAGTTTCCTTTTCCGTGAGGATTCCCCGGGAGGTGCCTGCTGGTTGCTTAAAACGCAGGTTGTATTTTAAATAAGTTGCTTGTAGCATGAGTGGTGATATTTGTATGATTATGGGAATTTGGGGAATTTCTTGAAATCCGGGTCCCGTTTCTCCAGGAAGGCATTTTTACCCTCTTGTGCCTCTTCCATGAGATAGTACATTAGCGTGGCATCCCCGGCGAATTCCATCAATCCATGCTGTCCGTCCAGTTCTGCATTTAATGCCCGTTTGATCATGCGGATGGCCATGGGGCTGCGTTGCATGATGGTCTTGCACCAATCCACGGTTTCATCTTCCAGTTGGTCGAAAGGAACTACTTTATTCACCATTCCCATCTCTTCGGCTTCTTTGGCGGTGTATTGGCGACAAAGGAACCAGATTTCACGAGCTTTTTTCTGGCCGACGTGGCGAGCGAGGTAGGAAGATCCGAATCCCCCGTCGAAACTGCCGACCTTGGGACCTGTTTGTCCGAAACGGGCATTTTCGGAAGCGATGGTAAGGTCACACACGATGTGAAGCACGTGGCCTCCCCCGATGGCGTACCCGTTTACCATGGCAATGACGGGTTTCGGAAGAGAACGAATGGCTTTATGCAAGTCGAGTACGTTGAGGCGAGGTACTCCGTTTTCATCGATATAGCCTCCTATTCCTTTCACTTTTTGGTCGCCTCCGGAACAAAACGCTTTATCCCCGGCACCCGTGAGCACAACAACACCAATGTCACTTCGTTCCCGACAGATGTTCATCGCGTCCAGCATTTCGAAATTGGTCTGCGGACGGAAAGCGTTGTAAACTTCCTGGCGATCAATGGTGATTTTAGCTATTCCCTCGAAGAATTCAAATCGAATGTCTTCGTATTCTTTGATTGTAGTCCATTCTCTTTTTGACATATCCGGTATGTATTTCTTAGTTTTTGTAAAGTGTAATCACAAATGTACGTGATAATTTTTATTTTAGCGTGAGATCAATCTAAAGAATTCTTTGACGGTAGAAAATCCGTTTATCTTCCGTTGCATATTCGATGTTTTTAGGGATTAAAGACGTATCTCTCTCGAATCAAAGACGTATCAAAGACGTTCACGAAGGTCTTTGATACGGGAATGAGTCCTCTGTGTTATCCGATTGATGAAGTTGTGTCACGGAAGATCGGTAGGAGATTCCGGGCAATCCACCACACGATGATTAAGATTAAGTACGTGTTGACCGTTATTTGATGACGGCAGATCCTTTTCAGTCGTGCCAATCGGTTTTGAGGATCAAACCATTGCGTGATGACAAGAGCGATCAAGTAAGGAAAGGAGAGCATGAGGAACGGGTTGTATCCGAAAGCCCCCTTGATGTTCAGGTGTAATAATTGATGGATGGCCCTTTGGCTGCCACATGCCGGACAATCGAATCCCGTGAACCAACGGAAAGGGCATTTGGGTATAAATGCCGAATACTCGGGATCAACGAAAAACAATATGATCCCGAGTAATATGATCAAAATAAGGCCTATTTTCTTAAAATGCCCGAACGAATACATTCATTCGAATATTTAATAATAGCCTCCTCCAAACATCATGCTTGCTAACCCGCTAATGAACCCGATGATCAAGGCAAGTACGCCTCCTCCCAATGCCAGGAAGAAAAACAATCTTGCCATGTTCGAAGCTTTTATTGCTTCTTCTTGTTGACCGGAGTTCCAGAGGTTGTCCACTTTCGTGGCGTAAATGATGGAAACAACTCCTAGTGGCAAACAGCATAATACGGTTGATAAAATTGCCCATATTAACCAGTTTTCCGGTTTGGGAGTGGGAGGTGTGAGAGGGGATGGCGGGGGTGTGGGAGGAGTAGGAGGGGTGGGAGGTGTATCCGTGAACAGGTTTGCAAGTTCAGAAACCTCTCCTGCCGGGAGCCATTGAGCCATACCGTTTTTCCACACAAGGGTGTTTTTCGTTACCCCGTTGCTGATTAATTCTTCGGGAGAAACCGGTCCTTTTTGTTCATTCTTTTCGTTCAGGTAAAAATAGTTTTCCATAGTTTAATAATTTACCATTTATATTCACTTCGTAAATAATTTCCATTAAAGTCATAAATATCTTTGATATATCCCCCATCAGCTTCAATGCTTTCGGTGTCAACGTTGGAAGTGATGTCATTGTATTTGCAGGGAACAATGATTTTGCCTTCTTGGTTGATCACTCCCCAGATTCCATCCCGAACTTTGCCGTCTTTCACGAAGCCGTTGCAATTAATCAGTGATATGCCGTTAAATTCGTCACAGATGATAAATTGACAGGGTAGTATCTCCTCTCCGTCCTGCGTGTAAAGTCCTTCTCGATCTTCGATTTCCACGTGAACGAGTGAGGTTTTTCGCCAAAGGGAAATTCCCGTGTATTCGCAAGGAAGGATTTCTATTCCCTCCGGGCTATATAATCCATTCAGGTTACCTGATGTAACTATAAAATTGTCGGTTGAGAGCCAAGTGTCAACGTCATCATATATACACGGGATAATCTCGGTTCCGTCAAGGGCAAGTACCCCTTTTTGATGGTTGCAAGAGGCCCAATAGTAAGCAGGTGCCCAGTAACTATTGGGAGCGATATTGTTGTATATGTAGGGAACGATCGTCAAGCCAAATTTATTCATGACCCCAACACCTGATCTTTTTTCCATGACACAGCGATCCTGCCGGAAACGGTAAGCATGATTTAGTATCCCGTAGTAGTAAATGGAAAACAAGGAAGACAGTAAAAAGGGTAGAACTACCAGTATCGTATTCAGCAGGTATTTTCTTTTTTTATAAAATAGGAAAAAGGCGATGCCCAATATCCCGATGATGAGGGTGACAAATCCCGGAACATAAGGGTAGAGGTTAAAACAGGAGGCGATAAATGCAGAAACAAATTTACCCGCGAATAAGAATACGATGGAGCCCAAGATGGCATATAAAATCAGTATGAGCCGCACCACGTTGATGTAAGGGCTGGGAGTTACGATATACGCGTGTAGTTCGGGGATATCTTTTGCCTGTACCCAATTCGGCATGCCTTCACGCCACACGGGTGTCTCTCGCGTGATACCTTTTTGTTTAAGTTCATCTAACGAAAGCGGTCCAACCTGCTTGTTGGCCTTGTTCATGAAATAGTAACTTATCCCCATAAATTAAGATAAAAATAATAAACAAACGCTATCCCAAAAGTAATAAATAAATGGATAAGTATGCCGTCCGGGAGGGAAAAAACGCATGTTGATCCGTTTTTTCCCGGAGTAAGGGAGTGTTGGTGGGGTGTGATTCAATTAATTCTTCAATGTCTGAAAATATCCTTTTAGTATTTTCCCATTTATTTTTTCGGGTGTCTGAATAATAAGAACGGCTGCTTGTCGTCCGGGTTGATAGAATTCGGATAGTGCTGATTCTAACGAGGGGGCATCCGTTGCTCGATAGACCTTGAAACGATGAACTTCGACTAGGCGTTCTATATCCACGTTGTGTGGGGTTTCAAAATACTCCTCGACTTCTTCCAGACCGGAGGGGCCTTCCAAAAAACGGAATATGCCTCCTCCCCCGTTCTGGATAACGATGATTCGTAATGATGGGGAACAGTTTTTGATCCATAAAGCATTGGAGTCGTACAAAAAACTATTGTCCCCCACGATCAGCGTGGTTATCCCATCGAATGTGGAGGCGGCTCCCATGGCTGTTGAAGTACAACCATCAATGCCACTTGTCCCCCGGTTGGCATCGGTACGATCCACCTGCGTGTAGCGGAAGAGTTGGGCGTAACGTATCGGGGTGCTGTTGCCTAGTTGCAAACGGCTTCCGGCAGGAAGTGCAGGCATAAGCATGGAGAAGGCTTTCAGATCGCACCACGGGATATGCTGCAGGTAGTTGTCGTGTATTTGCGCTGCTTTTTCTTCCCGTTGATACCATTGGTGGGCGTAACTGGATGGCAGACTATTGGCCTTTATTTCAGTGGGTTGAAGTTGATCAAAGAAGGTTTGGGCATCCATGGGGATGTGTAGCGTCATGGACTTGTACGTGTCGGGCGGCGTGGACCGTTCGTCGATATGCCAATGAGAATGTGGGGTATGTTCTCGGATGAAAGCTTTTATCATGCGGGAAACGATTGCTCCCCCGAACGTGATGAGTAATTCGGGGGCGTAAGTTTCTGCTTCTTCCGGCTGAATCGTGGAGATGACCCTGTCTATCGTGGAGATCACGAGGGGAACGGATAGATTTGTTACGCTTTCCGTTAGAACAACCACGTTGGGAAGGCTTGCCAATAATTGGATGTGTTGTTGCAAAACCGGGTTGGGTTCGTGGAATCCGGCGATGATCATTACCTTGGGGCAAAGGAAGAATTCTTCCCGCAGGTTTTGAGAGAGTTCTGCGGTGAAGGAAGGAGTTTCTTGCAGTGTTTTGATGACCCGTTCTGAAGTGATGGTTTCATGTTGAAAACCATACAGGGGTTCTCTCAGCGGGATATTGACATGCACCGGTCCTTTCCGTCCGAGTTGGGATAGATTGATCGCCTCGTTTACTAGTCGATTGGCATACCAGCGGTCCTCAGGGCAAGTAATGGCCGTCGGGAGTTGAAAGCTCTTTTTCACGAAGTTGCATAATGCGCCCTGTTGTCGAATGGTCTGGCTGTCATCTTGATCAATCCATTCGGTGGGTCGGTCTGCCGAGATCACGAGAAGGGGAATACCTTGGTAATAGGCTTCTGCCACGGCAGGGGAATAGTTCAGTAAAGCGGTTCCCGATGTGCAGATGAGGACAACGGTCTGTCCGGTTTGTTGCGCTATCCCCAGTGCAAAGAAAGCGGCCGAACGTTCATCCACGATGACATGGTGTTTCAACCTTTTTTCCCGGGCAACCGAAACGAGTAAAGGGGCATTGCGGGAACCCGGAGACAGAACGACTTCCTTAATTCCTTTTTGAACGAGTAAACTGATAAGAATTCGAACGCTTTCAATATCAGAATGTAATTTTTCCATAATTCATTTGGCGTATGAGGTTCAGTAAAGTATCGGCCTTCTGGCAAGTTTCCTGCCATTCTGTTTCCGGGTCGGAAAGAGGGGTAATGCCTCCCCCGACGTATAGCCGCAGGGCATCATCGAATACTTCCATGGTACGCAGGTTGACAAATAGGTCGAATGCCCCGGAGGCCTGCAATGGTCCAAGGAATCCGGCATAATATCCCCGATCCCGCTTCTCGATTTCCGAGATGATTTGCATGGCTCTCTTTTTAGGAAGACCGCACACGGCCGGCGTCGGGTGAAGTTGTCCTACCAACTCGTCAATCTGGTCGGCGGGAAGTTGTTCGTCGCTTCTGAAAAAGGTACAGAGATGAAAGACATTCCCGGCTTGTAACGTGATCGGTCCCTCGATGTCGAGATGGCGGGTAAAGAAATGTCTTAACGTGTCCTGGATGTAATCGGTCACGATTTGCTGTTCTTCGATATCCTTGTCTCCCCATTCCGGAGGATTCTTTGCCGTTGCCACGGGTTGTGTCCCTGCCAGAGACATGGTGAAGAATCCGTTTCTGTCGTATTTGAGAAAGGTTTCCGGAGAGGCACCCATCCAAGCACATTTTCCCGGAATGGCGGCAAAGAACAGAAAGGCATGATGGTATTGTTTCATCTGCTCGAAGATCGCGGGAGACAACCGGAGTGAATCGCAAGGAATGGTGATGGTTCTTGATAGAACGGCTTTTTTCATTCCTTCCCGTTTCAGCGTGTCGATCATCGTGCGCAGTTCATCCAAGTACTCGAAGTGCTCGCAGTCCTGTTTCGTGAAAATGCGTTCCGGGGTGTTGAAAACGGTGTTCTGTAAATTCCGGATCGCTTCCCCGTCCGTCAAGTAGTCCGTGAATGAAAGATCGGCCTTGATGAAGAAAGGGAAACTCCAGGAGGAGTGGTTGAAGGGCGTGATAACAAACCCTTTTTCTCCCCGATGTTTTTCAAACCCCTTGAATATCCGGGTATCGTTGGAGAGTTGAGCCCCGAAAATAACTTCACGGGAACCGGGTAAACGGTACGTGTAAAACGGGATGTTATTTCGCAGGCAGATGTTCTGCGCTTCTGCAACCGAGAGTCTGTTTTCTGTTTGTTCTATCATGGCATAACCGTATTCTTATCGCAAAAATAGGCAAAATTATTCGCTCGTGATTCAAATGATGCAAAATCTGAGTATTTTTGTGGGGGTGTGACTGTGCCTCGTTGCCGGTTTTCAAGTTACAAATTATTTGATGAAATGAATAAAGATAAGAGCGAGTACAGGTTTTTGGGTGGTTGGCGAGGGCTTCGGGAGTTATTACCAAATAATTCGGGAGCCTTCACTCAGGTATTCGCTTCCTTGAAAAGTTATAATTTCCGTCTTTATTTCGGGGGACAATGTATTTCGCTGATCGGGACGTGGATGCAACAGATTGCCATGAGCTGGTTGGTGTTCCGCTTGACAGGGTCGGTTCTTTTACTGGCAACAGTTACTTTTACGGCGCAAATCCCAATTCTCGTGGCAACACCTTACATGAGTGTTTTTGTTGATCGCTTTGATCGACGTAAGTTGTTGGTGTTGACACAAACGCTATCTATGATACAAGCACTGTTAATGGCTATACTTACCTTGACGGGGTTTGTACAGGTGTGGCATATCATGGTGCTGAGTTTATTGATCGGTTTGATTAATGCTTTGGATAATCCCACTCGACAATCATTTTACCCGAGTTTGGTTTCACCGGATAAGTTGAGTAATGCCATTGCTCTGAATTCTGCCGTGATCAACGGTTCCCGTTTGATCGGGCCCGCGGTGGGCGGGGTATTGATCGGTCTGTTGGGGGAGGGGATTTGTTTTTTGCTGAATGGTATTAGTTATATCGCCGTGATCGTGGCATTGCTGTTGATGCGGCTGCCCTCCACACGGGGATGTACCGTGAAACAGAAGGTTTTGGAAGATATGCGGGATGGTTTCCGGTACGTGGTGCGAAATATACCCATCCGTACGTTGTTGCTTTTGATGAGTGCAATCAGTTTCTTCGGGTTGCCTTTGATGACGTTTATCCCGGCTTACGTGAAAACAATCCTGCATGGGGAGAGCGAGATGTTGGGATTACTGCTTTCATGTATTGGGGTCGGTTCTTTTGTGGCGGCCTTGTACTTGGCTGCTCGAAAAAGCGTGCTGGGATTGGGAAAAGTGGTGATGCTTTCCGGAGTTTTATTGGGCATCGGGCTGTCGGTGATGGCATTTGTCACGATCCCGTGGGTGGCTGCCGTGCTCTGTCTTCCAATCGGTTTTACGATTATTGCTGCCGTGGCTTCTATCAACACGCTGTTGCAAACCCTTTCCGGTGAGGATAAACGAGGTAGGGTGATGGGGTATATGGCAATGGCTTTCACGGGTATGGCACCCGTGGGAAGCATGGTTTTGGGAGCAATTGAGAAATGGATCGGGTTGCAGATGATTATCCTGTTGTCTGGGATTTGTTGTTTTATTGCCGCACTGGTTTTCGAGTATTATCGTCCCTTGGTGCGTAAACATGCCCATCCCGTTTATATTGAAAAGGGGATAATCAAGGAAATCGCTATTGGTATTGATTCCACGGAGGAACAGCAGTTCTGAATTATTTTATTTCATTGTTTTGAATATAACTCTTTTCTTTTTTTACATACTTTTGTATTGGATTGGTATAAAGCGTAAAATGACCATGAAGAGAAATAACTTGGATATTCTGTTTAAACAATATTACGAGCGTCTTGTTTTATTTGCAGAAAGTTACGTGGGTGATATGATGATAGCGGAAGATATGGTGCAGGATGTGTTTTTGACAGTATTGTCTCGCCCCGATTTTGCAGATGTGGGTTATATGCGTGCTTATCTTTACAGTTGTGTCCGAAATAATTGTGTAAATTATTTGCGACGGTTAGATATTGTTGATCCTTTAAATATTAAATTATTTGATGCTGTTTATTATACCGGGGATTTTGATTTGGAAGAGGAAGAGAAGTTGATTCTCCGGGTGGAGGAAGAAATCGATAAATTACCGATACAACGACGGAAAGTATTGAAATTAAGTGTTTATCAAGGAATGAGCTATTCTCAAATTGCGGAGGTTACTGGATTGTCGGTGAATACAGTAAAAACACACATGAAAAAAGCTTACCAAGAACTTCGGGAAAAATTGTATAATGAACATCAGGAGTTATTTTTACTATTTATTTTTTCCTTGTTAAGAGAGGATTGAGTAGAGAAATAATTTTTTTTTTTGAAAAAATGCTTCACCCTGTTTTCTAAATTTTACGTCTTAGCGAAAATTGAATTTAGAAAATGGAGATTTCAATATCTATATTGTATCGTAAAATGGCTAAAATGCCTCTTGTGAAAGAAGAAAAGGAGCTTTTCGATAAGTGGTATTCGGAGAGTGAAGAGCATCGTGTTTATTGGGAACATTTTTGTCGTCAACAAGAGAAAATACAAGAACGACAAAAAAGTATTGTAAATGTAGAAGCAGGATTGGCTCGTTTGAAACGAGACCACAACAAAATTTGGAGGCGGATGATTTGGATGAGGGTGAGTGTTGCGGCTTCTATTTTTATATTGATAGGATTAACTATTTTCTTTTTGTATCAGCCACGACAAAAATTCCATTCTCAAGTGGAATATAAAAATGTTATTGAACAAGAGAACGTAGTTTTGAAACTAAGTGACGGAAAGAATATTGTTTTGCAAGATAATTCTATGGTTGATACGTTGCACGAGAAAGAGGCTCTTATTCAAATCGAAGCGGGAAGGTTACATTATCAAATGGGCTCTCTGACAGGAGACGTGATTGCATATAATGAATTGAAGGTTCCGGCTACAGGAGAGTATCAAGTTGTGTTAGCTGATGGAACTAAAGTATTTTTGAATTCCACTTCTATGTTGCGTTATCCTGTGGTTTTTACCAAAAAAGAACGTCGGGTTTATCTGGATGGAGAGGCTTTTTTTGTAGTAGAACACAGTGAAATTCCATTTATTGTGGAGACAAAGGAGGAAGAAATCCGGGTTTTCGGAACGGAATTTAACGTGATGATTTATGCGGAGGAAAAACAAATGCAGACCACGTTGGTGAAAGGAAGTATTGGAGTGAAAATGAAAACAGAACCCATGAAAGATTATGTGAAACTTGTTCCGGGAGAACAGTTTTTAGTTGATAATCAGACAAAAGAGGTCTCAGTGCGCAAAGTGGATGTATTTCCCTATATTGCATGGAAAGAGGGGTTGTTTGTGTCGCAAAATGATGATTTGGAAACAATTATGACAAAGATTGCTCGTTGGTATAACGTAGACGTATTTTATCAAAATTCATATCTAAAGGAGAAAAAATTTTGGGGAGTCATGAAAAAACAGGATAGTTTAGAAAAGATATTGGAAATAATAGCAAAGGCTGGTGATGTGAAATTTAATGTGAATGATAGAACCGTGATTGTTACGGAGTAAAATATAACACGGAGTTGCTGCAAACAACCCCGTGTTTAAAATTAATCGGGAATATTCATTGACAGTGGAATTCCCAATCATGTTTCATTTAATTATAACAAAAGTATGGAAAAAAATCGATGGAACATTCCAATAACATGGAATGATTTTCGAAAAGTATGGCTTATGACAAAATTCGTAATTATTTTTCTGTTCATGATGTCAATGAACGTATCTGCAAATCTTTATTCGCAGACGAAAACAGTAAGTATTAAGATGGAAAGAGGTTCATTAGAGGAGATTATTCAAGTCCTGAAAAGACAGACGGAGTATGGTTTTTTTTACAACATTGATAACGAGGCTATTAAGAATGTAAAGAATATTTCCATTGATATGACAGACGTTCGGTTAGAAGATGTACTTCAACAAATATTGAAAGGTACAAATCTGACCTATTCTATTATAAACGACGTGGTTATTATTAATTCGAAAATACAGAAAACTATAAAAGATTCTGTGCCAAATGAGAATCTACTGATCGGTAAGGTTGTGGATAAGACGAAAAATCCTTTGCCAGGAGTGACCGTCCGACTAAAAAATACTAATATCGGGACAGCTACGGATGTTAATGGTGTTTTCGTTTTTCGGTTACCGATGAAGAAAGGAGAATTGTTACTGACATTTGTAGGATTTAAACCTTATGAGACGGTATTCACAGTTTCTTTAGATACTTTGCGGATTACAATGGAAGAAGAGTTGTCAAGTATTGATGAAGTTACTGTTGTTGCTTATGGATCGCGAAAGAAAAGGGAAGTTGTAGGTGCGATCTCTTCATTGAAAGCTGATGATATAAAGGAAGTTCCGACTGCGAGTGTGGAAAATCTGTTGCAAGGTCGAATGGCTGGTGTGGAGATTAACACTCAGAGTGGAGCTCCTGGTGGAGGTGGTAGTGTTGTTGCCATTCGGGGGTATAATTCTTTATTTGTAGGTGATGGGCGTGATTACGGGGAGCCGCTTTATGTGATTGATGGGGTTCCCGTGCATTCTTTTACTTCCCCGATCACGGGAACTAATGCTTTGGCTGAAATTGATCCTTCTACCATTGAGTCTGTTGAAGTTTTGAAAGATGCTGCCTCTGCTGCTATTTACGGATCTAGGGCAGGTAACGGTGTGATATTGATTACAACTAAAAAGGGACGTACTGGAAGGGCTAGTTTCTCTGCAAACGTGTCTTATTCTTATTCTGTGCTACCTGAGACACCAATACAGACCGGAGGTCGAAGTGAAAGGGCTTATAATTTTGATGTATATAAAAATGAGCATATTGCAGGAAATGATTACGGACAATATGTATTCCCCAAAAATTATGAAGATGCCAAGACGGGATTGGGGATGTATGACCGTTGGTGGTATAATGCTATGAATCGTATTAGTGGAATGAGAGAGTTGCAAGATTCTTTGAATCCTTATTATAACAATTCAACAGACTGGTTTCGTTATGCTTTTCGTGCTGGAGAGATTGTGAATGCTAATATTCAAGCTAGTGGAGGTAGCGAGACAATTGATTATCTTGTTGGAGCAGGGTATTATACAGAAAAAGGGATTATGTATGGTAGTGATTTTTCACGTATGAATTTGATTGTTAATCTAGGAACACAGCCGGTTCATAATTTGCGTTTGGATACTAGATTGTATTTTGCATATACAGATAGAAGTCGTGGTAGTGGTTCTGGAGATGGAATGTCTGGATCAAAGATTGAAAAACTAACAGTAGATCCCAAACAAACATCTTCTATCTTAGGTGCAGGAGGTATTCATGAAGAGGAATTATTGAAAGAATTAAATACGTCTATTGAGAAAAACGAATCTTATCGGTTGCGGGCAAACTTGAATTTAAAGTATCAGTTGTACAAAGGTTTGGATTTGTCTGTATTAGGATCGTTGGATTATAATCAAGGGATGAGAAACAGTTTTCGTCCCAGTACATTGGATGCAGCAAATGGTTTGAGTTCTTCTATTGGTGAGCTTGATAGAAGTTTATTGATTTTGAATGAGAATATGTTGACGTATAAAGCATCTTTTAATGAGAAGCATAATATTGATGCGTTATTTGGAATTTCTTATCAATCTGATCAGTATGATTATATTTTTGCTAAAGGTCTAGGAGGGGCAAATGATAAAATTCATTATATTGTTGACGAAGGAACTGCAATAGAGGTAAATGGACAAACAATTTATTTGAAAAATGCTCAAACGAATCGTACGGAAAAGGTCTTAGTGAGTTATTATGGGCGTTTAGCCTATAATTTTATGCAACGCTATCTTGTTGAGGCGACTTGGCGTAAGGATGGTTCTTCCGTGTTCGGAGAAAAAGTTCGTTGGGCAACTTTCCCATCTGCAGCTATTGGTTGGGCTTTTTCTGAAGAGAGTTTTTTAGATAATATTTCTTGGTTGGATTTTGGTAAAATTCGTGTTTCTTGGGGGCGTTCTGGTCAGCAATTCGGTCAACCTTATTTGGCTCATGGGGTGATGTCTTCATTTAACACGTTTTTAGGGCAGACGACACTTGCTCCGGATCCGATGGGGGGAATGATTAATCGTAAATTAACATGGGAAGAGAGTGATCAGTATGATTTCGGGTTGGATGTAGATTTATTTAATTACCGTTTAAAATTTAAGTTGGATTAGTATTATAAGTTGACAAAAGGATTGTTGTATAGTGTTCCTTTGTCCTGGAATTGGAATTTCAATACAAAACAGTGGCAAAATGCGATGAAAGTCTCCAACGAAGGATTAGAGATGGAGTTGGAAGCTGATATATTTCGAGAGAGTGCCGTGTCTTGGAGAATGAAATTTAATATTTCTAGAAACTGGAATCTTTTCAAGAAGAGTTATACGAATCGGGATGTCGATAATTATATTGTGGGGCGTCCACTTTATTCGATTTTCTTGTATGAAGATGACGGTTTTTATCAGACAGACGATGAAATTCCGTATCTGTATGATAAAAAGGGGAATAAATATAAGATGTATGTGGGAGGAACAGGAGGAGGAACTCCGTCTGCCCGTTACGAAGCTGGAACCCGAAAAATATTGGATATTAATGGTGATGGAATGATTGGTACGGAAGATATGGTTTATCAAGGAAGTGCCTTGCCGTTAGCTTATGGAGGATGGGTAAATGAAGTGAAATGGAAAGATTTTGATGTGAATATTTTATTCTCTTACTCTTTAGGGCGTAAAATGTATAGAACTTATAATGTAACTTCAATGCAAGGTAATCATCGGGCTCCGATCTTAGAGGATATTGAAAATGTATCATTCTGGGAAAGCGAAGGAGATATTACAGATTTCCCGAGAAAAGCCGTGTATTCAGCCGGATTACAACAGTTTCGCGGAGCTATTGCTTCGAACTTGGAGAATGTGAATTATGTGAAATTGAAACAATTGACGATAGGTTATAATGTTCCCAAGAAGATTGTGAAGAAGTTGTGCTTGTCTTCTGTACGCTTGTTCTTTACGGGGGAAAATCTTTTCATGTTAACGAATTATTCGGGATTAGATCCAGAGGTGGTAAATCTTTATACTGGACATGATGATTTTAGTTATTATCCGTTAGCTCGGAAAATATCTTTAGGACTTACTGTAAATTTTTAGATGAATAAGTTATGAGAAAATTGATTATATTGTTTATGGTATTCGTGATCTCTTTGAGTATTTCATGTAATAATATGTTAGATGTTGAACCTGAAAATTCGGTTACATTCACGAATTTCTATAAAAATGAACAGGATCTTGCCGTATTGGTGAGAGGAATGCATGCCATATTGGTCCCCGCTTTTAATAAATTTAATACATTGGAACTTGTTGGGGTAAAAGCTGACGAATCTCCTTCCGGGCATATTCCGATTCCGGATGTATTTGCGCGTTTTCATGAATGGAATTCTATCGGAACTGATTGGAAAAATTTTTACGATGCAATATATGAGTGTAATTTGTTATTTGACAATGTAAAAACTCCAGTATGTTCACAGGATCGTATGAATTTTTATTATGGGCAGGCAAATTTTATCAAAGGTTTATGTTATTTCCAATTAGTACGTTATTGGGGAGATGTCGTTATTTCAGGACATACGGAGGATACTCAAGCTCGTCCTAAAAAGCCTATGGTGGAAGTCTTAGATACTGCTTTGGCTTGTGCGAAAAGAGCCTATAATTTATTAACCAAACATGAAGATTTAGTAGATCAGACAGGTGCTAGAATCACTTCCAAACAATACGGTAGTAAAGGTAGTGCGGCAACATTGATTGCTAATATTTGTGCTTGGAAAGCTACAGTAGGAAAAGGGTTAAGTGATGATGAGAAACGGGCTTGTCTTGAAGAAGCTGAATTGTATGCTTCTAAAGTTATTGATACGGATGAGTGTGGATTTTATGAGTTAGAGAGTTCTGTCGAACAGTTGGTAACTAATACATTAAATTCACGAGGAGGAAAAGAGAGTATTTTTGAAATAGAATTGAATGCTAGAGATGAGTCTTTGAACAGAACATTTACTTCCGCTAGATTGTTTGTAAGTTTCCCGATCATACCAGGGGCTCTTCCTAGAGATATTTTGGATAAACAATGGAGAATTAGAAATGAAAGTGTATTAAAGATGTATGAGGGAACAGATGAACGAAAAAATGCATTCTTTTAGAAACCGGAGTGATACACGGAGAATTCAGACAGTGCCCGTGCTTGTGGGGGGTATGCTTTTGAATATAAATTTAGAAAGGGATTGTATAGTACACAAACTTCTTCTGGACAAACATTACAATTCTTGAACTTCGATGTAAACCGGGTTTTCTGGCGTTTGGCTGATTTAATATTATTGCGTGCAGAGATTCGTATGAATTTGGAAAATACTGCTGGTGCAAAGGTTGACTTATGGACGGTACAACGGCGAGCAAAAGCTCCAGAATATACGAGTGGTGATTTACAAATGGCCATTTTCAAAGAAAGAGAAAAGGAGTTGATTTTTGAGGATCATCGTTATTTTGATATCAGGCGAAATGGAGATTATTATAAAACGGAATTGCCTAAAAATAAAGTATTTGTTCCATTCCCATTTCCTCACGAAGAAGAAGAGGAAGTGTATAGTTTGTTGACGGAACAGGATATTGCTGATGGAGCTCTTTTCTTGCCAATTGCGAGTGGGGCTTCTTACCTGAATCCATTAATGATTCAAAATACATATTGGTTTAATAGAAAATAGTTTTTAGTCATGAAAATAGTTGTTGTTACAGTATTGTTGATTACATTTTGGGCTTGTGGAACGAAATATAATTATATTGATACAGGAATTTCGAATGGAGTCCATGATTGTTCTATGTTAGAATATCTAAAAGGAGATACATATAATTGGGATACGATTGTACGGATTATAGAACGAGCGAAATTAACTTATTTATTTGAAGGGGATAATGAAAATGAACAGATAACTTTTCTTGGACCGACGAATCATTCTATTCGGAATTGGATGTATGATAGTGCATATGTTAGTGTAAATAGTATTCCTATTGAAAAATGTAAGAGAATGGTATTACATCACGTGATTAAGGGGCGTTATATGATGACAGATATTCCTCGTGGTAGTATTGCTTCCAGTGGTTCTTTCGAACGTCAAGGGGGTGTTGAGATGATAACTTTAAGTGGAAATAAAGTTTGGTTTTATACGGTATCCAGTGAGGCATATGGCGTGCCGGATGCAGGACCATTGACGTTGAATTGTATTTCATTGGATACCCAAAAAAGTATTCCTCTTGCTTGTCCGGATATTCAGACACATACTGGTGTTGTGATTTCTTTGGATTATAATTTTTATTGTGGAGAGTTATAAAAGAGTTTTAATAGGGATAAGATATATTATGAGAAAGAATGTATTTATATTATTACTTGTGGTGATTGCAATGTCTTGCCATGATGTAAAAATTGGTTATTTAGAAGCAGAGAATGCAGTTTACGTTCCGGATTCTCTTGTTGTAGAATTAGAATGGGATGCTCAAAATAATACTCGTTTTGAGAATGAGGCAGATTGGGTGTCATCGGGAATTCAAGGTGTGTTAGGAACAGCTCCAATTAGTTATAGGATTACAGATGTGAAAGTTGTTGGAGATGGAGAGGGTGATGCTGAAGCGTTGAAAGCTGTTTGTACAATGAATGGTGGTGGTATTTTTATCGTACCTTTTCATCATAAAATCCCTAAAGGAACGTATTTATTGTCAATAGAAATTAGCAACAAGGATTATTCTTGTTACAAAGATGATATTTTCAAAATAATTGTGAAAGATTAATGTGTATGGAAGTCGCCTCATTTTCTGTTTGAGGCGACCTTTTTTATTTCTCGTTTCCTTTCAATACCGGAAGACTGATGTGGAACTTCACGGCAATAACCCGGGCTAAGATAACGCTTCCGGCCGTGATAATCTGGGTGGTGATATGGCCCACGGCAAAGAAGTCACAAGTGAAGTAAATTAATCCCCCTAGAATGCAGGCGATAGCGTAAATGTCCTTGCGGAAGATAAGGGGAACCTCGTTGATAAATATATCCCGGATGACACCACCGACGGCTCCGGTCGTCATACCCATGATAATGGCAACCCACATGGGGAAACCGGCGAGTAAGCTCTTTTCAATGCCTACCACGGTAAATAATCCGAGACCGATGGCATCGAAGATAAAGAATGTGTTGTTCAACCGGATAACATACTTGCCAAATATGATGACAAACAACAAGGCCAATCCTGTGACAATCAGGTAGGAGGGCTGGTGCATCCAAAAAGGAGTTAATCCTAGCATCAGATCCCGTGTAGTTCCACCCCCGATGGCCGTTGCAGCTCCAACCACATATGCCCCAAACCAGTCGAACCGTTTGGCTGATGCCAAACGTATTCCACTGATAGCAAATGCGAATGTACCAATATAATCAATGATTGTAGTGAAATCAATATGCATATTCCTGTTATTTTTTTTGAGCGTGCAAAGCTAATAATAAAGGAATATCATTGGACACCCATTTTGATGTTTTACAGCATGATAATGAAGTTTATACCCATTCTTCACTTTTCACGTCCCCTTCCACGGACAGCACGATCTTTTTGATCGGGATGTTGCGGGAGGCTGTTTCTCTCGCTTTTAAAGCCATTTGCAGGAGTCCTCCGCAACAGGGAACTTCCATGATGAGTACCGTGAGCGTATCGATCTGGGCATCGTCAATCATGCTACGGAGTTTGTTCACGTAAGAATCGGTATTATGATCCAGTTTCGGGCAGGCGATAGCTAGGATCTTGCCTTTCAGGAAACGTTCATGAAAATTCCCGGCGGCAAAGGCCGAGCAATCGGAGGCCAATAGTACGTTTGCCCTTTGAAAATATCCGGCTTGTGGGTTTAGCAGATGTAACTGCACGGGCCATTGCCGGAGTTCGGAGCTACTGGAACATGGGGTTGCAGCAGGTTTCATGACGGGTTTTAATTCTCGTGCCATGGAACCGGGACATCCACACCCCAGTTTGGGAGTGGGATGTAATTCTTGCAGGTTTATGGGGATGTTATGGCGTTTCAAATAGTCCACTCCTTGTTTTACCAGCTCTTTTTCACCGTGCTCTTTCAAGTGACGTAAATGAGCCAGGATCACGTGTTCGCCTTTGGGTGCAATACGCTCCATAACAGCCTCTTCGCTATATGGTTCCGCTTCCCGCTCTTCTAGCTCGATGGCACCGACGGGGCATTCTCCGATGCAAGCTCCCAGCCCGTCGCAATATAAATCACTTATCATGACGGCTTTTCCGTCTATTAATTGTAAAGCTCCTTCGTGGCAACCTTTCACGCATTGCCCGCAACCGTTACATTTTTCCTCGTCTATTTTTATAATTGTCCGTTTCATAGTCAGTCATTTTTGATTCTAGGACAAAGATACACGTGAGAACAAGGGAATTTTGTAATGAATATTACAGACGGTACTCAAAAAACAAAAATAATTGTTTATGAGCCTTAACTATTTGAATGCTTTTTTCAAGCGTTCGAGTCCTTCTTTTACCGTTTCGAGCGGGCAACCGATGTTCATACGGAAAAAGCCTTCTCCCTCGGGGCCGAAATCCATGCCGCTATTTAAGCCGATTTTCGCTTCGTGGAGTAGTTTTTTCTGGATTTGCTCGTGGGATAACCCTGTTGCCCGGAAATCAAGCCAGAGTAAGAAGGAGCTTTCCGGGAGTATCATCTTTATCGCGGGTAATTCTTCCCGGAGGAACTGATCGACAAACAGGATGTTTTTTTCGAGGTAGCGAACCATTTCGTCGAGCCAAGTATCTCCGAACTTGTAGGCCGCCTCCAGGGTGACATGTCCGAAGATATTACCTAAATCCAGGTGCAGGCATAAAAGTTCTTTCTCGAAAAGGCGACGTAATTCCGGGTTGGAGATCACAACAACGGAATTCATCATCCCGGCGATGTTGAATGTTTTACTCGGAGCCATCATGGTGATGGTGATTGCGGCAATCTCCGGTGACAGGGAGGCCATTGCCACGTGTTTGTGTCCGAAGAGGGCAAGGTCGGAATGGATTTCGTCAGAGAGAATTGTGACCCCGTGTTGCAGGCATAACGTTCCGATTCGAGTAAGTTCTTCCTTGGTCCATACTCTTCCCACGGGGTTGTGTGAATTGCTTAGGATCAGTAATTTTACCCCATTTTTCAGCTTCTTCTCAACATCTTCCCAATCCATGTGGTAATGTCCGTTTTCTACTTTCAAGGTACTACACACGAGTTCCCGGTTGTTGTCTTTCACCACGGCATAGAATGGGGGATAGACGGGAGTGAAAATCATTACCTTATCGTGTTCTTGCGTGTACACCCGAACCCCTAATGCCAGGGCCGTAACGATGCCGGGGCTACTTAACAACCAGCGGGTGTCCACTTGCCAGCCGTGGCGACGTGCCACCCAATCGGCAAATGCCTGCTTGGCTTCATCACTTCGGAACGTGTACCCGAAAACTCCTTTTTCACAACACTCTCGGGCAGCATCGAGAATTTCCGGGGCTACCTGAAAATCCATATCCGCTACCCACATGGGCAGAATATCGGTGCAACCAAACACGTTTGCAAGATTGTCGTATTTCACGCAATTGGTGTTACGACGGTCAATTATCTGATCAAAATCGTACATATTATTCTTATTTTATCGAGTAGCAAGTTATAAAACTCTTTCAATTATTGTGCGGTAAATGTTGAAACATTTATTTCATATTTTGGTAACCGTTTCTTAATAATACAATTCTTCTTTTGTGTAAGTAATTTAGGAATGAATATATGCCTAAGAAACAGCAACATTACAAAACAATTGTTCTTTCGGATATTCACCTCGGTTCTAAATGGTCGAAGACGAAAGAAGTTACTCGCTTTTTGAAGCAACACTCTTGCGATACCCTTATCTTGTGTGGTGATATTGTCGACGGGTGGTCGCTTATGCGAGGGAAAACCAGTAAATGGCGGCGGTGCCACACGAATTTTATCAAGGTGTTACTGGACATCTCGCATAACACGAAGATTATTTACGTGCGGGGAAATCATGATGATTTTCTAGATCGGGTGATCCCTTTGACTTTCTCGAATATTTCCGTGGTGAAGGATTACATTTATACGAGTGGAGATAAACGTTACTACGTGCTGCATGGGGACGTGTTTGATAAAGTGACGTCTTCCATGAGCTGGTTGGCGAAAGTCGGGGATGTGGGATACTCTTTCTTGTTGTGGGCGAACAAGATTTACAATCGTCGTCGGTTGAAAAAAGGCTTACCCTATTATTCGATTGCCCGGGAAATCAAGTTGAAAGTGAAAGCTTCGGTTTCATATATCAGTGATTTTGAAAAACATATCGTGGATATTGCCGGAAAAAAGGAATGCCAGGGGGTAATCTGCGGGCATATCCATTATCCGGAGAAAAAGATGATCGGGAACGTGCTTTACTTGAATTCGGGGGATTGGATGGAATCCCTTTCTGCCTTGACCGAAGATTACGATGGAAATTGGAACGTGTATATTGAAGAAAAAGTTTTGTCAACTCGACAGATGGAAAAGGAAACGATATTCCACACGGAATTAGCAGTATGAAGAATTTATTTATTATTCAAGGAGAGGGAGAGACTATTTACATAGATCATTATGCTCTCACAAATGTTACATTGTCACGGTCATGAAGTTGTGGAAGAACTGGTTGGGAAAAGCCGCAACCGGGAGATTCTAAATAGAGGATGAGTCTAAACTCCATGTTTAAACGCATCCTCTAATGAAATAAATTTTGTTACTTTTTAAAGATTTTAATTTTACCTAAAGATACGGTATAGTAAAAGGAATTATATGCTAAATCACTGACAGTAAATTTTAAATAGCGAGCAGATTGTGGTGTTGGAAAATTTATGATAGTGGTTTCCCCGCTAGTATTTCCAAGCCTATTTTCTATCACATAGGTTGCATCTTGCCAGTTTTTTAGGTCTATAGATGTTTTTATTTGTATCTTTTGTGCAATACATTTTTTATAATTTGAAGTAATGACTTGTTGTGTAACCTGTACTCCATTTATTGTTTGAGGAGCTTGCATGTCTACGGTTATTTCATACGTTAATGCCGTTCTATGTCTTGTAGGTTGCCATCCTTCTGTTGAATTTTCGTCAAATAACGCCTTAATTCCTTCTCCGTACTCATCGTTTGAGCAAGAGTAGCTCCAATTTGCACTATTGAGATAATTTAGATTGTCAGGTATTTTAGGGTTTGCTAAATACTCAATGTAAGATAATTCTCCCTCTGGGATATAATGTTTATTATAGCATTGTATTTTTGTGTCCAATATTTCATAAACCCGATTTAAGGCGAAAATACTACTTGCAAGGTTGGAAACTTGACTTGCATCTTCGTATTGGCTTAATTCTTCTGGGTTTAAATACCGGTTTTTACCAAGAATTAGTGTTTTTAAATTGGGTAAATTCATGATATCCTCGAAAGAGTCCATATCGTAATCAATTTCTAATTCCGTAATAGAATTTGTAAATGTTTCCGTTATTTCTGATTGACCGTATTTTTCTTTGAGTAGTTGTTTGAAATCTGGCGTATAGGTTTTATTTTCACGTGTTAATTCGTAGGGGGTGAATATGATCAAGTCTGAACACCCTGCTAACCGTCCACTTCGATTGATAACTACTTTTGTTCCTGTATCGATCTTGTCAGGAATTAAATAGTATTTATTATTGGTAATAAATACACTATCTAATTTTTGTTCTTTCAATTTTCCTCCGGAATAATAGTTTAGACTAGCTGTTTCAATGTTTTTTTGCCATTCGCCAAAAAACAATACTAAATGATCTTTTATCCAAAAATATTTGTCAAATAATCGTGTAAAAGAAATTACATTTTCGTGCTCTAAAGTGTAGGGACGTTTATAATCTAAAACAGGTAAGGAACAATTTCCATCTTTATCCACACTTTGTACGGACACTTTATAAGTTCCATTTTTCAGGTTGTGAATATTACATTCAGTTGTACCTTTTTCCAATAGCGAATCACGTGTGACCCCATCTAACGTCCAACTGACTTTAATTTTATCAATTACCGGATCAACATGATTTGTCCATTTTACTATTAATCTCTGCCATCCCGGACTAACGGACAAGTCTTTGCATTTCCCTAAATAACGAATGGTTCCGTCTCCTGTATAATTGCTATATGTTTCTTCTAGATTTTCACATCCTCCAATGATGAAAAGGATGAAAAAAGACCATAAATATTTGTTTAATTTCATATCTTAATTTTCTTTTGCGGTGAAAATTTCTAATTCTTGTATGGTTACATGTTTTTCGTAGTTTGAACCATATGATGCACTTTCATGACCTGTAGGAGAAGCAAATACTTCATTTACAACAAATTTGAAATAGCGGTATTTCTTCCCATGAGGAGAACAACTTAATTTCATGTAACATGGTTCTGCTAGTTGTAAGGCGTTAAAACTTTTAATAAAATATTCGCTATAACTTCCTCCGTCATTACAGCGTTCACACCAGCGTAATTTATTGTCAATTTCTCGATTTTGTTCGAAGTGTGTCACTATTTCCCAGGAAGAGTCATCATTCATATTATTAGAACCAAATACGGTCACACTACTAGGTAATTTTGTAGCATAGCAAGAGGTCCATATTTCTCCATATTTCTCGTCCGGGTAACCAGCCATTGGTCCATAAGGAAAGGAACTTCTTACAAATAGCATAGCGTAGAGCCTGAATTCTGCAGGAAGTTTTTGTTCTCTTAAATCAATAATGAACAGAGGTTTACCCAAGCATTGCGGACCGGCTAAATAGGTACTGAAATTATCAAATTTATTCCAATTATAGCAGGCTTCTCCTTTCAAGTCTCCATCAAAAAGAAATGCTTTCCCTAAGTTGTAATCGGGATCTTCGATGGAGAGATTTGCTGGGTCGAGGAAATCGAAATCTTCTTCGATAGACTGTTTTTCTATTTCTAATGGAGAAATCTTTTCCCATACTTTTTCTTTTACCATGTATCCCCGGAAATCTTCTGTCCGGACAACAATATCATAAGCGAGGCGAGCTTGTTGGGGGATAATGTTTAAAGAGTCTGTACCTTTAGTTAACACGAAACTCTTAATCAATAATGTATCCGTTTTTTTGTTTGCAGGGTTTTCTCCAACATAAAATATATGGGCCATACCTTTTATGTCTTCTGGGATGTTGTATTTTAAAGAGATGCTTCCCCAATCAGGAGATATTTCTAAGTTATCCAAAAAGGTTACTGGTCCGGAGTCTTTCGTATCAAAAGTTACTTCTATTGGTTCCGATTCGATATCGTCTTTGTTGCATAAACTCACGCGAGCTGAAATTCCTGTTTGGGCTTCGTTGAAACCTAATAAGGTTAAAGAATCACATGCATAACTACCAGAACAGATGATGTCTTTTCCAAAGGAGTCTTTATAACGTACTCGGATGTAAAGAATATCTTGATCTGCTGGTAATTTATAGTACATGATAGCCCCGCCTGGAATTGGACGGAAAGATAAATTTTCAATAGGCATGGAAATTCCAAAAGAAGAGTTATCGTCTTGACAACTACAGAATCCCCAAAATACGAGTAGTATATATATAAGTTTTTTCATAGTTTTTTTTATAAATTACCAACCTGGATTTTGTTCACAACCTGAAATTAGAATCTCTTCGCTTCGTATTGGGAAAAGGTAATCCCGCGGAGCAATGAATTGTCGTTTGGACCACACGGGTACAGGTCCTTCAAAGTTATTATAAAATTGTCGTTGTGTTTTTCCTGTGATGAGCCAGCCGCAAAGTGTTGTGTTTAATTCTTCTGTGGCGGTTAACCACCGGCGTAAATTCCAAAAACGTTTGCCTTCAAATGCAAATTCAACATTCCATTCCTGACGAATGATTTCACGCATACCTTCTTTGGTTTTTACTTTACCTGGGTTCGTGGAATAATTTTGCCACGCTTCTTCTACATCAGGAATCCCAGCCCTTTTACGTACAACGTTTAACGGATCGTATACGTGTTGCTTATCTGGAGCATCCAAGTATTCGTTCCATGCTTCTGCTTTCATCAAATAAAGTTCGGCTAACCGAATCAAAACACAGGCTTCCTCATTAGAAAATGTGTTTTTGTAGTCCACGTTACTTTGGGAAGAACGAGAGCCTTTCTTCATGTAATATCCGGTTAGATTTTGTGCTTGCGAACTGGAAATGCTTGTGTACAATGTACCGAATCGCTCTCCTTGATAAGCTCTTACGAGATCATTTTCTGGGTCAACGTATATTCCTCGTTGGAAGTAACAACGGTCTGCTGCAATATGTGCATAGAAACGAGGTTCTCTGTTAAGATGTAATCGTAAAATACTGTCTGCATCCAGTAAAACAACATTTTTGTAATATGGATCAGTTTCTTTACCAATTTGATATCGGGAAGAATAATCCCACTCTCTGTCTTCATTAATAGGTAAACCATGTTTGGTGTAATACATTTCTACCATTTTGATACTAGGAGAGATACAACCAATGAGATCTGCATTGTAATCCGGAGTGCCGCTTCTGAAATAAGGGCGAGTCCATTTTGTCCATGATGCTAGGCTACGGTTTTCGTATTGAATCATGAAAATAGCTTCTTCGCTTTCAAAATTTTTTGCTAATCCCGATTCTTCAATGGCAGACATGATATTTTGTAGTTTTTGATCTTCGCTTTCGATTAATTTTTTACCATTGTCTAAACAAATTGTTAGGGCTGAGTCAATAGCTTCTGCTGCCCGTTTCCATTTTTCTTTATCATAGGTTGGGTTAAAGAAATTCTCTCCTTTTTTGCTGGTAAAGTTGGCGTATGCAGGATTTCCATTGAACAGGGGAGAAGCGGCGTAAAACAATGTTATCGCTTTTAAAGCTGCAGCAGATTCAAGACTATGGTATGCCCATCGGCTTACTGATTTTTGTTTCATAGGGGGTAAATCTTTCATCGCTTCGTCTAACAAAGAAACAATTTCTTCAACGCAGGTTTCAAATGGGCTGCGGGGTTGTTTCATCTCTTCAATTCCGGCATTCGTGGCAATATTTTTCGGAACTAGGATAATAGGACCATACCGCCTGAGTAACTCAAAATAGTAATGGGCTTTAAGAGCTTTTATTTCAGCGGACCATAATATTTTTTCTTGGTTTTCCATGTTGTATACTCCGTTTATTTTCTCCAAAAAGGTATTACAATAACGGATTGCATTGTAAGCTGCATCTTTCCGCCAAATGTTACCATAAGGATCGGCTGACATTTGCAAACCATCTCCAATGTAAAAACCAGCCCAATTGTAGTTAAATTGTTGTCGGATAAAATCTCCTGCAACAACTTCGTCAGCCCCGGTATAAGCTGGATTTGAAATGATAGAAGCCGTATAGGGCATTAAAAATGTATGGCAAAATTTAAACCAGTTCTCTGCTTGATCCCGTTTTTCAAAAATGGTTTCAATGGTTTCAATATCATTGTCTGGCACAACATCCAAATAATCACATCCGGAAAAGAGCGAAATCAAGGTGATTATTAATATATAAACATGTTTCATAATAATAGTACATTAAATTAGAAACTAAAATTCAATCCTATTGTATAAGTTTTTTGGATCGGATAATTGAATCCGTTTTCTCCTAATTCAACATCCCATAACTTGAAATTGGATATTAAGAAAGGGTTGTTGGTACGAACAAAAAACTTTACATTTTGTAGTTTCCAGCGTTCAGTCAGTTTACGAGGCATATTATAGGCTAATTCTAAAGAAGTACAACGTAAAAATCTACATTCTCTCATGAAATAGGTACTTTTGCGAGTTTCACTAGCTTGGGGGGCATACCAGTTTTCTTCTGGGTTGTGTTTTGTTAGATTGTAAGTTGACAGACGAGGCCAAAATGGTTTTTTGGTCATATTATCCTCTGACCAGTGATCTTTATAAATGGCAGTCAACATGGCATGATCATCAACGAATGGAGATAATTTTTCTGGGTTCATGAAAAATGAACGATTGCCAGATCCTTGAAATGCAAAACTAAATTCGAAGTTTTTATAGTTAATAAATCCTTGGAATCCGTATATTATTCTTGGGGTCTCGGGATAACCTATAAAAGTAGCGTCATTTACATCAATCATGCCGTCTCCATTGATATCTCTATAACGTATATCTCCAGGCATTACGTCACCGCTCTGTAAGGGAGAATTGTCTATTTCTGCTTGGTCTTGGAATACCCCCTCGGCAATATATCCGATTTGTTGTGAAATTTCTTTCCCGACTTTTCTTTGCCATTTCGGTTTATCATTTGCTTCTTCAATGGTTTTGTAGATAACTTTGTTATAGGTAAATGTGCCATTTAATATAATCCAAAAATCGGGGGTAAAAGCGTGTTGTATTTTCCCGGAAAAGTCGATGCCGCGAGAGCGGGATTTCCCGATATTGTCTAGTTGGGAGTATTCTATACCAGTGTTTGCCGGAACGTTGGTTCGATAGCCGATAATGTTATGTCGGATTTCTTGGTACCCATCCAAAGTAAATTCTAAAATTCCTTTGAATAATTTTGCTTCAATTCCAAAATTCACTTGTTCAGCGATTTCCCATTTTATTTTTTCATTTGCGTAAGAAAGAATTTTTCTTGCTACTAATTGCCCACTACCTGTTCCTGATTCGGGATCTTTATAACCCATCTGTCCCACTATTGTTGGCAAGTAAACAAAGCGGGGAGAAGATACAATACCATCATTACCGACTTGTCCGTATGAAGCTCTGAATTTAAGAAATTCCAACCATTTGGAGGTGGAGGCCATAAACGGTTCGCTTGTTACAACCCAAGCAAATCCTCCTGCGGGAAAGAACCCCATCTGGTTATTTTTGGCAAAGCGTTCGGAACCGTTGTATCCAAAGCTTCCCTCAATAAAATAGCGGTCTTTGAAACCGTAACTCCCACGCATGGAAAATGTTAAATTACGTTGAGGCATCCCGTCTAAAACTTTTTGAATGGGAGTATAAGTATACTCCGATGCTTGAAAGACGGCTGTTAATGAGGTTTGATGTTCTTGCCATGCTGCCGTGTGTAACAAGCGGGCTTCATAGACAACTCTTGTGTCCGTTGTTGATGCTTGTGCATCTTTGTCAATAGTTAAGGCTCTGTAAGATGTTGATGATAAATCTTGTAACGTGTGTTTCCCCGTTTCAAAGTCATAATTCAATAAAGAATATTTTGTTGGTTCTGTTTTAAATCCGGTAGTGTAATATCCTGCTTGTGATACGGATACGCTTGCTCTCGCTTCTAACCCTTTTATTAGGCTAGAAAGATTGTGAATATATTCCGCCCTATTAGTTGTTGAATATCGAGTTCTTTCCAAATATCCTCGATGTAATAACATATAAGGATTAATTTGAGTTTCTGATTCTGTTGCACCAAAACGGAGATGAGGCCAGTTATAAGTATCATCTCCGGGGTAGAGAGGTGCGAAATCGACAGGAGAAGCATTAAATGCCAGTTGATAAGCCTGTGTTACACTTTCTAGCGGACCATGATATTTGTCTATCGTTGTTGACGAATTAATTACTAGTTTAATTCCAGCTTTCAAATCAATGTTTAAATTTGCCCGGAATGAAGTTTGATTATTTGTAATGTTGCAATTAAAGTCATTTAATTTGTCCGTTTTTAACATACCCATATCTCTGTTGTAGTTTACGGAAGCGTAATATTGAATTACTTTTGAACCACCCCGAATATTTACTCCCACGTGATGATTTACGTTATAATTCTTGAACATGATTTTGTACCAATCGTTAGCCGGATATACCCAAGATGGATATTTCCCAGAGGCTGTACGGTTGATTCTTTCTACGCTATATTTGGGCGTTGCTAAAGGATTGCGGGCAAGTAAGGCTTGATTGTACATTTTCATGTAGTTGATAGGGTCTACAACGTCAATTTCTTTCGTTGGCATGGAGAAAACTGTTTCATAGCGGGCAGAGGCGTAAACACTCCCTTCCTCCCCCTTTTTAGTGGTAACTAAAATGACTCCATTTGCTCCTCGGGCCCCATACATTGCGGTTGCAGATGCATCTTTCATGACACTGAAAGTTTCAATATCTTCTGGTGCAATACGGGCTAAATCCAGCTTCGAAGACTCTACTCCATCCAATAGGATTAACGGATCAATGTTTGCTCCAGTTTGGAATGAAGTGATACCGCGAATATAAAATTTTGTATTCATCTCTTCTTCTGTAAGAGCGGCGGGGAGACCTCCCGTTTGCCAACCGATCATACCTGCAATTTTACCGGTGAAACTTGAAGTTAAGTCGCTGTTCGATGATTTTAAGTCCATGGGTCGCACTGTGGTGATTGCTGAAACAACGCTTTCTTTTTTTTGAGTTCCAAAAGCAACAACAGCAACTTCTTCGAGGTTTTCTGCTGTAGGATTTAACGTGACATTTATCTTTGTTTTACCTTTAATAGGAACAACTTCGGTTTTATAGCCAATAAAAGAGACTTGCAATATATCGTCTGGTTTGACGGGAATCGTAAATCTCCCTTCTGCATCTGTTGCAGAACCCTGTGTTGTTCCATGGATAATTACAGTTGCCCCGGGAATTGGAATTCCTTTTTCATCGGTTACTTTACCTTCGATTTTTATCAACTCGATAGTCTTTTTTTCTCGGATTGATATTAAATTTTGCTGGATGGCATATTCTAATCCTAATTTTGGGAGGATTTCATCCAAAAGTTGTTTAACCTCTTTGTTTTCGGCTTTTACTGAAATTTGCCCTTTGGATTTTGCTAATTCGCTGTTGTAGAAAAAATCATAATCTGTTTGTTTTTTCAATTCAGTAATGATTTCATTTAGGGTGACATTTTTTAAGTCAATGGTAACCTTTGTTCGTTGTTGGCCTTGTACATTTCCTGACAAGGAAAGAATAAAGATTACGAGAATGTTTTTAAAAATTAACATCTTTCGCCATGGATTCCAATGGTTTGATAATGCATAATCTCGCTTTTTTTTCATAAATTTGAAAATTAATTATTTAACATTTATACATTTCCGTTTCTTGCAAGGATTTTCGGATTGTATATGTGAATATGAACAGGTTGGAGATTGCTTGAATCTTCAGCCTGTTGTATTTTTATTTGCTTTGTATTATAATTCTGTCTTTTTCAATAATAAATTTTATATCACGGGTATATTCTAGCATTTTAAATAAAGAATGAAGGTCATCGTACCTTTTTAATCGACCGCTAAATTTGAGCTCTTTTAATTCAGGTTTGGCAAATTCTAATTTGATATTATACCAGCGGGAAAAAATTTGCATGAGAACTCTTAGTGGCATATCTTCAAAATCATAGTATCCATCTTTCCATGAAGTGTATTGTTGAATGTTTACCGGAAAATATTCAACTTTTTGAGTTTCCTTGTTATAAGCTACCTGAGTATTAGGCTTCATGATGAAATTATGATTTCCGCATAGGGCCTTTACGGAACCTTCAACTAGAGTTGTTTTTACCCATTCCTCTTCGGGGTAAGCATTTATATTAAAACTTGTTCCGAGCACTTGTATACTCATGTCTGCAACATGTACGACAAATGGATGAAGAGAGTCGGAGGCTACTTCGAAATAACCTTCCCCGATTAGCGATACTTCTCGTTTCTCTCCAATAAATTGATCTGGGTATTTCAATGAGCTTCCTGCATTTAGGTATATTTTTGTTCCGTCTGGAAGGATAATATTGTATTCAGCTCCAAGAGGAATATTTATGGTGTAATATTGAGGTTCCCGGGGAATAAGATTGTTGGATTCCACGAATAGGGTTTGCTTGTCTGTACGCATTGCCCTGTTGCTATCAGCTATTACAACAGTAGCTTTTTCTCGACTTAGAAAACGTTTTTCCCCGTCAGGTAAAATTAATTCTGCGGATGGTTGGAAAGACAAATTGGATGCATACATTGGGGTGGGAGAAAATTCTTCTTTATAGAATATTGCCTGTTGAAAGACAAGAAATATTCCAATCAGTAAAATAATGCTGGCTGCAAAGGAAGACCAGTAGATAATGCGTTTTTTCTTTTTTTGATAAATTTCTTTCTTTATCCTAGTGAATACGATTTCTTTCTTTTGATGTTTATTCAAAACTTTTTTTTGTCGCGTTAATGCTTGAATAAATTTTTTTGTTTTTTCATTTTTTGAAGAAATGTTACTCCACGCTTGAAGATGTTGCTTTTCTTCATCAGTAAGCGGCTCTTTGGCTAGGATATTAGCTAATATTTCATCGATATCTTCATTCATATTTTGTCATTATTTTCTTATATATTTTCAAAATGACAAAAAAGGGTGATTCCCAATCAGATTTTTTTTTGTTAAAAAAAATAAAATGGAAAGAAAGTTTTTGGATTGAAGATTTTCCCGTAAAAATTTGAGGGCTGCTTTCATTTGAGTTTTTACCGTATTGATACTAGTTCCTTGTTCATCGGCAATTTCTTGATAGGTTTTATCGTTCAAGCAAGCTAGAAGGAAAACTTTTCTGCATTTTTCAGGAAGTTGATCTATCGTTTTGTATAATAATTCTATTTCTTCAGAAAACTCTTCAGAAAACTCATAATAGGGAAATTCATTTTCTTGAGGAAACTCATGTTGTATATTATTTCTTGTTTTTTGTTCCTTTAAAAAAAGAAGGGAACGGTTTTTAATCATTTTAAAAATAAAACGGTCTAAATCTCCGGTGAAAGAAACGAGTCTTTTACTATTCCATAAGTTGATAAAACAATCTTGTACAATATCTTCCGCTGCTTCCAAGTTGCCCGAGATATGATAACAATATAGCAATAAGTTATCATAATATCGATTGAAAAGTAGCTGAAATGCCCTATTTTCGTCTTTTTTGAATAAGTCTAATATGGATTCGGATGAATTCATGGACACTTTTTTATAGTGGCAAATATACAGAAATTCAATGTGTTTACAAATTTTGAATGAGGGAAACGAGAAATTATAATGGTTTTCAGAAAAATAATTTCGTGGATAGGTGTAGAATAAGAGTTTTTAGCAAAAAAGGGAGTCTTGTGAACTCCCTTCTTTTGCTTAATGCATTTGATTATTTCTTAGCCAAGTCAATCAAAATTTCAAGAATTTGGATTGCACTCTTGGATACCTTGGTTCCGGGACCGAATACGGCGACAGCCCCTGCATCGAACAAGAATTGATAATCTTGGTGAGGAATAACACCACCCACGTAAACGAGGATGTCTTCACGTCCCAATTTCTTTAATTCTGCGATAACGGCAGGTACAAGCGTTTTGTGTCCGGCTGCCAGAGAAGATACTCCGACAACATGTACGTCGTTTTCAACGGCTTGTTTTGCGGTTTCTTCCGGGGTTTGGAACAACGGTCCCATATCCACGTCGAAGCCGAGGTCTGCATAACCGGTGGCAACAACTTTAGCTCCACGGTCGTGTCCGTCCTGACCCATTTTAGCGATCATGATACGCGGACGACGTCCTGTCATTTCTGCAAATTGGTCAGCCAATTGTTTTGCTTTCTGGAAGTCTTCGTCTTCCTTGGCAATGCTAGAATATACTCCGCTCACGGTTCTGATAACTGCTTTATAACGTCCTACAACTTTTTCACATGCATAAGAGATTTCTCCCAAAGAAGCTCTCTTCTTGGCTGCGTCGACTGCCAATTCCAACAAGTTACCCTCGCCGGTTTCAGCACAACGGGTAATGGCTTCCAATGCAGCGTCAACTTCAGCTTGGTTACGGTTAGCTTTCAATTCGTGCAAACGACGGATCTGAGCCTCACGTACTGCCGTGTTGTCCACTTCAAGAATGTCGATCGGATCTTCTTTCTCCAGACGATATTTGTTTGTACCCACGATTGTTTGTTCGCCACTATCAATACGAGCTTGTGTACGAGCGGCAGCTTCTTCGATACGTAATTTCGGAATACCGGATTCGATCGCTTTAGCCATCCCACCCAATTTCTCGATCTCCTGGATGTGGGCCCATGCTTTTTCTACCAACTCTTTAGTCAAGCTCTCAACATAGTAAGAACCTCCCCACGGGTCGATGGATTTACATACGGTTGTTTCATCCTGGATATAGATCTGGGTATTACGAGCGATACGAGCGGAGAAGTCTGTCGGAAGAGCGATAGCCTCATCCAATGCGTTGGTATGCAATGATTGCGTATGCCCCAAGGCAGCACCCATGGCCTCGATACAAGTACGACCCACGTTGTTGAACGGATCCTGCTCGGTCAATGACCAACCTGAAGTCTGGCTGTGAGTACGCAATGCCAAAGATTTCGGGTTTTTCGGGTTGAATTGTTTAACGATCTTAGCCCACAACAAACGTCCGGCTCTCATCTTGGCGATTTCCATGAAATGGTTCATACCGATAGCCCAGAAGAATGACAAACGGGGAGCGAATGCGTCAATGTCCATTCCTGCATTAACTCCGGCACGTAAATATTCCAAACCGTCGGCCAAAGTGTATGCCAACTCGATATCAGCGGTAGCACCTGCTTCTTGCATGTGGTATCCAGAGATAGAGATTGAGTTGAACTTCGGCATATTCTTGGAAGTATATTCGAAGATGTCAGCGATGATCTTCATAGAGAACTTCGGCGGGTAGATATAAGTGTTACGCACCATGAACTCTTTCAAGATATCGTTCTGGATCGTTCCTTGTAATTGGTCTAGAGTAGCACCTTGTTCTAGTCCGGCAACAATATAGAATGCCAAGATAGGAAGTACGGCACCATTCATCGTCATGGATACAGACATCTTGTCCAATGGAATTTGATCGAACAAAATCTTCATATCCATGATAGAGTCTACGGCAACTCCGGCTTTACCCACGTCACCGATTACACGCGGGTGATCAGAGTCATATCCGCGGTGGGTAGCCAAGTCGAATGCCACGGACAAACCTTTCTGTCCGGCAGCCAAGTTACGACGATAGAATGCATTCGATTCTTCAGCGGTAGAGAATCCGGCATACTGACGGATTGTCCACGGACGCATAGGGTACATTCCTGAATAGGGACCACGTAAATAGGGAGGGATACCGGCAACGTAATCCAAATGTTCCATCCCTTTTAAATCTTCAGCCGTGTACACGGGTTTTACCGGTATTAGCTCGGGTGTCAACCAGTTCTTCTCGATATGATTCGCTTTTTCCCACTCTGTAGCAGTAGTGGTAGCTTTTTCTGTTGACTTGATATTTATATCTTTGAAATTTGGTTTCATCTTTCAATTTTTGATTTATGATTTTTGATTTATGATTCTTGATGTTTTCGGTTTTGTCCGTTAATCTAAAATCGTTAATCTAAAATCGTCAATTACTTAATTCCCAATTTTTGTTGGTATGCTTTCAAGTCTTCCAACACGTTACATTTCACGTGAACATAGTTCTTGATACCGATTTCTTCCAGTTGGGGTCTGCATTCCGGGTTACCGGCAACAACGATGATTGCTTTGTCTTTCATTGCTGCATATACTTCCGGAGCGATTGTAGCGTATTCGTCATCCGAGCTACAGATAACCACGATATCGGCTTTGTTGTCCATGCAGGCTTTAGCTCCTTCTTCAACCGTTTTGAAACCATTGTTATCCATTACTTGGAATCCGGCGCAAGCGAAGAAGTTGCAAGCGAATTGGGCTCTTGCTTTACGCATAGCCAAATTACCCATCGGGAACATGTAAACAACCGGGCGACGACCTTGTTCTTTCGTGAACATATCGGTTCTGATACGCATAGCCTCGAAAGCCTGGGTTCCACGGTAGGGTTTCAACGTTTCAATAACAGCGTCGGGAGCGGTTTTGTCTTCCGGCTCTAGGATGCAAGCGCAAAGCTCTTTATCCATTTTTTCGTTGAAATTCGGGAATTGGTTCGTACCCAAGAAGTTTTCTTTCCGGTTAGCGATATCCTGATCTCTCTTCTGTGCAGTAGCTTTCACGGCAGCTTGTACGAATCCTGATTCAAGTGCTTTTACCATACCGCCTTGTTCCTGTACTTCCAAGAAGAGTTTCCAAGCAGCCTCGGCGATGAATTGGGTTAATTCCTCGATATAATATGAACCTCCGGC
>ENA-UEQW01000310-UEQW01000310.1-human-gut-metagenome-genome-assembly--contig:-NODE-310-length-48269-cov-9.769194_pt1 | contig 48269 bp, 51 predicted proteins | sample MGYA00242947_ERZ507947 | MGnify/ENA primary metagenome ERZ507947 (study PRJEB26167, sample SAMN06115421) | human gut metagenome | host: Homo sapiens | place: China:Guizhou | collected 2015-03-17... | reverse complement strand
AATACTTGGCTGGCAACGGCCTGGGAAGATAGATAGCGCCAACACTAAGCGACGGTCTTTTGACCGTCGCTTTTTTGTTGTGTGGATTTCGTGGAGCGCTGTGAGCTTTGTCAAAATACGGTTTAGCACATAGTTGTATATTTTTGTCTTAAGTTGTCATCTGCGTTTTGCAGAAATTGCCTGTCTGCAACGTGACGGATCATTTGCAGCGCTGAAGGACTTTAATGATCAGTGCATTGAAAATCAGGCAGCGGAAATTTAACTTTGGACAGATACCAGAAAATATGGGAACTGCAAATTTGCCTCTGTGAATACGCCGCCCTCCGACGGACACTTTGACCGCACAGGTCAGACAGCTTGACCGCTGAAATCATACACTCTCGCCGCCGGTCAGACACCCTCTGTATAATGGAATTGCATCGAAAGATGTAATCTAACAACAGGAGGAAAACACGATGACCAACTACAAAGAGATCATCAGACTTCATAGTCTGGGTCTCAACAAAACGCGCATCGCCGAGAGCTGTGGCTGCGCCCGGAGCACCGTCATCACGGCATTGCACAAGGCTGAAGAAAACGGCCTCTCGTGGAATGCGGTGAAGAACCTTAGCTCTGAGGAAGTGACCCGTAAGCTGTGCCCTGCCACATCTATGGGGCAGCGGTACAGTATGCCGGACTACGAGTGGGTCCACAAGGAAATGCAGAAGAGCGGCGTCACGCTCAGCCTGCTGTGGGTGGAGTATTGCGAACGGTGCCGCCAAAACGGTGAGCTCCCCTACAAGTCCACGCAGTTCAACAAGTACTACGCCGACTATGTTCACAAAACGAAAGCGACCATGCACCTGGAGCACAAGCCCAGTGAGAACCTCCAGGTGGACTGGGCCGGTCAGACCGCTGGGATTACGGACACGGACACCGGCGAGCGCCTGCCCGCCTATCTCTTTGTAGCAGTGCTTCCGTACAGCGGCTACGCCTATACGGAAGCGTTCCTCAACATGAAGCAGGAAGCATGGATCACAGCTCATGTTCATGCCTACAACTATTTCGGTGGAGTCACCCGAATCCTGACCCCGGACAATCTCAAGACCGGCGTCATCAAGAATACCCGCACGGAGACCGTCCTGAACAAAGCCTACCAGGAAATGGCGGAGCATTACGGCACCGCAATTATCCCCACCCGTCCACGGACACCGAAGGACAAAGCGTTCGTGGAGAGCTCCGTTGGCGTTGTCTCCACCTGGATCCTTGCTGCGTTGCGGAACCGTCAGTTTCTCTCCTTGGATGAACTGAATCGTGCAATCTGGGAAAAGCTGCCTGACTTCAATCACAAGCCGTTTCAGAAGAAAGATGGCAGCAGAGCCTCTGACTTTGAGGAAGAAAAGCTGTTCCTTCTGCCGCTACCGCCAAATCTGTTTGAGCTGGCAGAATGGAAAACGGCCACGGTGCAATATAACTACCACATTTCAGTGGATCGCATGAACTATTCGGTCCCATACGAATACATCAAACAGAAAGTGGATGTACGACTCACCGGCTCCGCTGTAGAAATCTATTTCTGCGGTACCAGAGTGGCCTCCCACCTTCGGCTGTATGGCCGCCCCAATCAGTACAGTACGCTTGAGGAGCATATGCCTCCGGAGCACACCGCTTACCTCCAATGGAACAGTGAACGGTTCCTTCGCTGGGCGTCCTCTATTGGCGAAAATACTGCCGCTGTTGTGCGAGTATTCCTTACTGCTCACAAGGTAGAGCAGCAGGGTTACAAATCCTGCATGGCCCTCCTAAAGCTGTCTGACCACTATTCTGTGGTCCGCTTGGAGGACGCCTGTCGAAAAGCTCTGACCTTCACCCCTTCTCCTAGCTTGAAAAGTGTACAGGCTATTCTGAAGTCTGAGCAGGACCTGCTTCAGACGGAAGATGTGGATCCAGAACCTGTGCCTCAGAAGGCCCACAGGTTTACCCGTGGTGCTGAGTACTACAGAAGGGGGAAGAAATAACGTTCAGTAACGAAACGATTCATAAGCTCAGAGAGATCCACATGGGCGTCATGGCAGAGCAGCTTTCTGCCCAGCTGGAAGACCCACAGTTCCGGAATGTGCCCTTCGAGGATCGACTCGCCATGCTGGTGGATGCCGAATGGAGTGCGCGGAAAAGCAACCGGCTCACTGGCCTGATCAAGAAGGCCGGCTATGCAGATACACAGGCCAGCGTGGAGAATATCGAGTATATTGCCGAACGGCATCTGGACCGGGAGCAGATCCTCCGCTTGGCATCCTGTTCGTACATTCAGGAGGCACGAAATGTGATCATCCTGGGCGCTACCGGTGCTGGAAAGACATTCCTGGCCTGTTCCCTGGGTGTGGCGGCCAACCGGAACTTCTGCGCCGCTCGGTATCTCCGGCTGCCGGATCTTCTGGTAGAGATCGCTGTAGTCCGGAGGGATGGGACCTATCGGGAATATATGAAGCAGCTGAAAAAGGTGAAGCTGCTCATTCTGGACGAGTGGCTGCTGTACCCGCTGAAGGAGGCAGAAGCCCGGGATGTACTGGAGCTGGTGGAAGCTCGGAACAAAGTGGCGTCCACCATCTTCTGCTCCCAGTATGACACCAGTGAGTGGCATGAAAATCTGTATGATCCAACTCTGGCGGACGCGATTTGCGACCGGATCATCTACAACGCGTACACGGTTCAGATCGAGGGCGAGTCAATGCGCAAGCGCATGGGTATGACAGAGTAATTTCCCCGGCGGCCGGGTGCACCATGTGCCCGGCCGCTGTGCACCATTTGGGCGGTGTCCGTGGACCGACGTGGTGGTGCATGCACCACGGCCTCGGTGTAGGACCAGCGGAAAGGGTGTCCGTTTTCAGCGGTCAGGGTGTCGGACGGCTAACGGTCAGGGTGTAGTTTTCGGTCGGCATATTCACCTCTGGCCCGAAAACTGGGGGGAATACCTCCGGCAAGTGAATTTCATCGAGAAATTTGCTTGTTTTTGCTCACTTGCAAAAGTAAATGCAAGTTTGTAAGAAGTAAATGCAACAGCAAAGTTCAAAAACTTCGATTCACTCTTACAAATATGGGGAAATTCTCTTTTCAATGGCGTAGAATGTGTTAAAATCAATAGCATAAGGCAAGAAATCGGGAAAAAGGCAAAAAACTCCCAGAGGTCTGATTGCCGCTTACTTTTTTGTAAAGGTAAATCGCACCCCTGAAAGTTCTCTGTTTGACATCTGAAATGCTGAGGGTTACTTCTTCAGCAGCTTCGGAGACAGAACAATGTCGTTTGCCTCGATTTCGCGGATATTGAGCTTCGGCAAAATATCATCCCCGTAGATGAAGTTGAACAGTTGGTATGCAGACCGACTGTTCAGCTTTCCTCTTTTATACGAGTTGATATGAGAAAGCATCAGGTCAATATCCTCCTGCTGAAGGTCATCAAAAGATTTGCCTTTCGGCAAAACACGCCGAACCAGTTCGTGGGCTACTTCGATGCCGCCTTTTTGATAAGGGGCACTGGGATTGCAATAGAAAACAAGACTGCGAAGCTCATCGTTTTCATCCTGTTCGATGGGGACCGGATTGCTGAACTCACTGCCACGGTCAGTCAAAATGACAGGAAAGAGTCTACAATAGGTTTCCCGTCCAAACATGGCATAGAGGTCGTTGAATACATCCAAAACAGAACGGGCGATTGTGGTCACGCAGGAAAGCAAGAAGCAGATTGGTGTTCCGGGAAAACATAGTCAAAAGGACTTTCCCACTCTTGTTTCCAATGACAGAGTCCATCTGAACGACAGGAACATCCGGGTTATCCGCAATGAAGCGCATAAAATCTTCGTAAGTGCGGCCTTCATAGCAGTGTCTGTCGATTTTCAGCTTTGGAGTGCTCCGCCTCGGACGCATCCTGATGATGCGTGGACAGTCCATCTTATCAGCGTCAGAAAGGCCAGCGTTTAAATAGTTATAGGCAGTCTTTTCGTTGACCATCAATTCATCCGCATTGCTCATAAAGACATAACAACTATCAAATCGAGCAGAAAATTGCGGAGAAAGACCGTTTGGCGGCGATGCGCTCCCGTCATGAGACTGGAAAAACTGAGACGGAAATCGAAGAAGAATTTGAACAGAAAAAGCAGGACTTGCAAGCCAATTTACAGGACCAGCTTTCCAATACCGTAAAGACTTTTATTGAAACATCTACGCAGGATGTTGTTGAGACGGTTGAGAAGAAAATCAAGGAACGGGAAAAGACGGGTATAGAAGATTCCGTCAGGGACCACCTGAGGGGCTTCTCCCGCACGATACCGTCATTCCTGATGGCCTATGGCAATGATACCGTTACGCTGGCAACCTTCGATGCCGTTATCCCGAATCCTGTGTTCCTTGAGGTGACAAGCATCACCCTTGACCAGTTCCGGTTCCTCCGTGACGGCGGTAAATACAAGGACGCTGAGACAGGGGAGGAAAAGGAGTTTGCGGGCAATCTCTTTGACCCGGTCGTATTCGATGACTCTGTGAAGGAATTCCTTCGGCTCAAGAAAAAGTTGGCGGATTACTTTGATGAAAAGAGTATCGAGGACATCTTCGACTATATCCCCCCGCAGAAGACCAACCAAATCTTCACCCCGAAGACAATGGTCAAGAAGATGGTGGATATGCTGGAAAAGGAGAATCCCGGATGCTTCGATGACCCGGACAAGACCTTTATCGACCTCTATATGAAGTCGGGCCTGTACATCACGGAAATCGTCAAGCGCCTGTATCAGAGTGAGCGAATGAAGGAACAGTTCCCTGACCAGAAAGAACGCCTTCGCCATATTTTTGAGAAACAGGTCTATGGATTGGCTCCAACAGAAATCATCTATCATATTGCGTTATCCTATATCCTCGGCTTTAATGAGGGTATGGAGGACATCAAGCATAATTTCCGGCAGCTTGATGCCCTGCCCTACGCAAAGGAAGGGACGCTCCAAGAAAAATTGGACGAGCTGTTCGGATAAAAACGAGAACTCCAGAATCAAATTTAGATTTTGGAGTTCTTATTTTTCAGTGTGTGATGAAACCTACACCTGCGTTTGTACGAGTAAATGCAACACTGAGATTTGTAAGACTAAATGCAATGGTGGGGTTGCATTTACTTTTGCAAACGAATTTTGCTTGTTTTTCTCAGGAAAAACCGTTGACAAATTGACTGTGCACAGATATAATAATAGAGCCGCTTTGAATGGGTTATAAGTATTTCTTCGGAAATCGCCCCCGACAGCGAGCCCGTAAATGAAGGAGTTGAAAAGAATGAACGCAATTATCGTGACTGGCGGCAAGCAGTACAAGGTGTCCGAGGGTGATGTGATCTACATCGAGAAGCTGGACAACGAGGCTGGCGATACCGTAAAGTTCGAGCAGGTCCTGGCTATCATCGATGGTGAGAAGGCTACGTTCGGCGCTCCCGTTGTGGAGGGTGCTTCCGTGGAGGCCAAGATCGTGAAGAACGGCAAGGGCAAGAAGATCCGCATCTTCAAGTACAATCCCAAGAAGGGTTACCGGAAACGTCAGGGCCATCGTCAGCCTTACACCAAGGTTGAGATCGGCAAGATCTCTGTCTGAGCATGACGACGATCACCTTCCGCAGTCAGGGCAGCCGGATCACAGGCTTTGACGTACAGGGTCACAGCGGTTACGCTGAGGCCGGTGCGGACATTGTCTGCGCGGCGATCACCAGCGCCGTTCGTCTCGTGGAGACCACGGTGAACGATGTGCTGGGTCTGGCGGCATCCGTGAAGGTGCGGGAAAGTGACGCATCGATCTCCCTCCGTCTGCCGGGAAGCCTCGGCCAGACAGCGGAGAGCACCTGTCAGGCACTTCTGACGGGCATGATGGTTTACTTTGCTCAGCTCCACGACGAGTATCCCGAACATATCGAAGTTCTGGAGGATGAATAATTCTCCCTGAAATCTACAGAAAGGATGGTCCTTTATTATGATGATGATCGGTTTGCAGTTCTTCGCCCACAAGAAGGGCGGCGGCTCCACCAAGAACGGTCGTGACTCCAACTCCAAGCGTCTGGGCGCCAAGCGCGCGGACGGCCAGTTCGTCAAGGCCGGCAACATTCTGGTGCGTCAGCGCGGCACCAAGATCCATCCCGGCACCAACGTGGGCATCGGCACTGACGATACCCTGTTCGCCAAGGTGGACGGCACCCTGCGCTTTGAGCGTCTGGGCAAGGATCGGAAGCAGGCTTCCGTCTACGCCGCTGAATAATCCGCATTTTAAAAGCTCCGGTCGAAAGACCGGAGCTTTTGCCATTTCCAACAACATATACCTACTCAAACAATAGGATTTATAAGGATCATCTCTTGAAATACTGATTATGACTGTGCTACAATAACACGGAAAAACGATTGTGAGGGAAACGATGTTTACCGGATTTACCGATGCCACTGTGGACTTCCTGTGGGGCATCCGCTTCAATAACGAGCGCCCCTGGTTTGAAGCCCACAAGGAGACTTATTTAAGCGAGCTTTACCGCCCCATGAAGGACTTGGGGGCGGAGATCTATGATTTTCTGTCCGAACAGCGGCCGGATGACCCCATGGTGTGCCGTGTCTCCCGGATCTACCGGGACGCCCGGCGGCTCCACGGCCGGGGACCCTATAAGGACCACCTGTGGTTCTGCGTGGAGCGTCCCACCGAGGATTGGACCACCCGGCCGACCTTCTGGTTTGAGTTGGGGCCGGATTACTGGGGCTACGGTATGGGCTGTTGGATGGCCCGGCCCATGGACATGGCCAAGCTGCGCTCGCGGATCATCAGGGACCCGAAGCCCATGGAAAAGCTTACGAAGGCGCTGCGTGGCCAGACGGAATTTACTCTGGGCGGCGATACCTACAAGCGTCCCAAGGCAGGCGCGCCGTCGGAGCTGCTGGCGCCGTGGTTCCGGATGAAAACCATCAGCATCGCCCACGAGGAGAAACTGACGGAGGAGTTGTTCAGCCGGGATGTGGTGGACCGGATCAAAACCGGCTACACATTTCTGCTGCCCTATTATGACTATTTTCTGACACTGCCCTCCGACCCGGAGCCGGAGACACTGAAATAAGTAAAACAAAGGAGCGATCCCTATGAAAGCCTGTCCTGCAAGAGAAGAAGCCCTGGCTCTGCTGAAAAAGTACAACAGCGAGCCGTTCCACATTCAGCACGCCCTGACGGTAGAGGGCGTCATGCGCTGGTATGCCAACGAGCTTGGCTATGGTGAAGATGCCGATTTCTGGGCCACCGTGGGCCTCCTCCACGATGTGGACTTTGAAAAGTGGCCGGAGCAGCACTGCGTCAAGGCCCCGGAGCTTTTACAGGAGATCGGCTGTTCTGAGGAACTGATCCATGCGGTCTGCTCCCACGGCTACGGTATCTGCTGCGATGTGGAGCCTGTGGAGGAAATGGAAAAGGTCCTCTTTGCCGCCGACGAACTGACGGGCCTCATTGGGGCCGCGGCCCGGATGCGGCCCAGCAAGTCCGTGCAGGATATGGAAGTCAGCTCCCTGAAGAAAAAGTACAAGGACAAAAAGTTTGCCGCAGGCTGCTCCCGGGATGTCATCAATACAGGCGCGGAGCGGCTGGGCTGGCCTATTGAGGAGCTGATGGAAAAGACCATTTTGGCCATGCGCTCCTGCGAGGATGCCGTAAATGAGGCTGTGTCGGCCCTGTAAAAAAGTTTCTATATGATCGAACCCCACCTCCGGCGGACTGTCCGTCGGAGGTGGGGTTTTGTCAGATGAAAAGAGAATCAGCGGAACACGTTGAAATAGAGATACGCGCCGGTGACGATGACCAGCCAGAGGCAGGTGAACAGGGGCACGACGATCCGGAAGGAGCGGTGCTGGGTCTTATGGCGAAAGACCTCCATGCCCAGCCATGCGCCAACGCCGCCGCCTACGATAGCCAGCAGCAAAAGATTTCTCTCCGGCAGGCGGGGGACCTCCTCGTGGCGGGCCTTCAGCTTAGCCAGAAGCTTGTCCAATCCGTAGGCCAGAAACGCCGCAGCATTGATAATCAGGAGCCACAGCCAGAGGAAGCCCCATTTGGTGCCGAGAAGCGTAAAAATAAAACCATTTTTCGCCGTGGGTTCCACCACGGTCTTGGCAAGACGCATCATGGTCATCGTTCATTACCTGCTTTTCTATGATTTGGGAGGCTTACTCCCTGCTTTGTGTTTGCAGTTGAAAAAAGGACTGGCCGGGAATTTCCCGGCCAGTCTATTTTAGCAGAGTTTTCAGTTCTTGGCAAGAGCTACCAGTTCTCCGGCGGTCTTGGCAGCCAGTCTGGCGTTGTTGTAGACCAGCTGGATGTTGGAGGCCAGAGAATCGCCGCCGGTGATATCCTTGATCTTGGCCAGCAGGAAGGGAGTGGTCTCCTTGCCGTGGATGCCCAGCCGGTTGGCCTCGGCCACAGCCTCGTCGATGGCCTTGTTGATGACCTCGTGATCCATGGAGTATTCCTCGGGGATGGGATTGGTCACCAGCATACCGCCTCCCAGACCCATGTCCTGCTTCACATAGAAGGCCTTGGCCAGCTCGGCGGGAGTGTCGATGCGGTAGTCCACCTTGAAGCCGGACTTCCGGGTGTAGAAAGCAGGCAGTTCCTCGGTGCCGTAGCCGATGACGGGAACGCCGTGGGTTTCCAGATACTCCAGCGTCAGGCCCAGGTCCAGAATGGACTTGGCACCGGCGCAGACCACCATCACGGGGGTGTGGGCCAGCTCCTCCAGATCGGCGGAGATGTCGAAGGTCTGCTGGGCGCCGCGATGAACGCCGCCGATGCCGCCGGTGGCGAACACCTGAATGCCGGCCATGTGGGCGATGATCATGGTGGTGGTGACAGTGGTGGCGCCGTCCCGGCCCTCGGCCACCAGAATGGGCAGGTCACGGCGGCTGGCCTTGGTGACGGCCGCGCCGGTCTTACCCAGATAGTCGATCTCGGATTCGGACAGACCGGCCTTCAGACGGCCGCCGATGACGGCGATGGTGGCGGGAACGGCACCGCTTTCGCGGATGATCTTCTCTACGTTCAGAGCGGTCTCCACGTTCTGGGGATAGGGCATGCCGTGGGAGATGATGGTGGATTCCAGAGCCACCACGGGGCGGCCCTCGTCCAGAGCCTTCTGCACTTCGGGAGCGATGTCCAGGTATTTATTCAGCGTCATGTTGTATTCCTCCATATAGTTTAATTTTGAATTGGTTTTCAGTTGGAAAGGGCGGCGCGCTGCCGCAAAGTGTCCTCGCTCATGGCGGGATTGATGGTCTCAGCGGACTCCATGGCGATGACGGAGGCGGCCAGCCCCGCCTTCGCCGTGTCCGTCAGGTCCGTGCCCTGTAAATAGGCCCATGTGATCGCCGCCATGAAGGCGTCGCCGCAGCCGGTGGTGTTCACCATAGCTCCCGGCAGAGGGGGAAGCTGCACCTGCTGCCCGGACCGGTCGGCGGCAAACACGCCGTCAGAACCCAGAGAGATAAAGACCCGGTGAAGGCCGGTGTCCAGCAGCGTCTCCGCCGCTTTTTGGAGGCTGGCATCGTCAGTGATCTTCACGCCGGAGAGCAGCTCTGCTTCGATACGGTTGGGCTTCAGAGTGTGAAGCTTGCCCAGCACCGGCTTCAGCTTCACCGCCTTGGCGGTGGACACCGGGTCGGCAAACAGGGGGGCGGCACAGTGATCCGCCAGCCACTCAATGCTCTCGGCGGGGATGTTGGTGTCCAGCACCACCGCCTGACTGGCGTTCAGCAGCGTTTGCCGCTGGGCCAGCATCTGGGGGGTCAGGTGCTTGTAGATTTCCATATCGCTGACGGCCAGCGCCATGTCGCCCCGCTCGTCGGTGATGAACAGATAGGTGGAGGTGCGGCCCTCCGGGATCACCGGGGACTGGGAAATGTCAATGCCCAGCTCCCCGCAGCTTGCGGCGATCTTCTGGGCGTTGATATCGTCGCCGAACACCGTCACCATCCGGACGTCCATGCCCAACAGGGCCATGTTGTGGGCGATGTTCCGGCCCACGCCGCCCAGGCTCATCCGCACCACGCCGGGGTTGGAGTCCTGCATGACGGGGACCTCGCCGGGCCAGCCGCCGATGTCCATATTCACGCCGCCCACCACGGTGACGTAGGGGGCCGTGTGGACGATATAGCCCTTGCCGGTGATGTAGCCCTTTTTCATCAGGTTGGAGATGTGCACCGCCACGGAGGACCGGGTGATCCCCGCCTTGTCTGCCAACTCCTGCTGGGAGATCAGGGGGTTCTCTTCGATCCAGTTCAAAAGCTGCCGCTCACGCTGGGTCATGGTTGCCCCTCCTTTGCAAGCAAAAATTTAGACTTCTAAACTAATGTTTATTTTATGCAGCGGGAGCAAAATGTCAAGTCCTAATTTCAGAAAAATAATTATTTCAGGAAAAATTTGCAGGACCGGGAACAAAATCGCCGCTTGCGCCGACAAAGAAGTAGAAATAAAAAGGAGGCGGTTTCCATGAAGCGACTGTTTGCGGCGATCCTGTGCCTGTGCCTGCTGGCGGGCTGCGGTGGAAAGGGCAGCACCGGCGATACCTGTGGGACGAAGGATGATCCCGCGGCCGGGACCGAAAAGGTGGAGCCGGCAGGGGAGACATTCCGGATCATCCAGGAGCAGCCGGAGAATCTGTTGCTGGCTAAGACAGATGGTAACTCGGCGGATGTGTATACCCTGTCCCTGCGCGATGTAGAGCTGACACTGGACGGCAACGCCTTTGACCGGAACGAGCCGGGCGCCTACCAGAGCTTTCCTGACGGTACCCTGACCGGCGCGCTGGTGGAGGTCGCCTGCGATCTGGTGCTGGAGACCTATCCCGGCCAGCTGGCGGAGGTCACGGCGGTGAATATCCGCTCTGACGGCTTTGATGACCGCTGCGCCCTGTATCTCCGGGTGCTGAATGACCTGTGGGACGTGGATGAGGGCCTGAACAGCGATATCACCATGCTTTCTGTGGACCTGTCCCAAACCGGCCTGTCCGATAGCGAGCAGGCGGCGGTGGCGTGGGTATTCGGCGGGATGCACGATATTTCCGAGACCATGACCATGAGTTACGAGGAGTTGGCGGCGGAGGGGTATCTCTCCGACACGGCCCCGGAGGTCGACGGGATCCCCCACTGGAAGGACGGCTGCTTGTTCACCATTACGGAGCAGAACGGGCAGGACAGCATCCATGTGGAACAGGACAGCAAAAATATTACCGGCGCAGACCCGCTGCCCCGTACAGAAGAGAAAAGCGGCGCTGCTTGCCAACTGCCTCCGGCGGAGGCCGGACAAGGGCAGTCCGACTTCTGTCCGGTAAAAACGAAGAGCGGCGAACCGGACGCTTTGCAGAACACCGTGACCTTCGATGCCCAGAAGTGGCGCTCTGCGCTGGGGGCCTACTTCTTCACTGACTGCACCGCCAGCCGGGATGCACAGGGACATTGGGGAGATTACACCGTAGGCGCCGCGGCGATCTCCTGAATAGCGGATGACAGGTGTATGAACAGCCCCGGAGATGATTCCATCTCCGGGGCTGTGTTCACGTACTCGCGGCGCAAATCGTGAACAGCCTGTAAAATCTCTTGAAATCAGGCGGAGGGACTACCATTTTTGAGGAAGATGTGGTATTGTATCCTTGTATTGATATGTGTATTGAAAGGGGGCGGAACCGTGAGAAGAAAGCGGCGGATCATGTCAGGACTGCTGGCGCTGTGCATCGCGCTGTCGGTGCTGCTTCTTTCTGCCTGTACCGCGCCGAAGCTAACATTGGACCCGGAGGAGCTATACGCTCTGCCGGAGCTGCCGGAGCGGTATACCGCACTGAACAAGCAGCTCAGCGCTATCCAGGAAAGTGGCGCGGAATATGCCGCCCCGGTGTCCGGCAGCAATATCCAGCCGGTGCAGATGATGGATCTGGACGGTGACGGCCGGGAGGAGGCACTGGCTTTCTTCCGCCAGAGTGATGGGGAAAAGCCCCTGAAGATCCATATATTTACGGCGGATGATGACAACAGCTACCGGCAGGCGGCGGTCATTGAGGGCAGTGGTCTGGCGATTTACAGCGTGGATTACAGCGATATTGACGGCGACGGCCGTATGGAGATCATCGTGGGCTGGCGGGTCAGCATGGATCTGCAGGCGCTGGCGGTCTACTCCTTGGAGCCGGACGGCGCACGGGAGCTGATGCGGACTAATTATGTGAAATACGCCGTGGCGGACTTGAATAAAGACGGCAAACGGGAACTGACGGTGCTCCGGGCCAATCAGGACGGTGAGGGCGTTGCAGACTGCTATGTGTCGAAAAATGGCGTGCTGACGCTGCGGTCCAGTGTTCTGGTGTCCATGACCATGGCGGAGCTGAGCCAGCAGGGAAAGGTCACGGTAGGCGTACTGCGCTCCAATGACCCGGCTCTGTTCATCACCGGCGTTGCGGACGGCGCCCGGGCTATTACGGATGTGCTGGCCCTTCGGGGCGGAGAACTGACAAATCTGGTGCTTTCCGCCATTACCGGCGTTTCCGGAGAGGTGTCCCGGTTCTGTTCCGTGTATCCCATGGACATCAACGGCGACGGCGTTACAGAGGTGCCCCGCACGGTGACGCTGCAGGGCGAGGACGCAGACCACGCCGTTTCTCAGCGGGTGGACTGGATCAGCTATGACGCTTCCGGTACCGCGTCCCGGGTCCTGTCCACCTATCACGATGTTGCCGACGGCTGGTATCTCCAGCTGCCGGAGGGCTGGCCGGAGCGGGTCTGGGTCGGCCGGTCCACATCGCCGGATGAGATCGGCATTACATTCTATACCGACAGCAGCCGGGAGGAATCCTATGTTCCGGTGCTGCGGATCACGGCCCTTAGCGGCTCCGAACGGGAGCGGCTGGCGGTGCGGACGGGACGGTTCATCCTGGGCCGGAATGACGGCGTCATCTATGTGGGCGAGTTGCTGAAGGGCAATCAGGATTGGAAGTACAGCGTTACAGAGGACGAGGTGCGGGCATCCTTCAGCCTGATCGGCACGGAATGGTCCGCAGGGGACAACTGATGGATATGGAGGAGCTTTCGTGAAGAAAATTCTGGTTTTGGAGGATGAAGCCAGCATCCGCAGCTTCATCGTCATCAATCTCCGCCGGGCGGGCTACGATGTGATTGAGGCTGAGACCGGCGAGGAGGCATTGGAACGGCTCCGGGCCAACCCGGATACCAAGGTGGCTCTTTTGGACATCATGCTGCCGGGGATCGACGGCTTTGAGGTCTGCCGCCGCATCCGGGCCACCAATACGAAAATCGGCATCATCATGCTGACGGCCCGGTCTCAGGAGATGGACAAGGTGACGGGACTGATGACCGGCGCCGACGATTATGTGACCAAGCCCTTTTCTCCGGCGGAGCTTACCGCCCGCGTGGACGCGCTGTTCCGCCGGGCTGGCGGGGAGGAAGTGGTCCAGAGCGGTGAGATCAGCCAGCCGCCCTTTTTACTGAATACCCGCAACCGGACGTTGGAAAAAAACGGCCAGCGAGTGAAGCTGACGCAGGTGGAGTATGCCATCATGCGGGTGTTTATGGAAAATCCCGGCAAGGCACTGTCTCGTGAGGAGATCTTAGACCGGGTCTGGGGGCGGGACTACTTCGGAGAGCTGAAGATCGTGGACGTGAATATCCGCCGCCTCCGCTTAAAAATCGAGGACAATGTGCAGAATCCCACGTTTATCACAACCGTCTGGGGTTATGGTTACAAATGGGACGCGTGAAACGAATAGACTGACGGCACATTGTCCGGGGCCCCGCACGGCGGGGCGCGCCGTCAGGCGCGTACAAGGGTTTTGGCGGAGCCAAAACCTTGGCACAAGGCGGAATTCATTTTCGCCGCGCAAGTAAGATGAAAGGGCTCCCATTTTGCCCCGCAAAATGGGAAAAGAAAGGGTGAGATGCTTCGTGCCGGAGGGAAGTCAAAAACGAAAAGCCACGCGGGTGCGGAGCCTCCGCCAGCGTTGGATCGTCAACTCTGTGGTGCCCATCTTCGTGCTGCTGGCGCTGATCGTGGGCGGCGTATCTCTGGGCATTTCCAATTACTATTATAAGGGAATGCTGGACGGTCTGGAACGGCAGGCCCGGGCGCAGTCCGGCGCCTTTGTGGACTATTTTATGGATCAGGGGTTCGCCAACTACTTGCAGCGGGCCAATCAGGCCATTTCCGACTATGCGGACAAGGAACGGGTAGAAATGCAGTTCCTGTCCAGCATAGGCCGTATTCAGGCGTCCTCCACATCTAACCTGACGGTAGGCACCCGCCCCGGAACGGAGGATATTTCCAGAGCGGTGGAAACCAACCGTATCAGCTATTTCCGGGGCGCAGACCCCAAGACGGGAGAACAGATCTTAGCGGTGTCTCACCCTCTGACGGTGAACGGCAAGGTGGTAGGCGTCCTGCGATTCGTCACCTCCCTGCGGCAGGTCAACGTTCAGGTGCGGATGACGGTGCTGGCAGTGGTGCTGGTGGCTTTACTGTGTCTTCTGTTGGTGTTAAGCTCAAACCTGATTTTCATCAACAATGTGGTGGAGCCGGTGGCGGTGGTATCTGATGCTGCCAAGCAGATCTCTCAGGGAAGCTACGGCTTCACGCTGGAAAACAAGTATACCGGCGAGCTGGGCGAGCTGGTGGATAATATCAACGATATGTCCATGAAGATCGGCCAGAACGAGAAAATGAAAACGGAATTTATCTCGTCGGTTTCCCATGAGCTGCGAACGCCGCTCACAGCCATCAGCGGCTGGGGCGAAACGCTGCTGGCAGACCGGGAGCGGGATCAGATCCAGCTCCACCGGGGCCTGCGGATCATCCTCAACGAGTCCCGGCGGCTCTCGACCATGGTGGAGGAGCTGCTGGAGTTTTCCAAGATGGAGGACGGCCGCTTTACGCTGCAGCTGGAAGAAATGGATCTTCAGGCAGAGTTTGAGGACGCCATTTTTACCTACCGGGAGCTGTTCCGGCAGGAGGGGATCGAGCTGCGCTACGAACCGGGAGAGGAGATCCTGCCGCCCATCAGCGGTGACCCGGAGCGGCTGAAGCAGGTGTTCTGCAACGTACTGGACAACGCCGCCAAGCACGGCGGCGCAGGCCGGCGCATTGATGCCTCCCTGACCCGGGAGGGAACGGTGCAGGTGGTTCGGGTCCGGGATTACGGTCCCGGCGTTCCGGCGGCAGAATTGCCCTATGTGAAGCAGAAATTCTACAAGGGCTCCTCCAAGGCCCGGGGCAGCGGCATCGGTCTGGCTGTGTGCGACGAGATCGTGCGGCTCCACGGCGGCACCTTCGACATTGCCAATGCCGAGGGCGGCGGTGCAGTGGTGACCATCTGCATCCCGGAAAAAGAATAAATAGAACAAATGTTTGATTTTCAAACAACAGTGTGATATACTGAAACAGCGAAACAGAAAGGAACCTTATCTATGGCGGAACATTCCAGCGGCGCCTTCCGCACCAGTATCGGCGGACAGGCGCTGATCGAAGGCATTTTAATGCGCGGGCCTGAAAAGCAGGCCATCGTGGTCCGGGACAAAGACGGTCAATTGGTGGAAAAGGTGGAGGAGCTGAAGCTCATCAAGGACCGTTACCCCATTTTGGGCGTCCCTCTGATCCGGGGAACCGTAAATTTTCTGGCGGCGATGGTCAGCGGCGTGAAGGCCCTGATGTACTCTGCGGACTTTTACCCGGAGGAGGAAGAGAGCCAGCCCTCCAAATTTGAACAGTGGTTGGAAAAGCACCTCAGCAGCGAAAAGCTGGAAAAGGCTATCGTGGGTCTGGCCGTGCTGCTGGGCGTGGGAATGTCCATTTTCCTCTTTCTGGTGCTGCCGACGCTGCTTACCGGCGGGATCCTTCACTTTTTCCCCGGCTTTCCCCTGTGGGGCCGGAACGTGGTGGAGGGCCTTTTGAAAATCGCGATCTTTCTGGCGTATCTGATCCTCTGCTCCAAGCAGAAGGACATTTACAGGGTGTTCCAGTATCACGGGGCGGAGCATAAAACCATTTTCTGCTACGAGGCGGGCCTGCCGCTGACGGTAGAGAACGTCCGCATCCAGCCCCGGCACCATCCCCGCTGCGGAACGAGCTTTCTGTTTGTGGTGATCTTCGTGTCCATTCTGGTTTCCAGCGTGGTGTTCGGCATCTGGCCCATCACCAACGCGGGATTGCGGACGCTGGTGCATCTGCTCCTACTGCCGTTGGTAGTGGGCATCACCTATGAGTTCAACCGCTGGGTGGGCCGCCATGTGCAGGACAGCAAGCTGGCCCAATTTCTGACGGCTCCCGGCCTGTGGATGCAGAATTTCACCACCAACGAGCCGGATGACAGCATGATCGAGTGCGCCATCCGTTCGCTGGAGTTGGTCCTGCCCGACGAAAAGGGCAAGGACGCGTGGTGATAATTATAGAAATACTTCTTCCGCAACCAGCGAAACGTTTGCGGAAGAAAAAGGAGGAGCAAGGGAGTGAACGCAGTTTTTGCCACAGGCAGAAACGAAGTTCAGCGGACTTTGCGACGACGCATGGCGATCACATATAATGACTTGTTTTTGGATATTCGCCGGGAACTGAAGCAGGGCGGCGTCATCGACACCACCCTGGAGGCCCGGGAGCTGACCTGCTTCGGGGTCAACAAGACCCGGGAGGAGCTGACCCGGGACGGGCGGCTGTACGCCCCGCCGGAGCTGGAACGCCGGGTGCGGGAGCTGACGGCCCGTCATCTGGCGGGAGAGCCGGTGGCGTATCTCATCGGTGAGTGGGAGTTTTACGGCCTGCCTCTGGATATTTCCAAGGAGGTGCTGATTCCCCGGCCGGATACGGAGGTGCTGGTGGATCAGGCGCTGCCCTATGTGCAGTCCTTGGGCAACTGCCGGGTGCTGGACCTGTGCGCCGGCAGCGGCTGCATCGGTCTGGCGCTGGCATCGCAGGCCCCTCAGGCCCATGTGGTACTGGGCGAGTTTTCCGACGGGGCCCTGCGGATCTGCCGGCAGAACACCCGCCGGAACGCCCTGACGGGCCGGGTGATCCCCATGACGGTGAACGCCTTGGAGCGGCCGGACCGGGCTTTGGGGGAATTCCACTGCATCGTCAGCAATCCCCCTTACATCCCTCATGGGGATATTCCGGGATTGGATCATTCTGTGAAGGACTACGAGCCCCATCTGGCGCTGGACGGCGGCGAGGACGGTCTGGACTTCTACCGGGCCATCAGTGAGAAGTGGAAGGCAGCACTGGCCCCCGGCGGGCGGCTGTATTTTGAAGTAGGTATCGGTCAGGCGGATGCGGTGCTCCGGATCATGCGCACCCAGGGCTTTGGAGACATTCAGGTGGTGAAGGACCACAACGACATCCCCCGCGTGGTGTTCGGCACCCTCTGCGGAGAGGTTTACAGCGAGTAAGAACGCCCGGCAGACCGGGCAAGCAAGATAGAAAATCAGATTTGGGAGGAAGAATGTATGGCAAAAGAGAAAGCCCCCGTGGCCAGTGCCGCCCCGGCGGAGGATCGGAAGCGGGCTATTGAAGCGGCTATGGGCCAGATCGAAAAAATGTACGGCAAGGGCTCCATTATGCGTCTTGGCGACCAGAATAATTTGCAGGTGGACGTGATCCCCACCGGTTCCCTGTCCTTGGACGTGGCGCTGGGCGTAGGCGGTCTGCCCCGAGGCCGCATTGTGGAGATCTACGGACCGGAATCCTCCGGTAAGACTACGCTGGCCCTTCATGTGGCGGCAGAGGCCCAGAAAAAGGGCGGCGAGGTGGCGTTTGTGGACGCAGAGCACGCGCTGGACCCCACCTACGCACGGGCCTTGGGCGTGAATATCGATGAAATGCTGATCTCTCAGCCGGATACCGGCGAGCAGGCTTTGGAGATCACCGAGGCGTTGGTGCGCTCCGGCGCCATCGACGTCATCGTAGTGGACTCCGTGGCGGCGCTGGTGCCCCGGGCGGAGATCGAGGGCGAAATGGGCGACAGCTATGTGGGCCTTCACGCCCGGCTGATGAGCCAGGCACTCCGGAAGCTCACCGGTGCGGTGGGCAAGACCAACACCATCGTTATTTTCATCAACCAGCTTCGCGAGAAGGTGGGCGTTATGTACGGTAACCCGGAGGTCACCACCGGCGGCCGGGCGCTGAAGTTCTACGCCTCCGTCCGCATCGACGTCCGCCGGATTGAGGCGCTGAAAAACGGCGGCGAGGTGGTGGGCAACCGCACCCGGGCCAAGGTCGTGAAAAATAAAGTGGCGCCACCCTTCCGGGAGGCGGAATTCGACATTATGTACGGCGAGGGCATCGCCCACACCGGCGAACTGATCGACTTGGGCGTCCGGCTGGGTATCATCACCAAGGCCGGTTCCTGGTTCTCCATGGGCGAGGTCCGCATCGGTCAGGGCCGGGACGCCGCCAAGAAGTATCTGGAGGAAAATTCCGATATTGCCGCCGATGTGGAGGCGCAGATCCGGGCCAATTTCGATAAGCTGATGGGCAACCAGTCCCGGATCGCCGCTGCCAAGGCCGCCGGCAAGGCGGTGAACGTCTCCGCCGACGATTTCAACGATGAGGATTGACCGCATTGAAGCCTCCAAGCATAAGCGGGGGCGGGTGCTGGTATTTCTGGCAGACGGCAGTCTGCTGAAGGTGACGGAGCAGGAGCTGCTGACCTTTGGTCTGCGCTCCGGCGATGAATTGGACGAGGAAACCCTGACGCGGCTGAAGGAGGCCGCCGGGGTGTCCAACATCAAGACCACGGCGGCGGACCTCGTTGGCCGTCGGGCCATGAGCCGCCGGGACCTGGAGAAGAAATTGCAGGAAAAGGGAGCCTCAGAGACTGAGGTCCGCTATGCCGGAGAGTGGCTGGAAGCTATCGGCGCGCTGGATGACGGCGCCTATGCCGCCGCACTGGTGCGGCACTGCGGCGATATGGGATACGGTCCCCGGCGGGCCAGAGAAAAGCTGCGGGAAAAGGGCGTGCCTCAGGAACTTTGGGACGAGGCGCTGGACGAGCTGCCCCCGGACGGGGAGCAGATCGACCGCTTTCTGCAAAGCAAGCTCCACGGCCGGTCCCCGGAGGATAAGGAGAAGAAGCGGCTGACGGACGCCCTTTTGCGTCGGGGGTTTTCCTGGGGCGAGGTGAGGTCCGCCTGGGGCCGCTATGGTTCTGAGATCTGGGAGGAGTGATCCCGGAGGTTATATCCGCGGAGCCGAGGATCAGTCTCAAAGACTGTGAAATTTTTGGTTCTGATTGCGCATTCGTTATTTCCGCCCGGAGGGGCGTATTCGATCATACCGGAGGAATCCATTTTGAGCTATAATGTATCATTCATTTCCCTTGGTTGCGCCAAGAATCAGGTGAACTGCGAGCAGATGATGGCCCTGTGCGCCGAGGCAGGCTACTCCATTCAGGCCCAGCCGGAGGGCTGCGATGTGGTGGTGGTGAACACCTGCGGCTTTCTGGCGTCCGCCTGCGAGGAGGCCATCGAGAACATTTTAGAGATGGCGGAGCTGAAAAAGGCGGGGCAGGTGAAAAAGATCTTAGTCACCGGCTGCATGACCCAGCGCTATAAAGAGGATATTTTCCACGAGCTGCCGGAGGTGGACGGCCTGCTGGGTACCGGCAGCTACGGCGACATTGCCACGGCCATCGCCGAGGTGATGGAAAAGGGCGAAAAACCCTGCCATCTGGGAAATATCCACACCGCCAACCAGAGCGGCGAGCGCATTTTGTCCACGCCCCCGTGGTATGCCTATCTGCGGATCGCCGAGGGCTGCGACAACCACTGCGCCTACTGCGTGATCCCCTCCCTCCGTGGCAAGTACCGCAGCCGTCCCATGAACGAGCTGCTGGACGAGGCAGCGGAGCTGGCCTCCGCCGGGGTGAAGGAGCTGATCGTCATCGCGCAGGACATCACCCGGTACGGCACGGACCTCAACGGTGAGCATCAGCTGGCGAAGCTGCTGAAGGAGCTTTGCAAGCTGGACTTCCATTGGATCCGGCTCCATTACCTCTACCCCACGGACACCACCGACGAGCTGATCGACGTGATCGCCAGCGAGCCGAAGATCGTGAAGTATCTGGATATTCCCATCCAGCACTGCAACGATACCATTTTAAAGGCCATGAACCGCCGGGACACCAAGGCGGACCTGCTGGCCCTGCTGAAAAAGCTGCGGGAGAAGGTTCCCGGTCTGGTGCTGAGGACCAGCCTCATTGCGGGATTGCCCTACGAGGATGACGCGGCCTTTGAGGAGTTGTGCGACTTCCTACGGGAGGTCCGCATCGAGCGGGCGGGTGTGTTCCCCTTCTCCCCGGAGGACGGCACGAAGGCGGCCCTCATGGAGCACGTGGACATGGAAGAGGCCCAGCGCCGCGCGGAGCTGGCGGTGGATGTCCAGTCTGACATCATTGATGCCTACAATGACTCCATCTTAGGTGAAGAGCGGGAGGTGCTCTGCGAGGGGTACGATTCTCAGGCTCAGATGTTCTACGGCCGCAGCTATGCTGAGTCCCCCGACATCGACGGACGGATCTGGTTCACCGCCGACAGTGAGATCGTACCCGGAACCTTTGTGAACGTCCGCCTGACCGGCACCATGGACGGTGAGACCACCGGCGAGCTTGTGTGAAGGTGATTGTTTTTCCTTGAAAACCCTGCGAAAGGACGTATATTATGAATTTACCCAATAAACTGACCATGCTGCGGATCTTGCTGATCCCGGTGTTTATGGTGGTGCTGTACTGGGACTTCCCCGGCGCTACCTGGGTGGCGGTGGCCATTTTCATCATTGCCAGCTTTACCGATCTGCTGGACGGTAAAATCGCCAGAAAGTACAATCTGGTCACTGACTTTGGAAAATTTGCCGATCCTCTGGCAGATAAAATGCTGGTGACGGCGGCACTGCTCTGGTTCGTGGAGATCGGCCAGATGCCTGCCTGGGCGCTGCTGATCGTCCTTGTCCGGGAGTTTGCCGTCAGCGGCCTGCGGATGATCGCCAGTGATAAGGGCCGGGTTATCGCCGCCGGTTGGTCCGGCAAGGTGAAGACGGCCAGCACCATGGTGTGCATTGTGCTCATGTTCCTGCCCATCCCCGGCTGGCTCAATACCGTGTGCGTGGCAGTGATCGCCATCACCACCCTGTATTCCGGCGTGGAATACTTTGTGCTGAACCGGGACATAATCGCCACAGCCTGAGAATTGAAATCGAAAATGAAAAAGGTGCGGGAACGTAAGTTCCCGCACTTTTTAACATTCAGTATACTCGCACAGCTCCCGGACCTTGGCCTGAATACTTTTCAGGTCCAGAAAGGTCTCCGGGCGCTTCTGCTCGTCCCGCAGCAGCGCCGCCGGGTGATAGATGGCCGTCATCTGGACGCCGCCTCGCTGGAACCACTGGCCGTGCTCCTGGGTGATCTTGAAATCTTCCTTGATGATGGCTTTGGCGGCGATCCGGCCCAGACAGACGATGATCTTGGGCTTCATCAGTGCTGCCTGCCGCCGCAGATAGCCGATGCAGGCGTCCTGTTCGACATTCAGAGGATCCCGGTTCTGAGGCGGGCGGCACTTCACCACGTTGGCGATGTAGACCTTGGTGCGGTCCAGATGGATGATCTCCAGCATATCGTCCAGCAGCTGCCCAGCCCGGCCTACAAAGGGAATACCCTGCTCGTCCTCGTGCTGGCCGGGGCCTTCGCCGATGAGCATGATCTCCGCCGTCTCGCAGCCGTCCCCAAACACCACATGGGTCCTGGTGTCCGCCAGCGCGCAGCCCCGGCAGACGCCACATTCCTGTTTTAAACGCTCCCAGCTATCCGCCATGGTATCCCCGCCTTTCTGAAATAGCCTTGCTTGAGTATAGCATATTGTTTTCCCCGGCGCAAGCGTATAAGGCGGTGGCGGCCTGCCGATACTGACAGGGCATCAAGCAGAGGAGGGCGGCGTATGGCGGCATTTTTATGGATCTTCTGGAGTTTCAGCTTTTTGGGATGGGTGCTGGAGCGGCTGTTTGCTGCCGTGACCCGGTCTCCCCGGCGGAGGAGACGGTGTCTGCTGGTCCTGCCTTTCTGCCCGGTGTACGGACTGGGTATGGCGGCGGTGCTGGCCCTGCCGCCGAGCCTTCGTTCCGGGTGGCCGCTCTACATCTGGGGTTGCCTGACCGCCACCGCCGTGGAGTATATTTACCACTGGTGGGGGGAGACCTTTTTGGGAGTGTCCTTCTGGGACTACACCGGGGTCTTTGGGAATTTGCGGGGCCGGGTGTGTCTGCCCTTTTCTCTGGCGTGGGGACTGCTGCTGCTCCCGGCTGTCTATCTGGTGACGCCGCCGGTGGTGGCGCTGGCGGATCGTGTTCCCATCGGTGTGACGTGGTGGCTGCTGTTGGCCTTTACCGCCGACGCTGTGTGCTCCCTCCGTTTTTTGGCGGTGACCCATGACCTTGAAGCCCTGCGGGCTGCCGTCTGGCCGGTGTCAGGTGACCGCTGATTGTGCAAAGGCAGCCAAGTGCCTGACCGGTTTATCTTGTCGCAAGTCGCTTTTTGTGGTATACTGTTGCAATGATGAGCGGTCACTGCCGCCGGACAGGAGGAACCATATTGAAAAAAACAAGAAAAGAGCGGGGCTGGCTGAAAAAGACGTTCAAGCAGGCCATGGACAAGGAACTGCGGGAACACAAGAGCTCGTTCATCGTCTTTTATATTCTGCGGGCCTTGGTGATCGTGTCTCTGGTGCGCCAGATCATTCTGGATAACTACGAGGGTGCGTTTTTCTGTATTCTGACCATCGTGCTGCTATATGTGCCAAGCTGGGTGCAGGTCCGGCTGCGGATCGAGTTGCCGCCGCCTCTGGAAATTACGATCCTCTGCTTCATTTTTGCGGCAGAGATCTTGGGAGAGGTCAATGCTTTCTATGTCAACGTGCCCCATTGGGACACCATGCTCCACACCATCAACGGCTTTTTGGCGGCGGCGGTAGGCTTTTCTCTGGTGCTGCTGCTCAACGACAATGAAAAGCTGACCTTCGATCTGTCGCCATTCTTTCTGGCCATGGTGGCGTTTTGTTTTTCCATGACCATCGGCGTTCTGTGGGAATTTTTTGAGTTCGGTATGGACTGGTTCTTCCATACGGATATGCAGCGGGATACCGTCATCAACGCCATCTACTCCGCCAGCCTGGACCCTACCCGAACCAATAAGGTGGTGGCGGTGAAGGAGATCCACGATGTGGTCATCAACGGCGAGAGTCTGGGACTGGGAGGCTATCTGGACATCGGACTCATCGACACCATGAAGGATCTGCTGGTGAATTTCGTGGGCGCGGTGGTGTTCTCCGTGGCCGGTTATTTCTACGCCCGGAGCAAGGGCAAGAAGCGGGCAGCGGCGCTGAACTTTGTGCCCAGCAAGAAAAATGAGGACCACGATTACCTCCAGCAGGCCCGTGAAAACGGCCCGGATCTCCCTGAAAAAAGGAAGAAATGAAGAAACCCGGAAACACGTTAGATGTTTCCGGGCCTTTTTTACACTTTTTTCCGGGGAAATGACTGCGCCAGCTTTGTTCCCAGCCAACCTGCCAGAATACCCACAGCAACGCCCCCAAGAATATCTGTGGGCCAGTGGGCGTAGAGGTACAGCCGGGACAGGGCGATGACCACGGCCAGCGCCAGTGCTGGCTTCCAAAGGCGGCTGTTCGCTGTTCTCAGCGCGGCCACCGATGCGAAGGAGACTGCCGTGTGGCCGGAGGGGAAGGAGGCGTCCACAGGCGGCGGAATCAGCAAGGAGACGGTGGGGTTGACGGCGAAGGGCCGTACCCGGCCGATGAGCGGCTTGAGGGCGAGGTTGCAGAACAGAAGATCCAGAGCCAACCCGCAGGCCACACAGGTCCCCAGCTTTCTGGTCTTTGGGATCGCCAGCAGGATCGCCGCCAGTAAGATCCACACCTCACCGTGGTCGCAGATCCGGCTGACTGGCACCATGACGGCATCCAGAACGCCGCAGCGCAGGTGAGTCTGTATCCAGTTCAAAATTGTCAGTTCAAAGGCTTGCATCGTTTCGGTCCTTTCCTATTCGCTGTGGGCCATCATACCATATCCGCCGCAAAAAGAAAAGTGCCTTTCCACGAATGGAAAGGCACTTTTTCAATGAGTTTACGCGGCCTTGCGGCGCTCCATGCTGCGGATGACGAACAGAACGCACAGCATCAGCGCAAAGCTGACGGCCCAGGTAATATACACGTTCTGGACGAAACCGGCCACGATGAAGCCAACCACGCAGACACCGGCCACCGTCAGCACATAGGGGATCTGGGTGGCAACGTGCTCCAGATGGTCACACTGGGCGCCGGCGGAGGCCATGATGGAGGTATCGGAGATGGGGGAGCAGTGGTCACCCATCACAGCGCCGGCACAGCAGGCGGAGATACCAATGATGAGCAGCTCGCTGGAAGCAGGGAAAATAGCGGTAACAATGGGGATCAGGATGCCGAAGGTACCCCAGGAGGTGCCGGAGGCGAAGGCCAGAATACAGGCCACCACGAAAATCACGGCAGGGAGCATAGAGTACAGCGTAGCGGCGGCGCCTTCCATGAGGTCATGGACATAGATGCTGGCGCCCAGAGAGGTGATGGTAGCCTTCAGAGAGACGGCCAGGGTCAGGATCAGGATGGGGGAGATCATGGCGTTGAAGCCCTTGGGGATGCAGGCCATGGCGTCCTTGAAGGTGATGACCCGGCGGGCCACCAAATAGATGACGGTAAAGAGCAGAGCAATGATGCCGCCCCAGGGCAGACCCATGAAAGCGTCGGTGTTGCCGAAGGCGCCGATAAAGTCTCCGGCGCAGTCGGTGCCGCCCCAGGCGTCCACGCCGAAGAAGCCGCCCACGTAGATCATGCCGGTGGTGCACACGGCGATCAGCACCAGAACAGGGAGCAGCAGGTCGATGACCTTGCCCTTGGGGTTCACGGCTTCATCCTCTGCGTTTTCCAGAGCGGAGAGGTCACCGGTCTCCTGGGCCTTGCGCTCATAGGTCCGCATGGAACCGTAATCGAACTGCATGAAGGACAGGGCGATGATAAAGACGAAGGTCAGCAGGGAGTAGAGGTTGTAGGGAATGGCCTTGATGAAGAGCTGGATGCCGCTGATGCCGGTGTCCAGACCCTCGGCGGTGGAGGAAACGGCGGCGGCCCAGGAGGAGATAGGGGCGATCATGCACACGGGGGCGGCGGTGGCGTCAATGAGGTAGGCCAGCTTGGGACGGGAGATCCGGTGGCTGTCGGTGACGGGCCGCATGACGGTGCCCACGGTGAGGCAGTTGAAATAGTCATCGATGAAGATCAGAATGCCCAGCAGGAAGGTAGCAAGGGAAGCCCCCACCTTGGTCTTAATGTTTTTTGATGCCCAGCGGCCGAAGGCAGCGGAGCCGCCGGCGGCGTTCACCAGTGCCACGATGATACCCAGTAGGACAAGGAACAGGAAGATACCGGCGTTGTCTTTGATGGCGGCCACCAGGCCGTCGTTGACGATCATGTTCAGCGCGCCGATGGGGGAAAAGCCCTGAGAGAACAGAGCACCCACTGTGACGCCGATGAACAGAGAGCTGTACGCCTCCTTGGTGATAAGGGCCAGAGTGATGGCGATGACGGGGGGCACCAGTGCCCAGAAGGTACCGTACATGCTGTTGGCGGGCGCGCCGTCCTCAACAGCCAGAGCGCTGACACACAGCAGCGCGGCGGCGGTCATGACCAGCAGGGCCGTCCGCAGTAGGGGATGTTTTTTCATGGAGATTCTCCTTTCATTTTTGGGCCGCAGCCCATGCAACCGGAGAATACGCGTGAACTCCATCCTGTCAAAGCACATTGTGTTTCAGAACAAAAAATGGAGTCATGACATTCCGCCATGACTCCATTTGAAGGTCTCATTTCACCAAACAGATCCATGACAGCGCCCCGCCCGTTTCCGGGCGACAGTCCGGCGGATGTTTTCCGACGGCCCAGGCACCGACCCGCCAGGCAGCGGTACGGCCCTTCGGCGGCTGACCCTTTCCCCATCCTCTATGCCTGTCTGCCGGATGGTTACTCTTATCAGCCGCGCCTCTATCATGCGTTATCCAGTTGTATCCTACCCTATTATAGGTGAATTTCCGAACTTGTCAACGGTTTCTTCACAAAATGTTTATATTTTGCAAAAAGAACAGGGAACGCCGCGTTTTTGGCGTTCCCTGTTGGAAAAGTGCTGTCAGAAATTAGTAGCTGCCCAGGTCGGCGGACTTGTCGCCCTCGACGCTAATGCCGAACTCGTAGTCATTGCCGGGCAGGATGGCGTTGAGGATCACGCCGCACAGAGCAGCGATGGCCAGACCGGACAGAGTCACAGCCGCACCGCCCACGGTGAAGGTCACGCCGCCCACGGAGCTGAAGCCAAGGCCGCTGACAAACATGACGGCGGCGATGATCAGGTTCCGGGACTTGGTCAGATCCACCTGATTCTCCACGATGTTGCGGACGCCCACGGCGGAGATCATGCCGTAGAGGATGAAGCTGACGCCGCCCACGATGGCGGAGGGGATGGAGTTCACCAGCGCGTCGAACTTGGGGGAGAAGCTGAGGATGATGGCGTAGACGGCAGCCAGACGGATCACGCGGGGATCGTAGACCTTGGAGAGAGCCAGCACGCCGGTGTTTTCGCCGTAGGTGGTGTTGGCGGGGCCGCCGAACATACCGGCAAAGGCGGTAGCCAGACCGTCGCCCGTCAGGGTGCGGTGCAGGCCGGGATCGGCGATGAAGTTATTGCCGGTGGTGGAGGAAATGGCGGAGATATCACCGATGTGCTCCATCATGGCGGCGATGGCGATGGGGGCCATGACCAGCACGGCGGACACGTCGAACTTGGCGAGGATGAACTTCTGGAGGCCAATGAGGTGTGCCTCGCCCACGGAGGCGAAGTTGACGAGGGGCTGCATGACGCCGTTGGCATCCGGTAGCTGGGCACCGCAGGCGGTGGCGATGGCCGCCACAATGTAGCTGCCTACCACGCCCAGCAGGATGGGGATGATCTTCACCATGCCCTTGCCCCAGATATTGGCCACCACGATGATGGCCATGGCCACCAGGGCCAGCCACCAGCAGGTGGCGGCGTTTTTGATGGCGGAGCCGGAGAGGTTCAGGCCGATCATGATGATCATGGGGCCGGTGACGATGGGGGGGAAGTAACGCATGACCGTCTTGGCCCCCAGCACCTTAAAGAGCAGAGCCAGCACCAGATACAGGAGACCGGCGATGACGATGCCGCCCAGAGCGTAGGCCAGCTTCAGCTCGGGATCCAGACCGTCATAGGCGGGCATGGAGGCCACGGTGGAGAAGCCGCCCAGGTAGGCAAAGGAGGAACCAAGGAAAGCGGGGACCTTGAACTTGGTGCACACATGGAACAGCAGGGTGCCCAGACCGGCCATCAGCAGGGTGGTCTGGATGCTCAGGGGCAGGCCGTAGCCCTGAACCAGAATGGGCACCAGCACGGTGGCGCCAAACATGGCGAACAGATGCTGCAAGCCTAAAATCAGCATACGGGGGGTGCCTAGGGTGCGGGCGTCGGTCACGGCTTCCTGACCGAGGATGGGTTTCTTTTTCTCGTTCATGTTTTTCTCCTCTCGTAACACACAAATCTTCTATCTAAATTATATAAATAGACCAGGTTCCTGCGGCGGTCCGCAAACAGGCATAAAAATACCGGCTCCTATAGCCGGTCAAAAAAGGGAAATGGAAATGACGGGACCATGAATCCCGAAAATGGAGGAAACGGCGCTTCGCATACTCATACTGGACTGCATCATGGTGTTACCTCCTAAGAAATTTATCTGGTTCATTATACAGAAGCCGGTTCCGGATTGCAAGCCGTAATATCTATGATTGGAATAGAAGTTTTCTGTTGGAAATTGTCAAAAATCACAGAAGAACAGCATTCGTGATGACCGGTTCCCGTTATTTGAGAGAACTGCTTCAGGCTTGCTGTAGCCCGAGATTGTCGATAAAGTGGTAGATTCTCCGCAACGGTAAGGTAGGGCAGCCGTTAGCGGCTCCGCCGCTTTACGGATGCCGCATACCCCTTGCGGGTGAAAGGGGTGCGCGGGACTGCACCCGCAGGCGCGTTTCGGAGCGCAACCGCCGCAAGGCGGCTCTTAGCGCGGAGATAACCCAAGAAGGGAAAACAGGTGAAGCGCCGCCAGTGGCGGATGAAGCGAGCCTGTTTCGAGGAAGGCTCCCGTTTTCCGGGCGTCTTGCGCCCGGAAAACGGTTAGGTCGGCAACGTATTTCTTCGCCATTGAAATCCTTAGTTTTCAGAACTTTTATAAAGCTCTGAAAACTGGCTCAGCGGGGAGAAAAGACTTTTCGACACGCTGAGGCTGCGGACTTGCCCGCGGCCCTCTTGTCCGATCAGGTTCGATCAGGCTTCCAGACCCACCGTCCGCATGACGTCCTCTACCAATCGGGCGGTGTCGGCCTCACCGTCTTGGCTGGCCACGATGAGGTCGGCATACCGGGCGTAGAGAACGCAGCGCTCTTCATAAATCTCCCGCAGCGGCGTTCCTGCCGGCACGGCGATGCCCCGGTCATACAGATCCGCCGGCATCCGCTTTTCCAGCTGAGAAAAGGGCGTCTGGAGCCAGATCACTGTGCTGTTTTCCTTCAAATGGGCCATGGCCTCCGGGTAGAGCACCATGCTGCCACCGGTGGCAATGACGGTGTGGGTCCGATTTAGATCCGTACCTACTTTATTTTCAATTTCGTAAAAGGCCTCCAGCCCGTCCTGCCGCAGGATCTCCGGCAGCGTTTTGCCGGTGGTCTGGACGATGAGATCGTCCGCGTCCACAAAATCGTACCCCAGCCTGTCCGCCAGCGCCTTTCCGACAGTGCTTTTCCCCGTGCCGGGCATACCGATCAATACAATATTTTTCATAGGCAGCGCCTCCGTGGTAAAAGTGTTTTTATCATACGTGATACACGGACAAATGTACATAGCAAAAATACACAAAAATTCGACAAAGTAAGATCGACCTTTCATGACAGGGCGGACAAGACGCACCCGAAAATCACGGTCGAAATCTGTTAAATATGCGCATTGTCAAACGGCGGGCCATTCGGTACAATGTCTAAAAATGGTAATACCTATTTAGGGCCGCTTCATAATCGAAACAAGCGGTGAAACGGAAGGGAGGACCGAAATGAGTCAGAATCCAAGACAGTCCAAGAGTATCCGGGCGCAGCTGCTCACCGCTATGCAGGTGGGAGAGTACGCCCATTGTGACCGGCTTCCCCGGGAAAGCGTATTGTCGGAAATGCTGGGCATCAGCCGCACACAACTGCGGGATATTCTGGCTTCTCTGGACCGGGAGGGCTTCATTACCCGGCGTCATGGAGTCGGCACCATTATCAACCGTCATGTGCTGGGTGCACCGGCCAGAATGGACATTGAAGTGGAGTTTCTGGATATGATCCGCCAGAGCGGACACACTCCCGGCGTGGCCTTTGTCCGGGCTGCCGATGACAAGGCGGACAATAAGGTGGCCGCCCAGCTGGGCATCCCCACCGGAACGCCGATCCTTCGGATCTCCCGGCTCTGCACCGCCGACGGCCGCCCCGCCATCTACTGCGAGGATGTGGTGGAAAAGGCAAAGCTCCAGCGGCCCTATACAGCGGAGGAACTGCGTCAGCCCATTTTCGATTTCCTCCAGAATGTCTGCGGAATTTCGTCCTATCTGGACCTGACGGACCTGCGGCCTGTGGCTGCGGACGCTGCTCTGGCTGATGTTTTTCAGGTGCCACAGGGAACGCCGCTGTTGAACATGGACGAGGTGGACTATGATATTGAGGGCGCGCCGGTGTTCGCCTCCAACGAGTATTTTGCCGACGGCATCTTCCACCATACGGTCCTGCGGAAAAAGCTGTGACCTGCGGACCGTCAGCCCGACGTGACCGTGCCGGTCTCTTTTGAAATTCAGGTCATCGCCGCTTGACCGTACCGCACATTTGCGATATTATTAAAAATAATATTTATAATAAGTAAAATGATAAACGAACGATGAGAAAGGGGTATCTTACTATGGCCTATTTTTTCCAGGAGCCTTCCCATACCTTCAGCGAATATCTGCTGGTGCCCGGTTATTCCTCTGAGCACTGCATCCCCGCCAACGTGTCTTTGAAGACGCCGGTGGTCCGATTCAAGAAGGGAGAGGAATGCCCCCTGACCATGAACGTCCCCATGGTCTCCGCCGTCATGCAGGCCGTGTCCGGCGAGCAGATGGGCATTGCGCTGGCCAAGGAGGGCGGCATCGCCTTTATCTATGTTTCCCAGTCCATTGAGTCTCAGGCGGCCATGGTCCGCCGGGTGAAGAACTACAAGGCGGGCTTCGTCATCAGCGACTCCAACCTCCGGGTGACGGATACCCTGGCGGATGTGCTGGCTCTGAAGCAGCGCACCGGTCACTCCACCATGGCTGTCACGGATGACGGCACCGGCACCGGCAAGATGCTGGGTCTGGTCACCAGCCGTGATTACCGGGTCAGCCGTATGGATCCCGACGCCAAGGTGGCGGATTTCATGACGCCGGTGGAGAAGATCATCTCCGCACCGGAGGGCACCAGCCTGAAAACGGCCAATGACATCATCTGGGATCACAAGCTCAATGCCCTGCCCATTATTTCCGAGGACGGCCATCTGGTGAGCTTCGTGTTCCGCAAGGACTATGATTCCCACAAGGGCAACCCTCTGGAACTGCTGGACGGCCAGAAGCGCTATGTGGTGGGCGCGGGCATCAACACCCGTGACTACGAGGAGCGTGTCCCCGCACTGGTGGAGGCCGGTGTGGACGTGCTGGTGATGGACTCCTCTGAGGGCTATTCCTATTGGCAGAAGCACTGTCTGGAGTGGATCCGCGCCAAGTACGGCGATACCGTGAAGGTTGGCGCCGGCAACGTGGTGGACGGCGAGGGCTTCCGCTTTCTGGCCGATGCCGGAGCTGACTTCGTGAAGATCGGCATCGGCGGCGGTTCCATCTGCATCACCCGTGAGACCAAGGGTATTGGCCGCGGTCAGGCCACCGCAGTCATCGACGTGGCCGCCGAGCGGGATAAGTATTTTGAGGAGACCGGCATCTATGTGCCCATCTGCGCCGACGGCGGCATCGTGCAGGACTATCACATCACTCTGGCGCTGGCCATGGGCGCTGACTTCTGCATGCTGGGCCGGTATTTCTCCCGGTTTGACGAGTCTCCCACCAGCAAGATCCTTGTGGGCGGCAGCTATATGAAGGAATATTGGGGCGAGGGCAGCGCCCGAGCCCGGAACTGGCAGCGCTACGATCTGGGCGGTGCCGCCAAGCTGAGCTTTGAGGAAGGCGTGGACTCCTATGTGCCCTATGCCGGCGCTCTGGCAGACGGCATGGCCACCACGCTGGCTAAGGTCCGTTCCACCATGTGCAACTGCGGTGCGCTGACGATCCCGGAGCTGCGTGAGAAGGCCAAGCTGACGCTGGTCTCCGCCACCTCCATTGTCGAGGGCGGCGCCCATGACGTTCTGCTGAAGGACACCACCAACGGCAACCAGCGGGGCTAAGACATATAAAAGAGACAGCTTTTGAAGCTGTCTCTTTTTTTGCGGGGCCCATCCTATAAAAATTGAGTAAACGATTTGCTGAAACTTATCCTAAATCTCTTGTATCTGGACCTGCAAAGTTGTATAATATAAACGATTAAATACATCAGGAACGGCATGGCCGTTTCTGCGGATCAGGAGCATAGCATGTTACATAGAAAACCTCGTATTTTAGTTGTTGGCAGCTTTGTTATGGATGTGATCGCAACAACAGAGCAGATCCCCGGTGCTGGACAGACGGTTTACGGCAAGTCCTTCCACATGGCACCCGGCGGAAAAGGCGCCAATCAGGCCCTCCAATGCGCCCGTCTGGGCGCGGAAGTGACCATGGTAGGCTGCGTGGGTGATGATCTGTTTGGCCAGCAGCTTCTGGAGCCTCTGCGGGAAGCCGGAATGGATGTCAGTCATGTGGTGGTCCGAAAGGGAATTCACTCCGGCGTGGGACACGTGGTGTTGGAAGTCACGGAACACAGCGCCCAGAACCGCATCGTAGTGATCCCTGGCGCTAACCGGACCTTGACGGTGGAAGAAGTGGCCTGGATCCAACAGGCAGTTTCCGGGTTTGATATGGTCCTGCTGCAATTGGAGGTCCCCATCGAGGTGAACCGGGCTGTGGCCCGCTGGGCCAGAGAGGCCGGTGTGCCTGTGATTCTGAACCCGGCCCCGGCCACGGAACTGGACGATGAGTTGCTGAGCCTGGTCTCCTACCTGATCCCCAACGAGCAGGAGGCATCTCAGGAGACCCATCTGCCCCTGCGCTTTGATAAGTCCGGCCCTTGGGATGAAGATCTGAGAAACATTGCCGATACGCTGCAAGGTAAGGGCGTGGAGCATGTGATCATCACGCTGGGCAGCTACGGCTCCGCTGTGGCGGAGACCGGCGGCCCCCGGTATGTTCCCTGTGTCCATATGGAGCATGTGGCAGATCCCACGGCTGCCGGCGATTCCTTTGTGGGCGCGCTGTCCACTGCGCTGGCTGTGGGCCTGCCCGAGGATGCGGCGCTGACCTTTGCCAGCCACACTGCGGCCATCACGGTCTCGCGGTTGGGAGCAATGCCGTCCCTGCCCACACTGCCGGAGGTGCTGGAGCTGATCCGGACCCGTGGCGGTGCAGGACTGGAACTGTCCTGCCTGGATGCGCTGCGCTGAAACGGGAGGAAGCATGGAGGAGCTTTTTGCACTTCGCCCGGGCCGCTACCGGCATTTTAAGGGCAACGAATATGAGCTGCTGTATGTGGCCCGCCACTCAGAGACTCTGGAGCCGATGGTGGTCTACCGGGCTTTGTATGGAGAGCGGGGCGTGTGGGTGCGTCCTGCCGCCATGTGGAGCGAGCCGGTAGACCGGGACGGCTATCATGGCCCCCGTTTCCAGTGGATCGGTGGGGTCTCGGAAGAGGTCTGACGGCCTGCAAAAATATTTTTCAAGATTTTTGAAAAAAGGGTTGCTTTTTGCGGAAAGCTATGTTATTATACATAAGCTGACTTCAAGAAGTCAACCTCGTATCCGGGTGTAGCGCAGTTGGTAGCGCACTTGACTGGGGGTCAAGGGGTCGTGAGTTCAAGTCTCGCCACTCGGACCATAAAAAGTACCGGTTTTTAACCAAAATGGTTAAAAACCGGTACTTTTTTCTGCATTTTAAGCTCGACTTTTTTAAAAACTGTGACCTGTGGTGGAATAGTGGTGGAATATTGAGTGGAATGTGCCACAGGCAAAGTGAGACGAAGATGGAGCCAATTGCCTCGGAAGAAAGCGTGCTACTCCTCCTTGCCTAGTAATTGTAGTTGCCTTAATAGACGGATTATGGTACTATATAACTACTAGATGAATGAACGGTAGAGCCCGAGAAATACTTTTGACGATTTTTGGGGGAGGCTTGCGAATTGTTTACGAACCCGTATCGCGAGAAGTGCGTGAATATTTTGGAAAAGCTGTTGCCGCGCAGAGCGGTGCAGGACTCCACACTTCTGCAGGCGTATGCCACATTTCATATGATGAAGGAAGTGACGCTGTCTGGAGCCAATTATGCGGAGATTTATCGAGCGGTTTCCCGAAAATCCGTCCCCTATTTATATGCACTTCTGGCTGATTTCGCCGCATTGAAGTCTCCGTTTCCAGAGGATTTTATCCTGATGTTCGACGTGCAGTTTGATTATTTTCTTCGCTGTGTGACGCCATCTTTGGTGGCAGATCTGCGTTCCTTTCATCGGTTTTTCGAGGAATATGGTGCTCCGAGTCTTGCGGCAAAGGTTCATTATTTAGTCGTACTGAAGCTCACTTCCTTTAAAATTTTGGAAGCGGATGAAGCACGGGCGAGAGAAAAAGCGCGAACTCGAAGCGCAAAAAGCGAACAGGAAATTCCTTCTTCACCGGAGAAACTTTTCGGAGGGGATCTATCAGTAGACGCTTTAGACCGACTCTATCAGGTGTATTGCGACACAGAAACAAACACTGCGATTCGTCTGAGTAAAGAAAAATTTTCTGCCCTTTACAAGGCTATCAACCTCTATCCATTGGATAATTCCAAACTTAAAATTCACGCACCAGATTCAAAAAAGGTCATGGAACTGCTCAATATTTTGAGTGAAAAATTGGAGGAACCACGGAGCAGACAGCTCTCTTTTGCGGCCGATTTTTATGTCAGAAACCTACAGGAAGGTGCCTTGCTCGCTACATATGGAATGCCGCTTTTCGGCAGAAACCGTGATGAACGTGAGCGGAAAAAACTGCTGCGAAAAGCCGTTTCCTTGATGGCAAAAACCTCACCCATGGATGTCCTTTGCGGCATCAGCCTGAGCAAAAAAGCATCTGATGATAAGCTGTTATCGGCAGCGCCAGGCGATTCTCCAACGATTATCCGTAATGATGTCACACTGGAAAATGGACTGATTTATTCTTTGCTTACATCTGCTTTTTTGGCGAATTTGAGTGCTGAAACCGAAACCATCATCTTCTTCCCGACGCCGTTTTTTGTGCGGAAATGGATCGCAGATTCTGCTTTGGCCAAGAAAAAAGTCACCTTTGTCATGGGGGATTCCATGAGTGCTGAGCTCCTGAATTTTTATATTTCTGAAGGGACATATACGGCAAAAAGGGATGAAAAACTGTCCTTTATCAGTTATGAAGCGTGGTTGAAAAGTATGGAGGGCGACAAGAAATTTCATTGGAAGGAAGCAATGCTCTTTGCTGCCGGTCGCTCCCTTGAGGAGCAGAATGCATGGTATGCGACTATCAAAAAGACTGCCAAATCCCCCGTGGAAATCCATGCGCTGATCTCCAGTAAGGAGTTCGAAAATGCTCGTTCTCCCTTCGCTTCAGAACTGGCGGATCCCCGTATTCAACTGCGGAGTCTGGCACTGATTCCGCAAGGAATCAATAACAGTACGCAGCCCAGAAGAAAGCTGTTTTTGAATGCATCCTTTGATCCTGATATACGCTCTGATGAGAAAAAAGAAGCGCAGAAAACCCGACTGTACGCATTTACGCTGAACACCGACTTTAAGGTTCAGGCGTTGTCTCAGCGGCATCTGCTGCCCCAAAATGGAGGTTTCCTTTCCATCGAACAGGGCAAATTGGCAGAACTGGATCAAAGTGTCCGCCAGCTTTTTCGGGCGGAACTTCTGGAGCGGAGGGCGGCCGGACGGCAAAAAAATGTAGCAATCTCCTACGAATTTACACCGGATATTACCATATGGTGCTCCAAATCTTATCCGAAGAAGGATGGATATCCGAGGTTGGAAGCATATATCTGCGAGCCGCCACCGCGGGGAAAAGTACAGAGAGGTTACCTGGAACGGGGAGCTCAGATTCCGGAAACGATCAAGCGAACAACATCTTTCACTGGCAGAGATATTTGCGAATGGCTGGAAAAAACATATCCGTTTTCGTACAGATATGAGCGAAATTACTACCGGGATGAGCGGACTAAGCTTGCGGATGAAGGAAATCCTTCAGAAAGACTTCTGGCGAAACCGGCAAAGCCTCGTGTGAGTATCAGGGAGACGATTATAGAAAAAACGGCAGCCCAGTTTGAAAAGACAAATCTCGCACTCAAGACGCTGTGGTACATCTACCCCTGCTTGGAAGACCTGATGTCCGGCCGGGACTACAAACTGCTGAGCGAGATGATGCTAACCGAATTGGGGCAAAACTATGTCGCGGATATGACAGAAGATGCCTGTATCACCCAGATAGAAGACCTGTATCCAGAGGAGTCGCAGGCCCAGCTCCGACGGCGTTGCCAAATCTTATATACCGTGTTTGAACTTGCGAGAAAACAAGGCCACTGCAGGGAAAACCCGCTTCAGCAGATGGTCACAGATGAACAGCACAGCAACAAGATGTTCGCCAAGATCCGTGGCTCTCTGGCGGTGAGAAGCCTGACGAAAGAGGAACTAACAGATGTTTTCCAGACCATCACCGCGAAACTGGAGGCAGGGGAAACGGCATATCTGGGGGTCCTGATCCGGCTGCTTACCGGCTTGGAGAGTAATATCGTATGTGCGCTGAAGTGGGGAGACTTTGAGGAGATAGCCGACTATGGCATCTATCGCCTTGTGGTTGCCCATCAGGTGACGAATGATGGGGAAACGGTTCGCGGCTTTGATAGCTTGGAGGATTACCGGCTCTTACCCTGCTGTAAACTCCTGGCTGCCTATTTGCTACAGCAAAAACGGGCAACGCAGGAGTCGCTGGCCTCGCATTACGGCGGAAGCATACGTAATTTCCCCATTGTGACAGCCAGCGGAGAGAAGGCCCGTTGGCAGGATTATGAAGTGATGCTTGCTCCGAAAGAATTGGAGCGGGTCAGCCGGGAAATCCTTTCCGCTGCCAAGCTGGATGCACATATGGTTACCATACCTGATTACCAAAAAGGAAGCAAAGAGACGAATTTAAGCCACTATCAGGGAGATTTTTTCCGTGAGAACTTCAAATACTGGGCGCAGGAGCTATGTAAATTCACAACGGATGAGCTGGCATATCATGTGGGAAATATACCCGCAACGACCTTCGGAAAGTTTTATTGTGACTTCCTCAATGACGTTTCTCAGTTGACGCTGTATGTAAAACTGCAGCGATTAGGCGCAATTTTGGCCTGCAAAGAAGAAACGATGGCTATCCGAAAAACATATGAGGGGCATTCTGCGTTTGCACATACGTTTCCTGCGAAGGGTAGCAGACCAGCACAAATTCACATCTGCCTTTCGCAGGAGAGCCATGGCGGAACCGTCCAAGTGGCTGTGGAAAACCGGTTTGGTCTCCACATAGATGTTACTGGTTTCGTTGAAGAATGAAAGGGGGCCCGAATGTCAGAAATAGATTATACACTGCGGGACTATCGCTACCCGAACGAGGGATACGACGGATGTGAGACCTTTGCGGGCGTGCTACGGACTTTCTTTCCCCGGTGGTGTGCCGACGGAAAGGCAGCGGGGTTACCGAAAAGCTGGCTGCCTGCTACTGCCGAGGAATACGCTATGCACTACCTGGATCGCATCTTACCATTGCTGGATCCAAACAAACCGATGCATATGTACGAAGAAGCGGATTTCAATGGCGTTTTGGAGCAATTGTGGAATATTTACCATTTTAGCGATTCCACACTGGAACATTATCGCAATTTGATCTGGATCGTCTACAAGGCGGGCTTTGAATCCGGCCTCTACCCGGACAATATTTTCTGGGGAGAAGTCTATGACCCCAGTGAGCACACGGACACGGAAAATGAGGAGCACCGCATTCGGGTCCGGACAAGGCTTCGGAAGTCCTTGTCACGGGAAGAAAACCTGAGGATTCTGGAATGGTTCCATGCACTGGACCCAGAGACCGCATCCGGAGAGGAGGTAGGGCTTCTGATCATGTATTTCCATGGAGCCAGAAATAATGAGGCGTGTGGAATGAACTATGGCCATCTTTACCGCTTACCCAAATATCCGGATCTGCCTCTCATAGACCTGATTCAAACCACTCAGATCAACAGCAGCCGGGTGAAAGCCGGCGGAAAGACTGGGAATGCCCCGCGTACTTTACTGGGAATGCTGCCATTTGTAGAATTTCTCGAAAAAAGACGGGCAGCCATTGAGCGCAAGGTCGCTGCGGGAGAGTTCTTCCTCCCGGAGGAGAGCGAAGGGAAAATTGAAAAGCTTCCGGTTGTTTGCCGTGGAACTTCTTACGGCACCCGCTGCTCATCCAAGGATCTGTCAGTGGCTGGACGGAAGTTGCTTGAACGAATTGGCATTCGTAACGGAGAACTGGCAGAGTTAAACAGCATGCTGCGAAGTCGGCTGTTTCAGGATGCGGATATTGACGAAAAGGAAGTAACCACCTATTTGTTTCGGCGCAATTTTGCAACCATATTGTATGGATTGGGGCTGCCGCTGAGCGATATACAATATTATCTTGGGCACGATGTGGAAGATACAGACACGGCGCGCAACCACTATACCAATAAGGATAAGTTGCTGGCAATTAAGGACAAGTTGGACTGGCATCCGGTGTATGCTGTTTTGGGAAGAGAGACCCGCGTGGACTGTGTCAGCTCGGGAAAACCTTGCCGGCAAATGAAGGATGTCCCGGGAGACGCATTCCGGATCACATTTGATCAAAACTATACAAATTGTTTCATTGATGTGCAATGTGCTGAACCGAATGATGAAATTTCGTTAAAAATGACGAATGAGAAAAACGAGCCGATTTTCGCTGTTTTTGATGCCAAAACAGGCCTTGACGCATATGGGAAAACGGCTAATATACGCCTGCCAATTTGGAAAAAATACCAGGAGCACAAAATCGGATAAAAGGCATTTGAGCCCGTTGCAGTCGCGGTAAACGCATTTCTGCGACGGGTTTTTTCTTCTGATTTGGATTTTTAAAAAATAGAACAAAAATGCAAGAAAAAGTGGATATATTGTTCCGTTAACGGAATATTTGACATAAATTAAAATAAATCGTATAATTGAAATACCAAATAGAAAGGAGGCGTTATATGTCTAATATTGCGTGCGAGATGCTGCCGGGCGGAGGATTCATTATGCGCCGGGCAGAGGAATGCAGCGAAGCTGATCGGGCAAAGAACTTTTACTGCATCCATTGCAGAGTGCGCGTCTATCTGCATTTGCCGGAGGCCGGGAGAGGTATCAGCCCCTATTTTTCGGCGGATTCGGAGCCGCACAAGAAGGAATGCCCTAATTACAGAGAGGATTTGTTCCGGACGGTCACCCATTTGGACCACACGGGATCCGGAGTTGACCTGAGCGAGTTGATGAAAGGTTTCCGCCAGGTCGACCACCGCCCTCGCCCGGAGGGTGGCAAAGGCAAATCAGGCGGCCCGATATCGGGCATCGAAAAAGGTCCTGCGGAGGAAACTGACCGCCCCATCCGCCGGGAAGCCCGTACTCCAAAGACTATCATCCAGTTGTACGGGATCCTCAAGGACCCATCTGTCACCGAGTATGCGGGACACGATGCCCAAGAACTGATCGTGGATAAAAGCACGATCAACTACCATCGCAATCATACGCTCGACCACCCTGCTATGGTCGTGTGCAAGCGGTGCACGCCTCCACAAAAGATTAAAGGTCGGCTCGCAGACGAAGGCATCTACCCTAGGAGCCTGACTTTTAGAGCACCTTATGCTGCCCCTCAGAAGCAGAAAGATATCTATTATGTTCTGGTTTGCAACACCCGAGATGACCGCAACACGATACTCAATGCGATAACAAAGGACAGCGCAAAGGGTGGGGAAAACAAGCCGGACGATAAGTACCTGGCCATGGCGGCGTGGAGCCCCTACATCGAGACCGATAAGATCTGCGCGTACATTGGCCATCTGCCCAGCACCGGTTGTTTCCACCGGCTACCGCCCCGATACGATTGCGATCAGGAATAAGGCAATTCGTAAAAGAGGAATAGTGTGTTGGATGATTTCCTATGCTTTTCATTGGCAGAATAGGTATAGAGTCAGAACAGTTGAAATGAACGGGTTCTCCGCGTATTGGCGGAGGACCCGTTCATTTGGCTCAGAGTGAGGAGATAATCCAGAGCCTCTATCTAGCAGGTGCTAGTCCCTACACTTATGCGTTTGATCCACCGAGCGCCGAAGAGCGCACTCGGCGGTGTGAAAGGACGGGGCTAATGGTTTTTCTCTTGATCTGCAATTGGCTGGACCACTGAGGACTATTTCTTCTGGACGCCAATATCATCGGTGTGGCCGCATGAGGTTTCTCTTAAGGCGAACCACTCGATTTTATCACAAATTTCCAAGTTGTTTTTAATCTTTTGTAAAAATAACCCAGACCGCCGATAGGACGGTCTGGGTTATTGCTCGTCTTAATGAAATTAGGCTTGGCCGGTGGGTTTGACTACTTTGGCCGATCCCGATCCATGGTCTCAGAAATTGCGCGCTTAATAAAAGAAGCCATACTCTCTCCCATCATAATAGCGTGGGACTGAATCTGTTCACGATCTTCGGCAGTAACCCGAATTTTCACGTCAACGAACTTAGATAAATACTTCTTTACGGCCTTTTTTTGGGAATCCGATGTCTTGTTTTTTCTTTCCTGCATAAGTGCCTCCAAATTCCAAAATTCCCAGAAAAAAGAAATGTAACTATGTGTCCATATACAGCTTGACATATGGGGCCATAGATGCTATAATACGAATAACAAGTAAAAAGCAGCAGCGTGTGAGAGCTGGCACTCCCACACGCCTGCGCAGGTGGTTAGAGCACCAGCACAGTAGTACAAGACTACGCTACGGGAGAATTATACCCATTTTTCAGTCGTTATGCAAGACCTAAAACGGCGGGATATGGGCCTCATCTTTCCGGAGCAGTTTGAAGCGCTATGCGGGTTCCGAACCTGCATGGCGCTTTTTGCTGCATTCGAAAGAAAGGTGTGAGGTACCATGAAGGACTTCTGCTAAAAAACAGCAAAATCCCGCTCCCATCAAAAAAACAAAATTATGGAGGTCATTATGAGTAACGATATTTTGAAGAACCAGTATCTCACTGTTGCCAATGTTGGTCGGTATTTGAACATCAGCCAGTCTAAAGCCTATGAGCTGGCCCACCGCAAGGATTTCCCGGTCTGCCGTTTCGGCGGCAGCATTCGGATCCCCCGGGAGGCATTCCTTTCCTGGGTCGAACAGCATACCTGCATCCCCAACGGTCTCATCGCCTGAGGTACATGCCATGGCAAGAAAGAGATCCCACGGAGAGGGCAGCGTCTGGAAACTGAAAAACGGCATGTGGCGCGGACAGCTCATGGACGGATACACAGACGGAGGAAAGAAAAATATCATCAGTTTCTCTGGTGAGACCCGCGGCGAAGTCTTGGAAAAACTCCGGGACTATCAGAATAAAAAGGATGCCCACATCCGTGTAGACAAAAAGCTGACCCTGAGCAATTGGGCAGACCTCTGGTACTGCGACTATAAGTCGCAGGTGCAGGCGTCCACTTACAGTGGATACCAGTATACACTCAAAATCATCAAAGAGCAAATGGGAACGCAGACTCTCTGCGAGGTCTTACCCATCGACATCAACCGTTTTATGGATTTTTTAGTAACGAGCAATTACAGTCTCTCTCAGATAAGGAAGTGCAGAACCATGTTGATTCAAATTTTTGATGCTGCCGATGCCAACGGCCTTGTAGCAGGCAATCCTGCCCGAAAGGCCAAGATCATCCGGGACAAGGATGGAACCCTGTCTGAGCCCCGATATGAGAAAGACGCCTTTGATGACGAGGAGGTCGAGCTGCTTAAAAAGAACCTGCCCCACAACCTGACCGGTTACAGCATCCGCGTGATGCTGGATTCCGGCCTTCGGGTCCAGGAGCTGCTGGCCCTCTCTCCGTCGGATATCGCCGAGGATGGCTCTGAGATCCGGGTCTGCCATGCCATTAAAACGGTGGATAACCACCCCGTTCTGGGCCCGCCCAAGAGCAAAAGCGGATTCCGCACGATCCCGATCCCTGAAGACGCGCGGACCGCTGCAAAGTATCTCCGGGAGTACGGAGGAAAGGATCACATCTGGAGCCTTCCCGGCCGCAATCCCTATTACAGTGTGGGAGCGTTCCGGCGGCGGTATTATACCGCCATCGGACAGGTGGAGGGGGTACGAAAACTCACCCCCCACTGCTGCCGCCACACCTATGTCACCCGGCTGCAGGCCAAGGGTGTGCCGCTGGAATTGATCGCCCGTCTGGCAGGTCACAGCAGCATCGCCACCACCAATGACTATACACACACTTCTATGGAGACCCTGTCGAACGCAGTCTCCCTGCTGAACAAGGAATACGAAAGGGGTGCTGGAAATGAAGCAGTATGATATTTGGCTGGCGGATATTCCCGCCCCAAAAGGCAGTCACGTTCAGCATGGCCGTCGGCCGGTTGTTATTATTTCCAATAATTTGGCCAATACCCACAGCCCGGTGGTCACTGTGATTCCTCTGACTTCTCAGATGAATAAGCATCAGTTGCCCACCCATGTCTACCTGTGGGGACAGGGTCTGGACCGCGCCAGCATCGCTTTGTGCGAGCAAGTGATGGCGGTGGACAAGACCCGTCTCGTGCGCAGAATGGGCATGGTTTACAAGGCCTACGACCGCATGGCGCTTCGCCATGCGTTGGCCATCCAGTTGGGCATGGAGAACCATAAGGAAATCGCTGCGTAATTTGAGGAGGATAATCAATATGACAAATTGTAAGAATTTTCACAGCCGTTATGTGCTGCGCGCGATGGAAGACCATTGCCTGAATGGCGATGCCTATGTTGCGGAGGATATTCTTTACCACCGCTGCAAAGAGCGGCAGAGAGGTCTCTCCTACGCGACCTTCAAGGCTGATCTGGCCGAGCAGATCCGATTGGGGTACATTCATCCCGAGGGCTCTCACCTCTATATAAATCGGACGTGGCGTTATGAGGAAGACGCTTCCAAGCAGCTGGTCACCATTTTGCGGCAGCCCACGCTTCCGGCTATGGCCGTCCCTGAAAACCTGTCCGTCAACGGCATCGCCCTCTGCCAGGAGCAGAGGGCGGCGGTGGAACTGGCTCTGACCAACAAGCTGTCGCTGATCCTGGGCGGCGCCGGCTGCGGCAAGAGCACCTTGATTCGGGCTATCGTCAACATGGTTGGCGCGGGGCACTCTATGGTGTTGTGCGCTCCTACCGGTAAGGCGGCCCGTAATCTCGAAAAGCGAACCGGTCTGTCGGCCCGCACGGTTCACAGTGCCCTCGGAATGCACCCGGACGAGGACTTCCTGGCTCCTGTGACATGGAATACCACCCAGTTGGTTGTCGTGGACGAAGCCAGTATGATGACGTTGGAAATGCTGGCCGGAATTCTGCACCGGGTTCCCAAAATCTGCCGGGTGGTGCTGCTGGGGGATCCCAACCAACTGCTGTCTGTTGGCTCAGGCAACGTCCTGCCTGATCTGCTGGCGCTGGGTGTTCCCTGCGCCCGGCTGGAATTGAACCATCGGCAGGACGATGAGGCCGAAGCGCTGCTGCACAATGTAGTGGATTTTAAGAAGCTGCATTCCAAGCCGGATCTGGCGTTTGATCAGAGCTTTTGCCTCCACGAAATGGGGACAGCGGAAATCAAGGAGGCCGTGACAAAAGAAGCTGTCAGACGCTTCGCACAAGGGGAGTCTGTGCAGGTGCTCTCTCCTTACAACAACAAAGGGAATCTGTCCGCCTATGCACTGAATATGGCCATCCGGGATCGGGTCAATCCGCTGGAACGCGGAAAAATGGTGCTGAAAAGAGACAAGGACAGCTTCCGTGACAACGACCGGGTGATCATCCTCCAGAATGATCGTGAGCGCAACTGCAGCAATGGGGATGTGGGGATTCTCCACATCCTCAAGGTTGAAGAAAAGCGGGTCACATACTGCGTGGAAATGCCGGACGGCCGCTGCCCCACATGGGACGATGCCAGCGGCCTCGCACAGTTGTCCCTTGCTTACTGCCTGACTGTCCACAAATCACAGGGCAGCGAGTATGACACCATTTTGCTCCCCATTGCCAAGGGTATGGATGGGATGCTCAGCCGTAACCTGCTGTATACGGCCATTTCCCGCGCCAAGAAACGGGTCATTCTTTACGGTGACCCTCAGGCCCTGGATGTGGCTGTGCAAAAGAATCTCCCCCAGCGCAAGTCCCTGCTGGTTCCCAAGACCCGTATGCTTTTGGAATGCGCGTGATTATGAATGTTCAAGTTGAACATTCACGATTTGGAGGTTTGATATGACTATGCTTTGGTTTGATATCATTGCGACACTGATCTATGCCGCAAGCATGGTATGCCTGCTCCACGAGTTTCGGGCTTCAACGCCCGAAGCTCGCCATGAGCGGCAGACGGTGCCGATGCTGCTGGCTGTCACAGTGCTGTATGTTGTGGTAATTTGGAAAACCCACTCTTTAGCGGCAATGTTCAGAGGAGGTTGATAATAGCAATGCTGCGAACGGACTGCAATGAGTTCGATTATATTATATGCAATTATGTAAAAAAATACAGCTGTTTTCGACACTATATATCAAAATGAGTAAAAGAAAAAGAGACTACTCTTCGGGGCGGTCCAATAAAACAGTATAATATTGTTTTCGGGAAGGCGGCATGATTTCGATCATGCCGCTTTTCCGTTCATAACGTCATAGAGCAAATTGGTGGGGAGTATGCCGATATAGTTGTAGCTGATGGTCACATCCTGCACTCGGTGTCCGCTGGACTTGTCCGGTGCATAGCCATGATTTTTGCCTCCTGAATTTTTAGTTGTTGACAAGTAGCACTGCAACCACAAGCATTACGACAGGCAATAGAAGAATCACCCCACCTGCCAAAAACAAGCAGCCAATCAATGTCGGAATCGCAAAAACTGATAGAAGCAGGGCGATTACCTTGGTTGCTCCCCATGCAAGTTTGAACATCAACCTAAAGGCCATGAAAAGCAACCAACAGAATAGAACAATAATTATGAGTTCAAGCATAACCCTTTCTCCTCTGTCGGTTAAAATTTGAAGATGTCCATTTTCCCGTTATGTACATTGGTATGGCACTTATAGCACAGGGAAATAATGTTGTCGGCAGAGGGTGCGCCTGAGTATTGATGGTCGAAAATGTGATGCCCTTGCACTTTCTCTGTAGACCCTCAGGCTTGGCAAGTCTCGTAGTCTCGAACCCTGCCAGCCTTTTGAGCCTTGGTGTGTGCGTTTGAACGTTTCGCCACAAACTTAACCTCCAATTCTTTTCTTGATGCCGCCTTGAATCAACGCTCCAACTGTGCTGCGCTCTCCGGTGGCAATAGTACCTCTTCCGAGAGGGGCGTGCTTATCTTTTGCCCTCATAATATCTTTAGATATCTGTGCAGCTTGACTGCGAGTAAGGTCTGAAATCACAGCTACGACAGCTCTGTCCTTTTTACCAGCCATATCTCTGTCTCCTTAGAAATTTATGATCGTGAGACCATTTTCGGCCTCAATTTGAATCGTGTTGTTTCCATATCCAATGGTGAGGATGTGTTGCGTATCAATCCGCATTCCGCCCTCCTCTTTGATGAGGGGGAGAATGTCTACCTCGCCGCTCACTCGTTCTACGGCAACAAATTCATTCGTAACATTGAGGACTCGATCCCCTTCGTGCAAAACATTTACTTTCATTAGCCTTCCTCCTTATTCTTCGTGGGCAGAGCTAAGAGCCCCACCACCTACAGTGCAAAGCAACAGAATGATATCATCTACAGGACCAGGGCAGAAATCAACTGGGGAAACGATATAGATGATCAAGAGGACCAACAACATACCTTTGAGAACTCCGTTCATCTGTATCCCTCCTTATCAAACATATTGCTTGAGCCAATCGGGCATATCGGAATCATTGATCCCCCACGATTTAACTCTTTCCTCATCCTCGTTCCAATTACTTTCGTGACCATCGAAGAACTTCTGGCGGTGACATTTATATTTAACGACCTCATCACCTTCAAGTCGATACTCGTTCCGGTAATAATTCTGCTTACCATAGCCCTTCCATTCCTGCGTTGTGTAAATTGTCATTTTTGTCTTCCTTTCTTTTTTCGGTCTCTATGTGCCTATTGTTTATGTAATAAGTTTACCGTGATCATCCCTTTGGTAAAATGGTTATCGGTGCAAAATAGATGGTGCTATTTTGCACCGATAGAGTTCGTTAGGCTCGGCGTACACCGGCGCTCAGAACAACGGTTGCGCCGGAGATCAGCAGGCCAGCAAACACGCTTGCTGCTACGTAGCCAAAACCAGTAGCTTTACGCTTCGCCTGCTGATGAGTAGTGTTCAGACGCTGTACATACAGTTCAAGCACGTTTGCTGTGCACTGCTTAGTTTCAGGCTTCTCTACAATCATGGTTGTTGCCTCCTGCTTTTCGGCAGTATCCTGCAGTACTACAAGCGCTTCTGCAAGACTACGGCGTACTTCGTCGTAATTCAGTTCGGTCTCAAAGCGCTTAACATTGGACTCCATTTCGGAAAAGATTTCACCAAGCTGTGCGAGCTGCTCAGCCTTGTAGTACGCACAACCGATATAGCTCTCGATCTTCTTATTAAGACCGGTGCGGAAGCAGTGCTTCTCACGGCGGTATCTATCATCGATCTTGATGAACTGCCCCTTGGGAGCGGAGAATACGATAAAGCTGTCTACATACACAGGAATATCGAAGCCTTTGTCACCAACAGCCTTTTCCAAGCACTTCTTGAGCAGGCGGCGTTTAAGTGCCATCTTCTGTGCCAGAGGAACCTTGTCGTAGCACTCATCACCAGCGAATACCATTCTGCCATCTTCTGTGAGGGTCAAGTCGGATTTTACTTTCTTGACTTCCAGAATAATCACACCATTGTCGGTCAGCACAATGCCATCCAATTCGGTTTCATCAATACCATCGGTGATGTACACATTGCGGAAAATTTGGGTGTTCGGTCTATTAAGAAATTCTAAGGTTCTGGACACAAGGCTTTCTCCCTTGGCACCGGACATGGTGATTGCCATTTCCTTTGCCAGTTTCTTCATGGTCAGCACACCATTATGTACTGCCGGGTGGCTACGGAGTTCTCTCTTGCGAGCGGTAGACTCCATGATGAACAGCGCTTCATCAATGCGCATACCTTCATGGTAATTGTCACCGGAAATCATCTTGCAGACCATGTCCTGGAACTGTACGATGTCGGAAACATATTCCTTAAAGGTATACTCCCTGGACATCAGCACATTACTGCGTTCCATCCCTCTGATAAAATCTTCTGCCGTCTTCATAATTCTTTCTCCTTTGAAATAGTTTTTCTTCTCTTTTTTCTGAATGGACTTCTTATTGCTGTTGTTAATTCCAACCGGCGCCACCGCACAACTGAGACCGATTTGCCTTGCGTACTGTTCGTTATTGTCGATCTTCTGGATGAGGCGGCTGGCTAATACACGCTCCCTCGCAGTCACGGAACCATCTCCTCTCAACGATGTATTTTCTTGATTGCTTTCTATGACTAAATTATACTGCCGCAGTTGTTGAGCAAAAATGGTTACAAGTGCAAGATAGCGGTGGCTATTTTCTCTCTAAAGGCAAAAAAACACCTCGGCATTTCTGCTGAGGTGTCGAAGGAAGATTATTTTTTCCCTTTATGAGCTTTATACGCTTCCATGTCGATTGCACCCATTGCCAACATACGCTCAGACCAAAGCTGCAAGGTTTCAACCGTGATGGAGATACGTTCCAATTCCTCTTGAATATGTACGAAGTCTGCAATTTCATCGCCAGAGATTTCACCGTCTGCTGTAATCTCGATAAGACGTTCCTTACGCTTTTGAATGGAGTTTAGGGAAGCCAACATTTCCAATACAATCTGTGACAGATCTTTCACCTTAATCTCTGGAACATATTCCTGTCCAATGGGACATACATTTGCGCAATAATGATTGCACAGCCGTGGCTTCTTGTAAGCTACAGACATTTCCAAAACTTCATCGGGATGGGGCAGAGATTTTTCGCTTTCGATTTTCTCAATACGCTCTGCAGAAATCCATCCAAGAAGTTCACTTGCTTTTTCTCGGGAAAGACCGAGTTCTTCTCGGAATATTTGATATTGTGTTTTGTTCTCTTTTGTAGATACACGCCCCATGACCCTACCTCCTAATATCAAAGAACTAAAATGCCAACGGCAAAGAACATTAGCTCTATTGCGTATGTAATATGTAATATAATCGACGGCCCTGCCGTCGTCATCCAACCTTTTTCTGAAAAGGTCGATAAGAAACCAAAACGGTGTTAGGAACAAGCCTAATATTTCTTCCGCAATATGCGCAAAGAAGATAACAAAAAGGTTGTCCGACTTGAATGACAATCCTTCACCACCATCACCGTACTTGGTCGCAAAGGCTCCAATAATCGCGATAGGAATAAACAGTACACACGCCCCAAAAAGGAACGCAAGAAAAAATGTCGAGAAGTTCGTTACATTCATAACAATCTCCTCCTAACATTATCTATTATCATATCACGAAACCGTGAATTTTCCAATGGGCCTGCTTAAATTCCTACACACTAAAAGATTCTGCCAAATATGTGCAAAGGGACTTGCACC
>ENA-UEQW01000282-UEQW01000282.1-human-gut-metagenome-genome-assembly--contig:-NODE-282-length-50542-cov-31.394313_pt1 | contig 50542 bp, 47 predicted proteins | sample MGYA00242947_ERZ507947 | MGnify/ENA primary metagenome ERZ507947 (study PRJEB26167, sample SAMN06115421) | human gut metagenome | host: Homo sapiens | place: China:Guizhou | collected 2015-03-17... | reverse complement strand
GCCCGCAGTCTTATCCACTTCACGGTTCAGCTGCGCAAGCACCAGAACCGGCACTTTGAGGTCCTTGGCCAGCTTCTTGATGCCGCCGGAAATTTCGGCAACCTCCTGCTGACGGCTGTCCACCCTGCCGTCGGCGTGCATCAGCTGAAGGTAGTCGATGACGATCACATCGATGTTCTCCTTCATCTTCAGCCGGCGCGCCTTGGCGCGAAGTTCCGCAATGGTGATGCCGCCGGTCGGGTCGATGAAGATCTTCGCCTTCTTGAACGCGGCGACCGCCCCGGTGAGACGGGTGAGTTCGCTGGCCTGAAAGGTCTTGTTCCAGAACACCGACTCCGACAGCCCCGCCTCCGTGCACAGCAGGCGCCTGGCGATCTGCTCGGCCGTCATTTCCAGACTGAAGAAGGCCACCCTCCGCGGGCGCGGCGACCGGGTCGGCAGCGCCAGATTGCGGATCACATTCAACGCCAGACTGGTTTTCCCGATCGACGGCCGGGCGGCGAGCACGAACATCTCCCCCGGTTTGAGTCCGCCGGTGTAACTGTCGAGCTGGGCGTAGCCGGTCGGAATGCCAACCTCGACTTTGCCCTCGTAAATATCCCAGAGCATGTGGAATTCGTCTTCAATCTTGTCACAGATTTCGACGATGCTGCTGGTCTCTTCCTGACTGCGGACATTGAAGATATCGGTTTCAATCTCTTCGACAAGCCGGCCCGCATCGGCATCGGAATCATAACACTTGAGCAGCGATTCGCTGCAAACATCGATCATTTTGCGCAGAATGTAGTATTTGCGCAGAATCAGACACCACGCCTCGATGTTGACCGTGGTGGAAATCGCACCGTCAAGTTCCGCAAGAAAAACCTCTCCGCCGACCGCGTCAAGCTTGTTGAGCGTCCGGAGACGATGGGCCACCGAAACCAGATCGACGGTCTGATCCGGATCGTTGTAAAGGTCGATGATGACCTGAAAAATCTCCCGGTGAACATGGGAATAGAACACTTCCGGATCCCGGAAGTGTTCTATCACCGTATTGACGCAGCTGTCGGGGTCCCGCAGCATCGCCGCAAGGACCGCCCGTTCAACCGCGGGATCGTGCGGCTGGGCCCGGTCGGGCAGAATCCCGGCCGGACGCGACGCCGACGCTCTCTTGTCATCACTCATGCATCAGCCCCGGACAACCCAGACCTTCAGCTTGGCGACGACATCCGCATGGAGCTTGGCCTCCACTTCGAAGCTGCCGAGCGTCCGGATCGGCGGCTCGACCTTGATGCGGCTGTGCTCAACAGCGCAACCCTGCGCGGCCAGCTGCTCGGCAATCATGCGGGCCGTGACCGAACCGAACAGCTGATCGTCGTCGGTCGCCTGCATCGGAATCGAAATTTCGATTGCGGCGAGCTTCTCCGCCAGCGCCTTCGCCTCGGCGAGCTCTTTCTCGCGACGCGCCGCGATCAGCGCCTTGCGCGATTCGATGAGCCGGAGCGTTCCGGGCGTAGCCTTCGCCGCCAGACCTTTCGGAATCAGATAGTTGCGGGCATACCCCGGAGCGACGTGCACCTCTTCGCCGGCCAGACCGAGCTTTTCGACGTCGTCGAGGAGGATCAAACTAACGTTAGCCATCTGTTACTCCCTCCTTTTTCTCAGTAGACCAGAGCGATGACACGCGCCCGCTTGACGGCGGCGGCCAGCATCTTCTGGTGATCCAGGCAGGTACCGGTGATCCGGCGGGGCATGATCTTGCCCTTTTCCGTCTGGAACTTCATCAGCGTCTCAGCATCCTTGAAGTCGATGTACGCGACCTTCGCTTCGCAGAAACGGCAAACCTTCGGCTTCGCCGGCGATCTGCGGCGACCTTGTCTTTTCGCACCCTGCTGCATAATGAAACATTCCCTTTCGTTCTATAGAAATACTCGTTTTTCTCGTCTGCAACCAAACAACTCCCCTCTGTCAGAAGGGGATGTCGTCCTCCATTCCCTCGTCGGGATTGAACGCACCTTCCGGCGGCATCGGCGGCATCGGCTGCTGCTGCCGGGGCATCCCGCCGGGAGCCGCCTGCGGCATCGGCTGCCGCGGCATCGCGGGACGGCTGTAGCCGCCCTGCTGCTGCGGAGCACCGTAGTTCCCGCCGCCGTTCCCGTAGGCCGGAGCGCCGCCGCCGTAACTGTTTCCGCCGCCGTTCCCGTAGGCCGGGGCGCCGCCGGCGTTGCCGCCGTCACTGCGGCGGTTCATAAACTGGATCTGCTCGGCGACCACCCGCAGTTTCGAGCGCTTGCCGCCGCCGTTGCGATCCTCCCACTGGTCGAGCTGGAGGCGCCCTTCGACCAGCACCTGCGAACCCTTTTCGAGATACTGCTTGCAGTTGGCGGCGCTTCTGCCCCAGACGACGACGTCGACGAAACAGGTGTCTTCCACCTCCTGTCCATTGCTGTTGACGTAGCGGCGACCGACGGCGAGCCCGAGCTCGCAGACCGATTGCCCGCTCGGCAGAGAACGCAGATCCGGATCCCGGGTCAGGTTGCCGAGCAGATAAACTTTATTCAGCGATGCCATGGATCGTATCTCCTGTGATTGAATTCGCGCAATAACCCCTCTTCAGCCGCATCGGCCGAAGCCTACTCCATCTTGAGCGAAACCGGACCGGCCGGAACCGTCTCAGGACGCTCGTCGGCAACGATCATATTGCGCAGAACACGCTCGTCAAGCTTGTACTTCTCCTTGATCGCAAGCACCTTGGAAGGCGCGAGCTCGAAGAGGAAATCAAAGTAGAGACCAGCCTTGCGCTTGTTGATCTCGTAGGTGAACTGGCGGCGCCCCATCGGAGTGGTCGACTCCAGCTTGCCGCCGAGATTCGCGATCAGCTCGGCAAATTCCTTGCTGAACGCCGCACCTTCGTCATCCGTCTTGCGGATGTCCAGAATGAATACCGCTTCGTATTTTTTCAAGATAAAACCTCTTTTTTTTGGTTTGTTTCACTTTCTTCGACCGGAGTCCACGCGTTGAACCGGTTCATCGCCCGGGCCATCCCCCCCGTCAGCACGGTGCGGACCGCTTCGGCCGCCGCCGCCAGCGAGGCTTCAAACCGCCTTTCCTCCTCGCCCTCGAACTTCGAGAGCACATAATCGACCGTCTCTCCGGGCTTCGGCCGCCCGATCCCGATCCGCAACCGGCGGAACGAGCTGCTGCCGAGCTCCGCAATAATCGACTTGAGTCCGTTGTGACCTCCATCGGCGCCGCCGTTGCGCAGCCGCAACCGCCCCACCGGCAGATCCAGATCGTCGGAAATCACCAGAATCGACTCCGGCTGAATTCCACTGCGCCGCGCCAGAAGCGCGACCGCCTGCCCGCTCAGGTTCATGAAGGTCAGCGGCTTCTGCAACAGCAGCGCCCGCCCGCGGAACTTCCCCGCCCAGACATTGCTCGATGCCGTGTGCCGCTCTTCGAACCGGCCGGCCGGAAATCCGGCCAGCAACCGGTCGATCACCATGAATCCGGCATTGTGACGGGTACCGGCATATTCGGGCCCGGGATTCCCCAGCCCTACAATCAAGCCGATCTCATCCATTCGTCACCTCTCCGCCGGATCCGCAGCCGGATTACTTCTCTTTCTCTTCGGCCTTCTTCTCGTTGATCGCCTCGGGCTCGGTCGCCTCAGCAGCAGGCTCCGCGACCTCTTCCTCCTTCGGCCGGACCACGTGGAACACGGTCGTCTCAGGATCGATGTCGACACGGACGCCTTCCGGCAGCACCAGATCCTTCACGTGCAGCGAATCACCGATCGCCAGAGCGGAAACATCAACCCGGATCGCTTCCGGCAGATGGTCCGGACGGCAGGTGACTTCCAGCTCATGCAGCTCCTGCTCGAGGATGCCGCCGTGCGCCGCGCCAACCGATTCGCCGTGCGCGTGAATCGGAACGAAGTCGGTAATCTCCTCGTTCATATCCACCTCCTGGAAATCCACGTGCAGCACGTAGTTCTTGAGGTAGTTGAACTGAATCTCCTTCACCAGCGCCGGGATCTTCGCCGCCCCGTTGACCAGCGTCACCATGTGGGCGCCGTGGCCGGAAAGCACCTTCCACTCGTCGGCGTCGATCAGAAAAGACCGGCTCTCCTTGCCCTTGCTGTAGACGGAGACCGGAATCAGACCGGCCTTGCGGGCGCGGCGGGACGCGTTCTTGCCGAACTCCCGGCGCTCCTGCACCGCAATTTCATTGTTGACTTTGCTCATGGAATTCCTTTCTTGTTTCTTGGTAATTTTATGAGCTTTGCGTTGCTTTAATGCTTAGTGATTGATATAGAACAGCGAAGAAACCGACTTGCCGTCGTGAATGCGCCGGATCGCCTCGCCGAGCAGCGGAGCGATGCTGACCACCTTGATCTTGCCGCCGAGGTCGTCGACAATCGGAACCGCGTCGGTGGTGATCACCTGCTCGATTTCAGGCGTGGCCAGCAGTTTCTCCTTGCCGATGTCCGAAAGCAGGCAGTGTGAGACTGCGCAGTAGACCTTCGCCGCCCCGTTCGCCTTGAGAATCTTCGCTGCCGCGCAGAGGGTTCCCGCCGTACTGGTGAGGTCGTCGGTGATGACGCAGATGCGGTCCTTGACGTCGCCGACCAGATGGCTCGACGCCACCGTCGTCGCATTGATCCGCCGCTTGGTCACCACGGCGAATCCCGCTTCGAGCATGTCGCCGTAGTTCATCGCCATCTTGGCGCTGCCCGAGTCGGGCGCGACCACGACGCCGTTGTTGCCGATCAGTTTCTTCAGGTAGGGTACCAGCACCGGACGGGCGTAAAGATGGTCCACCGGAATGTCGAAGAAGCCCTGAATCTGCTGGGCATGAAGGTCCATCGTAATGATCCGGTCCGCACCGGCAACGGTCAGCAGATTCGCCACGAGCTTGGCGGTGATCGGAACCCGCGGCTTGTCCTTGCGGTCCTGCCGGGCGTAACCGAAGAAGGGAAGCACTGCAGTGATGCGCGCGGCACTCGCCCGGCGGGCGGCGTCGATCATGATCAGCAGCTCCATGAGGTTGTCATTCGGCGGTTTGCAGGTGGGCTGAATCAGAAATGCATCGGCCCGCCGGACGTTCTCTTCGAACTGCACGAAGATCTCGCCGTCAGGGAAATGGGTCAGGTGCACCTTGCCCAGGCTGATGCCGAGATAGTTCGCAATCTGCTGTGAAAGCTCCGGATGCGCACTGCCGGAATACACACAAATGTGCTTTGCCTCTTCCATTGGATTTGTTCCATTGTTTTCGCATCCCCGGAGCCGGGCGCGAAAGAGGCCGATCAGCAGAAAACGCTCCGCCCGATTCGGCGAAAGCGCTCTCTTCAAGATAAACCTCGTGGCGCAGCCGCAGCAGAATTTCCGCCGCCGCTTCAGTCCGGTTGCAGGACTGAGGTTCCAGAAATGCAGGTTAACTGCAACAATGATATACTATATCACACAATCCGTCCTTTTTCAAGTCACGGAAAAGTGGAATCACGCCTCCCGGCGGGAGGCGTGCGCTTCGGGCACGATGCCCGTCAGTATTTCAGCAGCAGCGCGCCCCAGGTCAGGCCGCCGCCGAACGCGGTCAGCAGAACATAGTCGCCACGCTCGATCAGCCCGTTCCGCACCACCTCGTCGAGGCAGATGCCGATCGACGCGGCAGAGGTGTTCCCGTAATGGCTGATGTTCTCATACACCCGGTCTTCCGGCACATCGAGCCGCTGAGCCACCGCGTGAATGATCCGCTGATTGGCCTGATGCGGGATCACCAGCTTGACTTCCGAGGGAGCGACGCCCGCCTCTTCCAGCACCTTCCGGCTGGCGCTGACCATCGAGGGAACCGCCAGCTTGAAGGTCTCCTTGCCGGCCATGCGGATCGAGTGCATCCGCTCGCGGACACTCTCCTCGCTGGCGGGCATCCGGCTGCCGCCGGCCGGCATCAGCAGAATGTCGCCGTAGTTGCCGTCGGCGTGAAGGTCACTGGCCAGCACACAACCCGGCTGGTCGTCATCGACGTTTTCCAGCAGAACCGCACCGGCACCGTCGCCGAAGAGCACGCAGGTGTTGCGGTCGGTCCAGTCGGTGATGCAGGAGAGCTTCTCCGCACCGCAGACGAGCACATATTTGTATTTGCGGTTCACCCGCATCAGCGAATAGGCCACTTCGAGCGAATACAGCAGCCCGGAACAGGCCGCTTCCAGATCGAAGCAGAACGCGCCGGGCGCTCCGAAACGCTTCTGCAGCAGACAGCCGGTTCCGGGAAACACATGATCAGGAGTGATGGTTGCCACAATGATGGCGGAAAGCTCCTCCCCCTTGACCCCGGCCATCTCCAGCGCCCGCGATCCGGCGATGTACGCCATATCGCTGGTCGCCTGATCCGGAGCGGCAATCCGCCGTTCCTGGATGCCGGTGCGGGTGCGAATCCACTCGTCACTGGTTTCCACCATCTTTTCCAAATCGGCGTTGGTCAACACCTTATCAGGGACATACGACCCGGTACCTGCAATTCTGATGCTCATTTACGCTCCCCGGCGTGTGAATGGTTATTTTCTGGACTTGCCGTCCGCAATTTTCTTTTCCAGCTCGGCGGTGGTGCAACCCGCCTCATTGATTTTCGCAACAATCCGCTCATTGAGCCCGAACGACACACACTCCCCGGCAACCCGGATGGCATTGCGGACCGCCTTCGGACTGGATGACCCATGCCCGATGATGCAGATCCCGTTGATGCCCAGCAGCGGAGCTCCGCCGATATCGTCGGCATCGCCGAACGCCTTGAGTTCGCGGAACGCATTCTTGGCCAGAATGGCTCCGACAATGCGCAGCGCATTCTTGGTCAGCACCCGTTTCAGCCAGAACATGGTGGACTTCGCCAGCCCCTCCACGCCCTTGAGCAGAACATTGCCGGCAAATCCGTCACTGATCAAAACGTCGGACGCCCCCTCAAAGACGACATCCGCCTCCACATTGCCGACAAAATTGATCGGCACCTCTTCCAGCAGCCGGAACGACTCCTTCGTCAGTTCGCACCCCTTGATGTCCTCCCCGCCGACGCTGAGCAGGCCGACCCGGGGGCGCTCCAGATGGAAGAGGTACTGGGCGTAGATCTCCCCCATCACGGCGAACTGCACGAGATTGACCGGCGTGCAGTCCGGATTGGCGCCGGCATCCATCAGGATGAAACGCCCTTCGCGGGAGGGAAGACTCGCCGCCAGCGCGGGCCGGTCGATCCCCGGCAGAGTCCGCACCAGCACCTTGGTCGCCGCCACGGTGGCTCCGGTGTGCCCCGGCGTCACCATCGCATCGACCTTCTTCTCTTTGAGAAGACGGGCGCAGACGGTGATCGAAGAATCCCGCTTGGCGCGCAACGAGATGGCGGAAGGCTCCGACATCTCGCAGACCGACGCGGCATGGACCACCGTCACCCGGGGATTCCCCGCAATGCCGTACTTCTCCAGATAAAACGCCAGTTTTTCCGCATGCCCGACCAGCACGAAATCATATTCGGGGAAATCGGTCAGGGCGATGGCGAGTCCTTCGACCACCACCCCCGGGGCGTAGTCTCCGCCCATGGCATCAACGGCAATCTTCATCTTCTCCGACACGCCTCAATTTGTTTCGACGAAGGCGTCTCCGGCCCGCAAACCGTGCTTACGCTTCGACGTTGAGAACCTGCTTGCCGTTGTAGCAGCCGCAGGAGGGGCAGACCCGGTGCGGCTCCGCCGGCGCGGAGCAGTTGGTGCAGAAGTTCGCCTGGACGCCTTCGTAGCGGTTGGCGGCCTTGCGCTGACGCTTCTTCATTCTCGAGGTTTTTCTTTTCGGAACAGCCATTTTATCAACTCCTTGGATTTCGTTGTTTTCCGCAACACTCCCGCATCCGAATCGCCGGCCCGGGTTTCAAGACAGAATCCATAATAAACAATTGAATATATCACAGTTTTGCCGATTTTCAAGGCGGCCGGACAAGATTCTCCATGAAAAGCGCCTCTTCCTCCCGACCGCCGGTTGAAAAAGTCCGATTCCGGCGGTACAATATAATGTGATAAAACAACTCAGCCAATCCGGGAACTCTCGATATGACTCAGAAATACCTGCTCGGCTTCGACATCGGCGGCACCAAATGCGCCGCCATCCTCGGAGCCATCCGCGACGGCGGAGAGCCTGAACCGCTCAGCCGCACCCAGTTCGCCACCCGCGAATGCGCCACGCCCGGCGAATGCATTGAAAAGCTCTGCCGCCTGGGGCTGGAGGCGCTCCGGCAGGCCGGACGCCGGCCCGGCGACCTCCACGGCGTCGGCATCTCCTGCGGCGGGCCGCTCGACAGCCGCCGCGGCATCATTCAGTCCCCGCCGAATCTGCCGGGGTGGGACAATGTCCCGATCTGCGCCATGGTCGCGGAGCGTTTCCCCTGCCCGGTCCGACTCCAGAACGACGCCAACGCCGGAGCGGTCGCCGAATGGAAGTACGGGGCGGGGAAAGCGGTTCAATCGCTCATCTTCCTCACCTTCGGCACCGGTCTCGGCGCCGGGCTGATCCTCGACGGGCGTCTCTACTCCGGCGGCTGCGACCTCGCCGGGGAGTGCGGCCACATCCGCCTCGCCCCGTTCGGTCCGGTCGGCTTCGGCAAAGCGGGCTCCTTCGAAGGGTTCTGCTCCGGCGGCGGCATCGCTCAGCTCGCCGCCGTGCGGGCGAAGGAGGCGCTCCAGCGCGGCGAAAAGGTTTCCTGGTGCCCCACGCAGGCCGACCTGCCGAATATTACCGCAAAGACGGTCGGCATCGCCGCCGACGAAGGGGATCCTCTCGCACGCGCGATCTATTCCGAGTGCGGCAGCTGGCTCGGGCGCGGCCTCGCCCTTCTGGTCGATCTGCTCAATCCGGAGCGGATCGTCATCGGCAGCATCTTCGCCCGCTCGGAAACGTGGATCCGTCCGGCGATGGAGGAAACCCTCCGGAGCGAGGCGATTCCGGCGGCGGCGGCCCACTGCCGGGTCGTGCCGGCACAGCTCGGCGAAAAGATCGGCGACTATGCGGCGCTCGCGCTGGCGACGGGGGAGTACTGAACCATGGAATTTCAGGTCCGGCAGCTCGCGGTAGGCGGATTCGACCACAACTTCTCCTATCTGGTGACGGCGGAGAACGGCGACGCCGCCCTGGTGGATCCGACCGGCGACGCGGAGATCATCCGCCGCGCGGTCGAAGCGGCCGGAGCGATCGTGCCGCGCTACATTCTGCTCACCCACGGTCACCTCGACCACCATCAGGCGCTCGGCGAAGCGGAAGGATTCTTCCCCGCCCCGGTCGTCGCTCACCCCACCAATCCGATGGCGGGGAAGTTCCATCTGCGGGACCGGCAGGTTCTCCCCTTCGGCGACGCCGGAATCGAAGCGCTCTTCACCCCCGGCCACTCGCGCGATTCGGTCTGCTACCGGCTCACCGACAATTCGGCGCTTTTCACCGGAGACGTGCTGTTCGTCGGCTGTATCGGTTTCTGCCGATCGCGCGACATGTACCGGTCGCTCACCCGGAAGATCCTTCCGCTGGACGATCGTCTCGTCGTCTATTCCGGGCACGACTACGGCCCGGTGCCGTTCCGCACGCTGGGCGAGGAAAAACGGGAGAACCCCTTCCTCAACTGCCCCGATCTCGAAACGTTTCAATCCCTGTTGCAACATCTGGAGTAGAGTATGTCCTGGAGCTCGTCCGCCGTATTCGCCGTGGAACTCATCCTGATCGCCGGGATGCTGATCTTCTTTCTGAATCCGGCGCTGACGCTGCGGCTGATCCTCCTGCTCCTGCGCTGCACGCTGCTCCGGCTGCGGACCGACGGGAAGGAGAACATCCCCGCCTCCGGACCGGTTCTGCTGGTGGCGAATCACGTTTCGCTGATCGATCTCCTGCTGATTCAGTCGCTGACGCCCCGGCCGGTCCGGTTCATGATCCGGCAGGAGGTGATCGACGCACTGCCGCTGCTGCGCTTTCTCTTCTGGTACCTCGGCGTGATCCGGGTGCCGGACCAGCGGCGGCCGAAAGCGATGAGGCGCTTCCTCGAACGCGGCCGGGAAGAGCTCCGGCAGGGCGGCGTGCTCTGCCTCTTCCCGGAGGGGGGCATCTCCGGCAACGGCGTGCTGATGCGTTTCCGTTCCGGCGCGGCGCCGCTGCTGCCGCCGGGAATTCAGGTTTCGATCCTGCCGGTCCGCATCGGCATGCTGCACGGCCGGCTGCTCACGGTCTACCGGAAGAAGTTCCGGTTTCAGCGGCCGCTCCGCTTTCCGGTGCAGTTCCGGGTCACGGTCGGCGGACCGATTCCGCCGGAACTCTCCGCGTTCCAGCTCCGCCAGAAGATCTCCGAACTCGGCGCGGAAGCGGAGACCGGCCCCCAGCCCGGCGAGGTGCCGATCCACACCGCCTTCGCGTTTCAGGCGAAGCGACACCCCTTCCGGAGCACCTTCCGCGATGCCGACGGAACCGCGGTGCGCAACTTCGAACTGCTGGTGCGGAGCCTGCTCCTCTCCCGCCGGATCCGGGAACTCGACGAAGCAGGTTCCGGCTATGTCGGCGTACTGCTGCCCAACTGTTCGATCATGACGGCGCTGATGCTGGGGGTGCAGTTCGCCGACCGGACGCCGGCGGTCATCAACTTCAGCGCCGGCGCGGAGGTCGCCCTCGAAGCCGCCCGGCGCGCCGGAATCCGGCACATCCTCACCAGCCGGAAGTTCCTCGAAAAACTCGGCTGGGAACCGACGCCGGAGATGCTCTTCCTCGAAGATGTCGCAAAACAGGTCACGCCCGAAGAGAAGCGGCGCGTCCTGCTGCTCGCCATTCTGCTTCCCCGCCGGATGCTGGTGCGGCACTTCGCGCCGCTCTCCGGATTCAACGTGCGGCATGAAGCGGTTCTGCTCTTCTCGAGCGGTTCGACCGGGCGCCCGAAAGCGGTCATGCTCACCCACCGCAACATCAACTGCGACCTCTGGGCCTTCTGGCGGGTGATCGTCTGGCAGCGCAACCTCGACCGGGTGCTCGGCAACCTGCCGCTCTTCCACGCCTACGGTTTCACCGTGCTGTTCGCCTTCCCCGCCCTCTCTGGAACTCCGGTGATCTACGTGCCGAATCCGCTCGACGCGGCCACGGCGGTCAAGGCGATCGCCGAATACAAGGTGACGCTGCTCACCGCGACGCCGACCTTCCTGCAGAACTACCTGCGCAAGGCGAAGGCCGGCGACCTGCGTTCGCTCCGGCTGGTCATCACCGGTGCGGAAAAGCTCCGGCCGGAACTCGCCGCCCGCTTCCACGAGATGACCGGTCTGGAGATCATCGAAGGATACGGCTGCACCGAACTCTCGCCGATCGTCACGATCAATCTGTGCAATTCGATCTTCCGCCTCGGCCGCCACGCCGACCACCCGGGCAGCATCGGCACGCCGCTGCCGGGAATCCACGCGCGGGTGGTCGATCCCGACACCGGCGTCGAACTCGGGCCGGACCGGCCGGGGAGACTTCAGGTGAAGAGCGGCATCGTCATGAAAGGCTACCTCAACGACCCCGAGCTGACCGCCCGGGTGATCCGAGACGGCTATTACGACACCGGCGACATCGCCCGCATCGACGAGTCCGGTTACGTCTACATCACCGGGCGCGCCTCGCGCTTCAGCAAGATCGGCGGCGAAATGGTTCCGCACGAGCTGGTCGAAGAGGCGATCGCCGCCATCCGCGGCAGCGAGGAGCGGGAGGTCGCCGTCACCGGCCGGAGCGACCCCAGGCGGGGAGAACGGCTGGTGGTCTTCTACACACCGGAGGATTTCGACCCGGCCGAAATCGTCGCCCGCCTCCGCGAACAGAAGCTGCCGAATCTCTGGATTCCCAAGCCGGAGGACTTCATCCGGATTCCCGCCCTGCCGCTCCTCGGCAGCGGCAAACTCGATCTGGGGCGGCTCGCCGAACTCGCCCGCACCCTGCCGTAACGGCGGAATCCCCGGTTGCTCTGCCCTGCTCTCCGCAGGGAACAGGGGGAACTTGTGATTTTTTCTTTCAAATTCTTTCAAAAACTTGCAAATTCGAAAATATGTGATTAAATTATGTCATCATGACAGAAAAAAACACCAGTTCACGCAAACTGCTTTCGCCGGAGCGCGAGGAGCGAATCCTCGCCGCGCTCGGCGACGGCGTGCGCACCATCGCTGAACTCGCCGCGGAACTTCAGGTTTCCGAAGCGACGGTCCGGCGGGATCTCCAGTCGCTCGAACAGCGGGCGCTGGCCATGCGCGTGCACGGCGGAGCGGTCCGGATGCAGCACGGCCGGGTGGAGCCGTTGTTTCACGAGAAGACCGGCCGCCGCGCCGGAGAAAAGGAGCGCATCGCCGAACGCGCTCTCGAGCTCATCGAAGAGAACGACTCCATCTATCTCGACGGCGGCAGCACCGTGCTCGCCCTCGCCCGGCGGCTGGGGGCGCGGCGTCATCTCACGATCGTCACCAATTCCTTGATGGCGGCGGCGGAGCTGATGGAGAGCGGCCACCGGCTGATCCTGCTGGGGGGAGAGTTCCGGCCGATTTCGCGCACGCTGGTCGGCCCGCTCACCGCGCCGGTGGGCGAAGCGCTCCACATCGACAAGGCGTTCTTCGGCACCATCGGCATCACGGCGGACGGGCTCTCCACCACCGATCCGGGCGAAGCGTACACCAAGAAGCTGATGCTGCGCCGGGCGCACAAGTCGATTCTGCTGGCCGATTCCGGGAAGTTCGGCTGCGCCTCCCTGGTTGCAAGCGGCTCCCTGCGCGACCTCGACATCGTCATCACCGACCGCGGCCTGCCGCCGGAGTTCGCCCGGCTGCTCAAACGGAACAAAATCGAAGTGGTTACCCAGTAACATTATTCATAGAATCTTCTGGAAAGGGAAAAAAGGAAATGGCAAACAACTACTTCAGCGACCTCGGCCCGAACTTCCGCAAGACGACGCTCAAGTTCAAACCGATCCCGGCGTACGCCTACGACGGCACGCTCGCCGGAGAGTACAAGGCGAAGAAGATCTCCAAGGCCGAAGCGGCCGAACTCTATGAATCGATGCTGGTGATCCGCGAATTCGAAGAGATGATCCTCAAATGCCGCACCGGCGCCTACGAAATCATCAGCGACTACGAATACCGCGGCCCGACCCACCTGTCGATCGGCCAGGAGGCGACCGCCGCCGGAGTCTGCTCCGAACTGGCGATCACCGACCTCATCACCAGCACCCACCGCGGTCACGGCGACTCGATCGCCAAGGGGTTCCACGCGATCAAACACATGAGCGAAGAGGAGCTGCACGCCCGCTGTCCTGAATTCGCCGCCCTCTCCGGCGAGGAGCTGCGCGAAGCGGTCATGGAGGATCACATCTTCCGCACCATCGCCGAACTCTTCGGCAAGGAGGCCGGTTACGGCAAGGGGCGCGGCGGCGGTATGCACATCGCCGACTTCCGCGTCGGACACCTCGGCGCGAATGCGATTGTCGGCGGCGGCATTCCGATCGCCACCGGAGCGGCGATGACCTGCCGCATCGACGAGAAGATGAAGGGGCGCGTGGTCTGCTCCTTCGCCGGTGACGGCGCCTACTCCAACGGCGTCGTGCTCGAATCGCTCAACTGGGCCAGCCAGGATCAGTTCAACGGACCGCTGGCGAAGACCAAGTTCGGCCTGCCGATCATCTACTGCCTGATCAACAACCATTACGGCATGACCGGCCGCGCCGACGGCGAAGTGACCGGCGTCGACCATCTGGCCCGCCGTGCCGCCGGGTTTGACAACGACAACATGCACGCCGAAGTGGTCAACGGCATGGATATCATGGCGGTGCGCGACGCGATCGTCCGCGCCCGGGAGATCGTCGAAAAGGGCGAAGGCCCGGTGCTGCTCGAGTTCGACACCTACCGCTACTACGGCCACTCGCTCAGCGACCCGCGCAACGAATACCGCACCCGCGAGGAGGAGGCGCGCTGGAAGGAGGTCGACCCGGTCGAAACCTTCCGCCGGAACCTGCTCGAAGCGAAGATCATGACCGAGAAGGAGCTCAAGGCGCTCGAGGAGAAGGTCGCCGCGCGCAACGCCCGCGCCGCCCGCCGCGCCGCCGACGCCCCGGATCCGGATCCGGCCGACGTGATCAAGTACATGTACACCGACGGCTCCAGCGACGTGGTTCCGGAGGAATACGCCGCCGCCAGCGTCAAGGTCGACGACCCCGCGCCGCGCGCCAAGCGGGACGCCAACGGTCTTACCACCTACAAGGACGCGATCAAGGAGGGCATCGTCGAAGAGATGCTCCGCGACCGGCGCGTGGTGCTCTTCGGCGAAGACGTGGCCGAATATGGCGGCGCCTTCAAGCTCTCCAAGGGGATGATCGACACCTTCGGCCGCGACCGGGTCTTCAACACCCCGATCTCCGAAGCGTGCATCTGCGGCACCGCAGTCGGCATGGCGATGACCGGCTACCGGCCGATCGCGGAGCTCATGTACATGGACTTCGCCCTGATGTCCTCCGACCAGATCTCCAACCAGGCCGCCAAGTGGCACTACATGACCGGCGCCTCGACCGAGGTTCCGCTGGTGATCCGGTGCAGCGTCGGCGGCGGCAAAGGGTACGGCGGGCAGCACTCGCAGTCGCTCGAATCGATGTTCGCGCACATTCCCGGCACCTACGTCGCCTACCCGTCGAACCCCTATGACGCCAAGGGCATGATCAAAACCGCGATCCGCACCAACAATCCGGTGGTGTTCGTCGAAGGTCAGCTGCTCTACAACGTCAAGGGAGTGGTTCCGGAAGAGGACTACACCGTTCCCTTCGGCGTGGCGAACGTGGTCCGCGAAGGCTCCGACGTCACCATCGTGAGCTGGGGTCCGGCGGTCGCCGACGCGGTCAAGGCCGCCGACAAGCTGGCCGAAGAGGGGATCAGCGTCGAAATCATCGACCCGCGCACGCTGGTGCCGTTCGACTGGGAGACGGTCTTCGAATCGGTCCGCAAGACCGGCCGCTGCATCGCGCTCAGCCAGTGCGTCGACATCGGCAGCTTCACCGGCGAGATCGTCTCGCAGGTCACCGCGAACTGCTTCGACTCGCTCGACGCCCCGGTGCTCAAGGTCGGAGCGAAGAACGGCATCGCGCCGCAGGCGTATTCGCTCGAGAAGGCGTTCCTGCCGAGCGTCGACGAGATCATCGCCGCGGTCCGGAAACTTTACTGAAGAATGTGAGGTCCTGAATTATGGCTACCAAGATACCGGTTCCGAAACTCGGCCAGTCCGAGGAGACCGTGACCATCGCCTCCTGGCAGGTCAAGGAGGGCGATGCGATCAAGAAGGGAGATGTGCTCTTCCAGGTGGAGACCGACAAGGCGGTGCTCGACGTCGAATCCCAGTTCGAGGGGACGATCCTCAAGATCGTCACTCCAGCGGGCGTGGAGGTTCCCGTGATGACCACCGCCGCCATCATCGGCGCGCCGGGCGAGGAGATTCCGGCGGAGATGCTCGCCGCCGCCCCCAAGGCCGCTCCGGCTCCGGCACCGGCCCCGGCGCCGGCACCCGCTCCGGCCCCGGCGGCGAAACCCGCACCGGCGGCCAAACCCGCCCCGACGGCAGGCGCGGCTCCGGCGGCGCCGCCTCCGGCACCGGCCCCCCGGCCGACGCCCCCTCCCCCGCCCGCACCGGCGGCGAAGAAGCCGGTGTCGCCGCGGGCGAAGAAGTTCGCCTCGGACTACCTCGTCAACGTGGAGAAGATTCCGGCCGCCGGAACCCGGGTGACGGAGCAGGATGTACGGAACTATCTGGAATCCACCGGATACTTTGACCGCAAGATCACGCCGGTCGCGCTGAATCTCGCCAAAGAGTCGGGCGTGGAGATGGTGGAGCTCGAAGGCTCCGGCGACAACGGCCGGATTACGGTGGAGGATGTCCGCGCCGCAATTGCGGAGCGTCCGCAGCTGTTCAACACGATGCGGCGGGTGATCGCCGACCGGCTGACCCAGTCGAAGCAGACGATTCCGCACTTCTACGTGACGGTCGCGATCGACCTGAGCGGACTCATGGCCAAGCGCAAGGCGCTGAAGGCGGAGGGGATCAATCTCTCGGTCAACGTCTTCGTCATCAAGGCGGTGGCGCTGGCGCTGCGCGATTTCCCGATGGTGAACTCCTTCTGCGACGGGCGGAGCGTTTCGTGCCGCTCGAAGATCAACATCGGCATGGCGGTCTCGGTGGACAACGGTCTGGTGGTGCCGGTGATCCGCAACGCCGACCGCAAGTCGCTCGACGAGATCCAGGCGGAATCGGCCGAACTCGCCGAAAAGGCGCGCGCCGGCAAGCTCTCGCCCGACGACATGAAGGGCGGCACCTTCACCATCTCCAACATGGGGATGATGAACGTCGAATCCTTCGGTGCGATCATCAATCCGGGCGAAAGCGCGATTCTCGCGGTGGCCAGCTCGGTGCCGACGCCGGTGGTGCGCGACGGGGAGATCGTCGTCCGCGACATCATGAAGGTGACGGTTTCCGCCGACCACCGGGTGGTGGATGGCGCGATGGCGGCGGCCTTCGCCAATGCGGTCCGGGTCAACCTGGAGAACACGGCTCTCTGGGATTCCATGATCTGAACCGCATTTCCGGGCGGAACGGAGGAGTTCCGCTGACAGGAAAAGCAAGCCGGGAGAGCGTTCGCTCCCCCGGTTTTTTCGCCTTGTTCCACCGGAAACTTTCTTTCGGAGCGGAAACGAAGTTTTTTTCTTTTTTTTTGCGGAAAAACAGAAAAAGGTGTTTTCATATTGATGTTTTTATGCTATAATTATAATACAGCGTGATTCAACGCTTTTATTATAATAGATGAGAAAAAGGGAAGCGGCTGCCCGGCAGAGGCGGCCGGAACGGACATGATTGACTTACGGCATCCTGCGCTATGCCTTGGAATAAGCTGCCGCCCGGAAGGGGACAGCCGGACCAGTCACCCCGGTCGGAGAAATGAACCGGCCGCAGGTTTCATTGTGCCCGATTCCGACCAGTAACCTGCCTGCAGAGCCTCTTCCGGCTGATTGACAATGTACGGCTGGAGATGAGAGAGAATCTGTTTGAACTCGAACCGGAATTCCCGGCATCCTTCACCGGCGGCACGGAAACGGAGGCGGAAAACGGCTCCGGGATGCCGCTGGCGGCCCGGTTGCGCCCCCGTTCGCTCGACGAGTATGTCGGGCAGCGGCATCTGCTCGAACCGGGCAGACTGCTCCGGCGGGCGATCGACGCGGACCGGTTCAGCTCGATCATCCTCTCCGGACCGCCCGGCACCGGGAAAACCAGCCTCGCGGAGGTGATCGCACGGATGACCGATTCGGAATTCATCCGGCTCTCCGGGGTGACCTCGAGCGTCGCGGATGTCCGGCGGGAGATCGCCGCCGCGGTGAAGCGGCGGCGCAGTTCCGGGCGGAGGACGATTCTCTTCATCGACGAAATTCACCGATTCAGCCGTTCCCAGCAGGACTCTCTGCTGCCGGACGTGGAAAACGGCAATGTCCGGCTGATCGGGGCAACCACGCACAACCCGCACTTCTACGTGGTGGGGGCGCTGCTTTCCCGGTCGCTGGTCTTCCGGCTCGAACCGCTCTCGCAGGAGGAGATCCGCACGCTGCTCAACCGGGCGACGGGCGACGAACGCTCCTTCCCGGGGCGGAAGGTGGAGCTGGAGCCGCAGGCGGCGGACTTTCTCGCCACCGCCTGCGAGGGGGACGCGCGCCGGGCGCTGAACGCGCTCGAAGTCGCCGCGCTCACCACCGATCCGGATGACGCGGGTGTCACCCGCGTCACGCTGGCGGAGGCGGAGGCTTCGATTCAGCAGAAGATGATCGTCTACGGCGATGACGGCCACTACGACACCGCCTCGGCGTTCATCAAGAGCATGCGGGGTTCCGACCCCGATGCGGCGGTCTACTATCTGGCGAAGATGCTGCACGCCGGGGAGGACATCCGTTTCATCGCCCGACGGCTGACGATCTTCGCCGCGGAGGATGTCGGCAACGCCGACCCGCGCGCGCTGGAGCTCTGCACCGCCGCGATGCAGGCGGTGGAGATGATCGGCCTGCCGGAAGCGAAACTGATTCTGGCCCAGGCGACCACCTACTGTGCGACCGCGCCGAAGAGCAACGCCTCGTATGCGGCGCTGGAAGCGGCGGCAACCGACGTGGAGCAGGAGCGGGTTCAACCGATTCCGGTCCGTCTCCGCGACGCGCATTACGCGGGGGCGAAAGCGGAGGGAATCGGCAAGGACTATCTCTATCCGCACGACTACCCCGGCGGTTTCGTGCCGCAGGAGTATCTGAGTGTGGATAAGCGCTATTACGAGCCGAAGGAGATCGGCTACGAGGCGCGCATCCGGGAACGGGTTGACTACTGGCGCGCACTGCGCGACTTTGTCCGGGAGGAAAAACGCGATGGAAAAGCGTGAACTGCGAAAGCACTATCTGACACGGCGCGCGGCGCTGTCGCCGGAGGAGCGGCTCCGGGCCGATGCGGCGATCTGCCGGAACATCCGGCGCCTCGCCTGCTATCAGGCGGCGGACTGCATCGCCGCCTACGCGAGCGACGGGCGGGAGCCGGACCTCTTCGGGTTGCTGGGAGAGAAGCGATTTTTTCTGCCGCGGTACGTCGCGGCGGATGCGGGGTACGAACTGGTGGAGATTCACGACGTCGCGCGGGATCTGGTCCGGGCGAAATTCGGGCTGCTGGAACCGCGGCCGGAGCTGCCGGCGGCGACGCCGGAGTTTGCCGCGGACAGGCTGCTCTACCTTACGCCGGCGGTCGCCTGTACGCCCTCCGGAATCCGGCTGGGGCGCGGCGGCGGATTTTACGACCGGATGCTGGCGGCGGCCCGCGGACCGGTGATCGGTGTGATCTACGCATGCCAGCTGGCGAACGATCTTCCTCGGGAAGAGCACGACCGCAATGTCGATGTCGTGGTCACCGAGCAGGATATATATCTGTGTGAAAAATAAGGCGGATGAGCTCTTCGGGAGCCGCCGCAGAAAACAGGGGGAAAAGAAGGAAAAATGGAAAGCAATTTGTGGGCGCTGATCGCCGTTGCATGTATTTTTGCCGCGATTGGAATCGCGGCGGGGATCATGCTGAACAACTGGATTCAAAAACTGCAGAAGGATTCCGCTTCGCGCACTGCGGACAAGATCCGCAGCGACGCCGAACGGGAGGCGGAGCACATTCTGCGTGACGCCCGGGTCTCGGCCAAAGCGGAGACCATCAAGATGCGCGAGGAGTGCGAGCAGGAGCTCAAGGAGCGCCGCCGCGAACAGACCAACAACGAGAAGCGTCTCGCCCAGCGCGAGGAGCTGCTCGACCGCCGCGCCGATTCGATGGACGCCAAATCGAAGAACATCGAGAAGCAGGAGAAGGAGATTGAAACGCTCCGGGAACGGCTCGGGAACCGGGAACAGGAGCTGGCCAAAAGCATCTCCCAGCAGATCGATGAACTCGAACGCATCGCCGGCATGAAGCGGGAAGAGGCGCGGGGAATCCTGCTGGAAAAACTCAAGAACGAGATCAAGAATGAGTCCGGTCTGATGGTCCGCAATCAGCTGGAGGAGGCGAAGGCGCGGAGCGAGCGGGAAGCGCGCCGCATTCTCACCTACGCCATTCAGCGGTACGCAAGCGACTGCACCTACGAGCGCACGACGGCGACCATTCCGCTGCCGAACGACGAGATGAAGGGGCGGATCATCGGCCGCGAAGGGCGCAACATCCGCGCGATCGAAGCGGCCACCGGCGTGAGCATTCTCATCGACGACACGCCGGAAGCGGTGGTCATCAGCTGCTTCGACCCGGTGCGGAAAGAGGTGGCGCGCCAGCTTATGGAGCGGCTGATCAGCGACGGGCGCATCCATCCGACCCGGGTGGAGGAGCTGGCCAAGAAGATCAGCAAGGAGCTGGAAGAGGAGCTCTTCCAGGTGGGCGAAGCCGCGGTGCTCGAAACCGGAATCCAGGGGGTCTCGCCGCAGATCATGAAGCTGCTCGGCCGCCTGAAATACCGCTACAGCTTTTCGCAGAACGTGCTGCAGCATTCGCTGGAGACCAGCTACTTCATGGGCATGATCGCGGCGGAACTCGGCCTCGACGAGCAGAAGGCGAAGCGGATCGGTCTCTTCCACGACCTCGGCAAGGCGATCGACCACGAGGTGGAGGGGCCGCACGCCCAGATCGGTGCGGATCTGCTGCGCAAGCACAACGAGGCGAAGGATGTCGTCCACGCGGTGGCGGCGCACCACGGCGAAGTGGAGCCGGAAAGTCTGTACGACATTCTCATCAGCGCCTGCGATACGCTGAGCGCCTCCCGTCCGGGAGCCCGCAGCGAGACCACCGAACTCTACCTCAAGCGGCTGGAACAGCTCGAGGCGATCGCCCACGAATTCTCGGGCGTGGAGTCCTGCTTTGCACTGCAGGCCGGCCGTGAAATCCGCGTCGTGGTGACGCCGGAGAAGGTCAGCGAAGGCGAAGCGCAGATGCTGGCGAAGGACATCTGCGCGCGGATCGAGAAGGAGATGACCTATCCGGGGCAGATCAAGGTGACGATCATCCGCGAGACCCGTTCGGTCGAATACGCCAAGTAAGAGCGTTCCGCAGAACAGAATTTGCCCTCTCCGCCGGAATCCGGCCGGGAGGGCGTTTTTTTCAGGGAGAGGAACGGTCAGGAGAGCGCGTTGCGGATTCTGGATGTGAGCAGAGCCGCCTCGAAGAGGAGCCGGTCCGGATTCCCCCCCTGCCCCTTCCTGCCGTAGAGGGAAACGCCGTAAAAGCGATGCCGGTATTCGATCGGCAGACAGATGTTCCAGCAACCGTCGACTTCAACCCGGTGCAGATAGCCGTGCTCGGCGACCGACGCGGCAAGCTGGTGCGCCTCCTCGCAGGTGAGACGGCAGGACTCCTGTTGCAGAAATTGTTCCGCCCCCGCCTCCGCCCCGGACTCCATCGTCAGAATCGCCAGCGCGATATAGGAACAGCCAGGCGGAACCCGGCAGGGCATGCCGTTGAGCTGGTCCGGACCGTACAGGTCGCTGCGGTAGAGATAGACCAGCTGGCCGTTCTCCATCCCCGCCAGCGCGCCGTTGACGCCGAGGGCCTCCGCACGGCTCCGGATCAGCGGATTGGCCAGCCGGGAGAGCGGCGAGTTGAAGATCGCATTCTGCCCGAGCAGAATGAGGCCGAGGGCCGGCTCGAACCGGCGCGGACCGGAACGGACCAGATAACCGGCTTCAACCAGATCGGCGGCAATGCGCGACAGGGTGCTGGGTGGAATTCCGGACATCTCGCCGAGCTGCTTGAGCGAGACGGGCTCTTCCGCGGCGGCGGCCAGCTCAAGCACCCGGAAGGTTTTTTCCAGAAGCCGGTTTTTCATGGGTGCCTGCGACGTCACTGCCCGGCGGCAGAGGAGGCATCCTGTGCGGCGGCGGCCTTGTCCAGCTCATCCAGCAGGCGGCGGAGCGACGAGCGGCCGGTCTCGAGAACATGGAAAATCACGCGCCGGGAGGTCGAACTCGGGTGCGTCCGGTCATGCTCCCAGTAGCTCACGGAAAAGCGGGTCACGCCGGCGAAATTCCCGAGCGTCTTCTGAGAGAGGCGGAGGGCGCGGCGCAGTTCGCGGATATCCCGGGGCGCCGGCGGCAGAAGCAACTGCCGGCCGCCGCCGGAAAGTTTGCTGTACAGCTTGTCGAGCGTCTCACACCGCCGCCGGAGTTCGCCGACGGTGCGCATATTCGCGACCATATATCCGACCAGCGGAGTTACGACCGGGAGGACATCCGCCGGAAAACGCGACAGGGCATCCCGCGGCAGAACGGCATCATGTTTCAAAAGCGTCATAAGGTTCAATTCCTGTTCCATGCGAAAGAAGCCGCGGGATCCAGATCCATCAGCTGAAAAAAGAAAATTTACGGCGACAACCGCGCAACTTCTTCCCAATTAGAGTTTCATCACCGCACGAAACAGACTCCGGTCTTCCTGCCGAACAAGGAAATCATTCGCAGTCCGGACCGTTCCGCCCGGCGACGATACACCGGCGGACCCCATCCCGATACGGACACCCCTTTAACATAACGCACTTCCGAAAAAATGCAACCGGCAAACTCCGGAACCGCCGGAGAATCCGCCGGTTTCGCTGCGGGTTCCGGGAATTTCCGTTTTTTTTCCTCTTTCCTCTTGACAATCGCAAAAAAATCCGGTATAATATTACTGGTATCACACTGGTATCATATTTTTACGGGAAGCGCGATGGATCAACAGAGATTCAAGAAATCGAACCGAGACAAGAGTCCGCGCGGGCGGCTGTTGATCCAGCATTACATCTACGATCTGCAGGCGAGGAGCGGCGGGGAAAGCCGCCAGCTGCCTTCATCGCGGGAACTCGCGGCGCAGTTCGGGGTGTCGCGCTGCACGGTGACGCGCGAACTGGAGAAGCTGGTCCGCGACGGGGTGCTGGTAACGAAACAGGGTATCGGCACCTTTCTCGCCCCGGTGGCCAAAACGGGACCGGCGAAAAAAAGAATTATCGGATTGCTTTTCGGCTACGGCATCAACCACTGTTACAGTGAGTACGGCTGGAAGCTGATCGCCGCGAGCGGCACCGTTCTGATCGAACATCATTGTCTGGTCCGCCCGATGAGCATCAGCTCGGGAGAGGAGGAAGGATTTTACCAGGAGCTGTGTGAAAATTTTGTGGATGGATTGATCTGGTTTGCCCCACCGGAAGAGAGATTCCCCATCATCCGGCGCATTTCCCGCCAGATTCCCACCGTGGTCTTCGGTTCGAGTGTTCCGGAGGAGTGCAATTCCCTCACCGTGGATTACACGGAAGAAAGCTACCAGGAGGGCAAGGAGCTGCTGCGGGAAGGCCGGAGTTCCTTCTGGGGGATAATGAATAACGACCCCGGAGCAGAGCTCTACCTGCGAGGTTACCGGAAGGCACTGGAAGAAGCGGGAAAAAGGCTTGATCCTGATATGATCTTCTACGCAACCTCCGCCTTGCCGGATCGGCTCCGGCAGGCGCTTCAGGCGGGGAAACACCCGGATGCTTTTTTGATCCACTCGCCCGACCTGCGTGAGGAAACCATCCGGCTGCTGCAGGAGTTTCAGATCGATTTTCAACAGCAGTGCCGTCTGATCAGCGGCAGCGCCACGATGAAAATTCCCGGATTCGCCGGCTGGTGCCACGAACAGCCCTACCGGGAGATCGGGGAAGCCGCAACCGAACTGCTGTTGCGCCAGTTTGCCGGAGATCTCCGGGTTGAGCACAGGACGCTTGTCACGAAACATTTCGCCGTCAATCTGAAATAGAAAGGATGCGTATGAAAAAGAGATCCGGTCCATGCAACTGCAATTTTCAAAAAGTCTGCCCATATTTCACTCTGATTGAACTTCTTGTTGTAATAGCTATTATTGCAATTCTCGCGGCCATGCTGCTTCCTGCGTTGAACCAGGCCAGAGCCAGAGCAAAATCGATCAACTGTGTCAACCAGTTGAAACAGTGTATGACAGGTATGCAGCTTTACGCCGATTCCGAGGATGATTATCTGCCGGCAATCTGGATTGATAAAATTACCTGGGCGCAGGCACTGGTCAAGGGAGGGTATGCCACCAGTGCCGTACCGAAAGAGCTTCAGGAAACTGATGTTTACAAATCCTATGCCTGTCCTGCAGTAGAACGCGGAGATGCACTCCCGGGTCAGTTCTGCTTTCGTACTTACGGGATGAACAATTATCTGGCCGGGAAATGGTCAAATACAACTGCAGTCAAACGTACCCGGATCGGCATAACCGGGTTCACCTGTGTCCCGCGGGGAAAACCAAGTGCAACGATAATTCTGGCAGACTCCCAGAATCCGCAGGTAACGAACAAGGTTGAACAGAGCTACATGCTCAACGCCAACAGCGGCCATGCTGTGTTGCGACATTTTCGACGCATCAACGCAGGGATGCTGGACGGCAGCGTCTCAAGCCCGGGTCCAAAAGAGTTGAAGGAAAAACATCAGTTTGATGCTGTCCTGCTCGAAGATGGTAAATCCAAGCTGAACCTGTAAGGCAAACTATGAAAAAAATTTTAATGTTGTTCTCTCTGTTAGTCAGTTCCACTCTTTTCGCGTTGGAGCTGCCTTCCTGGCTCACAATCAAACGTGACGGAACTCTGCAGATCGAATCTCTGAATGCTAAAATTCTGCATTTCGGTGCGGGATTCGTTCAGACCGGACAACGTGACATTTCTGATATCACTCAGGGAGAGAATAACGGAACCGTCACCATAAGCGGGAAATTCGGAGGGGGAAAGATCCACGAAACCGTCACTCCTATTGCAGATAATCAGGTCGAATATCAGGCGAAGCTCACTTGTCCGAACCCCTGGGTGACACTCGGAATCATGTTGCAGTTCAATCTGCCAGCCAAGTCCAGGAGTCTTCTACTAGACGGGGAAACCCGCTCTCTCCCTGCTGAATTTGACGGTAAAAAACAGTTTCCTCTTACTGCACGGGTAAAAAAAGTCTTGATTCCCCTTGATTCCGGCTCCGTCCTTCAGCTGACAGGAGATCTTACTCTCAAAGTGCAGGATAATCGGAAGTTTGACGATCCGACGTTTTCAATTCGGCTTTATTTCAACCCAGCTCAGGGAACACTGAACGTTTCATCATTGAAATTTCGATTTTCGTTAATTCAGCCGATAAGCCATCCGATCGATCTATCGGAGGTGGTTAATCTCGGTTTTGCCGACGAGGTCGCAGGTGACGGAAAAGGCGGCTGGACAGATCAGGGAAAGGAAAATGATCTTAGAATGCTCAAACCCGGACGCCTGCCAGCAGGAGGAAGCGCATTTGAAATTCTGGATCCGGCAAAAAACGGCGGACGGTCAGCGTTGGTACTGGGACGTACATTTGACAAAGAGCGTTCCGTTGAGGTAGAAACGACTGGTTCCCACCTCTATCTGCTGCATGCCGCCGGATGGCCGACAGCAGGGACGCTGGGTGAAATTGAAGTTTTTTACCGTAACGGTTCAAAAGAATCCATCGAGATTCGTCATGGGCGTGACATCGGCAACTGGTGGATGCCGGTTCACCTCGACAACGCGGTAATGATATGGAATGCGGAAAACCGCTCAAGCTATGTCGGATTATATGCCTCACAGTTCAAACTTCGCCGAAACGATCCGATAAAACTGACCTTTCGGATGAGGAAATCCTCTTCGTTGTGGATGGTGGTTGCCGCGACACTTGGAGAGGCTCCGCTGCTTCTTGCCGCAGAGACACTTCCTACTTATATCATGGCAGGAAAGGAGTGGATTCCCCTTGATGCGCCACACGATATAGTTCCGGGAACCCCGCTGGATTTTTCCGGAATGCTTGATGCGCCGGCTGGCAAATACGGTCGGGTTGTTGTTGCCCCCGACGGGCACTTCTCCTTTGCAAATGCACCGGACAGGCGGATCAAATTTGTCGGAGTCAACCTCTGTTTCTCTGCTAACTTTCTTTCAAAAGAGTCTGCGGATGCACTGGCGGAACGGCTGGCGCGCATGGGGTATAATGCCGTTCGCCTGCATCATCAGGACAATCAGCTGGTGAAAAAGAATTCTCCTGATAGCACCGAGCTTGATCTGGAACAGCTCGACAAACTTGAATATTTGTTTGCCGCGCTGAAAAAAAGAGGGCTTTACATCACCACCGATGTTTACGTAAGCCGAAAGTTGAAGCCTGCGGAGAAGATTCCGGAAAAAGTTCCCGGCAACTCTTTTTTTCAGATGAAGGCGTTATTGCCGATTTCAAAAGCCGCCAGGCGCAACTGGGAGCGTTTTGCCCGTAACTGGTTCACTCACCGAAACCCTTACACCGGGATGACCTGGGCGGAAGATCCTGCATTCTATCTAGTCAGTTTTACGAATGAAAACAATCTCTATACGGTTTGGGACAAAGCGCCGGAAATTGCGAAACTGTATCAGGAAAAATTTCCCGGGTGGATGGCAAAACAACATCCCGATGAGCCAATTGAATCCGCCGATATTTCCAACCGCCGCTTTCAGGAATTTCTCTATGACTGTCAGCACCGCAGCATCCTTGAACAGGCAAGATTTCTTCGCGAGGAACTCGGGATGAAGACACTATGCACCGATGTGAATATGCACAACAAGGTACCTCTTGCGCTGCTTCGGGATGATCTTGATGCGGTGGATGATCACAAGTACCATGACCATCCCGCCTTCCCGGAAAACGATTGGGGGCTGCCGATGCTGTTCCGTCAGCGTTCCGCAATTGGTTCGTACGGGGATGAAGTTCCGCTGCAGCTTTTGGCTCCGAGACTTTTCGGCAAGCCTTTCAGTATCACAGAATACAAGTTTTGTCCACCCAACCGTTATCGTGCCGAAGGCGGCCCCTTGATCGGGGGATACGCCGCACTGCAGGACTGGGACGCCCTCTATCATTTTGCCTGGAGTCATTCCTCCCGCAACGTGGATAAGTTAGTGGATTTCAGCATTTTTGATATCGCCCACGAACCATTGGGGCAACTCTCCGACCGTTTGACAATGTTTCTTTTTCGGCGCGGAGACATAAGTCCGGCCCAGGCAGCATATGCCTATCCGGTACCGAAAAATCTCTGGGACACAGATCAGCCGCTGCTGTACCCACGTTCCTTCGAACAGCTTGGACTTATCACTCGAATCGGAACGGTTGTCGGCAACCGGGCAACAGCAGGAGTGAAGCAATTATCTCTGAAACAGGCAGCGGCAGAAGCCCCATTGCCAGATCCAGCCGTAGAGAAGTTACGGCATACCCTCCTCACCAGAGGAATCGCAACAAGCTCCACAGGAGAACTTCAATTGAATGTATCCGCAAAGACATTGACTCTGGTTTCTCCGCGTTCGGAATCGGTAACACTGCCGGCAGGCAAACTTTCTGCCGGACGCTTGACAGTTACAGGAGCGACAGTTCCGCAGACCGTCTCCGTAAGCAGCCTGGACGGTGTTCCTCTCGGCAGAAGTTCCAGCATCCTGATTTTCCACATGACGAATGTACTCAGCCAGAGGATGAAGTTCGGCGATTCCGGATTACACCTGCTGGAAAACCGGGGAACATTCCCCCTGCTGCTGCGGCGAGACCCGGTGGAAATCACCTTGAAACTTGAGGGGGATGCCCCTGTTACGCTGACCGCGTTGAAACTTGACGGCACGTCAGCAGGAACAGTTGCTGTAACTCGGAAAAAAGGCGGATTTTTCCACTTTACGGCCGATCCGGGAGCGTTCTCCGGCGGTACGATGGTATACCATCTGACACGTTAAACCCCTTGCTGCATTCAATCAGAGGTTGGAAAAATATCTATAATTCCGGAAAGCAACAGGTGACAAGACCATTCTCTCTGGAAAAGCCGCATGGGGAACAGTTCCCCGTGCGGCAGAATTCGTCAATTCCGCATGACGCGTCAGGGGGGGCTGTGCCGGGCAGCTCGTCGGACAGCAGCAGCCCGACGCGACAAACATCAGCACACCGGCAAACTGCGAAAAGCCGCGCGGAGTCCTTCCTGCCGCGCGGCTTCCTGCCATCCCGCGGCATCGCGCCGTCAAGCTTCACCATCGCGTGAAAAATGGAAAAGTCAAGCCGACAACGCCGGTTGCAACTTGAATTTTCCACAATCAGGAGTAATTTATCTGGAATGATTTTTCACATACTGCGAAACATAGAAAGATACTGGAAAATTCCCCATGAAAGAAGCTGACATCCGCCGTAAATACATCGAGTTTTTCAAGTCGAAGGGCCATCAGGAAATTCAGAGCGCGCCGGTGATTCCGGAAAACGATCCGACCTGCCTCTTCACCACCGCCGGAATGCATCCGCTCGTCCCCTATCTGCAGGGCGCAAAACATCCCGCCGGGAAACGGCTGACCGACTTCCAGAAGTGCATCCGCACCGGCGACATCGACGAGGTCGGCGACGCCGTCCACCTCACCTTCTTCGAAATGCTCGGCAACTGGTCGCTCGGCGACTACTTCAAGGAGGAGGCGATCCGTTTCAGCTTTGAATTCCTGACCGGCAAAGAGAACCTCAACATCCCGGTCGAGCGGCTCGCGGTGAGCGTCTTCGCCGGCGACGACGACGCCCCCTTCGACGAAACCGCCTGGAAACTCTGGAACTCCCTCGGCATCCCGGCCGAACGGATCGCCAAGCTCGGGAAAAAGGACAACTGGTGGGGTCCCGCCGGCATCACCGGCCCCTGCGGCCCGGATACCGAGATGTTCTACTGGACCGGCGAGCTGCCGCCGCCGGAAAAATTCGATCCGGCCGACAAGCGCTGGGTCGAAATCTGGAACGACGTCTTCATGGAGTACAACAAAACCGCCGACGGCAAGTTCGAGCCGCTCGCCCAGCGCAACGTCGACACCGGCATGGGCCTCGAACGGGTCACCGCCATTCTGCAGGGCAAGACCAGCTGCTACGAGACGGAGATTTTCGCGCCGATTTTCGCGAAGCTCGACGAAATCCGCGGAACCGAGCCGGTCTCCGGCCCCCGCACACCTTCGGAGCGCATCATCGCCGACCACCTCCGCGCCGCGACCTTCATCCTCGCCGACGGCATCACCCCGGGCAAGGTGGACCAGCCCTACGTGCTGCGCCGCCTGATCCGCCGCGCCATCCGCGAAGGACGCAAGCTCGGCATCACCGAAAACTTCACCGCGAAGATCGCCGAGGCGGTCATCGAGGAGTTCGGCGACATCTATCCGGAACTGCGCCGCCAGAAGGCGGTCATCTGCGAAGAGCTCAACCGCGAGGAGAAGCAGTTCGCCGTCACGCTGGAGAAGGGAACCCACGAGTTCCAGAAGCTGATCGACCGCGTGCCGCCGCACATCAACAAAAAGGTGATCTCCGGCAAGAACGCCTTCAACCTCTACGAAACCTACGGCTTCCCGATCGAGCTCACCATCGAAATGGCGAAGGAGAAGGGATTCGAGGTCGACCGCGCCGGTTACGACGCCGCCTTCGCCAAACATCAGGAGCTTTCGAGAGCCGGCGCCGAACAGAAGTTCAAAGGCGGACTCGCCGACAGCTCGGTTGAAACCGCCCGACTCCACACTGCGACCCACCTGCTGCAGGCGGCATTGCGCAAAGTGCTCGGCACCCATGTCGAACAGCGCGGCTCCAACATCACCGCCGAACGGCTCCGCTTCGACTTCTCTCACGAGCAGAAGATGACTCCGGAACAGCTCGCCGAGGTGGAGAAGCTGGTCAACGAGGCGATCGACCGCGATCTGCCGGTCGTCTGCGAAGAGATGACCATCGAAGAGGCGAAAAACAGCGGAGCGATGGGTCTGTTTGAAAACAAATACGACGCCCGGGTCAAAGTCTACACGATGGGCGACGTCAGCAAGGAGATCTGCGGCGGACCGCACGCATCGCATACCGGCGAACTGGGGCACTTCAAAATCCTCAAGGAGGAGAGTTCCAGCCGCGGCGTGCGCCGGATCAAAGCGGTCCTTCAGAGCAAGTAATTCAGGAACCGGAAAGGAGCTCGCCCGATGAAAGAATCCGATCTTCTCATCTCCCATCACGATGGAGTTTTTTCGGTCAAGGTCGCAGGCCGCGCCAACTTCGAATATGCGGTTCCGCTGCGCGAACTGGCGAAGTCGTCCAATGAATTCCGATGCTTCCGGATCGACCTCGGCGATTGTGTCGCGATGGACAGCACCTTCATGGGGGTACTCTCCATGATCGGCCTGAAATCCCGCCGCTGCAATGCGACGGTGGAGCTGCTCAACGCGAACGATACCCTGAAAAAACTGCTCCGCGATCTCGGTGTGAGCAAGCTCTTCACCTTTACCGAAGGGAGCGACCCCGACGCGCCGCAGTGGTCCGCCAGCGACGGCAATGCCACCCGCAACGACATGCTGACCACCGCCGAAACCGTCACCGAAGCGCATCAGACGCTGGTCGAAGCGGATTCCAGCAATGCGGCCCGTTTCGACCAGGTGATCGAATTCGCCCGCCAGGACGTCGAGCGGCTGAAAAACCGGGAGAAGGAAGATTGATTCTTCGTCGAAACAACAGCGACAAATGCAGAAGATTGCCCTTTGCCCTCCTGCTGGCGGCGGCCACAGGCTTTCTGCTGCTGCACGCCGGCTGCTCCACCCCGACGATCACCAATACCAGCCGCAACATCGTTGAGCAGCTGCTGATCTCCTCCGCCGTCGAGCGGTGCATGTATCAGATCGATTTCAGCATGTACCGGGATGCCAAGGTGTTCGCCGACTACTCCAACCTCGCGCCGCAGGTGGATAAGAATTATGTGCAGGGCTGTTTCGAACTGTACCTTGCCAAGGCGGGCGCCATCGTCGTCAAGGAGGAAAAGGAGGCCGCCTACACGATGCAACTGATTTCCGGCACGCTGGCGACCTCGTCGAGCCAGGTGCTGATCGGTACGCCGGAGCTGCCGATTCCGCTGCCGAACACCGACCTCAGCTTCGCCATTCCGGAAATTGCCATTTTCAAACGGGTGACCCGCCGCGGATACGGGAAATTCAGCCTGACGGTGCTCGATACCCCCAGCCGGAAACCGGTGCGCACGGTCGACGGGGTGAGCAACATGTCGGAGTTCATCAACTGGACCATTCTACTGATCCCCTTCTCCTCACGCAATGTCGATATGAAGCAGAGCGAGTTCGAGGACACGCAGTACTACCTCTTTGAATGAAAAAACACCCGGCTTTTCCGTGCCGGGCGTTCTCTTTCAGAACCGTCAGAAGTTCGTGATATCGTCGCAGACCTTTTCGTTGTCCGTGGAATAATAGGAGGTGCGAGCTGGCGGCGGTGTGGTAGCATTGCCGCTCCCGAATCTGCCGTCCGCACCGGGAGCGATCAAATCGAATCCCCCCTTGTTGATCTGGCCGGGATACCGGTAATAGATCGCCCCGCCCCAGCTGTCCTCCAGAACAAAATCTCCGGTTTGCCCCTTCTTCAGAGATTCCTCCTCCACCACCCGGAGAAACTCCGTGCGCATCTCATCGGAGAGAGAAGTTCCAGAAGTGCTTGAACTTGAATTAGAAACATCAAATTGAACATCGGAAACAAGGTTTGTCGAAGTGTCAAGCCGTATCATAATCATCTGAAAATTTTGGCTCGCCGGATAGTATCCGAACTTGGTACGGCAGCTCTCCAGCCCCGCTTCGATGCGCTTGAGCAGCGCTTTGGTGTTGGATTCGCGCGAGGCGTTCATCGCGTAGCTGTAGGCGCCGAAGCCGATGGCGGCGAGCAGGCTGACCAGCGCCACCACGGCGAGGACCTCCACAAGGGTAAAACGGAAACGGAGCGTTTTCATGACAAACCTTCTTTTTGCTGTTTGCTTTCAGGGGCACCATGGAATATAATATGCTGAATGCTGTTTTTCAAAAGAGATCGGGGGAAAATATGCGGATTGAAGAGAAATTTGTACTGATTACCGGTGGAGCCCGGCGGGTGGGGGCGGAACTTGCCCGCGCCTTCGCCGCGGCGGGAGCGCGGCTCCTGCTGCACTGCCGGAACTCCCGCGTTGAAGCCGAAGCGCTGGTAAACACGCTCCCCGGCGGTGCGGCGCGCCACCGGGTGCTGCAGGCGGACCTCGCGCGCCCGGGCGAAGCGCTCCGCCTCTTCTCCGAAGCGGGGCGGGTGGATATCCTCATCAACAACGCCTCGATGTACCGCCTCTCTTCGCTTGCCGACGCGCCGGAAGCGCTCGACCGCGAACACTTCGAGGTGAACTTCTGGAGTCCGCTCGCGCTCTTGAAGGCGTTTGCCGCACAGCACGATCTCAACGAAGGTGCGGTGGTCAATCTGCTCGATCAGGAGATTTCCGGAATTTCGCCGCGCGGCGGCGGCTACTCGCTCTCCCGCCGGGCTCTCGCGGAGGCGACGCTGGAACTCGCCCGCGAACTCGGCCCCCGGAATCTCCGTTTCAACGCCGTCGCCCCCGGTCCGGTCCTGCCGCCGGTCGGGCTGGAGCATTCGAAGATGGAGAAGACGCTCCCCACCCTGCCGCTCCGGCGCAAGGTGGAGCTTAGCGACCTCGCTGAAGCGGTGCTCTTCCTCTGCCGCAACGATTCGATCACCGGCGAGATCCTCCGGGTGGACTGCGGCCAGCATCTCGGCTGACGGCATCACACGGCCCCCCGGTCAAGCACCACTCCGACACAACTGCGCCCCCCGGGAAGAAGAGGGGGTGAGAAACCAGATCAAAATATAACGGGCGCTCCCGGAATTTCCCGGAAACGCCCGTTTTGATTCCTTTTCGCCGCGCTCAGCGGGTCTTGAGGTCGGAATTGAGGCTGATCGCCTTGTTGAAGTTGTTGTAAAGGCTGATCGATGCGGCGACCTCGATTGCGGCGGTGATCTCCTCGTCGGTGACACCGGCGGCGAGCGCCGCGGAGCGGTGAGCGTCCAGACAGTAGGCACAGCCGTTGACCGCGCTGACCGCGATGATGATGAGTTCGCGGGTCTTCGCATCGAGCCCCTGCCCGGCGACGTCGGCGATGTGCATCGCCGCCTGGAGGAAGTCGCCGTTCCGCCCCATCGCCTGAAACACCTCCGGGATGAAGCCGAACTTCTTCTCAATCGCCTCCTGCGTCCGGACCGCCTTTTCGTCGCCGGTTTTGTTGTAAAGTTTCACGCCTGCCATAATTGTATCCTCCTCAAAGAAATTCCATCATTCTTCATCCGGATCAAGCCACGTGGAAATATTGTCCGCAGCGGAAACCGTCGGATAATATCTCTGCTGCGTGCCATCTTCATTCAACGATTCACAGTGACCGTCAAGAAAGAAGAGATTGACGAACTCGCCATGAATCTTTGTCGGGAGACCACCGCCTGTTGTGGGTGAAGGCGAGGAGCCAAACTGCATCAGCGGGCTGGCGAGAATATCTGCCCCATCTGCACCTCCACTCGCGCAACAGCCGCCAAGAGCCAATGCGTTGGGAGCAATCTGCGTGGAACCATCCAGCAGGTGTGTGGTCCCCCGGAAATCGAATCCATCCGCAGAGGAAGTAAATGCAGCCCCGTAAATCTGCAAAAGCTGATCTGCGATACCATCATTCTCAGTATATTCAAAAGACGGGCAACGCATCACTGCCACATCCTGAATGTAGTTTCTGTATTTCAGGTAAGCCCCCCACTGCATACTGGTTGGTGTCGTAGGGCTTATATTCACCGTAATAGTGTCATACGACATGAAATGCTGGTCGTTGTCGTTCATCGACTGTTTGATGAACTGGCTCACCTGCCGCTGGTTGCTGAGGCACTCCGCGGTACGGGCGGAGATCCGCGCCCGGTTCAGCGCCGGCATCAGAAGTCCGGCCAGGACGGCGATGATGCCGATCACCACGAGGAGTTCCACAAGGGTAAAACGCTGCTGTCTCATAAAAGAAGCCCTTTCTCGAAAAAGCCATAATTTTTCAGGGATGATCCTATAATCATAACCTAACCGCTGCGTCGTTTTTTTCAAGCCGGAGAACCGATTTTGAACTATTTTTTGCAAAAAAAACGGTTCCGCCATTGAAAAATCACGGTTCTGCATTTACTATAACATGAGTGGAAACTGATTTTCCGAACCGCATATTGTCAATACGAAGCAACGGAATAGAAAAATGAAGCAAAAACAGACTTTCACCCTCGTCGAACTCCTCGTGGTGATCGGCATCATCGCGATTCTGGCCGGGCTGGTCATTCCGGCGGTCATCCGCGCCCAGCAGCAGGGCAGAATCACCCAGGCGAAGTCGGACATGGCAAACATCCTCCTCGCCCTCAAAGGCGTGGAGAGCACCTACAACAAGATGGTCAACGGAAACTCCTTTGGCGGCAATGCCGCCTCTACCGCCATAACCGATTGCATCCGTCTCGGCGGTGACAACAGTGATTCCGCTGCTGAAAATCAAGCCTATGACAGTTTTATTGCGGAACTGACGGTTCCTCAGATGCTTACTGCATCTGATCTGAACATCAACAAACGTAAAATTAAATTTCTGGACCCCAATCCAAAATTCAATCCAAATCTCGCATACAATCACGCGGACAACCTCCCCTACCTCTGGCGTGACCCCTGGGGAAAACGATACATCATCATCATCAACACGGCTCTTAACGATGAGATCCCCAATCCGGCAGATACCAGCAAAAGCCTTGCTGCCAGAGCAGTGGTCTATTCCCGCGGTCCCAACGGTGCAAATAACGATGCCAAGAATATTCTGTACAATGTCGGCAACCCGGAGTCGACCGACGACGACATCGCCAGCTGGCACTAATTCGAAATTTGCTCCGGACGGGGAGAGGTGCAACAACCTCTCCTCTTTTTTTGCCCCGGTCACTTGCCGGAGGCGGAGAGGCTCCGGATCCGGTCGCGGAGATCGGCCGCCCGCTCGAATTCGAGCGCTTCCGCCGCGCGGAGCATCTCGCCGGTCAGCTCCGCAATCAGCGCCTGCTGATCGGCGGGCGAAAGTCCCAGCCCGCCCAGATCGGTCGAATCGGTGATCATCGAACCGGCCAGCGACGGCATCTTCTTCTTCCCCTTCGACGACTCCGGCGAGACGATCTCGCCGATGGTGAAGTGACGCTCCTTGCGGATGGTCTGCGGCGTGATCCCGTGCGCTTCGTTGTAGGCGATCTGGCGGCGGCGGCGCGCTTCGGTCTGGTCGATCAGCGCCTGCATCCCCGGTGTGATGCTGTCGGCGTAGAGGATCACCCGCCCGTCCTTGTTCCGCGCGGCGCGACCCGCCGTCTGCACCAGAGAACGCTCCGAGCGGAGGAATCCCTCCTTGTCCGCGTCGAGGATGGCGACGAGCGCCACCTCCGGCAGGTCGATTCCCTCCCGCAGAAGGTTGATGCCGATGACGCAGTCGAACTCCCCGTCCCGCAGTTTGTTGAGGACCCGCACCCGTTCGAGCGCATCCAGTTCGGAGTGCAGATAGCTGGTGCGGATTCCCAGCTCGGCCAGATAGTCGGCAAGCCGTTCGGAACTCTTCTTGGTCAGCGTCGTCACCAGCGTCCGCTCCCCGGCCGCGGCGGCCTTGCGGATTTCGGCAATCACATCGTCCACCTGCCCCTCCAGCGGACGCACCTCAATCCGCGGATCGAGCAGCCCGGTCGGACGCACGATCAGCTCCACCGGCGGCCCGGAGCGCTCCAGTTCGTAGCTCCCCGGCGTGGCCGAAACGAAGACCGTGTCCCCCGCCAGCTCCTCGAACTCCTGAAACTGCAGCGGCCGGTTCTCCAGCGCCGACGGCAGCCGGAAGCCGTGATCGATCAGCACCTGCTTGCGGCTGCGGTCCGCCTTGTACATCGCCTGCAGCTGCGGCAGCGTCACGTGCGATTCATCGATGACGGTCAGGAAGTCCGGCGGGAAGAAGTCGAAGAGACAGTAGGGGCGCGTCCCCGGGCGGCGGTTCGACAGGTGCATCGAATAGTTCTCAATGCCGCTGCAATAGCCGATCTCCCGCATCATTTCGATGTCGTAGGTGACCCGCTGGTAGAGCCGCTGCGCTTCAACCAGCAGATTGTTCTTCTCGAACCAGGCGACCCGGTCGCGCATCTCGGCGAGAATGTTGTGCGCGGCGTGCTCGATCCGCTCCGGCGGCAGTACGAAGTGGCGGCAGGGGAAGAGCGTCACCGCCTCCGGACGGGTCTTCACCTTGCCGGAGGTGACGTCGCGCCGCTCGATCGACTCGACCTCGTCGCCGAAAAAGGCCACGCGGATGAAGTCGTCCCGCTGCGGTTCGAAGATATCCACCACATCGCCCCGCACCCGGAACTCCCCCTTCTCCGGCGCGGTGTCGTTGCGGCTGTACTGGATGTCGACCAGACGGCGGAGAATCTCGTCCCGCCCGTTGGTGTCGCCGACCGCGACATGGACGCAGAGATCGGCGTAATCGTCGGGCGAACCCAGGCCGTAAATACAGGAGACGCTCGCCACCACGATCACGTCGCGCCGCTCCACCAGACTCGCCGTCGCCGAGAGGCGGAGTTTTTCGATGTTCTCGTTGATCGAGGCGTCCTTGGCGATGTAGGTATCGGTCTGCGGAATGTAGGACTCCGGCAGGTAGTAGTCGTAATAACTGATGAAGTACTCCACCGCGTTCTCCGGGAAGAACCCCTTGAACTCGCTGTAAAGCTGCGCCGCCAGCGTCTTGTTGTGCGACAGCACCAGCACCGGCCGGTCCAGTTCGGCGATCGCGTTCGCCAGCGTGAAGGTCTTGCCGGAACCGGTCACCCCCAGCAACGTCTGGTAGCGGCGTCCTTCGCGGAAGTTCGCCAGCAGTTTCGCAATCGCCTCCGGCTGATCGCCGGCGGGCGCGTAGGGAGCGTGCAGCTTGAAGAGTCCCATTCCGGCGGTCTCCTCACAGTTCCGGCACCAGCGGCCGCCATTCGCGCCCGTCGCGGAAGAGCAGCCGGAAGGACTCCTCCGGCCCGTCCGTGCCCGGTTCGTACACCGCGAGCGGACACTGTTCGCCCCAGTTCTCCAGCACCGGCGTGAAAAGTTTCCAGCTCTCGGCGATCACGTCGCTGCGGATGAAGAGCGTCTGGTCGCCGAGCATCGCGTCGAGCAGCAGCCGCTCATAGGCCTCGAAACTCTCCCCGCCGGGGAGCTCGGAGTAGCGGAAGTTCAAACTCAGCCCGCCCATGCAGAGCTTCGGCCCCGGCTGTTTGGCCTGAATCGTCAGCTCCATCCCCTCGTCGGGCTGTACTTTGAGCACCAGCGTGTCCGGCTGCATATCCGCCGCCCGGATCGGCGTGAAGATCGAATGCGGCACATGTTTGAAAACGATCGCAATCTCGCTCTTGCGCGCCGCGAGCTTCTTGCCGGAGCGCAGGTAAAAGGGCACCCCCTTCCAGCGCCAGTTGTCGATCATGAAACGGGCGGCGACGAAGGTTTCAATCGTGGAATCCGGCGCCACCCCCGGTTCGGAACGGTAGCCGGCATACTGGCCGCGCACCACCGACTCCCCGAGACGCGCCAGATCGAAGGGGCGGATCGACCGGATCAGCTTCACCTTCTCGTCGCGCACCGCGTCCGGCGAGAACGAGGCGGGCATCTCCATCGCCGCCATCGCCAGCATCTCGAGCATGTGGTTCTGGAACATGTCGCGCAGCAGCCCGGCCTGTTCATAGTAGCCGGCCCGATGTTCGACGCCGAGCGTCTCGGCGACCGTGAGCTGCACATGGTCGATGTAGTGGGCGTTCCAGACCGGTTCGAAGATCAGATTGGCGAAGCGCAGCATTAAAATGTTCTGTACGGTGTCCTTGCCGAGGTAGTGGTCGATCCGGTAGATCTGATCCTCCTTGAGGTAGCGGTGCAGCTGCAGGTCGAGCGCTTCGGCGGAGTCGAAGTCCCGCCCGAACGGCTTCTCCAGCACCACGTGGCGCCACGAACTCCCGTCCTCCGGTTCGGTCAGCAGCCCGGCGTTCGAAAGGTTTTCCAGAATCGGCGGATAGAGCTTCGCCGGCATCGCCAGATAGATCGTCCGGTTCGCGGGCAGTTCACAGCCGCGTTCGAGTTCATCCAGACGGCGGCCCAGCGAACCGTAGAACTCCGGCGCGAAGTAATCACCGGCATGGTAGTAGACCCGCTTCAGAAAGTCGTTCACCTGACTTTCACTGCCGCCGGAAAGTTCGGGCCGGATGTGTTCGCGGAACGCCTCGTCCGAATAGGCCGTGCGCGCGCACCCCACAATCCGCGACTCCTCGTGCATCAGACCGCGCCGGAACAGGTGGAAGAGCGCCGGATACAGTTTCCGTTTCGCCAGATCCCCCGACGCGCCGAAAATCACCAGCGTGCCGGGCGCCGGACTCACCTCAATACAGAAATTTCCACGCCAGTAGTTGCTCTCAAGCATGATGCCAACTCCTCTTCTCCTTTCGCCGTTCCCGGCGCTTCATACGAAAAACACACCAGAAAGCGAGCTTTCCGGTGTGTCTGCAATTGTTCGCGCCCGCCGCGTTACTTGACGGCGTTGGCGGAAACGCGGATCTCCTTGACGCCGAAGAACCACGGATTGGTGCTGTTCTTGGTGACGATGTTGTAGGTGCCGGAGGCCTTGAGCTCGTTGCTCTTGGCGGTCAGCATCTGAATCGCATTCTTGACCGTGACCGTGTCCTGCAGGAACACCATGCTGCCCGGATTGTCGGTGGAACCGGTGATCAGCGGGATCATGAAAAGATAGATTCCCCAGTTTTCCGCCTGCAGGTGGGCAACCGCTTTGCCGGAACGGGCCAGTTTCTGACCGTTGAGATCCGGACCTTCGACAACGCTGACCGACGCGCAGCCGCAGAGGACCGCGGCCGTCAAAACCGTCGCAACAAGAGTCATCAATTTATACATTGTATGTTTCCTTACGTTATGACTGTTAAGTTTCCGTTTTCCCTGCGCTTACTTCACCGCGGTGCCGGAAGCGGTCCCGAAGCGGTAGTAGAAGATGAAGCCGGCGGAGGTGACATCGGTAACCAGATCAGCCGTGGTGCGGGCGCCGGCCGACTTGGCCTGCTTGGTGACCGCCGCGGTCAGCGCCTGCGGCGAAACCGTGTCGGTGACCAGCGTCGGAACGCCGAAGTTGTCGGTGGAACCGGTGATCAGCGGAATCCAGAGCAGATAGAGACCGTGCGTTGCGACAGCGATATGTTCCACCGCAGTTCCGGAGGCAACCACATCCTGCTTGTTGAAATCAGCGACGGAAGCCGTCTGAAGCGAGGAGCATCCCGTCAGGACGGCTGCCGCACCGAACACGCAGAGCAGCATCGCGACTTTTTTTAACATTTCCTGTACCTTTCCTTAGTTGCTGTCCTCCGGTATTTCGAGACATTCCCCCGCCGCCACCGGAACCCGCGGACGGCTCCGGAACCGCCGCCATCGCCCCCCGACCTCCTCCCGAACAATCTGTCCGAACCGGTCTGACAGCCAGGCGTCTCCCGAACCCGCAATCATTAACGTAATCCTTATTTCGCGCTTGTCAAGCCGCCCGGAGGAAAATCGCACGATTTTCCCCCGTTCCGCCCCCCCGATCCGGGTTGAGGATTCCGAAAAACCGGTGTATATTATATCTTATCCTCAGGAAAATTTGTTCAATCAACCAAACCTGCCCGGCATGAATCGCAAAACCGCAAACTCCGCCTTCCTCACCTCGCTCCCGGTGCTGATGGGATACTCCACCATGGGGGCGGCCTTCGGCATCCTGCTCAGTCAGGCCGGATACGGCCCGGCGTGGGCGCTCCTCATGAGCGTGACCATCTTCTCCGGCAGCCTCCAATTCGCCGCCGTGGACATCCTGCGCAACGCGCCGCCGCTCTTCGAGGTCGCGCTGCTCTCTCTGCTCATCAACATCCGCTACTGCGTCTACGGAATCTCCCTCATCGAGAAGTTCCGCCGCTACGGCTGGCGGAAGTTCTACCTCATCTTCGGGCTGACCGATGAAACCTACGCTCTGCTGGTCCGCGACCGGGAGCACCACGGAACCACCCAGCGCGACTTCATGCTCGGCGTCTGCTTCTTCGACCACCTCTACTGGATCTTCGGCAGCGTCGCCGGCGCCATCGCCGGAACCCTCCTCACCTGCAATACCCGCGGAATCGACTTCACCATGACCGCGCTCTTTCTGGTGATCCTCACCGAACAGTATCTCGAACGGAGAAACCGGATTCCCGCCCAGGTCGGCGCGGCGGCCACCGTCGCCGCTCTCGTCTGCTTCGGTCCGGAGCAGATGCTCGTGCCGGCCATCCTCGCCATCATCGGAGTTCTGCTGCTCCTGCGGCGCAAACTTGAACCACAGGAGGTGCAGCCGTGAACGCAACTTACACACTCCAGGCGATCGCGGTGATGGCGGTGGTGACCTTCCTGATCCGCGCCTTCCCCTTCCTGCTCTTCGGCCGGAAGAATGCGCGTCCGCCGGAACTGGTGCTCTATCTGGGCAACGTCATCGCTCCGGCGGCCATCGCCATGCTGGTGGTCTACTGCGTCCGGAACGTGGAATTCCTCGCCGCCCCCTTCGGCGCGCCGGAGCTGATCGCCGGCGCCGCTACAGTGCTGCTCCACCTGCGCTGGCGCAACTCACTGCTTTCGATCTTCGGCGGAACCGCGCTCTACATGGTGCTGATCCGCACGCTCTTCGCGTAACAGCTGCGCCGTCCGCTCCGCCACCTTGCGCAGAAGATCGGGCCGCTTGAGGTTGAAGTAGGTGTTGTGCAGAAAGTTCATCGAATCGGCCGGACCGTAGTGACGCAGCAGCGCCCGGGTCAGCGCCGAATTCTCGTCGGAGGCGAAACTCCACGCGAACACGTTCCCCAGAAAGGTACTGCGGACGTTCCGGGTGAAGTGACCCGGCGGCGAATTGACCCCTTCGTAGGCGACGCAGAAGGGAGAGTAGGCCCCCGCCAGCGCCGTCACCACCCCCGCCGCAATCAGCGGCGCGGCGATGGCGCACTTCAGCGGCCGGAAGTGCGCCTCCAGCAGCCAGCGTCCGGCGAAAAGCCACAGAATCGGAATCACCGGCACAAGATAGCGGAATCCGTACGCCCAGCCGCCGAATTCGACGGTGAAAAAGAGGTAGAAGAGCATGACCGCCGCCACCGCAACCAGAAATACCTTGTCCACCCGCGAGAACCTCCCGCCCCGCCACAGGAAATACGCCCCCGGCAGTGCAAAAAACAGAAACGGCTGATAACTGAACAATCCACGACAGCCGAAGAGGCATTCGAAGAGGTAGCTCATCCGGTAGGCCCAGCCGGGATTCACCACCCGGAAGGTCCCTTCCGAACCGGCCACGTAGAGCGGCACCACCGTGCCGTAGGCGGTGTAGTTGAGCAGGAGAAGCCAGACGCCGACCGCGAGCCCGCAACCGATGCAGGCGGTTTCGGCGGAAATCCGTTCCCGGCGCGGCGCAAGCAGCCAGAGCGCCGCGACCGCGGCAACCGCGAATATCGCCCCGACCGGGAGATCGGCGGCGGCCACCAGTCCGGCGGTCAGGCCGGCGGCGGCGGCCAGACGCCGCGAGGGCCGGCGGCTGTACTTCTCCAGAACGATGTACAGCCCGAGCACCGCCAGCGCGGCGGGCGTGTGGTTGTTGACGGTGACGGAGTAGGAGAAGAGCCAGGTGCCGATGCACATCCCGAGCGCGAGCAGAAACTTGAGCGGGACGCTCCCGCGGCGCACCCGGCAGAACTGGCGGAAGCTCCAGACGAAGAGCAGAATGTTGATCGCGCCGCCGAATCCGAGGTTGAAGAGGTAGATCAGAAGATTGTAGTTGTCGAAGAAGTTCCAGCCGGTGACACCGTGGAGCACCCGGTGGACCATGCCGAGCCCCCAGCCGATCGGCAGCGGCTTATCCGAATAGACGTGATTGTTGCGGATCACCCGGTCCACGGTCCGGAAGTTGGTCTTCTCGATGTAGAACACATGCTGTTCGCCCACCGCCTGAATCACCGCGAACCGGGTCGATTCATTGCCGGAAATGGAGACCTCCGGCTGGCTGTACAACAGCGCCGCCAGCGCGAGAAACGCGATACCGATCCATTCGAAATGTCTGCGCTTGAGCTTCATCTCGCCTCAGAAGTTCAATTTGATGATCGCCTGACGAAGAAGTTTCTCGCTGGTCTGCTCCGAAGCGGGCAGTTCGGCCAGCAGTGCCTTGAGCGTCCGGTCGATGGCGTCGCGCTTGAAGCCGAGCTGTTCCAGCGCGAGCGCGGCCTCGTTCGCGGCGGTGACCGCCGGCGTCGTCTCGCCGGAGGCGGCGAACACGGTTCCGGTTCCGGCGGCGCTGAGCTTGTCGCGCAGTTCGACCACCAGCCGTTCCGCCGTCCGCTTGCCGATGCCGTTGATCCGCGAAATCGCCTTGATGTCGTTGGTGGCGATCGCCGCACAGAAGGCGGAGACCGGCATCGTGCTCAACACGCTCAGCGCGAGCTTGCCCCCGATGCCGGAGACGTTGATGAGGTAACGGAACAGCTCCCGCTCCTCCTGCGTCGCAAAGCCGAACAGCGTGATCGCATCCTCGCGCACCTGCGTGTGAATGTAGAGCCGGACCCGCTCCCCGGGGTGCGGCAGCTTGTCGAAGGTCGACAGCGGAATCGACACGTCGTAACCGACCCCGCCGGCGTCGATGACGCACGCCGTGCAGGAGCTCTCCGCCAGTTCCCCGGTGAGCCGGGCGATCATTTCGACACCTGGATGTCGAGCGAGATGTCGGCGGCCTTGACCGAGTGGGTCAGCGCACCGGCGGAGACGAAGTCCACCCCGATCTTGCCGATCCGGGGAAGCCGTTCGAGGGTGATTCCGCCGGAAGCCTCCAGCTTGGCGCGGCCGTTGACCAGCTTCACCGCCTCGGCCATCATCTCGTCGGACATGTTGTCGAGCATGATGTGATCCGCCCCCGCCTCGAGCGCCTCGCGCACCTCGTCAAGCGTATCGGCCTCCACCTCGATCTCCAGCTCCGGATGGGCCTGCCGGGCGCGTTCAACCGAGCGGGTGATTCCGCCGGGGCCCTCCATCGCCGCCATCTCGCGGTGGTTGTCCTTGATCATGACCCGGTCGTAGAGACCGATGCGGTGGTTGGTGGCGCCGCCGACCGCAACCGCGTACTTCTCAAGATTGCGGTAGCCGGGCGTGGTCTTGCGGGTGTCGAGCACGAGCGTCTTCGTCCCCTTCAGCGCGGCGGCGTACTTCGCCGACGTGGTGGCGACGCCGCTCAGGCGCTGCAGGAAGTTCAGCGCGGTCCGTTCCGCAATCAGGAGTCCGCGGGCGGGGCCGTGGATCTCGGCGAGCACATCGCCGTATTCACAATGGTCGCCATCCTCGCGGATCGCCTTGAATTCGAGCCGCGGCTCCACCAGCTTGAACACCCGCTCCGCCACCGGCAGTCCGGCAAGCACCATGCCGGGCTCCTTGCAGAGCAGCACCGCTTCGGCGGTGGCGTTCTCCGGCACGACCGAATTGGTGGTCACGTCGCCGGTGGTGTCGAGATCCTCGCTCAGCGCAAGTTCGATCAACAGGTCGGTTCTTCCCCAGTCAATGGCGGGAATTTCGGTTTCTGAATTCGTCACTTTTTCTGCTCCATGGTATGTTTATAGTAAAGAAACTTCGATATCAACGATCCTGCGAAATCAGTTCGCGGAAAAGTTCGGATGCATTGGTGCAGCGGAAGAGCCCGGCCCGGAAGGAGTCGGCTTTGAGTTCGGAACTCAGGCACGAGAGCAGCTGCAGATATTCCGCATGCTGATCGAGCCGGGCGGCAATCATGACAACCAGCCGGACCGGCTGATTGTCGAGGCTTTCGTAGTCGGAGATTCCGTCGGGGACGAGCGCCGCCGCCATCACCATGCCGGTGACCGAGGCGAGACGGACATGGGGAATCGCGATCCCCAGCCCGATGCCGGTGCTCATGAGTGCTTCACGCCGGAAGATGCCGTCGGCAAGTTCGGCCCTCGAAGTGATCTGCGGCGTTTTCGCGAGAAGTTCGATCAGGGAATTGAGAACGCTCCGTTTGTCGGACGCGTTGAGGACAATGGTTCGTTCGGGGGTCAGAAACCCCGATAATCGAAACGAACCGTCAGGATCCGAAGAACCACTATCTTCCATCTCGAAAATAACCTCGCCTTATGCCGAAAATTTGATGTATATTGCTATAATATATCATTCTTCCGGCGGAAAAGCAAATCGAATTATTCCGCCGCCGGAAAACAGAGGCCGCCACCCGGCCGGTCCCCCCCGGGGAACCGCGGAACGGCGGCAGTGCGCGGCACCCGCGCTCTTACAGAAGTTCGGCGATCTGAACCGCGTTCAGCGCCGCACCCTTGAGCAGCTGGTCGCCGGAAACGAAGATGTCCAGCCCGCGCTTGTCGTCGCGCGAAATGTCCTGACGGATGCGCCCGACGAGCACATCGTACTTCTCGGTCGCGTCAACCGGCATCGGGTAGACCTTGTTCTGCGGGTCGTCGGCCAGCTGAACCCCCGGGGAACGGCGGAGGATTTCGCGCGCCTCTTCCGGCGTGATCTCCTCTTCGAACTCCAGATTCAGCGCCTCGGAGTGGGCGCGCAACGCCGGAATCCGCACGCAGGTGCAGGAGACCTTGAGCTCCGGCAGATGGAGCATCTTGCGCGACTCGTTGACCATCTTGAGCTCCTCCTTGGTGTACCCGTTCTCCTGGAAGGAGTCGATGTGAGGAATCAGGTTGAACGCAATCCGGTGAACGAACGCCCGCGGCACGATCGGCTGGTTGTCGAGCACCTGGCGGGTCTGGAGAATCAGCTCCTCCATCCCCTTCGCACCGGCACCGCTGGCCGCCTGATAGGTGGCGGCGACGAGGCGGCGGAGCTTCTTCGCCCGGTGGAGCGGAGCGACCGCCACGAGCATGATCGCGGTCGTGCAGTTCGGATTGGCGATGACCCCCTTGTTCCACTTGATGTCCTCGGGGTTGACCTCGGGCACCACCAGCGGCACATCCTTCTCCATGCGGAAGGCGCTGGAGTTGTCGATCATCACCGCTCCGGCGGAGACCACCGCGGGGCGGAACTGGCGGGAGATGTCGCCGCCCGCGCTGAAGAGCGCGATGTCGACGCCGCGGAACGAGGCTTCGGTCATCTCTTCAACCACGACATCCTCGCCCTTGAATTTCAGAGTTTTGCCGGCCGAACGGGCCGAAGCGAGAAGTTTCAGGTTCTTGACGGGGAAGTTGCGTTTTTCCAGTGTCTTGATCATTTCGACGCCGACTGCGCCGGTCGCGCCGGCGACCGCGACATTGTAACCGTTCGCCATTTTACAGTGTTTCCTTGGTTTTGATGACTCTTTTCTGAGCGGCACATACATTTGATTAATATATCACGCTCTTGAAAAAAATCAATCAAGGTGTACAGTATTCCAACACATCAACAGCAGAATCATCATCCGGGAAAGGCGCCATGGCGGATCTGGATTTCATCAACTTCAATGCGGAACAGCTGAATCGGGAAGAGCTCGAGAAACTGATCGAACACCACAACCGGCAGTACTGGGAGCTCGGCGAACCGGAAATTCCCGACGTCCGCTACGACGAACTGCTCCGCGCCCTGCGGCGGATCGACCCCGGGAATGCGCTGCTCACCCGGGTTTACGCTCCCCGGGTCGCCGGCTCCGGCAAGGTCCGGCACACCACGCCGATGCTTTCGCTCGACAAGGCCTATTCGCTTGAAGAGGTGCTCGAGTGGGGGCGGAAATTCGCCCGCACCCCCGAAGAACCGCTGCTGGTCGAGCCCAAATACGACGGCATTTCCGCCAATTTCGACGGCCGCGTGCTCTCGACCCGGGGCGACGGCGAAATCGGCGAGGATGTCTCCGACAAACTGCCGCTGATCGAACTGGAGGCCCCCGGATACACCGGCCCGGTCGACCGCCCGGCCCGCGGCGAACTGGTCATCCGCGACGACGACTTCGCCAAACTCTACTCGCACATCCGCCGGAAGGGGGGCGGCACCTACAAGAACTCCCGCAACGCCGTCGCCGGAATCATGGGCTTGAAGGAGATCGCCGAGATGCAGCTGCAGGGGGCGAAGGTGACGCTGGTCGATTATTCGCTGGTCTCCTTCCCGGTGGCGCTTTCGGAGCTGAAGTTGCAGTGGGAGCACCTGCTGCACGAACTCGCCGCGCTCCCCTACCCGCAGGACGGCGTGGTCATCAAATTCGCCGACCTCGCCTTCCGCAACTCGCTGGGGAGCACCGCCCACCATCCGCGCGGCGAAATCGCCTACAAGTTCACCAACATCCGCCGCGAAACCCGGCTGACCGGCGTGGAGTGGAGCTTCGGCAAGAACTGCCTGACTCCGGTCGCACTGCTCGACCCGGTGGAGATCTCCGGCACGACCATCCGGCGCGCGACCCTGCACAATGTCCAGAACCTGCTCGAACTCGATGCGCAGATCGGCGACACCGTGATCGTCGAACGGGCGGGCGACGTCATCCCCTACATCGTCGGCTGCCGCCCCGGAACCGAACGGCGCTCCCCCCTGATCGATCACTGCCCCTGCTGTAACGCGAAACTGGTCCGGCGCGGACCGGAGCTGGTCTGCCCGAATCCGGAGTGCCGCGAAACAGAGCTGCAGCGGCTGCTCGCCGCGGTCCGCAGTCTCGGCATCGAGCGGCTCGGCGAACCGACGCTCCGGAAACTGATGGAGAAATCCGGCGTGCGCCACCTCTCCGACCTCTTTGAACTCAAGGTGATGGACATCCTCCGTCTCGACGGCTTCGCGGAGAAGTCCGCGGCGAACCTGATCGAGGAGATCCGCAAGGCGCGGGTGGTCAACGACTACCAGCTGCTCGCCGCGCTGAACATCCCGAACATCGGCGTCAACGTGGCGAAGGTGATCTTCGAGCACTGCGACTTCGCCCGGCTCCGGACGATGACCGAAGAGGAGCTCGGCGCCATTCCCGGCATCGGTCCGGAGCGCGCCCGCGCCCTCGTCTCCGAACTCGCCGCCCAGTCGGACTACCTCGACGAACTGCTCGGCGCACTGCAGGTGGTTCACGCCGAATCCGCCGCGGGGCGGCCGACGGTCTGCTTCACCGGGAAGATGCCGGAGAAACGCTCCTGGTACGAGAAACTCGCCGCGGCGAACGGCTACACGCCGGTGGACGATGTGACCTCCTCGCTCTCTCTTCTGGTCGCCGCCGACGTGAACGCCACCGGCGGGAAACTCACCAAAGCGGCGAAGCTGGGAATCCGCGTCCTGCCGCTGGAGGAATTTCTCGCCTCGCTCCGCCCCGCCGCGGATGCTGGAACTGAAGTTTCCCAGCCGACGCTGTTTTAGACCGCCGTTTTCTTCGGAGCTTACCGAAACAACTGCCAGGGAAGATTCAGCAGACTCTTTCTGCGCCACACCACGCCCGCCCCCCCGGGGTAAGCGCCTCCTGCATCGTCTTCCAGGGAGAATTTGCCGCCGGGGCCGGAGAACATGATAGCCACGTCAAGCCGACAAGGCGGTCGTAACGAAACTCACAACCAGTCTGCCGGACGGGTCCTCCGGATTCGCCGTCGTCACTTTTTCTCTATTTCCGGTTGACATTCCATCCGGAGGATGCTACCTTATGCGAGGAGATATAGCTGTTCTCCATCTCTGTGTATGAAAATCAAGTGTTCGGCAGACCTCAGTGATTTCCGGCCCGGCGGCAACGCGGGGATCCACCAGGAACTGGCGCAGTATCTTCGGGAAAAGATCGAATCCGGAGTGCTCAGGCCGGGAGACCGGCTCCCCTCTCTGCGCGAGATGGCGGAGCTGTGGAACACCAACTTCTTCTCGGTCAAACTCGCCACCGATCTTCTGGTCAAATTCGGCCTGCTGAACAAACAGCACGGCCGGGGCATGTTCGTCGCGCCGCAGGCGGAGGGAATCCACCGGGTCGGGCTGTACACCTCGAAGCTCTACGGCAGTCGAAGCGACCGGATCACCTTCTCCGTCCTGCGGGATATCCTGCAGGAGAAGTTTCAGGCGCGCGGCATCGAATGCATCATATTTGACGACTGCCGCCCGGAGGAACAGCACCGGGAGATTCCCGATGCTTTGCAACAGGCGATCCTCTCCGGGCGGATTCAAGCGGTGATCGGGGTGGTCGTCCGCGCAATCGACAACAGCTGGTTCGACCGGATTCCAATACGCAAATCATTTATAATGAGTGATATGCAATATAATTTCTCCGCGTTGTCCCGCCAGTTGAAAGAGCGCAACTGCCGCCGGATCGCCGGAATCATCTCCGGGGGCCCGCCGGACCGGCCGAGCTTTCTCCTCGCGGAACTGCGCGCGGCCGGAATCAAGATCATGCCGCGCAATCTGCGCATCATTCCCGATAACGAGCTCACCACCCGGAGCTGGGGCGAGATCGGCTACCGCTACACCATGGAACTGCTCACCGCCCAGCCGCGGCCGGACGCGCTTATCGTCTATCCGGACAACGCGGTGCCGGGGGCGATTCAGGCGATTCTGCGTCTCGGAATCCGGGTGCCGGAAGAGCTCTTCACCGTGTTTCACCGGAATCTGGAGCTGAGTTACTTCTGCTCGTTTGACACCGCCTATATCGATTCGAAAATCGAAAATATCGCCGACCGGCTGATCGAAACCATTATCGGCAATGAGGAAAAACCGCAGTGAGCGGCGGTTTTCGCGCTCACACCACCTCCTTTCTCTGACGGGGTTGTAAAAAACGTTCTTTTTTGCGCGCAGATATTGCCAAAACTGCGCGCAAATCGTATACTATACCCGAGGAAAGGAATCACGAAATGCGTCTGGATCCGCAGGTACAACGACTTTACGAACAGCTGGAACGGGAACTGGATTCCTTTCCTGCCGGGACCCGCTTTTATTCCCTGCATGAAATTGCGACTAAATTCCGAGTGCACCGCCGCGTGATCGATGCGACGATTCTTCAGATGAAATCCCGGGGGCTGATCGAAAGCATTCCCCGGGTCGGCTGTTTCAGCAAGGTCACCCGCAAGCCGGACTCCCGTCGGATTCTGCTGGCGGAACCGGACTGGCCCTCCGGCACAACCAGCCGCTGGAGCTGCGCCGCACTGGAATATGCCGAACAGCACAAAAACTGGAATCTGGTTCGACGGCTCTACAACGGGGAGCACGAGGAGCTCTCCGCCATCTCAACCCGGAATTTCGATGCGCTGATGATCCGTTACTGGCACAGCAGTTTTTCCGCCGCGGACATGCGCTGGCTCTCCGAACAGTCCATTCCGGTCGTCATGCTGGGGATGGATGTCGGCGATTTCGAAATCAGCTCGGTCTGCTCCGATGATAACGCGGGGGCGATTCTTGCCTGCGGCTACCTTCACCGCAAAGGCCACCGGCGGGTTCTGATGGTCGTCAGCGAACCGGGTCAGAAGATACGGGAGTGGAGCCGGAGATTTCCCGATACGGCAGAAATTCTCGGCATGGAGTGTTCCGTGCTCGACTGCCATATGGAAAATTTCACCTATGCGCGCAACCAGGCGTATGAAGCGGTACGCAACTATCTGCTCGCCCATGACGGGAAGGCCGATTTCACCGCAGTCTACGTCATCACCGGCGAGAGCGTGCCGGGCGTGATGAAGGCGATCCGGGAGTTCGGTTATCATATTCCGGATGACATCAGCATTCTGGCCCATACCGACGATGCGGACGGTGAGTTCATCCATCCGCCGCTCTCCATCGTCGCCTACGATCAATCTGCAGAAGTGGAAGCCGTCTTCCGGGGAATCCGGGAGTGTCTTCAGGGGAAATACAACTCATTTCATGTCAAACTGCCGATGCGGATCTTCGAACGGGATTCCGTCGCCGCACGAACGTGAATGGAGAAGAAAAATGCTGGAAAGAAAAAGAATTTTTACGCTCATCGAACTCCTGATCGTGATCGCGATCATCGCCATCCTGGCCGCCATGCTGCTGCCGGCGCTCAACAAAGCGCGCAAAACAGCTCACAGGGCGAGCTGTACGGCAAACCTCAAGCAGATCACTGCGGCCCATCTGCTTTACAGCAACGACAATCAGGATTTCATCCTCTTCAAGAGCAACCACAATCCGAAGGCGGACGGAGGCAATTTCATCACGCACAACATGGCGCTCTACCAGAACAACTACCTGCCGGAAAAGAGTCCGATCTGGTTCTGCCCGGCCAACCCGAGAATTCCCCATTACCTGAGCCAAAATCTGGTCTACGGCATGTACGGCGTGCGCTGGGACAATGAACACAAGGAACAGAGCAGCGATTTCGACACCCGTCTGGGGAAATTCTACATCGACAACCATGCCGGTTTCATCTTCTACAAAACCAATCGGCTGAAACAGCCCTCCAAGACTCCGCTGATAGCCGACTCCGTCACCATCAAGAGCGGAACCTACAACAAAGACGGGGTGGACTATCCGTACCGCGGCATGCCGTTCTATTACTGGTCCACCTCCAACACCATGGGGGAGGACAACATGGGCCACCTGATTCACGACGGGTTCAGCAACTTCTCCTTCTTCGACGGCAGCTGCCGGAGTTACTTCGGCCCCTCGCTGCGGCACACCATGGCGGTTAAAATCCGCCAGGCGACAACCGAAAATCTGGAAATTCTCAATATCTACTGAACGAAAGGTCCTTTCTCATGCAACTCCGTTGCCTTCCCCTGTTACTCCTGTCGATCACGACCGCCGTTTCCGCAGCTGAAATCGGCGGCACCTTCCCCTGGCGCACGCTTCAGGCGGAAGAGGCGGCGACCAATGCCGAGCGTCTGAAACCCTCCCGCCGGGCGGGAGATTTCGCCGCGGAATGCGTCGGCAAAAGCGGCGTCCGTCTGAACCGGACCGGAGATTACGTCGAATTCACCGCACCGGCGGCGGCGAACTCCATCGTGGTACGCTATGCGATTCCCGACGCCCCCCGCGGCGGCGGCGAGGAACACACGCTGAGCGGATACGTCGACGGCAAACACCGGTTCGACCTGAAGCTCTCCAGCCGCCACACCTGGCTGTACGGCAAGGAGCATGATCCGGTCAACGATCCGGAAGAGCTGAAACGGTTGCCCGGCACGGTGGCGCGCCGC
>ENA-UEQW01000280-UEQW01000280.1-human-gut-metagenome-genome-assembly--contig:-NODE-280-length-50609-cov-9.945144_pt1 | contig 50609 bp, 68 predicted proteins | sample MGYA00242947_ERZ507947 | MGnify/ENA primary metagenome ERZ507947 (study PRJEB26167, sample SAMN06115421) | human gut metagenome | host: Homo sapiens | place: China:Guizhou | collected 2015-03-17... | reverse complement strand
CACATCCAGCCGGAACAGCTTGGGGTAGGGGGCGGCGAGGTAGCCGCTTTCAAACAGCAGCGGGTCCAGCGCATCCCCCAGCGCGGCGGGGCCGGCATAGCAGCCGGGGGCCAGCGGATTGGGGGCAGGGCCGCTGGCGCGCACCATGCCGTACAAAATCAGGCCCGGCTGCGCATCAAATGCAGCGGGCAGCGCCTGCCACAGTCCCGGCAGCAGGGTATCGTCCGCATCCACAAACAGCACCCACTCGGCACCGCTGCGGCACAGTGTATCCAACCCCGCGTTGCGCGCGGCGGATGCCCCGCCGTTGGGCTGGTGCAGTGCGGTAACGCGGGGGTCCTGGGCGGCAAGGGCATCACACAACGCGCCGGTGCCGTCCGGGCTGCCGTCCTCCACCAGCACCAGCTGCAAATTGTCCGGTGCACCCTGCAGCACGCTTTCAACCGTCTGGCGCAGCGTGTGCTCGGCCTTATAGCAGGGGATCACCACCCCAATGGCGGGCAGGCTCACAGTGTTCCCTCCCTTTGCAGGACTTTGCGGTAAATTTCAATCATCTGTGCGGTGTTTTTGGCCGCGTCATGGGTCACCCGGGCGCGGATCTGCGCGGCGGTGCCCAGCGCCGTGCCGTGGTCCGGCAGGGCAAGCACCTGTAAAATGGCCGCGCTCAGGGCGGCATCATCCCCGGCGGCACCGTACAGCATCCCCTGCACGCCGCTTTGCAGCATATCCGGGATGCCGCCTGCCGCGCTGGCCACGCAGGGCAGGCCCAGCAGCATGGCTTCGCCCAGACTATTGGGGCTGTTCTCGCTGTAAGACGGCAACAGGAAGAGATCGGCATCCAGGTAAGCCTGCCGCATGGCGGCGGCATCCAGCCCGTCCCGCTGGGCAGTGATGACCTTCAGGCCGCCCACGTCCTTGGCAGCCATCAGGAAGCTGCGGGCCTCGCCCAGAGACGCCTGCTCCTTGAACTTGTCCAGCTCACGGCGCAGATCCTTCATCTCGTTCATCTGCTGCTCCAGACGGTTCTCCAGCTCGCCGGGGTTGGTCTTGAACATCTGGGCGATGTGGAACAGCACCTGCTGGTTGCGGTTGATGGTATCCAGCGTCAGCTGGCCCACGGTAGCCTCGATCCGGCGGACACCGGAGGCTACGGATGCCTCGCTCTTGATGCGGAAGGGACCCACCTTAGCGGTGTTATCCACATGGGTGCCGCCGCAGAATTCCATGGACACGCCGCCCATTTCCACCACGCGGACCACGTCGCTATACTTCTCGCCGAACATGGCCACAGCGCCCTTCTTCTTGGCCTCCTCGATGGGCAGCACCTCTGTCACCACAGGGATGCCTTCCAGGATGGCGTCGTTGACCAGCTTATCCACCTGCGCCAGCTGCTCCGGCGTGATGGCCTCAAAGTGGGTGAAGTCGAACCGCAGACGGTCAGGCTCCACCAGAGAGCCGGCCTGATGCACATGGTCGCCCAGCACCTTCTTCAGGGCCGCGTCCAGCAGATGGGTAGCGCTGTGGGCACGGCGGACGCCCTTGCGGCGCTCGGCGTCAATGGAGGCCGTCACGGTCTCCCCCACCTTGAACGTACCGGAGACCACCTTGCCGTAGTGCATGAACTTGCCGCCCTTGTTCTTCTGGACGTTGTTTACCTCGAACTTGGCGCCGCCGCAGGTGATGACGCCGTGGTCGGCCACCTGACCGCCCATTTCCGCGTAGAAGGGCGTCTTGTCCAGAACCACGATGCCGTCCACGCCGGTCATCAGCTCCTCAGCCAGCTCGTCCTCCACAACAAGGGCGACTACCTTGGCGTCCTCCACGATATCGCGGTCATAGCCCACAAACTCGGTAGAGGGGATGTCCTTGCCGAACTCCACGCCGGCCCAGCCCAGATCGCCCAGCGCCTTCCGGGCCTCACGGGCGCGGGTCTTCTGCTCCTGCATCTCCTGATCGAAGGCGGAGCGGTCCAGCGTCATGCCGGCATCCTCCACCATTTCGATGGTCAGGTCGATGGGGAAGCCGTAGGTATCGTACAGCTTGAAGGCATCGGCGCCGGAGAAGGTGGTCTCCCCCTTTTCCTTGTGCTCAGCCAGCAGCTGATCGAAGATCTTCATGCCGCCGTCGATGGTCTTGGAGAAGTTCTCCTCCTCCACCCGGATGACCTTGGTGATATAGGCCTGACGCTCCCGCAGCTCGGGATAGTGGCCCTCGTTTTCGTGAACAACGGTGTCCACCACCTCATACAGGAAGGGCTTGTTGACGCCCAGCAGCTTGCCGTGGCGGGCGGCCCGGCGCAGCAGGCGGCGCAGCACATAGCCCCGGCCCTCGTTGCTGGGCAGAACGCCGTCGCAGATCATGAAGCTGGCGGAGCGGATATGGTCGGTGATAACACGGAGGGACACGTCCTTCTCCTGGCTCTGGCCGTAGCTGGCGCCGGTGATTTCCGTGACCTTGTTGGTGATGTTCATAACGGTATCCACATCGAACAGGGAGTCCACGTCCTGGCACACCACGGCCAGACGCTCCAGCCCCATGCCGGTGTCGATATTCTTCTGCTTCAGCTCGGTGTAATGGTCGTGGCCATCGTTGTCGAACTGGGAGAACACCACGTTCCAGACCTCCATGTACCGGTCGCAGTCGCAGCCAACGGTGCAGCCGGGCTTGCCGCAGCCGTACTTCTCGCCCCGGTCATAGTAGATCTCGGAGCAGGGGCCGCAGGGTCCGGAGCCGTGCTCCCAGAAGTTGTCCGCCTTGCCGAACTTGAAGATCCGGTCCTCAGGAATACCGATCTCCTCGTGCCAGATGCGGAAGGCCTCATCGTCGGCGGGGGTGGTCTCGTTGCCGGCGAACACGGAGGGATACAGGCGGTTGGGATCCAGGCCCACCCACTCGGGGCTGGTCAGGAATTCCCACGCCCAGTGGATGGCCTCGTTCTTGAAGTAGTCACCGAAGGAGAAGTTGCCCAGCATCTCAAAATAGGTGCCGTGGCGGGCAGTGTGGCCGATGTTCTCAATATCGCCGGTACGGATGCACTTCTGGCAGGTGGTGACCCGGTGACGGGGCGGCTCCTGCTCGCCGGTGAAGTAGGGCTTCATGGGCGCCATACCGGAGTTGATCAGCAGCAGAGAGGCATCGTTCTGGGGGATCAGGGAAAAGCTGGGCAGACGCAGATGGTCTTTGGTCTCAAAGAAGTGCAGGAACATTTCCCGCAGCTCGTTGAGACCGTAGTTCTTGGGTTGAGACATAATCATTTCCTCCATTTTTATGTAAATTTCTTGATTTTTGACTGTAAACCGGGTTTCCGGCCGGAACGGAGCCGTCGGCGGTGTTCCGCAGCGGCTTTCTTACCGAAAAATAAAATGCTCCGCCCCGGACATAGGGGCGAAGCATTGCTTCACGGTACCACCCTAATTATCCCCCATCCTTGGGGGCATCTTAGCCACCGGTAACGGCGTGACCCGTCCCGCTCACCGCGGGCCGCTCCGAAGCGGCTGCTTCCCGGCGTAGGTAAGGGACTTGCACCAAATCTCCCTCTCGCTGATCCGGTTTCGGAAAGCTGACTTCATCCAAGCGTTTTTAAAGATTGAATACAGAAGTCATTATACCGTTTTTCCGACTGTTGTCAAGGTTTTTCCCCATGTCCTGTCCCGGAGCCCCCGTGTATAGTGTAATTGCACTAAGTCGACAGGCTTTTTGCAGTTACACTTTTTTTATTTTCTCCCAGAGAAAGGACGGTGAAAACGTGGCTGAATGTTACAAGACGATCGAATATCCGGATCGGAAGGCGATCGCGGCCCTGTACGCCGCCGGCGCGAAGGCCGGACAGATCGCGAAGGAAATCGGCGTGTCCCCCCGCTCCATCTATGCAGAACTGAAGCGCGGCCATGATGGGGACAAGCTTGACAAGAACTTCCGTCTGGCCTACGACGCAGACCTGGCCCAGAAGCGCGCCCAGGAAAGCCTTCGACGACGCGGCCGGAAGAAAGGAGGACCGGCAGAATGACACCCAGAGCAAGGCAACGGCGAACCCGCCGGAGAATCCGCAAGGCGGCCGGCTACCTGTCTTTGATCGCCTTCCTGGCGCTTCTTGGAAGCGTCGGAGCCGTCGAACAGGACCTGGTCCCACTTCTCCCTGGCACGATCCGAATGTTCGGCTTCCTTCTGATCTGGGCCGGCCTTCTGACTGTCGCCGGAGCCTTCGACACCACCGAAGGAAGGAGGGAACGGAGAAGATGAAGTACACGGCGACCCTGTCGCCCGTTCAGGTCGGACAGGCCGTGAAGGCCCTGGTCCTTCTGGGCGAAAAGAAGATCACGATCGAAGAAACAGAAAAGGACCGCTTCGTCGTCACCACAACAAACGAAACGGCCCATTCCAAAAAGGTTAAGTGAATCATATCACGGAAAGGAAAGGTTTTCAATGCCTAAATTGAATTTTTATGATACGGACGCCGTAAAGACGTTTCTGCTGAATATCCTGATCGAAAACAAGGAAGCCCGTGAAGACGCCGACTTTGAACGTCGCCAGACCCAGAACTGGTTCGGGCAGTATCAGGAACAGAAGGCGCGCGCCGAAGCCGCCGAAGCAAATATCAAGGCCGCGATTGCGAAGCTGGCCGCCTTCAATGGAGCGCGTCAGGAAGGCGTCGAAATCGGCTGGAAGGACGTTGACCGCATGGTCGTAGAAGCCCTTCTGATCCTGGCACCGGAAAAGACGGAAGGGGGCGCCGCGAAATGAATAACACCCTGTACGAGATCAGCGCCGACTTCCTGGCCGCCCTGGACGCGATCGAGGTCGACCCCGACACCGGCGAACTGCTGAACGCTGACCAGCTTGACGCCCTTTCCGCCGCCTTCGACGAAAAGGCTGAAGCGACCGCCCTTTACATCAAGAACCTGACCGCCTTCGTCGGCAACGTGAAGGCGGAGGAAGCCGCCCTGGCGGAGCGCCGCAAGACCGCCGAAAAGCGCGTCGAGCGCCTGAAGGACCTTCTGGCGTCCTCCATGCTGTCCGTCGGTCGCGACAAGGTCGAAACGGCCAGGACGAAGATCGGCTTCCGCAAATCCACCCAGGTTCAGATCGACGACGAAGGCGCCCTTCCCCCTGACTTCGTGACGACCACCGTCACCACGAAGCCGGACAAAACGGCGATCAAGAAGGCAATCCAGGCCGGACAGGCCGTCGCCGGCGCTGTCCTGGTCGAGAACCAGAACCTTCAGATCAAGTAAGGAGGAATCAGCGTGAAGGACTTCAACATTCCCCTTCTGACGGCTGAAGACATCGACTGTCGCGTCCAGTCCGTCAGCAAGGCGAAGAACGGCACGGTCGGCGCGGTCCTTCTTCTCTACAAGGACGCCCGTGTCGATATGCGAATCCTGGACCAGGTCTTCGGCCCTGGCAACTGGCAGAGGACCCACGAACTGATCAACGGGAACCTGTTCTGTACGATCGAAATCTGGGACGACGAAAAGGCGGCCTGGGTGAAGAAACAGGACGTCGGCGTCGAGAGCAACACGGAAAAGGAAAAGGGACAGGCGTCCGACGCCTTCAAACGTGCCGGCTTCAACGTCGGGATCGGCCGCGAACTGTATTCCGCCCCTTTCACCTATGTCGAACTGAACGACGGTGAATGGAAGGTCGAGAAGGTCCAGGGCCGCGACGTCTACCGCACCTATCCGAATGTCAAGTTCTCCGTCACGAAGATCGGCTACAACGACCGCCGCGAGATCGTGGACCTGACGATCGTCGACCGCTTCGGGAACGTCCGTTTCCTGTGCGAAGGCGGTGTCCAGAAGAAGGTCAACCAGGGCGGCCAGGGAAGCCGCCAGGGCGCACAGAGCGGCCGACAGGCACAGACCCCGCCCCCCGCGGCGCAGACGTCCCAGGCGGCCCAGAGAGCGCCCCAGGGCGCACCTTCTCCCGCTATCCCCGCCGGCGGTGCTGTCTGCCCCGCGTGCGGCGGCCCGATCAGCGACGCCGAACGCGACTATTCCCTTCGGAAGTACGGCCGCGAACTGTGCCGCAAGTGCCAGCGCAACGCGTGAAAGGTGGTGTAGACAATGCCCAGCCGTATCATTAAGGAAACGATCATCATCAGCGAGTCTTTGACCGCGATCAGCGCCGAAGCCGAACGGTTCTTCTGGCGCCTGGTCGTGAAGGCCGACGACTTCGGCCTGTACTATGGCGACCCCCGTATTCTGGCTTCCCTGTGCTTCCCCCAGAAGCCCCCTTCCGAACAGAAAATCCGGTCCTGGCTGAACGAACTGGTTCGGGAAGACATGGTGGGGACCTACACGGCCCCCGAAGACGGGAAGAAGTACCTGAAACTTCTGAACTGGGGCAAATGCCAACAGACCAGAGCGAAGTCCAGCAAATACCCTGAACCGTCTTCGTTTGATAGCAAATGCAAACAGGCGAATGGAAATCAAATGCTTGCAAATGTCCCCGTAAACGTAAACGAGAACGAAAACGGAAACGATAACGAAAACGAAAACGAGAAGCGCGCCCATTCGGGGCGCGGGGCGGCGGACGGTTTTGACCGGTTCTGGGCTTCTTATCCCAGACGCGTCGGGAAGAAGGACGCCGTGGCCGTCTGGAAGAAGATCAGTCCTGACGACGCCCTGGTCGACCGGATCGTGGCCGGCGTGGAACGCTGGAAGCGGTCCGAACAATGGACGAAGGACGAAGGCCGCTTCATTCCCTACCCCGCGACCTTCCTTCGCGGCGAACGCTGGAACGAGTCCGACGGCGTGAAGCCGGCCGCCGTTCCGCCGGCGGCGAAGGACTACGGCGACGACGACTTCCTGGGCGGTGACGGCCATGAATGACTTCACCGACGTCCTGGAAACCATCGCCCAGAACGCCAGACGCGGCCATGAGCGCGCCGGCGACTACCGCGGCGAAGACGGCCTTCTGTATTGCGGCCGGTGCCACACCAGGAAGGAACACCGCCTGGAACTGGACACCGACCCGCCGAAGGTGGTCACGGTGCCGGTCATGTGCAAGTGCGAGGAAGAACGCCAGGAAGCCCAGCGCAAGGAGGAAGAGCGGATCAAGTTCCGCCAGGACTGCGAGCGGCTTCGCCGCGACGGGATCACAGACCCGTCCTATCTGGTCAACACCTTCGACCAGGACGACAACCGGAACCCCGCCGTTTCGGACGTGTGCCGGAAGTACGTCGACCATTGGGACGAAATGAAGGCCGACAACATCGGAATCCTGTTCTATGGCGGCGTCGGGACCGGAAAGTCCTTCCTGGCCTGTTGTATCGCGAACGCCCTGATCGACCGCTGTGTGAAGGCCAGCGTGACGAACTTCCCCCGCATTATGAACCGCCTTCAGGGCTTCGGAGAGGACAAGCAAGGCTTCCTGGACAAGCTGAACCGTTATGACTGCCTGGTGATCGACGACCTGGGCGTCGAGCGGGACACGTCCTATTCCGTCGAGCAGATTTACAACGTCGTCGACGCCAGGTCCCGTTCAGGGAAGCCCCTGATCGTGACGACGAACCTGTCCCTGGACGACCTTCGGAACCCGTCGTCTATGGGCTACGCCCGTATTTATGACCGCGTCCTGGAAATGTGTCCGATCAAGTTGAAACTGGCCGGCGACTCCCGAAGGACCGTCAACGCGGCCGCGCGCCGCGACAGGGCGAAGGAAATCCTGGGAATGTGAAGGAGGGCCGCAAGTGGAAACCTGGAAAGTGACGATCCCTGGCCTTTTACCTGGCCTGAATGAGTACATAGACGCGGAACGCGCCGTCAAGGGCAAGTACAAGGCCGCCGCCATGAAGAAACAGGCCGAAAATGTGATCGGCTTCATGGTGAAGACCCAGCTTCGCGGTGTCCGCTTCGACCGGCCGGTGATCATTCATTACCGCTGGATCGAGCCGAACCGCCGCCGCGACAAGGACAACGTCGCCTTCGCGAAGAAGTTCATTCAGGACAGCCTGGTCCATGCCGGCGTCCTGGTGAACGACGGCTGGAACCAGATCGAGGGCTTCACGGACGACTTCGCCGTGGACCCGAAGAACCCCCGCGTGGAAGTGACTATCGAGATATTCGAAGGAGGAAAACGACATGGCAAATATTAAGACTTTGAAGGACCTGACCCCTGGGACCGTCTTTGACGCCGGCCCGATCGACGTCCGCGTCCTGGATCACATGACCAACGGGACGACCCTTCTGATCGCCGACCAGGCGGTCGCGTGGCGCCCCTTCTCCCTGGAACCCATGAAGACCCGTCCGGAGGAAGCCCCTACCCCTTACCCGAACGACTTCAGTCTGTCCTACCTGAAGGACGAACTGAACGGCCCCTTCCTGGCGGCCTTCGACGCCGCCGGCGGCCCGATCCGTTCCACGAACATCGTGGAAGCGGACTGGTCCCTGGCGGACCATCGCGGCGGCTTCGGCTATGGCGACATGAAGGCGAAGATCAGCCTTCTTCCCGAAGCCCTGTTCCTGAAGTACAAGGCCCTTCTGGCCCTGGACGACTGGTGGTGGCTTGTCACCCCGCACGCCGGCAACGCGCACTACGCGCGCGATGTCATCACGGACGGCGGTCTGTACTACTACTTCGCGTGCTACGGCCGCGACGGCGTCCGGCCGGCTTTCTTCGCGGAATCTGGAATCATTCTGGAATCCGGCGGCGGCGAAGCGGTGGAAGGCCATGAATGACCATGTGACGATCCACCAGTGGATCAGTCGGCGGCGCCTTCGGGCGGCCGTCGACCGGTCCCTGGGCGCGAAGGTGCCGAAGGCGATCTTCGACGAAGCGGAAGCATACGCCAGACGGAAGATGGCCTTTCAGAACGAAGCCCTGGGCCTGGACCGCGGCGACGAATACCTGGAACTTCTAATCCCCGACGTGATCCGCGAAATGGCCCTGGCGGCCAGGTATGACGGAAGGAGGGCGACGGCGTGAAAGTCCTGGAATTATTCGCGGGAACACGGTCCATCGGGAAGGCTTTCGAAGCCCACGGCCACCAGGTCTTTTCCGTGGAATGGGACAAGTCCTTCGAGAACATCGACCTTTATGAAGACGTCCTGAAGGTGACGCCGGAAGAGATCGTGAAACGGTTCGGCCGGCCGGACGTGATCTGGGCCAGCCCCGATTGCACGACGTACAGTATAGCCGCGATCAGCCACCACAGGAAGCGCGGGGGGGGGGCAGAACTTAGACGCTGTTTCAGAGTACGCGCAGTTCTGCGACCGCGTGAACCTTCACGTTCACAACCTGATCATGGCCCTGTCGCCTACCTGGTGGTTCATCGAGAACCCGCGCGGAGGTATGTGGAAGATGGACTTCATGTCCGGCCTTCCGCGGCACACCGTTACATATTGCCAGTACGGCGACACCCGCATGAAGCCGACGGACATCTGGACGAACCACCCAGACCCAGAGTTTAAACCACCATGTCACAACGGCGACCCGTGCCACACCCCAGCGCCGCGCGGCGCGAAGACGGGGACCCAGGGCCTTTCCGGAAGCCGCGAACGGTCGATCATTCCGGCGGCCTTGTGCGAACACATCGTCGAGATATGCGAGAGCGGCGACCCTGACTGGGGCCGCCATTGAAAGGAGAAACGCCCATGAGCGAAGGCATTTTCGGCAAGGACGCGGACCTGGCCCAGCGGCTGAAGGACCGGATCGCGTTCCACGCCAACGAACACCGGCACACATACGAAATCGGGAAGGGCGTCATGGACGCCCTGGTCCTGGACCTTCTGGCCGACTTCCGTGACGCCGGCGGTGTGATCCTCCCTGTGAAGCCGAACGGGACTGTCTGGCTGATCCGGCGCCGCCGCGTCGTGTCGGCGACCGTCATGTTCGTCGGAGCGGGAGCGGACGGCCTGACGTCCTTCAGCGTCCTTCGTGGACGCCTGGGAACGACGGCCTGGTCGTCAGAGCAGTTCACCGAACACGACATCGGGAAGACAGTCTTCCTGACGAAGGAAGCCGCCGAAGCGACCCTGGAAGGCGGCGGAGCATGGCAACAGTAAAAGACCTTGCCGCGTATGTCTGCGACAAACTGGCCGGAAAAGTCCTGATTCATAGATATGACGCCTATTCCACGAACAGCGTCTACTTGAAGTTCGACTACGGCCTGGGAAACAGCCTTCGCCTTTCTGACCATACAGGGAAAGCCGGTCTGAACTACCGTTTCAATATCATCACGACCCTGAAGAGCCTGGGAATAGAAACGTCCGGAGAATACCCCCGCTTTTATTATCCGCCCGACATGGTGGACAAGGCAATCGCCGACATCATGGAAGGCGTCACAGAAAAACGCGGCCGGTATCGTGACTATGAAAAGGCCCTGGAAACCGCACGGGCCAGGACGAAGGGCAAACGTGGCTTCTGGGAGCAAGCCCGACTTGTGAAAGGAGACGGAGCATGGAAGGAATAGTTCGCGACCGCTGTCCGCTGTGCGGCGGGAAGATTGTCGTTTCCGACCTGTATCAGACCTCCCGTGACTTTGAAGTCCGGAAGGGCGGGAAAGTGTCCAGGCGCTACACTATCACCGACTGCGGTTCGATGGAAGTCAGTGTCGCCGGCTGTGCGGACCGGTGCGGCGCGTACTGGGACGCCGATTCCTTCTACATCGGGGCCGACGGGAAGTTCTACGATCAGAAATACCACGAAGGCGGTGAAGACCATGACGTTTCTTGAAGAGGTCCGCCGGAAGGTCGAGAAGGAAGAAAAGGCGTGTGCGACGTGCGGGAACCTGGTCCGCATAGGCGGGACCCTGATCGGCTGTGTCGCCCACGACAAACTGATTCTTCCGAACTATCCACCCTTCTTCGGACAAAAGCCGTGTCCGGACTGGAAGCCCTGATCCTGGAATGGCCCAGAAGAAGCGCCAGGGCGTCCCACCGGCGGTCCAGTATTCCATATTTGAAGGCGGCGACGTCTTCGTCTGCCCCTTCTGCTGTGCTGAACTTGCACGAACAGAAGCCGGAATCCCGCGAGCGTGTCCGGAGTGCGGACAACCCATAGAAAGGAAAAAGAAGCCATGATCGGAAGAAGAAAAAAGGACTTGCCAAAGTGGCGCTACGACTTCAACTGTCGGAAGTGCGACAACGTCCAGTTCATAAACGATCCGGAACACGGCCGTCTGGGCGACTACTGCGTGGCTTGCGTGGAAGCCTTCGACCAGGGCCGGCCGGACCCGATCCACGCGGACGACGACCGCGTCGTCCGTTGTGACTGCTTCCGGCCGATCCCCGAAGAGCTGAAAGAAGGTGAAGGCACATGATGAAGCGCCTTCTGATCGGCGTCCTGTCGATCACCGCGGGAACGGCCCTGGTCCTGACGTCCTTCGCCTGTGTGCGATTAGAAGGCGGCGGGAGTGTAAACGGACCGCCCACACAGGAAACGCCGTCAGCGGCCTTCCAGGGGCCTTCTGTGGCCGTTGCAGAAATCGCAACAACCACGCCGGAGCCAGAACCCGAACCGGAGTGGATCGAAGGCACGGCGACCGCGTACTGTTCATGCGAAATCTGCTGTGGAGAATGGGCGCTGAACCGCCCGAACGGGATCGTCTACACCGCCAGCGGCGCCGAAGCTGTCCAGGGAGTGACGATCGCCGCAGACTGGTCGATCTACCCGCCAGGGACCGTCCTGTTCGTGGAAGGCCTGGGCGAAATGATCGTCCAGGACCGCGGCGGAGCGATCCAGGGCCAGAAGATCGACGTCTACTTCGAGAGCCACGCCGACGCCCGTCAGTTCGGACGTCAGAATGTCCGATTCTACATAGTGAACGACTGAAGGAAACTGAAATCAAATGATAGCACGGGCAAGCGGACACAGTCCGACTTGCTATCGTGCAGAAAGGGATCAAAACAAACATGGAGATCAAAGACATCGTTCGAAAAGCACACGACAACGCCGTCAAACACGGCTTCTGGGACCCACCCCTTCCCTTCGGAACGGCGATCGCGCTGATCCACAGCGAACTTTCCGAAGCGCTGGAAGAGGAACGCGCCGGACACCCCCTGGTCTGGTATCACTGTACGGAAGGCGACCCGTCCCTTCCCTGTGACCCCGCGGACGAAACGGAGTGCTTCCAGTACGGCCACGAAGACGCCTGTCAGTACAGAAACAAGAAGCCGGAAGGCGCGGCCGTGGAACTGGCTGACGCGGTGATCCGGATTGCGGACCTGTGCGGACACCTGGGAATCGACCTGGACGCTGTGATCGAAGAGAAGATGGCATACAACGCCGACCGCCCCTATAAGCACGGGAAGCGATTCTGAAGGACGGTGACACCATGAATCAAGTTCAACTGATCGGCCGAATGGCCCGTGATCCGGAATTAAGACGGACGGAGAAGGGGACGTCTGTCGTGTCCTTCGCCCTGGCCGTCGATCGCCGCTTCCAGCGTGACGCCGTGGACTTCATTGACTGCGTGGCGTGGAGGTCCACAGCGGAGTTCGTCGACAAGTATTTCCGCAAGGGGAAGCGTGTCGCCCTGACCGGTTCGATCCAGGTCCGGAAGTGGAAGGACAAGGACGGGAACGACCGGAAGTCGGTTGAGGTGATCGCCGATTCCGTGGAGTTCGCAGACGGCAAGGACCAAGGCGCCGGTTCCTACGCCGCCGACCAGATGGCCGCCGGCGGAAGCCAGCAGTTCACGGAGATTGAAGACGAAGACGGAGAACTTCCGTTCTGAACACACCCAGAGGAAAGGCGGTGAACCACATGGACCAGATCGAAAAGGAAGAGAAGCGGAAAGCCTGGGTACGCTTCCGCGTCATGGACGTCCTTCGCAACCACGACCAGGAAGCGCGCGTCATAGAATCCCAGATCGCGGCGGAGCGGGCCGCCCTGGCTGAAGACCTGAAGGAAATCCTGGAATCCGCCTTCCCTTCCAGCCAGCTTTCCGACGCCGGCGTCCGCGTCCAGTCCTCCCCAGACCCAGACGCCCGAATGGTGAACATGGTCACACGGACGGAGAAGCGCCGGAACACCGCCGACCGCCGGATCGGCGCCCTGGAACGTCAGGCCCAGCAGATCGAAGACGTCCTGTCCGCGATCCTGGACATGGACAGTCAGTCGAAGTGCGTCCTTCTGGCCCTGTATTACCCCTTCCGATCCTACAAAGAAGCGGCCGGTTTCCTCCACATGGCAAAGGCCACGATCTACCGCCAGAGGAAAACGGCCCTGGATTCCCTATTCGCCGCCATGTATAAATCCGATTCCTTCCGCTGAAAGATGAATACAGGTGAATACACATGAGACTTTCAATCTGGAAAACCATGTGGTAGAATTATAGTCGGGAACAGCGTGTTCCCCCTCCTTTTGAATAGGGTACAGAAAGACGTCCTTTCGGGGGCGTCTTTTTTGTACCCGCTTTCAGAGGACCACGAAGAAAGGACGGTGTGAATCATGGCGAAGATCACGAAGAAGAATGAAGTCTTCTGTGAAGAATATCTGATCGACCTGAACGCGACCCAGGCCGCGATCCGCGCCGGATATTCTCCGAATACCGCGGGAAGTATTGGTTTTGAATTGCTGAAGAAACCTGAAATTCGCGCGCGCATTGATCAGGCGATGGCCGAAAGGTCGAAGCGGACGGGGATCAACGCTGACCGCGTCCTTCGCGAATTGGGAAGGATCGCCTTCCTGAACCCGAAGGACGTGATCGACCTGAACACAGCCGAAGTCCTGGGGACTGCTGTCGAAGACGACCTGGCGGTGATCGCCGGCGTCAAGGTGAAGCAGACCCCGACGGAGTTCGGAACGAGCGTCGAACGCGAAGTGAAGATGGCCGACAAGCTGAAGGCCCTGGAACTGTGCGGTCGTCACCTGGGAATGTTCAAGGACAATCCCGAAGGGAACGCGCCTGTGACGGTGGTGATCAACTATGACTACGGCGGCGAAGATTGAGTTCAAGGCGTCCGCCCAGTTCAACCCAGTCTTCCGCCCTGTCAATGAGTGGCGCGGCCGCTATCGTATTCTGAAGGGATCGGCCGGTTCCGGAAAGTCCGTGAACATCGCCCAGGACTACATAGCGAAGCTGTCTGACCCCGCCTATACCGGCGCGAACCTTCTGGTCGTCCGGAAGATCGAGGAAACGAACCGCGATTCCACCTTCGCGGAACTTCAGGCCGCGATTTATCGAATGTTCGGCCCATACGCCGAACGCTTCTGGAAGGTCAACCTGAACCCCCTGTCCCTGGAATGTAAGATCACGGGGAACCGGATTATATTCCGCGGCGTGAAGGACCAGCGCCAGCGCGAGAAGGTGAAGTCGATCACCTTCAAGAACGGAAAACTTGTCTGGATATGGTGCGAGGAAGCGACGGAACTTCTTTCCGAAGACGTCGACATTCTGGACGACCGTCTTCGCGGCAAGCTGGACGGCATGAACCCGAATCTGTATTACCAGATCACAATGACCTTCAACCCCGTCAGCGCGACGCATTGGATCAAGGCCAGATACTTCGACAAGGCCGATCCGGACGTCCTGGCCCATCATTCCACCTATAAGACGAACCGATTCATAGACCCCGCCTATTATCGCCGCATGGAGCGACGGAAAGAGGAAGACCCAGAAGGTTATCGCGTCTACGGCCTGGGCGAATGGGGCGAACTGGGCGGCCTGATCCTGACGAACTTCGAAGTCCACGACTTCAAGACCACCAGGGACGCCTTCGACGCCTTTTACTACGGCCAGGACTTCGGCTTCAACCATGCGAACGCGATCCTGGGCGTCGGCTGTAAGGACGGCGAAATCTATATCTGTTCCGAAGTCTACGTCTTCGAGAAGGACACCGAAGAAATTATCACCCTTGCGAACCAGGCAAAGGTCGACCGGCGCGTGGAAATGTTCTGCGATTCCGCGGAGCCGGACCGGATCAAGACGTGGCAGAAGGCCGGCTTCCGCGCCTACCCCGTGAAGAAAGAGCCTGGAAGCGTAAAAGCACAAATCGACTGGCTGAAGGGCCGGAAAATCCACATTCACCCGTCCTGTGTGAACGTCCTGAAGGAAGTTCAACAATGGAAGTGGAAAAAGGACCCGACGACGGGCCTGTATATCGACGAACCTGTGGAGTTCATGGACGACGCTATGGCGGCCCTTCGCTATTCCGTCGAACGGCTTCGCCGCGGTTCTGCTATTGAAGTTTTGAAATGAGGGAGTGACACCACATGGCCGAATATTCCGTTATGGACCGGATCAACATGATCCTTTCCGATCCGGACCACGCGACAATGACCCTGGCACAGATCGTGACCGAAGAGATCAGGGAGTTCAAGAAGTCCGAACAATACGCGAACATGATCCAGGCGGAAGCCTATTATAGAAACCGGACCGACGTCCAGCGCAAGACGAACGACGTCGCGAACCGATCGAACACCAGGATCGAACACCCGATACTGAAGAAACTGGTCGACCAGAAAGCGAACTACCTTCTGGGAAAGCCGTTTACCGTCGACACGCAGAACAGCAACTACGGCGACGCCCTGAACGACGTCTTCGACCAGACCTTCCGCCGGAAGATCAAGTCCCTGGGGAAGGGCGCCGTGAAATCCGGTATTGCATGGCTTCAGCCCTACTTCGACGACGGGAAGCTGGCCTTCATGCGAATCCCGTCCGACGAACTGGTTCCGATCTGGCACGACGCGGAGCGAACGAAGCTGGACGCCTTCATTCGCTTCTATGACCAGGTGATCTACATCGGCACCAGAAAGCACACGATCACCCACGCGGAACTGTGGTGGACCGGCGGCGTGAAGTATTTCAAGACCGACGCCTTCGCCGGCACCATCGCCGGCGACTTTATCGTCGACACCGAACACGGCGACGAAGCTAACGACTACACCGAACCCCATTTCACCGTCGGCGACAAGGCCTATAACTGGGACGCCGTCCCGATCGTCTGGCTGAAGTACAATGAAGAGGAACTTCCCCTTTGCTATTTCATCAAGGACCTGATCGACGACATCAACTGGCAGACGTCCGTGACCGCCGACGTTCTCCGCGACGTGGCGAAGTTCATCTATATCCTGAAGAACTACGGCGGCCAGGACCTGGGCGAGTTCATCAAGGACCTGAAGGAACACCTGGCGATCAAAGTCAGCACCGACGGCGGCGTGGAAAAGCTTCAGGCCGATCTTAATATCGACGCCGTCATGGCCTTCCTGGATAAACAGCGCCGCGACGTCTATGACTTTGCCGCGGCCGTTGATACGAAGGACCCTGAACTGGGGAACGCGTCCGGAACGGCGATCAACTTCCGTTATATGGACCTGTCGTCTGACTGCGATTCCCTGGCGACTGAACTGAACGACACCTTCCAGCGCCTGAAACTGTTCATTGACGTCTATCTTCAGATCATCGGGAAGGGCGACTTTTCGAAGGAAACCTTCACGATCGTCTTCAACATGGACCTTCCCGTCAACGAAACCGACGTGATCCAGAACGCCGTCGCCAGCGAAAGTCTTCTGTCGAAGCGGACGATCCTTCAGAACCACCCCTGGGTGACGGACGCCGACGAAGAAATGGAGCGGATCGACGCAGAGAAGAAGGCCGCTATGGAGGAATACGGCGAAGGCCTGTTCGGCGACGCCCTGGGCGCCGGCAAGGGCCAGAACAACCAGGGCGACCCCGTGAATGGCGGTGGAGCCGATGGCGACGAATAACCGTGACTACTGGGCCGAACGCGCCCTGACGCGCGAGAATGAAGCCTATCTTCGCGGCGCGAACCTGTCGGGGAAAATGTTCAGGGAATACGAAGCCGCGGCGAAGTCGATCCGAAGACAGATCGACAGCTTCTATTCGAAGTACGCCAGCAAGTACGGCCTGACCTACGACCAGGCGGTCCGCCTTCTGTCCAGGAAGGAGTTCCAGGAGTGGAAGGCCACCCTGGGCGACTATGTCGCCACCATCGAAGCCACCACCGACCCCAGCGTGAAGGCGGTCCTGAAGGCGCAACTGGACGCCCTGTCGTCGAACAGTTCCATTTCCCGCCTGGAAGCCCTTCAAGGTCAAATCGACCTGATCCTGAACGACCTGTGGAAACGCGGCGTCGAGCAGATGAAGGAAGAACTGGGCGAAGGCTTCGTCGAAGGCTACTACAAGAAGTCCTATGACCTCCAAAGCCGCGCCGGCTTCTACAATGAGATCGCGAAGATCGACGCTTCCGCCGTCGAAGACGCCGTGTCCTATCCCTGGTCCGGCGCCATGTTCTCCGATCGCCTGTGGCAGTCGAAACAGGCGCTGATCTTCAACACGCGCGAGATCATCACCCAGGGCCTGATCCAGGGAAAAAGCGTGGGCGTCATGGCGTCCGCCCTTTCCTCCCGAATGGGCCAGTCCTACAAAAACGCCGAACGCCTGATCCGCACCGAAACCGCCCATATCCACGCAGAAGCCGACAGAAAGGCCTACAAGGAAGCCGGCGTCGCGGAATATGAATATATGGCCGCGGTCAATGAACGCACCTGTGACACTTGCGGCGGCCTGGACGGCCGGCGTTTTAAGGTGTCCGACGCGGAACCTGGCGTCAACTACCCGCCCATTCACCCGAACTGTCGCTGTACGACGGTCGAATATGACCCAGAAGAGGCCCTGGACTGGCTGAACAGCGGGGAGCCTATGCCGAAGCGGACCACCTATCAGGAATGGTACAGCCGGCAGACGGCTGCGAACGGTCAAGGTTCGGTTGAAGTCGAACGGAAGAAGGCGTATAATATCAAGGCAGACCAGGAGCAATTCGACGCCTTCCTGGGCGTCCTTCCAGACGGCGAAGTCCCGCCCACCCTGGACGCCTTCCAGAACGTGAAATACACGAATCCGGAGAAATGGCGCCAGATGAAGGCGAAGGTCCGCCTTTACAACAGCACCGCCAGCCGTGGCACCCTTCCCGAAGTGGCGTCCGCGTCGGCGCCCCAGGACAAACTTCAGGGCTATCTTCTGAACCACGAACACCCCCGCGGGAAGGAAAAGGCCCATGTGATCAACCAGGTCCTGGGCTACAATGTGGAAAACTGGGAAACCTTCCAGAAGAAACTTCTGACGGAGGTCCAGAAGTCCCCTGTGACGAAGACCGTGTCCACGCAGTTCGGCGAACGGTACACCGTCCCCGTGATCCTGTACGGCCGGAAGGACCGCTTCCTTCGTCTGAACACCGTCTGGCAGATCGACACCGGCGGGAAGGACCCGCATTTCATCACGGCAACGCCGGAAAGGAAGAAGTGACAGCCTATGTTTGAATTATATGACACCGTCGTCCTTCTGGAAGACGACCCTGACACCGGCGTCAAGGCCGGCACGGAAGGGACCGTCGTCTATATCCAGGGCGACGGAAAAGCCTACACCGTCGAGTTCTTCGACGAAAACGGCGATACGATCGAAGAAGCCCTATTGAAGGACTACCTTCCGGAACAACTGAAGAAGAAGTGAACGTCGGCCGGTCGGCCGGCGTTTTCTTATACCCTTTTCCAGGTGGAACAGGCGTCGCCTTCGGGCGGCGTCTTTTTCATAAAATCAGCCGTACCCGTCCGGCGACAAGACGGGACCGCGAAGGGCGTGGAAGCCGCCATATAAACAGCGGAGAAAGGAACACCTATGATCATTGAAGGAATCAGAAATCTTCTGGGCGAAGACCTGGCGAAACAGGTCGAAACGGCGCTGAAGGGCAAGGGCAAGGACGGAAAGGACGTCGACCTGGTGGTCGGCAACGACGGGACCTTCGTTCCGGCCGAAAAGTACAACGGCGCCAACAGCGGGAAGACCAGCGCGGAAAACGCCCTGAAGGCGGCCGCGGAAGCCCTGAAGGCTGTCGGCGGTTCCGGCGATCCGGCAAAGATCGCGGACGACGTCAAGGCCGCGAAGGACAAGATCGACACCCTTCAGACGAACCACGCCGCCGAACTGGCGAAGATCAGCAAGCGATCCGCCCTTCAGATGGCCTTGAACGGGAAGGTCTACGACCCTTCCGACATCATCGGCCTTCTTGACATGGACAAGATCGAAGTCAGCGACGACGGAAGCCTGAAAACCGACCTGGAAGGCCTTCTGAAGCCGATCAAGGAGTCGAAGGCGTACCTGTTCAAGGAAGACCCCGCAAAGACCCCACCCGTCCACGGCGCGACGCCGGCCGATCCTGGCCCGAAGACGCCGCCGGCGGCCGGCAAGGTAGACGGCCCCGTCTGCCTGTAAACCACACCACCATAAACGAAAGGAATGATACACAATGGCAAGAACTAAAGCTATCAGCCTGATCCAGAGCGGTTCCACGAAGGCCGACCTGGCCGAACTGTCCGGCCTGGTGATCGCGAACATTCAGAAGGACACCCTGGCCCAGGGCCTGAAGTCCCAGGCCTACACCGGCAACCCCGCCAGCGGTTCCGTCGAGTTCAAGCGTTTCAAGAACAGCGCGTCCCAGCCCTACGGCACCGCGCGCACCGCGAACAAGGGAACCGCGATCACCGTTCCCCCGACCCCTGTCAACCTGGACACCCACCGCGAGATCGTCGAGGAAGCCGCGAAGTTCGACCTGGACACCTTCGGCGTGACGAACATCATGGCGCGCCGCGCCGACAACCACGTCGACACCGTGGCCGCGGAGTTCGACGCCGCCTTCTTCCAGACCGCCTTCGACGCCGGCACCGCCTACACCCCCGACGCCAGCGCCACGATCGAAGAAATCCTGGAAGGCCTGATTCAGAGCGTGGAAACCGTGAAGAACGACTATGTCCGCGGCGTTCCCCGTAACCTGATCCGCCTGGTTCTGGACCCCGTCACCTACGGCAAGGCCAGAAACTACCTGGACAAGAACACCAACAACGCCAACGTCGACACTGCGGCGGAGGACTTCGCCATGTTCCACGGCGTCCGCGTCTATTCCTCCATCAATCTTCCCGTGAAGACCGAAACCGTGGAGTCCACGAAGACGAAGACCACCACCTGTCACGGTGTCGCCATGATCGAAGGCGCGATCGCCCAGCCGGCGGTCATTTACCCCTACAAGGAGCCGGAGAAGATCCCCCTGTCCAACGACTACGGCGTGTCCATGTTCTTCGACTACGGCACGAAGGCCCTGACCCCCGACCTGATCTTCACCTACTCCACCAGCGTCACTTCTGCCTGATCGGCGTGACGCCCGTTTGAAAGGAGGAACAGAACGTGAAGTTCAAGCACATTAGAACCGGCGCGATCCTGGAACCCCACAGCGACTTCGTTCTGGAACAGTTCCAGAAGTCCCCTGACCTGGTCCCCTTCGACGAACCGGAGCCTGACGCCGCCACCGGCGGCGACAAGCCCATGTCGAAGTTCACGAAGGACGAACTTCTGGGAATGGCCCAGGAAGCCGGAATCGCGGTCCCTGACGGCGCGAAGAAGGCGGAGATCATCGACCTGATTGAAGCCCTGAAGCAGAACTGACGGGACCGCCGAAAGGTGGTCTATCATGCTGAAAGAAATCCTTGCTTCCCTGGAAGGCCTGACAGACCTTGAACGGGCCGAAGTCCTTCGGACGCTTATGTCCGGACAGACGGTCCTTCAGAAGGTCAAGGTCCTTCTGGGGATCACCACGGAGGACCAGGACGACGTTCTGGAATATGTGATCCAGACCGTTCAGACCCTGGTCCTTCGCTATATCAACTGGGACGAACTCCCCCTGGAACTGGAAAACGTCCTGGCTGTCATGTGCGTCAGCTACTACAAGGCCGCCGGACTGGGAACCACCGCGGCGGCGCCTGGGGCCGTGTCTTCCGTGAAGCGCGGCGACGTCCAGACGTCCTTCGCGGTCGGTTCCGGTTCTTCCGGATCGGCCGGCACCTTCAACCTGGGAAACGACAACGGGGACTTCTTCGGCTGGAAGACAGTCCTGAACGAATACCGGAAGTTAAGGTGGTGACGGAATGGCCTTCGGAAGCCCAGCGGCGGAGCGCACCGCAATCGAAAGCACCTATGAAGACACCGCCACCGTCTACCGGACAGCACCAAAAAGGGGCGCGAACGGCCTGTCCGCAAGCGTCCCCGACGTGGTGTATTCTGGTATCATTTGCGCGCTGTCGTATTCAGGTACAAACAGCAGTATGCAGACAAACGCACAACAGACCATCGACCACGACGCCGTCGTTTTCACCGGTCCGGACCTGAAGGTCCTTCCTGGTGACACGATCGTCGTGAAGCGGTTCGGCCGCGACGACCCTTCCAGCACCCAGGAAGTGACGTTCGAAGTGATCGGCCGCCCGTCGGTGTACGCCACCCACCAGGAAATCAAAGTAAAGGACGGTGATCTGTCGTGACCTTGAACGACTTCCTGGAAGCGATTGCAAAGAAGCTGATCGCCAGGTGGCCCGTCCGCCATGTCTTCGTCAACCGGATTCCGGCCGAAGCTGACGGGAACTTCTATGTCCGCGTGATCGAAACCACCCAGGAACAAAAGCTGGACCGCCGCCGCGTCAGGACGACGCGGTTCGAAGTCTGCTATCTTCAGGCGGACAGGGACAACCTGTCCTTCAATACCTGGTTGGAAGCTATGCTGGACGACTTCGAAACCCTTTCCGTCTTCGAGAAGACCGAGGACGGGACGGACGTCTCCCGGTCGCTTCGGCTGACGAACATCGCGGCAAACCAGGACGGCGACGAACGGTTCTTTTCCTTCCGCTTCGACGCCCGACTGAACTTCGTGATCACGCCCGACGTGATCCCGTCCATGTATTATCTGGATCAGAACAACACGATCAAATCGGAGGTCTGACAAATGGCCCAGAAGAAAAAGACCGTCGCCGCCGACCAGGAAGCGCCGGTCTTCACAAAGGAACAACTGGTCAAGTCTAAAACCCTGGGCGTCCCCAGGGACGCCGTTGCGGCGATCCTGAAGGACGGCCAGGCCTACACACGGGAAGAAGCGGTCCGCCTTGTGACCGACTTCCTTGAAAGGAGCGTGTAATTATGCCTATTGGTGGAGGTTCTTTCACCGTACAGAACAAGGTCCTTCCTGGTGCTTACATCAACTTCGTGAGCATGGGGACCAACGCCAAAATGGGGGAACGCGGCGTCGCGGCCCTTCCCCTGGAACTGAACTGGGGACCTGAAGGCCAGGTCTTCAAGCTGGACGCCGCGGACTTCAACGCGACCAGCCTGAAGGTCTTCGGCTACGATCCCACCGACGCGAATATCCTTCTGGTCCGCGAAGCCATGAAGCGCGCGAAGACCCTTCTGATCTACCGCGTGAACGGCGGCGGCACGAAGGCCAGCGCCACCGTCGGCGGAATGACCGTGACCGCGAAGTATGGCGGCACCCGCGGCAACGCGATCAAGGTCGCCGTGATCACCAACGTCGACGACGCCACGAAGGCGGACGTCGTGACTTATCTTGACGATATGGTCATGGACAGCCAGACCGTCGCGAAGTCCGGCGGCGCCGCTTCCCTGGTCACGAATGACTTCGTCGCCTTCGGCACCGTCGCCACCCTGACGGCCGCAACCGCGACCGCGCTGACCGGCGGCACGAACGCCACGGTCAACGCTTCGAAGCACACCGCCGCCCTGACGGCCTTCGAAGTGGAAACCTTCAACGTGATCGGCTACCCTGGCACCGCGGAGGACATCAAGTCCCTGTATGCGGCCTTCGTCAAGCGCCTTCGTGACGACGAAGGGAAGAAGATCGTCGGCGTCCTTTATGGCTACGTCGGCGACCACATGGGCCTGATCAACGTGAAGAACGGCGTCGTCCTGACCAACGGGACCACCGTCACCGGAGACCAGGCCGTCGCCTGGGTAACTGGTGCTTCCGCTGGCGCGGAAGTGAACGAATCCCTGACGAACACCGCCTACGACGACGCCGTGGACGTGGACGTCAAATATACGAAGTCCCAGTTCGAAGCCGCGATCAAGGCCGGCGAGTTCGTATTCTATGCCGACTACGGAAAGGCCCGTGTCCTGACGGACATCAACAGCCTGACCACCATCGGGCAGAATATGTCTTCCGACTGGACGTCGAACCGCGTCGTCCGCGTCATGGACGGTTGGGCGAACGACGTCGCCCGTATCTTCGGCGAATCCTATATCGGCCTGGTGACGAACAGCGACACCGGCCGCCAGCTTTTCAAGGCTGACCTGGTGTCCCTGGCCCTTCAGTATCAGTCGATCGACGCGATCAGTAACTTCAAGTCCGACGACATCACCGTTCAGCAGGGCGACGGGAAGCGCGACGTCGCTGTCGACTGCGCCCTTCAGCCGAACGACAGCATGGAAAAGCTTTATATGACCGTCGTCGTGAACTGACGAAAGGAGTGACCCAGAATGAAGACTTTGAACGCACCTGATACCATTTCCGGCAAGGCCGGCCGTGCCTACGCGAAGATCAACGGCAACAACGAAGAACTGTTCTTCGCGAAGACCATCGAAGCCACCGTCGAGAAGAGCAAGTCCGAAGTGAAGGCGATCGGGAAGCGCATGACGGGCCATAAGACCACCGGCGCCAACGGGACCGGCTCCATGACCCTTTACTACATGACGCCCCTGTTCCGCGAACTGATCCGCCAGTGGAAGGAAACCGGCGTGGACGTCTACTTCGACATGGTCGTCGAGAACGACGACGAAGAATCCGCCGCCGGCAAGCAGACGACCCTTCTGATCGGCTGTAACCTGGATTCCGTGATCCTGGCGAAGCTGGACGGCGACAGCGACGACGCCCTGGACGAAGACGCGGACTTCACTTTTGAGGACTTCGACATTCTGAAGGCCTTCAATAAGATTTAACCACCACCATTCAGAAGGAGGACTAACAAATGGGTAAACTTCAGGAATTTCTTATGCAGAGCGAAGAGCGCGCACAGGTGACGGCGGAAGTCGCGATCAGCGGCTTCCCCGTCCCCTTCACCGTCAAGTCGATTACAGAGGGCGAGAACAAGGCCCTTCGGAAGACCTGTCAGAAGGTGAACTTCGACAAGAAGACCCACCAGAAGACCACGGAAACCGATATGGACCTTTACAATAACCGCCTGGTGATCGCCTGTTGCGTGGACCCGAACTTCAAGGACGCCGACCTTCAGGCGAAGTATGGCGTCATGGGCGCCGAAGCCCTGATTGACGTCCTTCTGAAGCCTGGACAGTTCGTCGACCTTCTGGTCGCGATCCAGGACGTCAACGGCTTCACCGACGACGTGAACGACCTTCGCGAAGAAGCAAAAAACTAATCACCGGTGGAGAGCGTGAAGAGGACGCGGACGGCGAAGCCGTCTATGCACACTACGCCCTTCACCGGCTGAAAATCCTCCCTGGCGCGCTGATGGCCCTTCCCCTTCGGGAACGGGCCTTCATTTATGCTTCCATCGACCTTCAGGTCGAGAAGGAGAAGAAGGAACAGAAACGGGCCGCGGCGCGGCGGGGGAAGAAAGGACGGTGAAGAACCGTGCCTGGTGTTTCGACACCTATGACGATCCGCGACGGTATGTCCGCAAAGCTGAAGCGGATCACGTCCGCCTTTCAGAAGATGGAGCGCGCCGCCAGGTCTGCGGACAAGGCCACCCAGGCCGTGAACCCTGGTCGGACACTGGAAAACAGCGCGTCTTTGATCGACCGCGCCCGAAAGCGCCTGGACGCCTTTATCAACAGGCAGAGGGACGCCGGCAAGGGGGCGGAAGAAGTTTCCGACGCCTGGTCACGAACGGAAGGCCTAATCAAGAAGGCCCTGGCGGTCTTTTCGGTCGCCGCCGTCAAAGGCCAGATTCAAAAGGCCCTGGAAGAGTTTTCGAACCAGTACAACGCCGAAGTCCAACTGGGCGTCGTTATGAAGAACGCCGGCATGGACCAGAAAGCCTTCGACGCGATCCGCGACAGGGCGTCCGCCCTTGAATCGAAGACTACCTTCGGCGGCGACACCTTCGTCGCCGGCGCGGCCGAACTGGGAACCTATCTGAAGGACCCCGAAGCCCTTTCCGCGGCTATGGGGACCCTTGCCAACTACGCCGCCGGCATGGGCGGCCCGTCTGTGGATCAAAGCCAGATGGTCGAATACGCGACCCAGCTTGGCAAGGCCTTAGATGGCACCTATGACGGCCTGAAGAAGAAGGGCTTCGAACTGACTGAAGCACAGCAGAAGATCATAGAAACCGGAACCGACATGGAAAAGGTCGCTGTGATCAACGACGTGATCAATCAGTCCTGGAAGGGACTGGCCGAGTCCTACGCCAACACCCCCACCGGCAAGATCGAGCAGTTCAAGAACAAGATCGGCCAACTGTACGAAGCGGCTGGCCAGAAGCTGGTCGGCGGCGTCATGCGCCTTCTGACGGCGGTGACGAACCTTCTGGACACCCTTCAGAACACCGGCGCCCTGGACGGCGTCTGTGTTGTCCTGAACGTGATCATGGGCCTTCTGGGCTATGCGGCGACCGCCGTGTCCTGGATCGCCCAGGTGGTCGTCGACAACTGGCCCACCGTGTCCGCTATCCTGACGGCAATCGCGATCGTTCTTCTTCCGGCCATGATCTCCCGCCTGTGGGCTACCGTGGCGCCTGTCCTGGCCCAGGCCGCGGCCTGGGCGCTTGCAAATGCGCCGCTTATTATGATGATCGCCCTGGTCGCCCTTCTGATCTCCGCCGCAATGGACGCCGGCGTCACCATTGAAGACGTCGTGGGCTTCGTTGGCGGCCTTCTGGGCGGCCTGTATGCCTTCGGCTACAACCTGATCGCCGACATTTGGAACTTCATCGCCACATTTGCGGAGTTCTTCGCGAACGTCTTCGTCGATCCGATCGGTTCCATTGAACGCCTGTTCCTGGGACTGGCGGATTCCGTCCTGGGCGTCCTGGAAACCATAGCGAACGCGATCGACGCGGTCTTCGGATCGAGCCTGTCGGACGCCGTCGGCAACTGGCGAAGCGGCCTTCAGGCGAAGATCGAAGCCAGCTATGGAGAAAACGCCGTCCGCTATGACCGTATGGAGAAGATCGACACGGCCAGCACGGCGGCCGCCTGGTCCACCGGCGCGAAGGGAATCGCGAACAACCTTTCCCAGATCACCGGCAAACTGGACAGCCTGACTTCTTCCTGGGACGTGTCCCGCTCCACCGGCACGATCAACGGCGGGGACCTGGACAGCGTCGGTTCCGTCGGCAAGATCGACAGCGACGTCAATATCGCCGACGAAGACCTGAAGTTCCTTCGCGACGTGGCCGAAATGCGCTATGTCCAGAACTTCGTCACCCTGACCCCGACCGTCGCGATGGACGCCCAGATCAGCGAACGCGTGGACCTGGACGACGTCGTCAGCGCGATCGAACGGAAGCTGGAAGGTGAGTTCATCGCCGCCGCGGAAGGAGTGTATAACTAATGAGCCGATACAGAATGACCCTGATCGCGGGGGGACGGGAAATCAACATTCCCGTCCTTCCCGCTTCCCTGAAGGTGTCTTCCCCTGGCAAGAACGAACGGACGACCGTCCTTGAACTGGGCGAAGTCCTGATCCTTCGGAAGAAGGGGCTTCGGACCATCGAATGGGACAGCTTCTTCCCGAAGTCCAGCGCCCCCTATACCACGGGCCAGGTCCGGAACCCGACCGCCATTATCCAGGCGATCCAGTCCGCCAGGGACGGCCGGACACCCCTTCGCTTCCTGATCACCGGAACGGACCTGGACATGAACGTCAAAATGGGCGTGGAGTCCTTCGAGTACGAAGAGCGGTCCGGCGAACTGGGGGACTTCTACTATTCGATCAAGCTGTATGAATGGCGGGACTATTCCGCGAAGCGGATCACCCTTCCCGCCCAGAAGTCGGAGCCGGCGAAGGCCCAGGAACCGACCAGGGCCGGCCAGCCGGCCAGCAAACCGAAAACCTACACCGTGAAGTCTGGGGACTGCCTGTGGAACATCGCGAAGGCGCTGTACGGCAACGGGGCGGACTACACGAAAATCTACAACGCCAACAAGGGGACGATCGGGAAAAATCCGAACCTGATCTACCCTGGACAGACGTTCACGATCCCCTGATATGGCTATCTCTATTCTTTACCAGAACAACGTGACCGGTGCCGCGCATGACGTGACGACGCTGATCACGGCGGCAAAGTGGACGACGAAAAGGTCCGGTTCCCCCGCTTCCCTGACCGTGACCGCGATCGTCGACGACGCCGTGGCGTGGAACCCTGGCGGGATTCTGGTCCTGAAGAACGGTTCCACGGGCCTTTTCTATGGCTACGTCGTGAAGACCAGCCAGAGCGAAAAGGACCAGGCCCAGATCACAGCCTACGATCAGACCTGGTATTTGAAGAAAAACAAGGAAACCTATGTCTTCACCGGCAAGCGCGCCGACCAGATCGTGAAGCAGATCGCCGAAGACTTCAAGCTGAAGACCGGCACCCTGGCGAACACCGGCTACGCGATCCCCTCCATGATTGAGGACGGCCAGACGCTTTTCGACATCGCCCTGAAGGCGATCGACCTGACCCTGATCAACACGGGGAAAATGTTCGTCCTGTGGGACGACTTCGATTCCCTGGCGATCACGGACGTCGAAACGGCGAAGCTGGACCTGTTCGTGGGCGACGGGAGCCTTGCCACCGGCTACACCTACGACCAGGACATAGATTCCGACACCTACAACAAAATCAAGCTGGTCAAGGACAATAAGACCACCGGCAAACGTGACGTCTACATCTACCAGGATTCGAAGAACATGACCCTGTGGGGAATCCTTCAGGACTATGAAACGGTCGACGAAAGCATGAACGAAGCCCAGATCAAAGAGCGGGGCGCGAAAATGCTGGAACTTTACAACCGGCCGTCGCGGTCCTTCAGCCTGAACGCGATCGCGGACCTGTCCGTTCGTGCCGGCCGCGTCCTGTATATCGGGATCGGCGCCGTGGGCGTGAAGTCCTTCTTCCTGATCGAGGAAGCCACGCATGACCTGTTGAAGGAAACAATGACCCTGAAATTGAAGGTGGTGTGACATGGGCCTTTTAGACACGATGAAGAAAGTCGCGGAGAACACCAACGCCGCCGGCGCGCCGACGGCCTGGTTCTTCGGGAAGGTGACGAAGACGTCGCCCCTGACGATCCGCGTGGATAACCGCTTCGACATATCCGGCGAAGCAATCGTCGTTCCGAAGGAACTTCAGGCCGGCTACTACCCCACACACTACCACACCGGCATGAAGGGCGGCCCTTCCACCGAAGAGAAGGGCGGCGGGAGCGGCGAAGCGGCCTTCGCTTCCCATTCCCACGTCCTGAAGAGCAACTACCAAACCAACACCGACAAAACGTCGGAATACTATTACGGACTGGCCGTCGGCGACAAGGTGATCCTTCTTCGGAACCAGGGCGGACAGTCCTTTCTTGTCCTGGGGAGGGTGTGACCTATGATTCCTAACGCGACCACCGTGAAGATCGGCGAAGACCTGGAAGTCCAGACCGCCGCCGAAGCCCCTTCGCGGACCTACAAGATCGACTTCGACGCCGGCCGCGTCGGCGGCTTCTGCGATGAAACGGAAGCCATGAAGCAAGCGATCTATAAAATCCTTCAGACGGAGCGGTTCGCCTACCTGATCTATTCCTGGAACTATGGAATTGAACTGGACGCAGTCGTCGGAAAAAGCTATCAGGTGTTTGAAAGTGAAATCAAGCGCGTGATCACCGAAGCCCTTCTGGCGGACAGCCGGATCACCGACGTCACCGACTTCGAAGTCACCCAGATCGACAAGCGGACGGCGTCCGTGAAGTTCACCGCCGAAACCATCTTCGGCGAAATCCCTATCGAAAGAGAGGTCGGCGACAATGCTGTATGAGAACATGACCTTCGAAAACATCATGGACCGGTGCCTTTCCCGCGTGGCCGCTTCCATCGACAAGCGGGAAGGTTCGGTCGTCTACGACGCGATCGCGCCGGCGGCCGCCGAACTGGCGATCATGTATATCGAACTGGCCTACTTTCTGGACCGTGCCTTCCCCGACACAGAGGAAGGCGACGACCTGACCCTGAAGTGTCAGGAACGAAGCGTCTTCCGAACGCCGGCCACGGCCGCGGTCCGGAAGGGCTACTTCGAGGACGGGGACGGCGGGGCGATGGACGTCCCGATCGGTTCCCGCTATTCCGGCGACGCCCTGAACTACGTCGTGACAGAGAAGATCGCCACCGGCCAGTTCAAACTTCTGTGTGAAACGGCCGGAGCCGCCGGCAACCAGTACCAGGGGAACCTTTTCCCGATCGACTATGTGGAAGGTCTGGGCGCCGCGCGTCTGGCCGACATTCTGATCAACGGCGAAGACGAAGAGAGCGACGCCGACCTTCTGGCCCGATATAAGGAAAGCCTGGAATCCCAGGCATACGGCGGCAATATCGCCGACTACCGGACGAAGGTCGAACTGCTTCAGGGCGTGGGCGCTGTGAAGGTGTTCCCCGTCTGGAACGGCGGCGGGACCGTGAAGATCGTCTTCGTGAACAGCGACTGGGGCGTCCCGTCTTCGACCCTGGTCGACACCGTCCAGACCGCCGTCGACCCCACCCAGAACCAGGGCGAAGGCGCCGGGATCGCGCCGATCGGCCACGTCGTCACCGTCGTCGGCGTCACCGGAACGGCGATCAGCGTGTCCTTCAAGCTGACCTTCGCCACCGGCTACGCCTGGGACACCGTGAAGGCCGCCGTCACGAAGGCAATCCAGGACTACTTCGTGGCCCTGGCGAAGGACTGGGCGAACCAGTCGGGGATCACCGTCCGCGTGTCCCAGGTGGAAACGAAGGTCCTGTCCGTGGACGGCGTGATCGACATCACGGGGACGACGATCAACGGCGGAACCCAGAATATCGTCCTGGCGTCCGACGCGATCCCCGTCATGGGAGGGATCACGAATGAAACTTAAAGACTACTGGCCGCGCTGTCTTCAGGACCTGGTCGAGTTCCAGCAGATCGCCAACGCGGAACAGCCGGAGTTCGAAACGGCCCTGGACGACGTCAGGACGGCCGCTGACGACTTCTTCCTGGCGACCCTATCCGAATATGGGTGTCAACGCTGGGAAGCCATCATGGGCCTTCATACGGCCGACGGGGACACCCTGGAAGCGCGCCGCGAACGGATTCTGATCAAGTACCTTGACCAGCTTCCCTATACATACAGGACCCTTCTGAAGTACCTGAAGACCATCACGGACGACTTCACCGTCACCCTGGACGAACACGCCTATGATCTGTTCATTCGAATCCGCCTGGAAGGCTATTCACAGCACGACGCGCTGATCGCCACCCTGGGCCAGATGATCCCCGCGAACCTGGTCCTTCGACTGACGGCGGACATTCCACAGAAGGACGAACCGGCCCAGGCGGCGGCCTGTTCCGTCATGGTCACTATGAACCGGCACGTCTACACGCCGGCCACATAAGGAGGAAAACCACATGGCAAGATTCAAGTCTATCGTCACGGACGCCGGCGCGGCGGCCCTGACAGCCCTGATCGCGGCCGGAAAGCCGCTGATCCTGACACACGCGGCGGCCGGAAGCGGCGTCGCCACCGCCAGCCCGAACACCCTGACGGGGATCGTGACACCGGAGAACGTCGCCGTGAGCCTGGGCGAAAAGGATCTGATCGAAGGCGACCCCGCGATCATGCGAATCCCCGTCCAGGTGACGAACGAAGGCCTGGACACCCCCGTCTGGATCAGAGAAGTCGCCGTCTACGGGAAGAACATCGACGGCGCGGAAATCATGTTCTGCTATGGCTGGCTGGACGGCGGCGACACCGACAACGTCCTTCCGGCGACGTCCTTTGCAGAAGACGCGGACACCGTCCACGTTCACGACCTGGCCGTCTTCGTGACGAACCAGGAAGCCGCGTCCGTGTCCGTTCAGGTCGCCCCTGGTTCCTACGTCACCCGCGCGCAAATGACCGCCTACGCGGCGCCCCTGTTCCACACCCAGGCCGCGGACACTGTCAACGAAACCACCGGAGAGAACACGGAACAGGTTCAGCGCCGCCAGGACAGCGACATTGAAGCGATCAAGGAACAGTTAAACACCGGATTCACCGGAACCACCGTGACCCACACCTTCGCACCCGCACAGCTTACCTACTGGAAGGGCTATGACGGGACCGGAGTTCCCGAAGGGATTCTGGATCAGACACGGAACCGTCTGTATTTATGACCAGGATCGCCGCCACGCCGTCGGAAACGTCATGCCTTATATCGAACCTATTCACGGAACTTCGTCCCGTGTGCGGCTTCTGTGAGGGCGACAGCGTGGTTCTTTGCGGCGTTACCTATGACGGGACGGAAGAAGCCGTGGTCCTTCGGGACTACGGCTTCGACTTTACCGGCGACGGCGCCGTGATCGAGAATATCCGGAATCGAAGGTGTATCAATGGGATCGCGAAAGAATTATCAGCGAAGCCAACCGAGCAAGGGCGAAAGCCCGCTTCACATTCTGCCCGTTGCGGACAAGATGATCCACTTCACCCTGACGATCACGGATAACGCGACGCGTTTTCCGAAGAAGATCAGATTTTCCGTGACGAACAAAATCCAGGGACACGCCCTGGCAATCTATGACAACCTGGTCGAAGCGAATGAAATCTTTCCCATTATGGACGACCAGGACAAGGCCGACCGCCTGAAGCTTCAGCGCGCCGCGCTGACGGAGTGCAAGAAACTTCTCCACATGATCCAGCTATCGAAGGACCGCGGCTATATCGACAGCGGGACCTTCGACTACTGGACGAAGCTGACGGTCGACGTGAAATGTATGACCGCCCGATGGTACGACGCCGAACGGAAGACGGGAATCCCCGTGGAGCCGGCCGGCCCGATCCCTGAAGGCTGATCATAATTCATTAGGGAACGATCTGTCACCCCGAACGCCGGCAACGCGAACAACGCGCGCAATGTCAACACGGACGGCAGTCTGAACAACAACAACGCGTACAACGGCAACAACGGCGTCCGGCCGGATTTGGTGGAAAACGGGACTGATTAGGGCGGAAAGCCTGAAAACAGAGTATCACCAACAAAGGAGATCGTTTCCTTCCGAAGGGCCGCGACAGTCCCTTCGGTAAATACATGATTGACGACGAAAGGCCTTCAACAGCGACGGCCGGACTATCAGCGTCAAGGAGGATTTTTCTATTATGAAAGATCATGGAACGCCCACCCATGACTTCGCGTCTGTAACAGACTTCAACAATCTATATCAATCGTTTACAGAAGCGCGCAAAGGGAAACGGTGGAAGTATTCCGTGTGCAAGTACGAAGCGAACGTCCTGGAAAACCTTCTGTTCATTCAGGTCATGCTTCAGCGCCACAAATACCGCCTTTCCCCGTATAACTGCTTCTATGTGCATGAACCGAAGGAACGGCTGATCATGTATAACAGCTTCCGCGACAAGATCGTTCAGCACTGTTTATGTGAACAGGTCCTTGAACCGGTCCTTTCGAAGACGTTCATCTATGACAACTACGCAAGTCAGAAGGGCAAAGGGACCCACTTCGGCCTTGACCGCCTGAAGTCGTTCATGTCGGCCTACTACCGGAAGAACGGCGTCGAAGGTTGGGTATTGAAGTGCGACGTCCGAAAGTATTTCTATCGTATCAATCACGACGTTCTGAAAAGCCAGCTTCGCCGGCTGATCAAGGACCGCGACGTCCTGTGGCTTTTGGATATGATCGTCGATTCCACGGAAGGGCCAGGTATTCCGATCGGGAACCACACTTCACAATGGTTCGCGATCCTGTACCTGTCCGACATGGACCACATGATCAAGGAACGTCTGGGAATCAAGTATTACGGCCGCTACATGGACGACTTCTATTTGATACACGAAGACAGGGCCTATTTGCAGTTCTGCCTTGAAGAAATCCGCCGGTTCCTGGTCCCGATGGGCCTGGAACTGAACCAGAAGACGGCCATATTCCCGTTATCCCAGGGAATCGACTTCCTGGGCTTTCGGACCTACCTGACGGACAGCGGAAAGGTCGTCCGGAAGGTACGCCGTGAGAGCAAGAACCGGATCAGGCGGAAGATCAAGAAGTTCCGCCACCTGGTAGACGAAGGCCGTGTCGACTTCGACACGGTCCTTCAGTCTTATAATTCCTGGACCGGTCACGCAGACCACGGAAACAGTTATCACCTGATCAGCGAGATCGACGACCTGTTCTTCAACCTGTTCAGGGAAGAAATGGAGGGAAAACCCTATGGCGAAATCTCTATCCGCTTTGCCCGTTGGAAGCGTCGTCAAGTCGGCGAACACAAAGTACAACGGACAGGCGATCCGGTGGATCGTCGGCACACAGGACACGTCCCAGGGCCGAACGGGCCTGGTGACGGAACGCATGATCACCCTGAAATGCTTCGACGCGAAGGAGCCGAGCAACAGCAACAGTGACCGCCGAAGCTACGGAAACAACCGCTATTCCGTTTCCAACGTCGACAAGTGGCTGAACAGCGCGTCCGCGTCCTGGTACGCCGCACAGCACGGAGCCGACGCCCCGCCAACGGCCGCGAACTGTTGGAACGGCTATAACCCCTACGACACCGAAGCCGGCTTCCTGGCGAACTTCGAAGCCGACTTCCGAAACGCGATCCTTAATTCCACGATCCGCGTCGCAAAGAACACCGTCACCGACGGCGGCGGTTATGAAGACATCGTTCGACAGGTCTTTTTGCTTTCGAACACGAACGTCGGCCTTTCCAACGAAAACGGCGTGGCCGAAGGTTCCTTGTGGTCCTACTTCAATTCCGCGTCGCGCCGCCAGTGCTACCCCACGGCGGAAGCCGTCAGCAAGTCCACCTACACAAATTCCGGCCTGTCCGCTTCTCAATATTGGTGGTGGTGGTTAAGAACCCCGGACGCCGGCTTCGCGTACTACGCGCGCGGTGTCAGCGCGGACGGCAGTCTGGACGGCAACGGCGCGTACGACGGCCGCGACGGCGTCCGGCCGGCTTTGTATTTGGCATCTTCGAATCTGGTATCCGATACAACCGACACAGACGGCGCTTATATCCTTCTGTGGAACCAGCCGCCCACAGCCCCGTCTTCCATTACCTACGGCACCCCCCAGGCGGGACAGAAGCTGACCCTGTCGACCGGCGGATCGACCGATCCGGAGGGCGACGCCATTTCCTACGTCTGGGAACGGAAGGTGGATTCCGGCGTCTGGACCCAGATCGGGATCACCACCGCGAAGACGATCCAGGACACGGTCCCGTCCAGCGGAACAACCTACTACGCGCGCGTGAAGGCCGTGGACGCGGTCGGGAATGAATCGGCGTATTGCACCGGTTCCGGAAAGACCATTTCCTACAACACCCCGCCCGTGATTAGCGGTTCCGACCAGAACATGGGCGCGAAGACTGACCCCTTCACCTACAAATACACCGTCACCGACGCCCAGTCCGCCACCCAGACCCTGACCGTGACGGAAACCCTGACCAACGGAACGGAAACCATCACCCTTCGCACCTACACGGCCACGGCCGGCGCCCAGAACACCGCCGACCTGTCTTCCGTCTGGATCAGGCTGATCGCGGGGACCCACGTCCTGAAGATCACCGCTTCCGACGGCAACGGCGGAACGGCCGTCCGCAACATCACCTTCAGCCGCACCGTCACCAGGATCGCCGCGGCCCGCGCCTTCAACACCGACGCGAAGGTCACGAAGGTCTTCGTTTCCCTGTACCCGTCCGACCGTCCGGCCGGTTCCACGCTCCACCTGGAAGTGACGAACAACCCGTTCGACACGAACCCCGTCTGGGAGGACATCACGGAGAAGGCGAACCGCCTGGTCCACACCTTCGCGAACAGCACCGTCGCAAATGGCTATGGCCTGGGCTATCGGTTCTATCTGCTGAAGGGAACGGAGGAAATCGAGATCACCCAGGCGACGATCCGTTTCGCCTGATGAAAGGAGGGAAGCAAAATGTCTTTCAACTCGCACGACTGCGAAACCGTCAGCATGAAGGAAGCCCAGGAACAGGAAAAGAACAACCCCGTCACCCAGATCGCGGCGGCGGCGTCCATCGCCTTCGTGGTCCTGGCGGAGGGCGGCCAGATCGACGACGTCACCGCCACGGAGAACGTCGAGCAGTTCGCCCCCTGGGCCTACCCGATCGCCTACAAAAAGGGCAATATCCGCCGCTACGGTTCCGACCTGTACCGGTGCAACCAGGACCACACTTCGCAAGCCGACTGGACCCCCGCGGCCGCCGCGTCCCTGTGGTCGAAGATCGGCGACCCGACGGAGGAATGGCCGGAATGGTCCCAGCCGGTCGGCGCCCATGACGCCTATAACGCCGGCGCGAAGGTGTCCCATAACGGGAAGCACTGGACGTCCGACGTCGCGTCGAACGTCTGGGAACCTGGCGTCTACGGTTGGACGGAGGTGACGGCATGACCGAAGGGATCATCATCGCCGTTCTTTCTATGGTCGGCACGTTGGCCGGTGCCTACCTGGCGAACCGGAAAAGTTCCGCCCTGATTGCCTATCGCCTGGATAAGCTGGAAGAGAAGGTCGACAAGCATAATTCTGTGATCGAACGGACCTTCAAGCTGGAAGAACAGGCCGCCCTTATCGAAGAGCGGATCAAGGTCGCGAACCACCGGATCGAAGACCTTGAAAAGGCACAGTAAACCCCGCCGCGAGTTCTCCAAAATCATCGTTTGCACCGTGGGGGCCGTCACGATCGCCGTGACGGTCTTCACCTGTGTCATGGTGTGGAGAACCAGCAACACGGAAGCCCTGGCGTACCTGATACCGGCCATCTTCGGGGAAGCCGCCACGGCGACCGGATTCTATTACAGCAAGGCAAAAACTGAAAACAGGATCAAACTTCGCCGGCAATACGGCGACCTGGTCGACAAGGAGGAATGAACCCATGTTTGAAATCATCATCGGAAACCTGATCAAGATCGGCTATGCTATGGCGATCTTCCTGTGTGCCTACCTGGCGAACGTCGTGTTCTCCCTGTGGTACAACATCAAGATCAACTGTGAACCCTTCAGCCGCGAAAAGCTGGCGACCGGCGGCCTGAAGGCGCTGACGTTCATCGTCGGACTGACCCTTCTGTGTATCGCGATCACCACCCTTCCGATCTTCGCGACGGAAGTCGGCTGGACGATTCCTGACGAATACGCGGAACTGTTCGCCGATTTGATCATCGTCGGCGCGGTCCTTCTGGTCGCCTGTAAGTATATCAAGGAAGCCTTCACAAAGTTCGTCGCGATCCTGAACACGCCGGCGGACACCGTACCCGCAAAGGAGGAAAAAGAGCATGAGCAACAGCCCGTTAGTGACGTATTCCAGGATCAGTCCGCACCGGACCAGCCCCAGGAATCATAAGATCGACACGGTCACGATCCATTGTATCGTCGGCCAGTGGACGGCGAAGCAAGGCTGTGACTTCTTCGCCACCACGAATCGCGAATGTTCCGCGAACTACGTCGTCGGGAAGGACGGTTCGATCGGCCTTTCCGTGGAGGAAAAGGACCGTTCCTGGTGCAGTTCTTCCCGCGCCAACGACAACCGCGCCGTGACGATCGAAGTCGCGTCCGACACGACCCACCCCTACAAGGTGACGGATCAGGCCCTGGCGGCCCTGGTCGACCTTCTGGTGGATATTTGCCGCCGGAACGGGATCAAGGCCCTTTTGTGGAAGGGCGACAAGTCCCTGATCGGCCAGGTGAACAAGCAGAACATGACTGTCCACCGTTGGTTCGCGAACAAGGCCTGTCCTGGCGACTATCTCTATAATCTTCACGGCCAGATCGCGAAACAGGTGAACGAACGCCTGGGCGCCGCCGCGCCGGCGGAGCCGGAGAAGAAGCCGGACCCGAAGCCCAGCGGTTCCACCTTTACCCCCTACCTGGTCCGGATCACGGCGTCCGTCCTGAATATCCGAAAAGGCCCTGGCACGTCCTACGCCGTCACCGGCCAGATCAAGGACCGCGGCGTCTATACCATCGTCGAGCAGAAGGGGAACTGGGGCCGCCTGAAGTCCGGCGCCGGCTGGATCAGTCTGTCCTACACGAAGAAGGTCTGACCATGGGAATGAAGCTGGACGGCCTGGCGAACTTCGGAAAGGCCCTGGTCGCCCTTCAGGCCGACCTTCCGGAGATCATGGACCACCTGGCGGTCGGCGAAGGCCGCTTCGCCCGTGACCAGGCGCGGAAGATTTGCACAGAAGAAAACATCATCAATACCGGCGACTATCGCCGGAACTTCAAGAGCAGTTTGAAGGCGATCCGAACCGGAACAGCCTACAAGATCGACGTCTTCAATAATCTGGACTACGCGAAGCCCCTGGAATACGGCTTCCGCGGTCACTTCGTCCCTGGTCACTGGGACGGGAAGTCGTTCGTCTACCAGCCGAAGGACCCACAAGGGGGAATGTTCGTCCATTCCCTGATCCCTGGTCACTACACGCTGGAACGGGCCGTCAACGCCACGAAGCGCACCCAGGACGCGCGCCTTCAGCGCCGCTTCGAACAGGAACTGAAGAAGCGCGGCTACATGAAGTATTTCAAATAGAAAGACGCCCAGGGGACGAACCCCTGGGCGCCTTTTCTTTCTTCAGAACATCGCGAGTTTGATCGCCTTGAACCGTGTGTCGTCCAGTTCCAGAAGGGACCGCTTCCCGTCCTTGAACTGAACCGCCACCACATGGACGCCCTTCGTCCTCGCGGTCGCGGCCGCAACGACGCCGATCGGGCCTAAAAGCAGAGAACCGACAGCGCCGCGCGCAACGGCGGAACCCATGCTTTTTTGTGAATCTTCGTCCACGACTTCGATCTGTTCGATCGTGGAACTATCAAGCTTCAGATTTTTCAACAGGCCGACGTTCAGGACGGCCTTCCCGCCTTGCATGACGACCGCCTTGTGTTTATAGTCGCCTTCCAGGACCCAGTTCTTCGCACCCATTACAGAATCCTCCCTTTGATATTTACCCCGTGGTTATGGGATATTACCATAAGAATATCGGAAACCTATGCTAAAGTCAATTAGAATATGGGATATTCCCATAACAGGAGGATCAGGCGTGAAGAAGTTCGACTACAACGGCCGGAAGAATATCTGTGGAAACCGCGTCCGGTGCCTTCGGACGGCGCGACGATGGTCACAGGCCGCCCTTGCGGCAAAAATGCAGACCCAGGGCGTGATCATGGAACAGGACGTCGTCAGCAAGATCGAATCCGGCGACCGCCTGGTTACAGACTACGAAGTCCGCGCCTTCGCGACGGTCTTCGGCGTGGCCTTTGAAAACCTGATTGAAGACGAAGAATGAACGGCCTTCCGGACCAGAACCGGAGGGCCGCTTTTTTCTGCTTGACAATATACTACCGGTATTATATAATAAGCACCAGAAGGAAGGTGATTCACAATGTCGAGGGCGCAGACAGCCGCAAGCAAGCGTTACAACCTGAAGGCGTATGACAGAATCGAAATAACGGTCCCGAAGGGAAACAGGGAGATCATCGCCCAGGCCGCGGCGGCGGCCGGAATGAGCGTGAACGCCTTTATCAAGGAAGCGATCGAAGCACAGATCGCAAAGCAGAGCGCGTGAACGCGAAGGCCCTGTCCGAAAGGACGGGGCCTTTTATTTTCTACCAAACGGAGGAAACACCATGAAGCGTCGCAGATTCAAGCAACTGACCAGAACGGATCGCCTGAATATCGAAAAGTATCTTCGCCAGGGTATGACGAAACAGGCCGTCGCCGACGCCCTGGGCGTCAGCCTTCGAACGGTATATTATGAACTGAAGCGCGGCCAGTATATCCACACAAATTCCGACCTGACGGAGGAAGTCCGTTATAGCTGTGACGTCGCCGAATCGGTCAAGAAGTACAACGGCACGAACAAAGGCCCACAGTTAAAGATCGGCGACGACCACGAACTGGCGGCCTACATTGAACGGCGGATCGTGGAAGACGGCTATTCGCCGGCGGCGGTCCTTGGAGAAATCCGCGTCAAGGGCCTGAAGTTCAAGACGTCGATCTGTAAGTCGACCCTGTATTCCTATATCCGGAAGGGCGTCTTCCTGACCCTTGAAATGCGCGACCTTCCCCGTCACGGTAAGAACAAGCGCGGCTACACCCGCACCCACAAGAAGGGCGCCAGGGCTTCCGCCGGAACCAGTATCGAAGAGCGGCCGGAGGAAGTGAACGCCAGGGCGACCATCGGTCACTGGGAAATGGATTCTGTCCTGGGTAAGAAGAGAACGAAGCCGGCCCTTCTGGTCCTGTCAGAACGCTATTCCCGAAAGGAAATTATCATCAAGGTCAAGGACCACACCGCCGCCAGTGTCGTTCGCGCCCTTGACAGGCTGGAACGGAAGATGGGATCGCCGGCCTTCCGGTCCATCTTCCGGTCAATCACCGTCGACAACGGTTCGGAGTTCGCCGACGCCGCCGGCATGGAACAAAGCTGTCGGAGCCAGGGGCCACGGACGAAGGTATACTACTGTCACCCTTATTCTTCCTGGGAACGTGGGACCAACGAAAACACGAACGGCCTGATCCGCCGGTGGTTCCCGAAGGGGACCGACTTCACCAAAGTCACCACCCAGGAAATCCAGAAGGTCGAAGACTGGCTGAACGCCTACCCCCGCGAAATCCTTGGCTTCCTATCCGCTGACACTGTCTTCTCCGCCGGCCTTGCTTCCCTTGTTTGAAACTTTTTTATGTTTTTTGAAAAAATATGTTGACTTTTGCGATGTCCTGTCCCGGATTTTGAAGGGGCGGCAGCCCATCCCCGGATTTTCAATCATCTTGAAGCATCCGGAGAAATCTGGTATCCTTTATTATATAGGATAGAATCAACAAAAATCGGAACTGACGGAGGTGTGATAACCATGGCCCTATCCACTGTGACCGCGCTGGCAAAGCTGTTTGGGCAATACCTGCTCCAGCCGATCCCCTTCACGCTGACCTTCCTGCTCCCGCTCCTGTTCCGCTTGATCGCCCGCAAATACATCTGGCTCACTCTCCCGTTGACCGCGCTGACGGAGGTGCTCCTGAATTGGGACAGCTTTTGCTATTACGAGGCCCGCGGCCTCGCCCTCCTGTTCACACTGACGCAGCTTGCGGTCATGGCGGTTTTTGTGCGGATCTTACAGGCCGCCGCCAAAAACTCCCGGTAACGCCCCGTTTCTCACAGAGGATAGGGCGAGCCGGTCCACAGCAGCCGGGTCCCCACACCGGGCAGCAGCCGCTCCGCCCCCTCTACCCCCGGCAGGGGAAATTCCTGTGGCTCCAATACGCCGCCGCACAGCAGCGGCAGCGTCCGCTGAACGCACAGCACCGGCTCCCGCAGGCTGGACAGGGTGATGCTGTCCCGTGGGGACAGGCCGTAGGTCACCACTGTTCCCGCCCAGAGATCGCTTCTGGGGCAGTCCCCCGGCAGCAGCAAGATCCCCGCTGTCACCGCCGCAGGCTCCGGCAGCAGCGCACAGCCCATCGGCGTCAGCGTCAGCAGATCCCACCGCTTTTGGCAGACCGACCCGGCGTCCCGCAGATGGCAAATCTCTGCGGGCAGCAGAAATTCCCACGCATCGGGACACAGAAAAAATCCTCCGTCCATCAAACCACCTCGCCCATAGTTTGAACAGCGGGAAAAATTTCATACAGGTCCTCGTTTTTTCCGTTGGAATATGATATAGTATTTCTATTCTGTTCATGAGGTGAAGTGTGTGGATTTCTGGCGGCATCTGAAAACGGTCCAGCGCCATCGGCATCTGGTGCGGCAGCACTGTTTCCGTCTGGGGCTATACTGGCAGGGCTTGACCCACGATCTGTCCAAGTTCTCTCCGGTGGAGTTCTGGGCCGGCGTCAAATATTTTCAGGGAGACCGCAGCCCCAATGACGCCCAGCGCCGGGACAAGGGATACAGCGCCTCGTGGATGCACCACAAGGGCCGCAACCGCCACCATTTTGAATACTGGACGGACTACAGCATGGACGGCAGCGGCATTTCCGGCGTGGAGATGCCGAAAAAATATGTAGCGGAAATGTTCTGCGACCGGTTGGCTGCCAGCAAGGTCTACCGGGGTCAGGACTTTCAGCCGGGAGACCCCTACCAGTTTTTCCAGTATGGCAAAAAGAAGCGGCTGCTCATGCATCCGGCCACCTCGGAACTGCTGGAGACCATCCTGATCGTCCTCCGGGATCAGGGAGAGGACGCCGCCTTCGACTATGTGCGGCGGGAGGTCTTGGGGAAGAAGTAGGTTTTTTCATACCGGAATTATGTGAACTCCCGAAAAGCGTTGCATTAGTAACAACGCTATCCCTTGTTACATAAAGATTTGCCGAAATAGAAAAGCGGTGGTGTTCCGAATGGAACACCACCGCTTTATGTCAACCGTTTTTTAATTTATGCAACATCTTTCCAGAGGTCATCGGAGGGACATTCCCCCTCCCCTGTTCCTCTATCGGGCAGAAAGGAAACGCCCGTCCGGTCACAGAAAGATTCCGTTATTCGTTCTCCCAGTTATGCCAGACGTTCTGGACATCGTCGTTGTCCTCCAGCATATCAATGAGCTTCTGCATATTCTTCAGGTCGCCCTCATCGGTGAGGGAGATGTAGTTCTGGGGCACCATGGCGATGTCGGCGGAGAGGAAGGTGTAGCCCTTGTCCTCCAGTGCCTTGACCACAGTGTTGAAGTCATCGGGCTCGCAGCGGACTTCCATCACCATGCCATCAGCCTCAAAGTCGGCAGCACCGGCCTCCAGCGCGTCCATCATCACGGTATCCTCGTCCAGCTCCTGATCCTCATTGTCGATGACGATCACACCCTTCCGGTCAAAGCTCCAGGACACGCAGCCCTGCGCGCCCAGATTGCCGTTGCACTTATCAAAGGCGTGACGAACCTCGGGAGCGGTACGCTGACGGTTGTCGGTCAGGGCGTCCACGATGACGGCCACACCGCCGGGACCGTAGCCCTCATAGGTGACAGCCTCAAAGTTCTCGGTGTTTCCGGCACCCAGCGCCTTATCAATGGTGCGCTTGATGTTGTCATTGGGCATGTTGACGGCCTTGGCCTTGGCGATCACGGTAGCCAGGCGGGAGTTGTTGGCAGGGTCGCCGGAGCCGCCGCCTTCCTTGACGGCAACAATGATCTCCTTGGCGATCTTGGTGAATGCGGCGGAACGCTTGGCGTCAGCAGCGCCCTTGGTCTTTTGAATGTTATGCCATTTAGAATGTCCGGACATAGTAGTTATTCTCCTTCAACAAAATATTGGATGACTTCCTTGTGAGAAGTCGATTTTATGATTATAAGCTGGGGAAATTCCTTCTCCAGATAGGCGACGATTTTCGCGCAGACCGGGTCCTCCGTGGGAAAATGCCCCGCGTCGATGAGGTTGATGCCCTTGGGAGCGGCGTCTAAAAACTGGTGATACGTCAGATCCGACGTGACAAAGGTGTCGCAGCCTGCCGCGATCACCGCATCGATCTCGTCACCGCAGGCGCCGCCGCCCACCGCTATATATTCTACCGGCCGGTCCCCGACATAGCGTACGCCGTTGGCGTGTAACGCCTTGCATACCTCACCCGCAAAGTCAGATAGCTTTACAGGGTTTCGCAGCCGTCCCACACGGCAGAGTCCGGTCTCATCCCCCGGCATAGGCCCAGGGTCCTCGATCCGCAGCGCCTCGGCCAGTGCATCGTTGACGCCGCCGGGGGCAATATCCAGATTTGTGTGCATGGAGATCACAGAAATATCCGCTTTCACCAATCTCCGCAGCAGACGGCCCAGATAGCGGTCGGGCCGCAGAGTCTGCATCTCCGCCTGATGCCAGCGGACGTTCATCAGCGGATGGTGGGACACGATGAGCTGGCAGCCCAGCTTTTCCGCTTCGGAGACTACATTCTCCGTCACGTCCAGCGCCACCAGCACCCGCTGGACCTCCTGATCGGGGCTGCCTTCCAGATGCCCCACGTTGTCCCAATCGAACGCAAGATCCTTGGGGGCCAGCTGGAATAACGCCTGTTCAATTTGTGCGACGGTTGGCATGGCGCCACTCCTCTCTTGCCCGTAATAACGCGGTCAAAATCTCCCGCAGTTCCTCCGTCCGCGCTTGCAGCCGGGTGGAGCGTTTCGCTCCCGCCAGTGCCATCTGCGTGCGGACGATTTTTTCAACGATGTACCGATCCGCCAGCGGATCGTGGGCCAGCCCTACGCCGCCCCAGACCTGACTGAGGGACAGTTCCATTTTCCCCGCCTTGGCCTCCATCACAGTGTACAGGGTTCCCCGGTCGCGGACCAGTGCTTCCCGCGTGATGGCAAAACCGTTTTCCGCCAGATATTGCCGCACCATTTCCTCATGGGACTGGGGCTGCAGCAGCAGCGTGTGCTGCCCATCCGCCGTCCACGGTGCGGCCTTCAGGATCGAGAGGATCGTCTCCCCTCCTATCCCCGCAATGGTAACGGTGTCCACCTCAGAGGGGCGGATCCCGGCAAGGCCATTGCAGAGTCGGTATTCAATGTTGTCCGTACCGTAGAGCGATCCGGTCACCTTGGCCCGCTCCAACGGGCCGGGCCGCAGATCGCTGGCCACTGCTCCCCGGATCTTTCCCTGAAGCCGCAGCCATGTAGGGAGATAGCCGTGATCGGTGCCAACGTCGGCCAGATACGCGCCCTCAGGCACCCACCCGGCAATCAGCCGCAGCCGGGGCGGCAATTCCAGCGCCCGCATGGTCTCTCCCCTTTCCGGTGGTTTTGTCCGTTCGTTCCGGGCATGGTTCAGGACGCATACGGTATCCCGTATGCGTCCCCGCAAGAACTTCGTTCCTGCGGGGTTGGTTTTTCATGTGAAAAACCGTTTGATTGAAATCGTGCAGAAAACCCCTCCTGGGTTTTCCGCACACACCTTTCCTTCCCGTCGATGAACGCTTTCCGTTCGTTCCAGGCATGGTTCAGGACGCATACGGTATCCCGTATGCGTCCTGTCGAGTGGTGCAATTACTGAGCTTTGTTGGCTTCCTCGTTCACCAGAGCCAGCAGCTTGTCCACGTCGATGCCGTGGACCATGCAGGCCTCCTCCACGGTCTCACCGCGGGAAGATGGGCAGCCCAGGCAATGCATGCCGATGGACAGGAAAATGGGCGCAGTCTGAGGTGCGACGTCCAGAATATCACCGATGATGGTGTCCTTCGTAATATTGATCATTGGAATGATCCTCCTGTTTTGAAAAATGAGCACTAATATTATACTCAATTTTTTCTGTGATTTCAATAGATAATCGAAGAAAAGCCGTATAAACCGGGAAAATCATTTGGAAATTTTGCAAAAATCAGCGATCAGCGCAGGAACATGGCATCGCCGAAGCTGAAAAAGCGGTATTTTTCCCGGACGGCTTCCTCATAAGCGGCCAGAACATGCTCCCGTCCGGCAAAGGCGGACACCAGCATGATGAGGGTGCTCTCCGGCAGGTGGAAGTTGGTCACAAGGCCGTCCATCACCTTGAAGCGGTAGCCGGGGTAGATATAGATGTTGGTCCAGCCGGCCTTGGCCTCCATGTGGCCGTCCTCCGCCGCCCAGGATTCCAGCGTCCGGCAGGAGGTGGTGCCCACGCAGATGCAGCGCCCGCCGTTGGCTTTGGTACGGTTGATGAGGTCCGCCGTCTCCTGTGAGATCACGCAGTATTCACTGTGCATCTCGTGGTCGGTGATCTCGTCCTCCTTCACGGGGCGGAAGGTGCCAAGACCCACATGGAGCGTCACATAGCCGATGTTCACGCCCTTGGCCTTGATCTGCTCCAACAGCTCCGGGGTGAAGTGCAGTCCCGCCGTAGGGGCCGCCGCGCTGCCCAACACCTTGGAGTACACCGTCTGATACCGCTCCTGATCCTGAAGTTCCTCCTTGATGTAGGGCGGCAGGGGCATTTTACCCAGATGCTCCAAAATCTCCAGGAAAATTCCCTCGTAATCAAAGCGCACCAGACGGTTGCCGTCCGGCAGGACCTTTGTGACCTCTGCCGTCAGCTCGCCGTTGCCGAAGGAGAGCTTGGCTCCCTCCCGCATATGCCGTCCCGGGCGCACCAGACATTCCCACGTCTTTTCTCCCCGGTCGATGAGCAGCAGCACCTCACAGGCGCCGCCTCCCGGCAGACGCTGACCCAGCAGACGGGCGGGCAGCACCCGGGAATCGTTCAGGATCAGGCAGTCACCGGGGTTCAGGAAGTCCGGCAGCTCGTAGAAATGGTGATGCTCCCAGGCGCCGGTGTTCCGGTCCAGAGTCATGAGCCGGGAACCGTCCCGCCGCTCCAGCGGCGTCTGGGCGATCAGTTCCTCCGGGAGCTGGTAGTTAAAATCGCTTGTTTTCATGTTCAACCTCACTTGATGGTAATATCTGTATAGTAGAATTTCAGAATTTCGTCATAGGTATACCCCAGCTCCGCCATGGCCTTGGCACCGTACTGGCTCATGCCGAGATTGTGGCCGCTGCCGCTGCCGGTGATGGTAAAGGTGCCGTCCTTGGAAAACGCAGGCGTTTGGCCTTCGCCTACCGTAGATGTTCCGGAGGCAGACAGCACCGATGCGCTGCCGTCCAGTCTGACGGTCTTTCCGCCGCCGCTGAGGACGCTGACCCCCTCTAAAGAGCGGATCACCGTATTGCTGTCGTTGATATAAATGCCGCCGGAGACTGCGCCGGCTCCGTTGATGGTGAACCGCTGGCTCTTGACGGATTTATTATAGGTGCTGGAATAGAAGATCGTGCGGCAGGTCTCCCCTTTCACCGTCACGCTGTCCCGGCTGCCCTCAAAGGTCACCTTGCTGACGTTGCCCATCGGCGTGAACTCCGCCACATAGACGTTTTTCACAGTGCCGATGCTGTACCCCTTCTGCTCTAAGATCCACGTCAGTTCATCGGCGGTGTAGGTAACAGTCCAGTTGTAATTGGGAATGTTGGTCTTGGCCTCATAGGGGTCCTTCTTCCCCACCAGATAGGGAATGCTGCTCCAGACATTGGCGGCGTCCTCCGTGGCCCCGCCGTTTGACGCACAGTAGACCACCGTATCCGCGGGCTTGCCGCCGTAATAGATCATCTCGCCCGCCGTGTTGTCCACCGCCGCGTCCGTCATATCGGTTGCCCGGTTGCGGCCATAGTACACCTGACAGTCAGTGCCGGCGCAGACGTCAAAGCCCAAAGAGGGATGCCGGGTCTTTACGGCATAGGTGCGGGCGCAGACCGCCTGGGCTTCCAGAGCCGCCAGCGGCCAGTCCTTGTCCATCTCGTAGGGTACGACGCCTTTCACATAATCCTCAACATCCACCACGTTGATGACCGTCAAAGTGCCGTCGGCGTTTGGGCGGTACTCAAAGCCGCCGGGGTACTTATAGCCCTTGCACCAAGTCTCCGTGTGCCGTCCCATGGGGCGGATGCCGAGACAGTAGCCGTTGTCCCGGAATTGGAACAAGACCTCCCCACTGCGGGTCTCCGTCACCGTCACGCCGTTTCCGGAACCGGAAGCCTGCATGGTGATGGTGGTCTCGTCGGTCTCGTCCAGATAGACGAACTCCCGGTCCTCGTCATAGTAGCCGAACTCGTATCCGGACCCCACGGCGTTTTCCAGATTGGCGGCTTCCAGAGCCGTGTCACCCCAGCGGATGCCCACCTTCAGGGTGTCATTGACCACAGCGGACGCCGAAACGGCAGTCAGGCTGAACAAAGTGATGATAAACAGAAAGGACAACACACGTTTTTTCATAAAACCTCCCAATGGCGAATACCTTGACGATAGAGGATCTGTCTGCTATTATATAGACAAATGTCCACGGTGCAAAAACACGTCTCATGGACGTACATATTTTAATTATTATAATACACATTGGCCCCGGATTCAACCGGTATCGACGATTTTCCGGGACCCGAAGGAGGAATCTGCTATGAAACGGTATCAGGTCGGCATCATCGGCGGTACGGGTATGGTGGGCCAGCGGTTTGTGACCCTGTTGGAAAACCATCCCTGGTTCCAGCTCACCGCCATCGCTGCCAGCGCCAGAAGCGCGGGAAAGTCCTACTGGGAGGCCGTCTGTGACCGCTGGGCTCTGGATATTCCCTGCCCCGAAGCCGCAAAGTCCCTGACGGTGCTGGACGCTGAGGCGGCGCTGAAGGATTACCAGGCGCAGCGGCCCGGCGATTACACCAAGAGCCAGGCGGTGCTGGATGCCGAGGCGGCGATCAAAAATTACCAGGCACAGAGGCCCGGTGACTATGAGAGCCAGTACGGCGCGCAGATCGACAGCCTGCTGGAGCAGATACAGAACCGGAAGGCGTTTGCCTATGATTTTAACGCCGACCCCTTGTACCAGCAGTACAAGAACCAGTACACCAAGCTGGGCAGCGACGCGGCGGCCAACGCGGCGGCGGACGCGGCAGCCCTAACGGGCGGCTACGGCAGCAGCTACACGGCCAGCGCTGCCGCGCAGGCCAACCAGCAGTACCTGACGCAGCTGAACAATGTGATCCCCGATTTGTACCAGGCGGCCTATGAACGGTACCAGGGCGAGGGGAACGACCTGTACAACCAGCTGAGCGCTTTGCAAAACCAGGATGAGATGCAGTACGGGCGCTGGCAGGACCGGTACGCGAACTGGGCGGATTACCTGGACTACCTGACGAACCGCGCGGACAGCGAATACCAGGCCGAGTACGGGCGATACCAGGACAAGTACAGCAACTGGGCCGACTACCTGGATTACCTGACCGACCGCGCCGACACGGCGTACAGCCAGGACTACGGCGAATACAGCGACAACTACAACCGCTGGCAGGATTACCTGGACTACCTGACGGAGCGCGAGGACACCGCCTACAACCAGGATTACGGCGAGTACAGCGACAATTACACCCGCTGGCAGCAGATGCTGGACTACTATTACGGCGATTACCGCGACATGGTGAGCGACGAGCAGTGGCAGCAGGAGTTTGCGGAGAGCCAGAGGCAGTTTAACGAGCAGATGGCGTTTGACAAGCAGCAGTACGCGGACAGCCTGGCGGCCAGCGCGGCGAGCGCGGGCGGCAGCGGGAGTTCTGCGGGCAGGAGCAGTTCGAGAAGCAGCAGGAGCAGCAAGAGCAGCAGCGACGATACCGTGCAGTATTGGATCAGCAAGATTGACCCGATGGCGGGCAGCGGACAGAGCTATGATTCCAGCACCCGCGCAGGCAAGGTTGGCATTGCCAACATGATAAACAACGGCTACAAGAACGGGAACCTGACCAAAACACAGGCAAAGGCGATTGCCGCGCACTACGGAATTTCGATTGATTAAGGAGAAAGCAATGAGCGTACATTTGAACCTGCGGAACGGAAAAATCAGGACAGACGACGAGGAGGACATTGTACAGACAGCGGCCCCGGCGGCGCAGGAAACGGCGGCACAGACAAGCGCCGATTACGAGCGGCAGGTACGCCTGAACCTGAAAAAAGGAACCGTAAGCTACGGCGGAAAAAGCTACGGCCTGAGCCATGAGGGAACGAGCAATGCCGGAAGCCAGGCTTTGCAGGAGCGAATTGACGCGAGAAGCCGGGAGCAAAAGGCGCGCACGGGCAATATCTGGCAGGCACAGAGCCAGACGGCGAACCGGCAAAGCACGGAAGCCCGGCAGGAAGAAACCGCCAGGCAGAAGGTGATCACCATGTTGGCAGCGGGGGCCGCGGGGCTGGGGAGCCGGAGCACGGGCAGCGCGCGCGGCACGGCAAGCAGCTATTTGCAGGGCGGCGGCAGCACGGGCGGCAGCGCCTACGCCGCCGCCCTGAGCGCCCCGGCGGGCCGCACACAGCGGTATGTGAGCGGGCGGGAACAGCTGGGGCAGGACATTTTGAACCTGAACCGGCGGCAGGATGCCGAACAGGCGCTTGGCAGCCGCGTGATGAGCGACACGGCGCGCACCGACACGCTGGAACAGGCGGCGCGGGACACCGTGATCGATGCCATGGTGCGGCAGGCGCAGGCGGGCGGGCAGACGCAGGCGGACAAGGCCCGCGCTTTTGACCAGGTGAACGCCTGGCTGGACGAAAACCCGGAAGCCAAGACGCTGTGGGACGCCGAGCGCGGCGCGGGGCGCGGCAACCCGGCGGCACAGCGCGCGGCGCAGAGGATACGCGCCGGGATGAGCGAGGAGGAGGAGCGCGCCTACGAGCAGGCCGGGGAGCTGTACGACAGTTACGGCAGCGCGTGGAGCGCGGCGCACCGGCTGGGCAGCGACGTGAAGGGCCTGGCACAGCAGGCGGCGGGCAGCTGGGCGACGCTGGCGGAAAGCATTGCCCCCGCCACCCGCGACGAGGCAGCCAACAACAGCGCCGAGCGGCATGCGCTGGCCGAACTGCGACGCCTGACCGACGAGGGCAAAGTGTTTGAAACCGACGAGAACGGGCAGATCCGCACCAGCGACGAGTACGAGGCGGCGCTGGCGCGCTACAACGCGGCGAAGGAGGCCGGGCCGCAGGACAACCAGAAAACCGTTTTGACCGATGAGAACAGCGCCGGGATGCGGCTGTACCACGAGGGCGGCGAGAACCTGGCCAAAGCGCAGGCAGGCCTTGGCAGCGCGGCGCGGTTTGGAGCGGACACAGCCAACGCCATTGCAGGCAATTTGCCCAACATGGCACTGGCGCTGATCCCCGGCGTGGGGCCGGCGGTGAGCCTGGGCGCGCTGGGGGCGCAGGCGGCCGGCGGGCGCATGGCCGAGCTGTACGACGAGGACACCGGCGCGGACGAAGCGCTGTGGCGCGGCCTGGTGAGCGGCGGCATTGAGGTGGGCACCGAGGTTTTGCCGGTGGGCAGCTGGGTGGAGATTGTGAACCGCGGCGGCAAGGGCCTGGTGCGCAACCTGCTGCAGCAGATGGGCGAGGAAGGCACCGAGGAAGCCGTGGGGTATGTGGTGAACTACCTGGCCGACGTGGCCGCCAAAGACCCGAACGCCGAGTTCAGCTGGGCGGAGCTTGCGCAGAATGCCGGGATGGGGGCCATCAGCGGCGGGTTCTACGGTGCGGCAGGCACAGGGCTGAACCTTGCTTTGAACCGCGCCAACACCCGAATGGCGGAGAACCTGGCAGGCGGCGAGAACCAAGTGCAGCAGGCGAACACCCGCACGGCGCAGGCTGTGCGGGAGGCGGCGCTGACGCAGGCGCAGGATATGCAGCAGGCCGTCGCCGACCCGCTGGGAGCCGCCGCGCGGCTGGAGGAGGAAACCCGCCCCGGCAGCACGGCGGCAGAGGAAAAGTATGCCCCGCAGGCGGCCCAGAGCGCGCAGGAGAGCGCGCAAAACGCTGACGGGGAACTTGCCGCCCGGCAGGCGGAAAACGCCGCACAGGCCGCCGCTGACGCGCTTGCGCAGGCCGCCGCCGAGCGGTACGCGCAGGAAAGCGCGCCGCAGGCGGACACGGTGGCACTGGAGCGGGGCACGGTGCGCCGGGAAACCGTGGAAGGAATACAGGCGTTTGCCGACGCGGAGGAAAGCTATACCCCTTACATGAAAAAGGCGCTGGTGGAGCGGTACAAGGGGCAAAGCCCGGCGGTGTATGTGCAGGAGATGCACAGCATGTATAACGCCGGGCGCGAGGGCGTTTTGAGCTTTGAGCAGGCGAAAAGCGCCAGCGCAGCGCGCGCCGCCGTGGTGCAGGACGACGCGGCGCTGTACACCGCGTACAGCCTGGGGCGCAAC